>RRZU012641788.1_pt1 | contig 23391 bp, 19 predicted proteins | sample 2165561 | NCBI WGS metagenome assembly RRZU01 (sample SAMN10456909, study PRJNA506462) | wastewater metagenome | isolation source: wastewater sludge | place: USA: Moscow, Idaho | reverse complement strand
TCGCAGCTTTTACCCAAGGCGTCAAAGATGCTTTTCGCGCAGCAAAAGAGTCTCAAAATAAGACTGACAATGGACTAAGTAAACAAAATGAATATGAATAGCCTTCCACAAATTACAGTTATAATCGCCACAAAGAACAGGGCAGACGCGCTGGATAAGATTTGCTTTCCTTCATTGCTGACGCAGACGTTCAGGAATTTTGAAGTAATTATTTGGGACGCCAGCACAGACAGTGCGGCAGAATCAGTGTGCTCAGGCTACCTGCACCGTTTTGAAGAGATAGGCGTACCCTTTAGATACTACCAAGCGCCGCGTTCGGGGCTGGCAGCTCAACGCAACGATGCCGTTAAGAGTGCAAAGGGAGAAATCATCGCTTTTTTTGATGACGACAGCGAGCTTTCAAACGATGCAATCGAAGTAATACATCAAAATTTCATTAGCAACCAAACGTTAAGAGGCGTTGAAGTCAAGGTTATCCGCTTGACAAACAAAAAGCCCGCGGAAAAACCGTTCGCGTTGGTGAAGAAACTTCTTTTGATGTTTTTTATTATGGATACTTATGATAAGGGCAAACAAATTGTACTGCGCTCAGGAAGACACATAGCTTCACAAGATAAAAAGGGAATTTTAGCAGAGTGGTTAAGCGGAGGCTCTATGGCGTACAAAAAAGAGGTCTTTACTGAATTCAGTTTTAATGAGAACTTAATGAAGTTCGGCGGATACTCACTTGGAGAAGACGTTGATTTCTCCTATCGAATCTTCAAAAAGTATCCCGACTCTCTTTATATTGCAGACAGTGGATATGTCATCCACCATGCGGCATCAGGCGGAGAAAGAACCAAAGGGAAAAATGATGTCGCAGCACGGCTTTACTTGCGTTGGACTCTTGCCTCATATGTATCAGAGGTTAAAAAATTTGTTATCCCTTGCTGTATATGGACATGTCTTGGAGAAATACTCTTTATGTTTGCAATGAACGTCCTTTTAAGAAAGGAAATCAGTTTCGCAGTTTTTATCCAAGGGATTAAAGATGCTTTTCGCGCAGTGAAAGAATAGCAAAGAAAAACAGCTCATTACAGACATTTATATAGGGGAAGGTTACCATGCTAAAAAAACATTATGTACAGTAAAGTAAAAAACACCTTTATTTTTTTACTTGGTAAACACAATGCCAGAAACGCTGCCATTGTCACCACTACTCTGACGCTTGCAAGCAGGCTGTTTAGCTATGTTAAGATTTTGCTTATCGCCTACTTTTTTGGAGCGTCTGCTTTTGTCGATGCTTACTATATCGCCTATGGAGCTATATTCTTTATCACCGGCACAATGCAGGGAACATTAGAATCCGCTGTGCTGCCTAAGCTTGTGCAAAACGATAAGGAAACGGCAGAAAACATTATGGGCTGGGTCGTACACCGTTCCGTTATTCTCTGTTTAATAGTTTCCGCTATAATTATCGCTTTCCCTGAGCAATTTATTAAAATATTCGCCCGCTCATTTGACCAACAGCGGATAACATACGCGGCAGATTTGATCAAGTGGATACTGCCAGGCGCGCTCTCTTTGCTATTTGTCGGCATTCTCACAATGTGGGCTAATTACAAAGAACGCTTTGCCGTTTCAAACACGATTACCGTATTTTCAAATATTCTTGCTATCCCGACACTGGTATTGCTTTATCCGCTGATAGAAAACTATGCCTTGCCCGCATATCAAAGCATTGTTTACTTTGTACTGGCTATATGTATGTGGCGTATTTTAAAAGGCGTCCCCATGACATATCAGGGGAGGCTTCCGTCTAAACTGATGTCAAAGATAAATTCCGATATTCTTTTGTGCCTTATTTCCGGCGGAGCCGGATTTATCTATACACTTATAGACAGATATTTCGCCTCTTCTCTTCCTACAGGAAATGTATCCGCAATTACATACGCGCAGATGATCTTTAGCCAGCCTATAGGCTTTATGGGAGCGGCAATGTCTGTATATTTGGTTCGTGCCAGCAGCGCGGCTAAGACAACTGGCGACGTGGAGGGACAGTTATATACAGCCCTCTACATTGCATGGAGCTACTTTTTTCCGGCATCCATTCTGCTCTCTGTATTAGCGGAACCAACAGTCAAAGTCCTGCTTGGATATGGAGCTTTCGATGCTAGGGCCATTGCGCTTACCGTACCCTGTTTATCTGTTATGGCGCTTGGTTTGCCAATTATGGTATGGCTGACAATTATAGGCCGCTACGCCCAGGCAACGGGAAAATTGCGGCTTTTGGCTGTATGGAGCTACATTGGTGTGGGAGGAAACTTTTTTTTAGATTGGCTTTTTGTAGATCCATACGGGGCACCGGGGCTTTGCGCTGCAACTGCCATAATGTGGGGAGTTTCAACTGTTTTTCTTATGATGATGCTGGTGCCTAAAATCACTTGGAGATTATGCCGCTCACTGATATTACAGACCATCATCGTTCTTGCCTGGGGTCTTATTCTGCTGACGTTGAGAGGAGGGAACACTTACCTTTCTCTGTTCATAGGGGGTATCGTTGGGCTGGTACACATCTTCCTTTGCGATAGAATAGGGCTCTTTGAGAGCATACCGCGTCAATGGCGCCCCACCGCAATAGGTACACGTTTTTTGCATAAGATAATACAACCCAGGAAGAATACCTAACTTGACCCAAATTTTACCAAATTTATTTAATAATAAGTTTATGGTACAAAAATCTGAGAAATATAAATAAATTTGGGGCTGCTATTTTTAAAAATGACCTTAATTTCTCAGTAGAAGAGATACCTTTTTCAAATAACAGTAAAAACCCATTTTTAAAAATATTTTCTTCTTGTTTTACAAATATATCGCGAATATTCTGTGATTTTGAGTCTTTATATACATCATATAAAGATAAATCGCTGTATGCATTGCCAATTTTTGCATAATGAGAGAGTGTGGCATCAAAATTAAGGATCAATCGTTCCCTTTCATTGCGGCTCTCTCTCAATAAAAGTAAAGTCTTTTCTGAAAAAATATTACTATGCGACACAGATCTGTCTGACTGAATATAATAGTAAAGACATTCACTAACGTAAACAAACTTGCTGCTCCTTAAAAAAAGATGGTGCATCACGGCAAAATCTTCGCAAACCTCCATTTCTTCAGGGATTTTTAAATTGTCAAAAAGACTCCGTTTAAAAAGCTTGTTCCACAAATAACTCTTCATATTTATATCTTTCAACAGCTCTATCAGCATTTGCCGTTTGGAAAGATCTTTCGGAACAAAAGTAAAAGGGATATGGCGATTTTTAAAAGCTATCCAATAGTTGCAAATACAAATATCGGCAAATTGCCGCAATGTTGCCGTGACCATTTTCTCAAACATTGTCGAGTCACAATAGTCATCTGAATCAACCCAAGCAACGAATTCTCCCAGAGCAGATCTAAGCCCGGCGTTCCTAGCCGCGCCAACTCCCAAGTTTTTCTGGTGTATAGTTTTGAATCTGCCGTCATAGAGTGCAAATTCATCACATATAGCCGCGCTGCTGTCACTCGAACCATCGTTTACAAGAATACATTCCCAATCGCTGAATGTCTGATTTTGGATAGAAAGCAGACATCTTTGCAAGCTCTTTTCAGCATTATAAATTGGCACGACAATACTTAAAAGCATTATGTTAACACCTCAATCAGGTTATTAATAGCTGCAACCGCTCTAACCAATGCCATTAGCATTTAGGCGCCAAACTGTTCAGGTAAAAATTTTGCAAGAACATTACATTATTGTTAATTTCATACGAACGTGCAGCAGAGCTGTTTTCGTCAAAACTTCGAGGTATCTCTGTATATGAAAGAATTGTTTGCGCCCAATATTTCGGAGACGCTTTCAGAGATATAAAGTTAACATTTTCAGTGATAGCTATATCGGACGGCACCGCAGATGATGCAATAACAGGCAGCCCTGCGGCTTGAGCCTCTATTGCCGCCATTCCCAATCCTTCCGATAAAGACGGGAAGACAAAAACGTCCATTGCGGAGAGGTATTCATCCACATTTTGAACAGAGCCGCAGAAAAATACTTTGTTATCCAATCCGCAGCTGCGGACCGTATCTTTTATTTGTCCGCACAGCGAACCTTCGCCAAGAAGTATTAATTTTGCTTTAGGGTTATTTTTGACAACCTCAAAAAATACATCTATTAAGAATTTGTGGTTTTTTTCAAAAGTGAAGCGCCCGGTATGTCCAAGGACAAAATCATCTGCTGCAATAGCCAGTTTCTCCCTGATTTTGCTGCGCTTCTCACTGCTGAACCTTAATCTGTTAATGTCAATGGCATTTCTCAAAATTACCAAACTGCCTTCTTCAATGACCCTTCTTCCAAACATAAAAGCTCCCGCCGCCTGCCCACAGGCAAAAAAGTGGGTGCAGCTGTTGTTTAAAAAGATTTTTGAGCATTGTTTAAGCATTTTTCTGATGCCGCCGTCAAGAAAACCGCTGCTATGGCTATGCGCGATTCGCACAGGCACGGCATTTTTCCTTGCCGCTCTTAATGCTAGGGTACTCAAAGAATCCAAGTGAGAATGGACAATTTGATATTCATGATGTGATGAAAAAAAGTTATTAAGTTCACGCCAATATTTGCATAAACACCCAATCGACATTGGCGGGACACGATAGATTCTCCCTCCCATGGATCTTATTTCATCATCATACGCGCCTTGTTCTGCGCGGTGTACTAAAAAATCAAACTGAACCTTTGTCCTGTCAATATGCCGATAGTAGTTCATCAACATTGTTTCAAGACCGCCTCTATTCATTATTGTAACCACATGCAGAACTCTGATTGGCTCCGTCATCGATCTTCACCGCAGCTGCGCGTTATTTTTTCACCATAAATTTGTTTTAGCGCGGACAATATATTTTGTTCGCCAAAACAGCTGAGATTAGAGGCAGGACCGTAGGATAAAGAGCCATCCATCATTTCGGAAGCTATAGTAAAAAATGATTCACTGTCATTGGATTTAAAAATTGCCACGGGATTGCCCAAAGCCAGGTCACGATGCCCCCTGTTGTCAGAACAGATAACAGGCAGACCTGACGCCAGATATTCAATCACATTAACAGGCAGTCCCTCGCGAATACTTGCAGAAACGCCGATGTCACAGGCGTTTAGTATATCTGCCACATCAGTTCTGTATCCAAGAAGAAACGCATTTTCTGCAAGACTGTTCTCGGCAATAAACTTTGCAAGGTTTGTTTCCTCCGAGCCTTGCCCTACAAGCAACATTTTGGCGTGTGGATTAACTTTCAGCAGCTTACCCAGTGACTCTAAAAGAAATATTTGGTTTTTGTTTTTATTAAGCTCACCGACACAAACCAAAAGCATATCCTTCTCTGTCAGCCCTAAATTTAAATTAGCCCTCTTCCTGTACTTTTCTGCTGCTGAAACAGGATGAAATACTGAAAAATTAACACCTACGCCGGGAAGATATACCGTATTTTGCGGCAGAAACTTTTTCGCAGAGGCATAATCTTCTTGGTTTATTGTAATCAACTTATAGGTAAAGCGCGCCAAAAAACGCTCAATTGGATAATAAACGATCCAATTAATCAGCGGCGCACCTTTATAAAAGTGAAACCCATGGGCCGTGTAGATAACATCTGTTTGAGTGAAATAGCCGGCAATACGCGCGCAAACGCCGCCAACAGGTGAATGGCAGTGCACAAAGCAGTAGTTCCGCAGTCTCATCAGGCCCAGCAACTGTCCATATGCACGGATATTTTTTAAAATTTTGAGAGGGCTTCTGGCAAAATCAATTTGAATCGCCTCAACGCCAAGCTCATTAAGCTCTTGCTTAAGACGCTCAATTCTGAATGCGGAACAGTTATTTCCCTCAATAAAATTACAAGCGACAGAAACATTAAAGCCCATACTCTTTAAAAGCTTTATGCTAGGCAAGTTAAATTGATCGATCATTGAAGCAACAGAGGCAACTACCAAGACGCTACCGCTCATGTCCGGCTCTTTCAGACAATATTATTCTTAAATTATCTTTAAACGAAGCAACATTCAACTCATTAGCGGTAATTTTATAAAATTTATTGCCAAATATCTTATTAAATATTTTAATTTTTGACAATAATAGAGTTAAGAACCCAGGTATTTTGATTAAAAAGGTTCTTTTACCCTTAATTTCTCTGATATCAAAAATAATTTGAGTTGTAGATATCAATCCTGTATCATGGGGAAAAAATACCCCGGAATTTTCAGTGTCAATGATAGAACGCACAAATTGGTTAAAACTGAATATGGACAGCATGCTGCGCTTGTTCCTAATATCAGGAAACAAAAGTGCATATTTTGCAAACTTTAGCAGTTTAGGAAAATTACCTTTACAGCCCGGCCCATAGATCATCGGCGGGCGCAAAATTGAGACAGTAAATTTTTCATCTGCCAACTTTTGTATGGCAATGTCCGCTTGCAACTTACTATCGCCATAAAAATCCGCCGGAGAGGGTTCTGTTTCCATCGTTATTACTTTGTCTCTGCCTATAGGTTCATCGGCGCCGTAGACTATTATTGAACTCATAAAAATAAATTGCTTAACATTTTCCAGCTTAGCTTTTTGGGCCGTCTCAATGGCCAAATCTCTGTTAACTTTATAATAAAGTTCTTTAAATCTGACGTCTGCAGAAACGTGAGCAATGCCCGCCACGTGAAAAATAACATCGTAGCCGGAAAAAGATTTTTCCCGCCAGCTACCGTCCTTCATGTCTATAGTGTCTATAATATACTCATCGGGCCACTGCCGCATGTATTTTTCAAAACACGTACCTATATAGCTTCCTGCGCCGGTAATCAATATTTTTTTACGCATTGCCTTCCTGCTTCCTCTTGGAGGTTGCCTCACAAGATGATGCTCCCTCGCAAAATCCATCCTTTGCAAAAACGCAGCGTAGTGTGCCGATAAAGCATTTACAATCAAAGAGGAAGCTCATTCTCAAAACATACTCTCCGTCAAATTTTGCTTTTACCGTAATCGGCAGCTCATCTCTGCCATTAATTTGTGCCCAGCCGGTCAGTCCGGGTCTGATGTCATTTGCTCCATATTTGTCACGCTCGGCAATCAGGTCATATTGATTCCATAGCGCAGGACGAGGACCGATTATCGACATCTCACCTTTAAGAATATTCAGCACCTGCGGTAGTTCATCCAGACTGCTTCGGCGCAGAAAAGCTCCTGCTTTTGTAATATAGCGGTTGGGATCAGCTAATAAGTGTGTCGGAGTATCCTTCGGCGTGTGCATGCTCATAGTCCTGAATTTATAGATATTAAAATGCTTTTTATGCAGTCCAATCCGTTTTTGAGTGAAGAATATAGGGCCGTGCGAATCAAGCTTGATCCAAAGCGCTAAAAAAACCAATATCGGCGACAATGCAACGATACAAGCCAGTGAAAACACAAAATCAATTATTCTTTTAAGTCTGCAGTACATGATAAACACCTTCAATCTTCATTTATGTTGCAGAACACGATAAATTTTCTTACAGACAGCTCCGATAAATTTTGCGGCGCATAGAAGCATGACCTCAGTTTTTAGCGTAATAAGAATTAAAACTGTATATAAAAAATGAATAGCGGCTTAAAACGTATCCAACGGCAAAATGCAGTGCAAATACAGACATGTCTTTATACGAAATAAACATATTTTTATATTTTCATGATTATATATTATTTAAAATTAAAAAGATCGTCAAGAGTACTGGTCTGAATTGCTGAGCGTACTTAGAAGCAGGCAAACTTCGACAAAACAACCGGCGTTATTCACTTAAATTTGGGGGCATAGATAGAAATTTAATGTTAAGGAAGAGATACAGAACCCAAACTGCAGCAGGAAATCACCTTCGCAGGGGGCATATGCGCAGAGTTCGACAGCAGCCATTGCTGTTGCTCCGCTGGCGACAGCTTAACAATACACACAAACACATTAGCAAAAGCCCGGTAAAGTCGTAGAGAATAAGACTTTACCGGGCTTTCTTGAGCATTTTTTCTGTTTTTGAGCGACTTTAAAACCGTAACTAAGTGAATCCTCCAAAAGATTCTTAAGCTGTTTATATGAAATTAGCCGCGAACTGCTTTCATGGCTTAAAGGTATAATGATACGTCGCATGGAGCTTTAGGCAGCTGTATTTCTCCTGGTGATTAAACAAAAACATCAGCAAAAGACGGATACAGGAGAATACGCCCTAACCTTTTTGAGCGCAAAGAGTAAAAATTGCATCCTTAAGTTCAGACAAAGAAGTCCTCTCGCTGTTATGTGCCTCAAGCAACGCTTTGACTTCTGAAAAAACATCTTCCGAATCAAGGGCAAATCTGCTTTTAAATATTTTTTCATGAGCAGTTTTATCAACATTCTTCGCATCATAAAACAGTTCTTCGTATAGTTTTTCTCCCTGCCTAATACCGGTAAATTCTATTTTTATGTCTTTGTACGGTTTATATCCGTGAAGGCGAATTAGGGTCTCTGCCATTTCTGTTATATTAACAGGATCCCCCATATCGAGCACAAACAGCTCGCCGCCTAATCCCATTGTTCCTGCCTGTAATACCAAGCTTACGGCTTCAGGGATCAGCATAAAGTAACGCTTCATATTTTTATCAGTTACAGTAACAGGCCCGCCTGCTTCTATTTGTTTTTCAAACTTGGGGACGACGCTGCCACGACTGCCAAGGACACTGCCAAAGCGAACCGCCATGTATTTGGTATCGGGGTATTCTTTTTGCACATAAAAAATGAGTTTTTCTGCGATACGTTTGGTGGCACCCATAACACTGGTGGGATTTACCGCCTTGTCTGTTGAAATCATAACCATTCGTTCCACTCCGAATTTTCCGGCAAGAGATGCTATATTCCACGTGCCAAACGAATTAACACGTAATGCCTCCTGAGGATTTTCTTCCATGAGCGGTACATGTTTATGGGCCCCTGCGTGGAAAACCAGCTGCGGACGATATTCTCTATAGATGTTTTCCATCATCGCGGTATCAGCTACATCAGCAATCAAAGGTTTTACCGGGATTTTATTACCAGCCTGTATAAGCGACTCCATCAGCGAGTAAATTGACATCTCTCCATGTCCCAAAGCTAAGAGCTGCTTCGGTTTTTTTGACAATATCTGGCGGCATATTTCTGAACCAATCGAGCCCCCTGCACCGGTAACTAAGACTATTTTGTCTCTTACCAAGTTTTCAATACCAAAATTGTCCAGAGTCACTGGCTCTCGGCGCAAGAGATCTTCAAGACTGACAGAGCGAAGCTGGCCAATATTAACTTGTCCATCAGCAAGGTCTATAAGACTGGGAAGAACTCTAACCGTGACATTGTAAGGGGACAGCATATCCAAATATGAGCGTATTTGAGTTCCGGTGGCCGAAGGTAAAGCGATAAGAACAGTATCTATCTTTTCCCTCAACAATATTACCGGCAAGTCCTTACCCCTACCCAGTACCGTAAGTGATGCAACCAGCATACTTGTGAGCTGTGGGTTCTCATCAATAAATCCTATGGGCTGCAAATTCGACTTATTTCTGACAAGGTCCCTTGCTAACATAGTACCGGCTTCTCCTGCTCCGATTATCAACGCACGTTTGAATCCCAGTTTGTCCCTAAATCTTGTAACAGCAGCCAAACGCCATGATGCTCTTACAAACACAAGAAAAAAGATCCCCGCAAAGAGCATGATCACCAGTGACGAGCGTGGAATTTTCAGCCAATTTAAGAAAAACAATTCCAACATAAAGACAAACGCACCGCTGCAATAACAACGAAACAGTCTGGCATATTCTTCAACGCTAGCCTGAGGCCAGGCGATACAGTAGATTTTGCCTATATACATAACAGTAACGAGTGTCGTGACGTAAAAAAGAGCAACTTTTTCCATCTCACGCCAGTAACCCATATTTACAAAAAAGGTTAGTCTTAATGCATAGCCCAAGAAAACAGCGCATGTCAGCAATATGACGTCAAAGACAAGCACTCTTCTATTTCTGGAACCGGCATAGAGCCAAGCAGAAATAAACCTATTAACAAGACTGCAAAAAAACAATATACCGCACTCCTTTAGCGTATCATTAAAATAATGGATAGATTATATCAAAGGAGACATGTTATCACCGCAGTCACAGCTTGGCAACTTTTTTTCTTTCTGTTTTCTGTATTCATTCGGCGTCAGTCCCATCTCTTTTTTAAAACACACGGTAAAGTAGCTGCTGTTTCCAAAACCTGTGTGCTGCGCTATTTCAGAGATGCTCATGTCAGTGGAGGTAAGAAGTTTGAGGCTTTTAGATATCCTAAAACATACCAGGTAACGAAAAGGCGTCGTTTCCAGCATTCTGGAAAAGATACGGCAGCATTCTCCTTTGCTGATGTGGTCGGCTCCGGCAATATCTTTTAAGGTTATCTTTTCCATATAGTTGGCTGCGATATATTCCTGGAGTGTATTCATTCTTTTTTTATCCGCAAAACGCGTATGAAGCGCCGCCTCTAATATTTCCTTATTGTTTCTGATTATTATCAGCCATATGCGGCTCAGCAATATTTTCAATTCAAATTCATAGGCGTAGACAGAGCTTTCCTTAACTTCCGCCATTTTCAGCAGCAAAGCACAAACTTCACCATGCCATGATTCACTATTGAGGAAAACCATTTTCAGCCTGTCGGCAGAAAGCAAAGGCGCGATATAGTCTTTGCGTATCAAGCTGCTGTTGTAGCCAGCAATTATTTTGGGGTCGAAGTTAACACACACATATTCTCCGTCAGAATCTTCCGTAGGGACTGCTTCGTGGGGGCAGCCGGAGTTGATAAACACACCCTGTCCCTTTTCGATGCGAGCTTCTCTGTCTGCGGCACGAAAAAGAATCGCGCCGTTTGTAACAGCAGCGATTTGCACTTCCTGGTGCCAGTGCAGAGCAGAACCACCCATCTTTTCAGCAACATGCCTTCTGTCTACTGAAAGGGGAAAATCATCTTTTAAATGCTCGGCAAGTTCTTGCTGCTTAGTATCAGTATATATGGAACGAGATTTCATTTTTCCACCCTATATATGAGGCATATTTGAGAATTTTTAATTTTATCATCTTACACAAATAAGTAAAGCCGAACCATCAGGTTCGGCTTAGCAGACATATAGTCACTGCATCGATAATTATTATTTAGAACGGACCATATCCAATTGCAACAGATATCATTATGAATACCAATGCGATCGCGCTCCAAAGTGAGAACAGCGGCAAGAACCACTTCGCCCACGTTGTCCAAGGTATCTTCGCCATCGCGATTGCGGCCATAATTTCTGTTGATGTGACAGTCATGTTGTTAGAGAAAGCGTCTGCAAACTGGAAGCAGAGAACGGCCGTCTGTCTGGTAACACCTACGACATCAGCAAGAGGGGCCATTATAGGCATTGTCAGTGCAGCCTGACCCGAACCGGAACTTACAACAAAGCTGATAATTGTCTGAACAATAAACATCCCTGCGGCAGCAAGCGATGGCGGAGGAATTTTCACAAGGTAGGAAAGTCCGTTAATGATTGTGTCCATGACATTACCCGCATCCAGGATTACCACGATAACTCTGGCAAAACCTACTATCAATGCAGCTCCGACAAAGTTTGACGCGCCTTTGGTAAACTCCTGCGCTATTTCGTCCGGGTAGAGTCCGCCTAGGATACCGGCCACGACAGTGAGAATAATAAAGATGGCGCCGAGCTCTTCAATGTAAAAACCTAATTTGATAACACCGAAGACCACCGCGATGATCGCCAAGGCAAAGGCAGCCAGCACTAGCTTGTGGCGGATAGTCATATCGGGGATATTGTCCATATCGATGCGGAAATCAAGATTCTTATCCGCTTCATACATGGGGCTCTTTGTCGGATCTTTTTTAATTTTGCTGGCGTAGCGCCAAACATAGAGTATGCCAACCGTTACCAGCACAACATATATTATCGCTCTGTACTCTATTCCGGAAAAGAGCGGCAGTCCGGCAATTCCCTGAGCAACGCCAATTGTAAAGGGATTAGTCATCGTACCGGCAAAACCAGCACCGGCACCGAGAAGACATATAGCAACAGCCGTAATCGAGTCGAAGCCCATCGTTAGGCAGACGGCGAGTACCATCGGTAGGAAGACCAACATCTCTTCAGCCATACCGATGAAGCAGCCTCCGAGCGAGAAGATAAACATTAGTACAGGTATCATCAAGCTTTCTCGTCCGGCCATTCGTTTGATGGCAGACCCCATGGCGACATTAACAGCCCCCGTTGCCTCCAGAACGTTAAACGCGCCGCCGATAATAAGCAGGAAGAACATAATGTATCCGGCTTCTTCCATTCCCTTGGGGAAAGATGTAAATACACCGAAAGGTGTCACAGGCGAAGGTTCAATTTCATGAAATGTGTTCGGTACAACTACCATCCTGCCTGTTTCAGCGTTTTCTACCCTGTCAAATTGCCCTGCGGGCAAAACATAAGTGCAGACGGCAGCAATCAGTATTAAGGCAAACAACAGCGAGAGAGGTTCTAGCATGGAAAACTTTCTTGTCTTTTGCATGGTCATCCTCCTAAACAGAAATTTGATCTGAAACTTTTGTAACAACGCATAGTATTGCTATTTTGACTGAAAATATCTATTAAAAAATTGCGTAGTTTTATCAAAATATTAACAATCCTACAAAACATCAGCGTATTTCTCCTTATGCACATGGTAAACTCTTGTTATGTTATTATTGGTATAACAGAAATAGTAATCATGATTATTAAAGGGGCTGATTTTATGGACCGCAAATTTTCCGGGCTGGAAGAGCTGCTGAAGAACAGAGTCTTCCGTAACTTTGCCAATATTAGTGCTATACCAAGAGCTAGCTTTGAAGAGAAGCAAATAAGCGATTATCTTTACAAGTGGGCTGTTGACCACAAACTGGAAGTCATACGGGATAAAAACAACAATATTTTTATACGCAAAGCAGCATCGCTGGGATACGAAAACGCCCCTACCGTTTTGCTGCAGGCACACATGGATATGGTTTGTGTCAAAACAGCAGATTCAAACCACGATTTTTCCAAGGATCCTATTAACTTAGTGCTGGATGGGGACATGCTCTCCAGCGGCGGTAAGACTACTCTCGGTGCCGACGACGGTATTGGCATGGCTTATGCTCTGGCTGTTCTCGAAGCAGAGGACCTGCCTCACCCGGCTTTGGAAGTGCTCTTCACCACCTCGGAAGAAGAAGACATGGGAGGCGCTTTGAATTTTGACGCTTCACTGCTCAAAGCCAAGTACCTCATCAATCTTGACCATGCGGTTGAGAATGAATTGCTGAGCGGCAGCTGCGGCGGCACAGGAGTAAAACTTTTCTGGCAGCACAGCGTTGTCGATGTCCCTGCGGACTACGCCTCTTTTAATATCAGTATCAGAGGCCTCAAGGGCGGACATTCAGGCGAAGATATCCACCGCGGGCACGGCAATGCCAACGTTTTGCTCGGCAGATTTCTCACAGAATGCCGCGATAGTTTCCCCATGCTGCTGTCGGAAATTAAGGGCGGGACATTCCGCTTGGCTATTCCCAGCTACGCAGATGTCACACTTTCTCTGCCATCATGCTATATTGACAGACTCACGCAGAAGGCAAAAAATCTGGAAAAAATCTTCGCAAGAGAATATGCCGCCACAGCGCCAAACCTTACTATCACCGTAAGCCAGACAGAACAGCATAAGACGGCTCTTTCTCCCGAAGATTTTGATAAGATCACCACTGCTATTATGCTTTCTCCCAACGGCATCTCTGAAATGAACGGAGGCGTCCCGGGGACAGTGGAAAGCTCCGATAACATGGGTGAAATATACTTAGCTGATGGTCATACTGTCTTTGTTTACGAAGTCAGAGCCTCTTTTGTTTCCACACAGGAATATCTCGTGCGCAAAATATCCTTGCTGGCTGAGTTATTGGGCGCAAAATACGAGACCTTCTCAGGATATCCCGGGTGGGCATTCAACCCTAAGTCACCTTTGAGAGAAACAGCGCAAAGGGTATTCCGAGAGAAATTTTCTGAGGATATGGTTGTGACAGTATTGCACGCAGGATTGGAAGTAGGCTGTTTTATCTCCGGCAAAGAGGATCTTGACGCCATATCCATCGGCCCAAACTGCTGGTATTTCCATTCGCCGTCAGAATGCACCAGCGTGTCTTCAGTTTGTAAAACATGGGAATTTCTTTGCGCTCTGCTTGCAGAAGGGAACGGCCTGCCTAAATGATTTTTTTGGTCTTTCTTGCTTATTACGGCATAAATTGTTTTGCAAACATATATTTTATGTTCGGGCCTCTCTATGAAGCTTTCGGTGCCTCCGCAAGCGAAGTGGGGATGTTCCTGAGTATTTTCTATATGGCGATGATCGTCTGCCGGCCTCTTGGAAGCCTGACTATGGAGCGCATCGGCGTCCGCAAGGCACTGATGGCAAGCTCTATGATTGCGGCCATTTCCGCGGTCGGCATGGCTTTGACTCTATCCATACCCTATTTGCTGCTCTTCTTCCGTGCGGCATCGGGTATCAGCGTCAGCGTCTTTATTGTCGCGACAATCGCCTACCAATCTATGGTGTTGGATGAAAAGAGCAGGGGAACAGGTTTCGCCCTCTTTACTACTGGTTCGATGCTGCCATTGGCCACGGTCATTCCCCTTTCTGAATGGATACTGGAACATGGGCATAATTATCTCTATATGTGGCTTCCCGTGGCTGTGGCTCTAATATGCCTCGGCCTGAGCTACATAATAAAAGACACCGATCATGTGGCAAAAAGAAAAAAGGCTTGGGGAACATATTCGCAGCTGTTCAAAGTAAAGGGGGTACCGACTCTCTATCTTTCCGGGTTTTTGATGTCACTCGCCGACAGTATGACTATTTGCGTGGCCATGCTGGCGGTAGACCGCAGCGTGTCCGTATCGTGGTTTATGGTTCCTGTCTCCGTTGCCGCTGTCTCTATCCGCACACTTGGCTTCAAGCTGATGAATAAAGTGCCCCGGCTTCTGCTTGCGGCACCAGCAGGAGCATTGATGGGGTTCGCCCTTTTATGTCTCTCTTTCAGCTCAACACCACTATTTTTTTCAATTTGCGGCCTCCTCTTCGGACTGGGCATAGGCATGGGCTATCCAACACACCTCTCCATCGTCGGCGATATTCTCCCTACGGAGCTGCACCCAAAAGCAACAGGCGGGCTGCTGCTGTCATTTGATGTAGCATGGGTATTAACACCGCTGCTATTCAGCGCGCTCTCTCCGATGCTCGGTTCCAGCGGCGCCTTCCGCACAATAGGCTTTGTTGCCTGCGCCTGTGCGGCAGCAATTCAGTTCTATTTGTGGATTCCGCTGTGGAAAAACCGCAGAACAGCAGAAAATGCCGCTTAATTTTTCGCTGTTCACGGCGCACATCGCTGACTGAAGCGGTTTCTATAACTTTTAGCTTCATATACAATGTAGAATCAGTAATTTTCTGCGGAGCTTTGTTTGGTAATGGCATAAAATTACGTCACTGACTCAAAAATGCATTATTGGCACAAAAGAAACAAAACTCGAACAAATAATGGGAGGAACTGGGAAGATGGAACTTGTAAGTCAGTTAATTGCCAACACAACTTGGCAGAATATGGTAATGATGGGAGTAGGAGCTTTTCTGCTATATTTGGCGGTGGAAAAAGATTTTGAACCAAACCTCCTTCTGCCAATGGGATTCGGAACTATTCTTGTCAACTTGCCCCTCTCCTCAGCTCTTGACCAAATGGCTGGGACACAAGTTGTTGAAGGCGCGCTTTCTATGTTGTTCCGTCTCGGTATTGCCACCGAAATTTTACCGCTGCTTATTTTGATAGCAGTGGGTGCCATGTGCGATTTTGGCCCTCTCTTGGCGAACCCCAAGGTTTTTCTCTTTGGTCTCACCGCCCAAATGGGAATATTCCTCACCATGGGACTTGCCCTCCTTGTGGGCTTTAATGTCTACGAGGCAGCCTCAATAGGTATTATCGGCGCCGCCGACGGACCTACTTCCATATATGTTTCCACGCGGTTCGCACCTCACTTATTAGGGCCGATATCTGTAGCTGCATACACTTATATGGCATTGGTACCGCTTATTCAGCCGCCGGTTATCATGGCTCTTACAACAAAGAAGGAACGTATGATGAAGATGCCGCTTGCAGCAAAAGTCGTGACAAGACGCGCGCGCATAATCTTCCCCATAGCGGTTACCATTGTCGGCGGCATTATCGCACCGGCCTCCGTAGCTCTGCTGGGCTTCGTCATGTTCGGCAACCTGCTCCGTGAAAGCGGCGTTACGGAACGTCTCTCTCAGGCGGCTCAGAACGAGTTGGCGAACATCGTCACCATTCTTTTGGGCTTCTCCATCGCCGCAACCATGACAGGCGAAAAATTTGTCAACATTAACACCATGATTATTATTGCGATGGGACTTATCGCATTTGTTCTTGACACTGCAGGCGGTGTTTTCACAGCCAAACTGCTGAACCTCTTCCTTCCTGAGGGCAAGAAGATCAACCCAATGGTCGGTGCAGCAGGTATTTCCGCATTCCCCATGTCCGCAAGAACAATACAGAAACTGGGACAGAAGGCAGATCCGACAAACCACCTTTTGATGCATGCTGTCGGAGCCAATGTCGCAGGACAGATAGGCTCTGTTCTTGCCGGCGGTCTTTTGCTCGCATACCTTGGCTAAGATTATTCTCTAATTTGCCAGTATTAGTTTTTCAATAACAATCCCCCGGCACGAACTGTACGCCGGGGGATTGTTTATACCGGCACTACGGCCGCTGCGGCAGAGTATAGATATATCTGTATCCAGCCAATACGGGAAATGAATTTGCGAAGAGATTTCGCCTGTCCTTTATCAATGCTAATTTTGGCTATTTCCCACAGCTTTTTCCGTTTTGCATTACTGGTGTATCAGAGCTGGACAAAAACTCATTTTTCCTCCCCACTCGCCTACACTTTTGTTGGCAATTAAGGTAGAATGAACATGGTTATTTAATATTGATGGGGAGGTACGCACATGCCGCTTTGGGGTCTTCTTTTATGTTTTGTCATCGCTACGCTTTGGGCGGCATCACCTATCATGGTATCAAGAGGGCAAAAGCTCTCTCAATGCACAGCTAACGAGATTAATCCCATACGCTCGCTGTCTTTTTTTGCCGCCGCCCTTGTCTTCACCATTGTATATACAGGCGGGCACATTACCGCTTTAACTTCCCCTTCCGTCTTTTTGTACCTTTTTATCAATGTGCTCTTGAGCTACATCGTCGGCGATATTCTCTACTTTATGGCGATAAAGGAAATCGGCATCAGCCTGGCGGTTCCTGTTTCCAATACTCATCCGATGCTGGTTGCACTCTCTTCTTGGCTTATTTTAGGCGAGAAAATCACCGCAGCAGGCATTTCAGGTATAGCTGTTGTTATGTGCGGCCTTCTTCTGCTGCGCTTCGGCGGCAGCAAGGGCGCGCATGAGGATGATTCTGTTCGCATCGGCAGTATGAGTACATCACGTATTATGCGTGGATTTCTAATGTCGATCGGAGCTGCGGTATCTTGGGCGCTTAGTGCGCCGCTTTTGAAGCTGGCAATGGTAAATTCCGGACTTGGCGCAGTAGAAGTAACTTTTTACCGGGCTTTTATTTTTTTGATTCTCGCATGGGGAGTCAGATTCTCTGTCGCAAGGCACCGGCCGGGCGCTGTCAGACCCTTTGCTTCGCTGAAACGGGTGACAATCTTTTACTTTTTAGGGGCAGCTTTTATCGGCTTATGGCTTGGATCCGTTCTTCACGCCATTTGCATATCACAAATACCGGTGGCGGTAGTCACGGCTATCACCAGTACAAGTCCCTTTATGGCGGCGCTTTTCGGACACTTCGCGCTGAAAGAACGCTTAACCAGACTGCAGTGGGCGGGAGTGGCGATGATTATCGCGGGATCCGTCACTATCAGCATATAGGCTGCGGCGATGATTACCTTCCCCAACACCCTACGCGCTTTGCGCAGCAGAAACTACCGCTTGTTCTTCGCGGCCCAGGCCATCTCCCTGACCGGGCTGTGGATGCACCGTGTTGCAATGGGCTGGCTTGTTTTCCGGCTGACTAATTCAAACAGCGCCCTCGGCATTATGGACTTTGCCGCCTCTATACCGGTCGTTTTTTTAACACCGCTCGCAGGAGCGCTGATTGAGAGGTGGGATTTGCGCAAAACTCTGGTCTTTTGCCAATCAGGCTGTATGGCGGTGGCCTTTATCCTGGCGTTTTTAACACTCACAGACTTAGTTACTTTCAAGATAGTGGTCTGTATGAGCCTTATTCTCGGACTTCTCGATTCTTTTGAGCTGCCATGCCGCTACTCTCTGGTCTCCTATATGGTCGATAAAAAAGAAGATGTGGCAAACGCCGTTGCGCTCAACTCCACAAACTTTAACTTGGCAAGAATGTTCGGTCCCACAATCGCCGGCTTTGTTATTCACGCCATTGGAGAGGGACTATGCTTTTTTGCAAACGGGCTGGCCTATTCCGCAACACTCTTCGCCGTCCGCAAGATGAAAATGGATAAACCCCCGATCGGACGCACCGACAACACCAAAAGAGATCCCATCAGAGAGATGGTCGAGGGATTTAAAATGGCGAGAGACTTCGCGCCCAGCAGATACATTTTGATAATGATCGCCATGACGGGATTTTTCGCTTTTCCTTCTATCGTGCTAATGCCGGCGATGGCGAAGAGTGTCTTGGGCGGCACATCTGAGACGCTGGGGCTATTGCTGATGGGAGTAGCCATCGGAGCTTTGGCAGGCTCCTTGATTATGGCATCCCTCAAATCCACTGCCAACCACGCATGGTGGTGCACTAGAACATGTGTGGGCTTCGGAGTATCGGTAATGCTTTTTTCACTCTCCAGCAACATTTACATGGGAATGGTCCTAGCGGCTCCTGTGGGCTTTTGCATGGTAACAAGCACTGTAGCCTGCAGCCCCCTACTGCAGACAATGGTACCCAACGACAGCAAGAGCCGCATCATGTCTCTTTACACACTGGCGATACTGGGAGTTCCTCCCTTCGGCAGTGTGCTTGCTGGAAAGGTCGGGGACCTTTTAGGGACAGACTGGTCTCTCTTTCTTTGCGGGCTATGCTGCACCGCCATCGCTTACTACTATATGAGAAAGCTTAGCGTACTTAACTACCGCATAATTCACGCTTTGAAGAAACAGGGAGCGGCTTGATTTGAACAACGTAAAAGAACACTCCCCCAGAGATATTTTTATCGCAGATATGGTGCTGATCTTGGTTTCCTTTATTTGGGGGGCCGGCATACCTTTGAGCGCCGTATTGGCGAGAGGCATCACGCCGCTATGGGCTATAGCGCTGAGAATGCTTTTCGCAGCGCTATTTTTAGTAATTCTCTTTCCCAAAAGAATTCTTCGGGCGACAAAGTATGACTGGGCGACAGCTTCTATTCAAACGGCCATACTTACTTCCGTATTTATCTTTATGACCTTCGGCCTGATCTACAGCACCGCAAGCAAACAGGCGTTTATCGGCGGGCTCAATGTAATTATGGTGCCTTTTTTTGTTTGGCTGCTATATAAAAAACCACCTCGTCCTTGGATCTTCCTCGGCGCTTTCATCACGACAGCAGGATTGCTGACAATGGGGTTCACCCCAGGAATGGAATTTAACTTCGGAGACCTGCTTTCGTTCTTTATGGCAGTATCATACGGATTGCAGGTGATGGGTGCAGGGTATTGCTCACGGCGTGTCGAACCGGTAACTTTGGTCGCCATCCACATTATCATGCTCGCAGTTGTACTGACAGCGATCGCCTTACTTTTTGAGCCGATTCCCGATATGCGCTCTTTCTCGCCAAAGATATGGGGTGCTCTGCTGTGCGTCTCTTTATTAAATACTATCCTCTGCTTCATCTTGCAGTTTAAAGCGCAAAAAATTACCCCTGAGACACATGCCGCAGTAATTTTTTCCCTTGAAGGGCTTTTTGGTTACGGACTGGCAGTAATTTTTGGACAAGACCCCTTCCACCTCCAAGGGGCTATCGGCGGACTGATCATAATTTTAGGAATGATTATCACCGAGTCAGAAAATGTTATAAAAGAAAAGGCTTTAAATCTATTTGGCAATAATTAATCTTATAATATAAAATATAATAGCTAATTTAACCACTTGCATAAATTATGTAATTCTTGAAATTAATTTAGGAGTAAGCAGTATCACTTAAGACAGCGGCATGACTCTCATATAGAATTTTATCAATCAGAAAATCCTATATACGAGGTGTTGTTGCATGAAAAGATTTACAATTTCTCTATCCGTGATTATCGCCCTTTTCTTCTTTGTTGCTTCCGCTTATGCTCTGGACAACGGTAGTAAGGTGCCGAACTTTACCCTGACAGATCTTAGCGGCAAAAATGTCTCTCTAAGTGACTACAAAGGCAAGGTGGTAGTGCTTAACTTCTGGGCTTCATGGTGCCCTCCCTGCAAAGCAGAAATGCCTGAGTTCAACGAAATGGATCGTGAGTTTAAGAAATCAGGGGACACTGTTCTTTTGGCAATCAATATGACTGACGGCAGAAGAGAAACAAAGAAAAAAGTGGAAACTTTCATCTCCGAGCAAAAGTACAAAATGAGGGTTTTGCTGGACAGTGAGGGTAAGGCATCTAACCTTTTCGACATTCGTTATCTCCCCACAACCTACGTTATTGATGCCGAGGGAACCGTCACCGGTCAGCTTGTAGGAGGAACAACGAAAAATGCCGTTATGAAACTGGTAAAGGAAGCGAAGTAGCCGATGGGTGCTGACCTCCCTCTTCTTTTTCTGGAGGGTATATTAGCTTTTATCTCCCCCTGTATGCTGCCGATGCTGCCGGTGTATTTAATGTATCTGGCTGCGGAGACGGAAAACGGTCGCAAAGCCAGCGTCGTCAATACCATTGGTTTTGTCTGCGGCTTTACGCTGATATTTATGGCATTAGGTGCTTCCGCCACGGCGCTGGGCGCGATGCTCAATGAACACAGAATTTTTCTTCAGAGAGCAAGCGGCGTTGTGATTATGATTTTCGGACTCCACTTTCTTGGTGTCTTTAGAATCGCCTTTTTGGACATTGAAAAAAAGTTTGAACTCAAAGCGAACAAGAGTGGATTCTTAGGCGCGATTCTTTTTGGCGCAGCGTTCTCTCTTGGCTGGACACCTTGCCTCGGTCCCTTCCTAGGCTCTGCGCTGATGTTGGCGGGGAACGGAAAAACCGTTATGCAGGGAGTCTTTTATCTCTTTGTATTTTCTATGGGGCTGGGAATCCCCTACATTATAGCCGCGCTCTTCTTCACAAATATCAAGGGCGTCTTTCAGTGGCTCAAGAAGCATGGCAAGCAGATAAAGACCATCTCTGGAGCAATATTGGTAATTGCTGGATTGATGTTGGCATTTGACGCTTTCGGATATTGGGCGGGGCTTTTCTGGTAAAGAAAGATATAACGATACAGAGCACAGCCTGCACAAAAAAATTAGAGACCGGCGAAATATCGTCGGTCTCTTCTTGTATCTTCGCATATATTTGCGCCGCAAATATCTAAATCCGGAAACAAGCCACCCATTATCACAAGATGAGGGACTACTGCTCTTTCTTTGCTGCCTCAGAACAGCCTTTGCCGAGCAAAATAAAACTGAAGCCGCTGAAGATCAGGTTGACTCCAAGAAGTACACCTATCATCGCCGCTCCGGTAAAGACGTTTTTCCACATCATCATCGCCAGAACAATTCCCAAAAGGCCTGAAATCAAAAGCCAGAACGAACCGCCGATTGAGCGAAGACGAAAGTACTCCATCACTTTCATAATACCGTCAATAAGGAAATAACATGAAAGCAGCATCGAAAGCGTCATTACTCCGGCCAGAGGGTGAACAAAGAAGATAAATCCGGCGGCAAAGGAAATTACAGCCATAAATATTTGCTGCCAGGGTTTGTCTCCATCAGCAAAACCACGAAACGCGCCAACGCCCTGGCAGATGCCTACCGCCAGCAGCAATCCGCCAACCAGAGTCTCAATGGCAAAAGAGGCAAGCAGCGGCATGGAAATTGAAAGAAAACCCATCAGCAGCATCACGCCGCCAATGAGGTAAAATCGCTTTTTGCTTTTAATTAGATCTTCTTTAGTAATATTGAATTTGTCCATAAAAAGCACGTAGATTCCCCCTGTAACTATTTTACCTTGTTAAAAAATTTTCTTACCTGTGCACAAATCCATGGGAAAATTGCGGCGACCGCCACAAAGGGTAGCACAAGCAGTCATGGAGGGCAACCTCCCGGACGTCTCTTAGCAGCCATTATCTCATCTCCTTAAATGTGCCGCTCTCAGCAAGGCACATATTCTTTGGCAGGCTCTTCCCTGCGTAAAACGCGCAAGGCGCCGAGAGCCAGAGCTTCCAGTTCATCTTCTCCGGGAATAATTTCAATCCGCCCGAGAAATTTTATTTTCTTCTCGACCATTTGCATAAGCGGCTCAGAATACGCCAACCCACCGGTGAGAATCACCGCGTCTAAATCTCCGTCAAGAGCGGCGGCAAGTTCGCCTACACCCTTGGCAATCTGATAGGCCATCGCTTCAGTGACTATTTTAGCCTGAGTATCATTCTCCGCCATTTTAAAGGCTTCTCTGATATCTCTTGTTCCTAGGTAAGCCACCAGCCCCCAGCCGGAGAGCAGTTTTTTTTTCAGCTCATCGCAGCTGTATTTTCCGCTGCAGCACAAATCCGTCAGCATGTCTGCAGGAAGTCCTCCTGCCCGCTCAGGGGAAAAAGGTCCGTCGGCTTTTGCTCCGATAACATCAACGATACGCCCATATAGGTGAGCTCCGATAGTGATGCCCGTACCCAGATGCGCCACCACAAAACGGCTGTCGCAGTATTTTTTCCCAATTTTGGCGGCGACTTTACGGGCAACCGCTTTTTGGTTAAGGGCGTGAACAAGGCTGCTGCGCTCTATCTCAGGAGCTCCGGAAATCCGTGCCACATCAGACATTTCATCAACCGCTACAGGGTCGACAATAAAGGCTGGACAAGAAGATTCTACGGCAAAGCGTTCTGCCAAAAATGCACCGAGGTTTGATGCGTGTTCTCCTCTGGCTGCCTTTATGAGATATTCTTTCATCTCTTCGTTGACATTGTAGGTCCCGCTCTCCATCGGCGACAAAAGCCCGCCGCGTGCCGCTACGGCGTCAAATTTTTCCTCTTCGCCTGATTCCATGAGGGCTTCCTTTATCTGTTCAAAGCGCCTGTCCAATTGCCCGATAACATTTT
>RRZU011036784.1_pt1 | contig 23395 bp, 20 predicted proteins | sample 2165561 | NCBI WGS metagenome assembly RRZU01 (sample SAMN10456909, study PRJNA506462) | wastewater metagenome | isolation source: wastewater sludge | place: USA: Moscow, Idaho | reverse complement strand
CTCGGTCAGCCGCCGGACGTGCAAGTGGCGCACCACGGCATCGGGCAAGGTCAGGGCGGTGTGGGGGTGCAGCGGGGTATCAACAAAAAAACGGGGCATGATGGGGTGTCGTATTGAAAGCGGCTATTGAAGCGGGTATTTTGCCAGCACTCGCCCAAACAAGGCAGAGAACCGCACGCTGCCCACGCCAAGCAGCCCATACCGCCGATGTCACGCACCGCGTGACCCAAAAGGAAACCCCGCCCACCATGCAGGTTGTTGACCACGTTATCCAAGCCGTCCGTGACATCGCCGAAACCGCGCTGATGCCCCGTTTTTTGCGGGTCGGCTCTTCACGCAAGGAGGATGGCTCGTTGTTTACCGAAGCCGACCTTGCCACCCAAGAAGCCCTTGCTGCCCGCCTGCCCACCATTTTGCCCTACCCCGTATTAGGCGAAGAAATGACCCCCGCCGAACAAGAAGCCCTGTGGGCAGCCAATCCCGATGGGCTTTGGGTCGTGGACCCGATTGATGGCACCACCAACTTTATTCACGGCTTGCCGTACTTTGCGATTTCTGTCGCCTTGGTGCAAAACGGCCGCAGCGAGCTGGGGGTGATTTTTAACCCCGTCTCCAACGAAATGTTTTATGCCCGCCGAGGGTGTGGTGCTTACGTCAACGGCACACGGCTGCCGCTCAAACACGCCCCCAGCAGCATGGGCGACACCATCGCCTCGATTGAGGTGAAATATCTGCGCAGCGGGCGGCTGTCTAACCGCGTCAACAGCCTTGCGCCGTTTGGCAGCCAGCGCAATCTGGGGGCTTCCACCCTTGATTGGTGCTATTTAGCGGCGGGGCGATTTGACCTGTATTTGCACGGCGGACAGCGGCTGTGGGACTACGCCGCAGGGGCGTTGATTGCCGCCGAGGCTGGGGCACAAATGTGTACGCTCGACCACGACGATTACTGGGACAAAAGTGCCTTGTGGCAGCGTTCTGCTGTCGCGGCCATTACCCCAGAGTTGTTTGCCCAATGGCACCGTTGGATACGCGCCAACCAATAAGAAGCTATTTACGATCTGCGACACTCGGGTGATCCTGCGTTGAAATTGGCAAAAAATGCTCATTGACCGCATGTCAACTCCGCTTTTTTTGCCAATTTCGCCTTGGCTGACCCGTCGTTCGCGAGTTCGTAAACAGCTTCTAAGCCGCGCGGTACTTTCCGCTCTCTTTAGTTCAAGTCAGTAAGGTGTTTCGATGAATGGTATGCGTCTGTTGTGTCGTGGGCTGCCCTTGTGGCTTGGGCTGCTGGGAGGGATGCCGCTGGCGGCGCACGCCCAGCCGGTGTTAACCGAGGTGGTGTGCCACCTGAGCTACGGCGGCGAAACCAAGCCGCTGCGCTTGCGTCCTGTGGCCTCACCCTATGCGGTGGAAGCGATAGAAGTGGGCTCGTATTTTTTGCTGCGCGGCGTGTGGCAAGCCCAACCGGCTGACCTGAGCAGCGTCAAGCTTTACACCTACGCCGCCAAAGACGAGGGCGCGGTGCTGCTGCACCAAGCCAGCTATCCCGTCCCCACCCGCCCCCAGCGCGGCGGCTTTACCGGCCAGCACAGCGTGTACGAACCAGTGCGTGATGGCGAGTTGCAGTATTGGTGCGAAGGGGTGTTTGCGGCGGGGCGGGGGCGGTAAGCGGTGGTTCAACTGGACAGCCACCTCCCCCGCCAGCCGCCTCAGGGTGAGCGGAGCGGCGTAACCCGCTACCAAGACCGCCAAATCCAAATCGCTGTCTGCGCCCGCCGTCCCTTGAATTTGGCTGCCAAAAGCATACACCGCCAATAAATCAGGCACCCGCACTTGCAAAGTACGGAGAATCGCCGTGCTATCCACCCGCCACCTGCACCGCGTAAAACCCCGCCAAGGTCTGCCCCTGACAACGGGGGGCGAGGTGGGCAAATAGGGCTTCTAGGTCGGCGTAGAGCTGTTCAATCGAAGCCTCATCCCGAAAGGTCGGGCTGCCGCCGGGCATAAATTCTGACGAGTGCAGCATAAATTCGAGGTGATTTTGCCCGCTGGCCAAGACCGCATCGGCCAGCCCTATCATCTCTTGGGCATTGCCGCCACGGGGGCGCAACCAGCGGCGGGTCGGGGGCTTGGTTTTGCCGCGCAGGGTGTTCAGCCCCTGTTTCAGGCCATCCACCCACGCCGGATATTTGGGGCGGATGGTTATCGGCACTTGCAGCAAAGTCGGCGTACCGGCGGCCACGGCGGCTGCCGACAGCGGTTGGTCGAGCTGGTCCAAGTCCATCCAATACGCCTGCTGTGGAAAAGCCGAATAGTCTGTGCCCCCCGTGCCAGCAGGGTTGCCCAGCGTGGGTCGCCAATCGACCCCAGGCGTGACCGAGCAATCCACCTGATAACCAAATTCATACAGCAAACGGGCATAGGTGGCGTTAAATGCCCAGCGACCGGCGCGGTGGCTGCGCATTTTTACCCCGAAGGTGTCTTGCAGCAGGTCGGTCATCAGCGCGATTTTGTCGCGCATCACCGGCTCGGCGTATTCAATCAAATAGGGCTTGGCGCGGTCATCGTTGGCGGTCAACGGCAGTAGCGGCGGGCTGTTCCATGCGTGCAAGTGCATCCCGATTTCGCCGACATCACGGGCAATCACATCCCGCGCAAAGTCTTGGTAAGCGGGGTCTATCGCCATTTCGTAGTTGGTCAGATAGCACGGGGCAAACTGGTAGCGTTCGCACAGGGCTTGGAAGCGCGGCAAAAACAGCGCGTTGCGGGTGGTGACCTGATTCACTTCGCCCCAAAGGTTGTCGCCTTCGGTGTCGATGGTCAGGATAAAGCGGGGGCGGGTCGTCATACGGTAAAACCTCCTTCTGCATCGGCAAGGGCAAGGTAACGGCTGACCACGGTGTCGAGGGCAAAGCGGTCGAGCTGGGCAGCGGTGGGCTGTGGCGGAGCCGCCAGTACAGCATTCAGGGCACACGCCAAATCGGATGCGGTCAGGTCACTGAGTCCCCGCGCCAAATCGCCGGTCAAAATCTCGGCGGGGCCGTAGGGGCAACGGGTGCTGACCACCGGCGTACCGCAGGCAAGGGCTTCCACCAGCACATTGCCAAAGCCTTCAAAGTCGGAACTGAGCACCACGGCTTGGGCGGCGCGAAGATACGGGTAAGGGTTGGCAACAAAACCCGCCCACACCACTTGGTCGGCCACACCGGCATGGGCAGCGGCGGCCTGCAGCCGTGCGGTGTCGGCGGGTGCGCCCTGCCCCAGCAGCACCAGTTTGCCCTGATAGCCGCTGCACTTGACCGCCTCAAACAGCCGGTCGTGCCGCTTGACCGGATGAAACCGCCCCACATGCAGCAAAAACGGCTGCCCATCCAGCGGACAAGGGGCTTGGGCGGCGGCGCGGATGGCGGCAAAGTCAAACGGATTGGGCAGGGTCACGGCTTGGGCGGGCTGGGCGCCACAGGCGGCGTGGAGGTCGGGCAGCAGTCCCGCCGACACGGTCAGCAGCTTGCAGCGGTGATAGGTCTGGTAAAGCTGCCGCCGTTTCAGCCAGCGCGACACGCCGCGTTTGCGGGTCAGCTCGGCAGAAATCGCCCCGTGCAAACAGTGCCATGCCCGCCCGCGCAGGCTGGGGCAATGCGCCACAATCCGGTCGGTTTTGGGCAGGCTGGCGATGACCAAATCCAGCCGTTGCTGGGCAAAGTGTTGGCGTACCCAGCGGTCAAGCTGGCGGGCGCGGCGGGCAATTTCGGTTTGGCGGCGCAGCGGGCCGGTGTAGTCGTCTACCAGCGTTTCGACCTGCACCCCAACCGGCAGGGCATAGGCACAGGCTGCCCGCAGCAGCAGCAAGGTGACGGCATGACCCCGCGCCGCCATTGCTTCGGCTAGGGTGAGGACGACTTTTTCTGCGCCGCCGCCCGCCAAGCCATCAATAATCAGCAGGATGGTTTTAGGCGGCATCGTCGTTCTCGGCGGCAGGGGGCAAGGCCAGTAACGCCTGCACGGCAGCCAGCACCGGTGCCACGGGGATGTTGACCAAATAGCGTTCGGTGGTGCCGGTGTCCACCGCATCGGGGTCGATCAGGTCGCCGTAGTCCGCCGCGTGTATCAGCCGGTAGCGGGTTAGCCAAGGCCGCCATTCGTTGACCTTGCTCGGACCAAACAAGGCCACGGTGTCTTTGCCCAGCGCAGCAGCCATATGCATCGGCACCGAATCCACCCCCAAAAACAGCCGTGCGCCGTCAATCGCGGCGGCGAGGGTATTCAGCGACAGTTTGCCGGCCAAGGAGTACACACGCGGCGACTTCACCCGCTGCAAAATGGCTTCGACCAGCGCGACTTCTTGGGGGTCGGGGGCACAGGTCAGCACGAGGCAATGCCCCGCATCCGCCAACGTCTGAATCACTTCGGCAAAGCGGTCGTCTTCCCAGCACTTAAAAAACCAGCGCGAAGCCGGATGCACCAGCAGGTATTCGCCCTGCACCCCGAGCGAGGCCAGCAGCAAGCGCACGCTGGCTTGGTCGGCCGGTCGAATCGCCATAATGCAGCGGCGTTCTTCGCCTTGGGCGGTAATGCCCAGCGGGGTCAGCGACAGCAGGTTTTGTTCTACGGTGTGGCAGGTATTGCTGGCCGCCAGCGGAGCCAGTTGGGTAAACAGCCGTGCCCACGGGGCGGTGCGCCGTTTGGGGTAGTCAAAGCCGATGCCCTGTTGCTGGCCGCACAGCCGCGCCAACACCGCGCCATTCCACTGGTCGGACAGATGTATCACCCAGTCGTAGCCTTGGCGGTAAAGCTGCCAGCCAAGGGACAGCTCGGCGCGGCGTTTGGTCAGGCCGCGCAGCTGGCGATTGAGGGTGTAAACCGTGTGGAGGTCGGGGTTGCCTGCCAGCATGGGTGCGGTTTCGTGGTACACCAGCATGTCGATTTTGGCATCGGGAAACCGGCGGCGCAGGGTGTGTGCCACCGGTGTGGCCAACAGCACATCGCCGTGGTGGCGCAGCTTAATCAGCAGTATCCGGCGGGGGGCGGGCAGGGGAAGCCTAGGGGGGGAGAAGGTCAAAACGTTACCGTCCGCAGCAAGGGGGTTTCAATCGCCCATTGGGCTTTGTATTGGCTGGAATTGCGCCCCAGCGAGTAGCGCAGCGGCAGCCCTTTTTCGGCGGCGGCGGTGCTGGCCTGCTGGATATTGAGCCACATCAGCAGCGTACCGAGGCCAAATTCGGCATGGCGCGGGTCGATGCCGCCGTTGATGGCTTCGATGGTATAGGCGCGGGTGGTTTCGCTTTTAAGCAGCAACTGAAAGGCCACCGGCACGTCGTGCAGGGTCAGCACATGTCCCATCAGCAGCGGTGCCAGTCCGGCAAATAATAGCGGCAGGTCGGCGGCTTGGGGATGGGGGGCTTGCCAGCGTAAGGCGTAGAGCTGGGCATACAGCGCGGCAAGGTCGGCGGCGGTGTAATCGGTCAGCGGGCGCACCGCACCGCCGGCCTCGATAAACTGCCTCACCTCTTTGGCGCGGCGACGGCGGGACTGCGATGACATTTCTGCCACACTTTTGGCAAGGCACACTGTCCGCCCACGGTTACGCCCCGAGACATTGGCCAATTGGTCGGCGTGCAGCGCGGAAATAAACTTGCTGCGAAAGCCCAGCCACAGTTTGGGTTGGCTGAGGCCGGTGTCGGGGTGGAGCGGCAAAATCAGCTCGGGCGAGCCAAAATCAAACCGCTGCTCAATGCCCAAGCGGCGTAGGGCTTCTTTGTCCCCCGCAAGGTAAGCCCCCCAAGTGGCAATGCCCGCCCGCCAGCCGCCTTGGCCATCAGGTTTGCCCCAAAACTGGGCGGGGCAGTCGGCGTGCTGGGCAATAAACGCCAAAAAATCAGGGTGCGTACCCACACTGCCGCCCAACTGGCTGTGCAGTTGGCGGTAAAGTGTGGCAGAAATGGGCTGCCAGAAGGCAGAACGAAGAAAAAGCGTCATAATACCCAGCTAGTTAAACCCAGCGCGTCTAGTTTGTCTGCTGCAATACACAGTCTGGCATCCCGCAGGCGCACCAACCCAGACCCCCTTTTCTTTCGTATTGAATGCCTTTTTTTGGCGGCTATGGACGAAAGAAAACCCCCTATTTTGAGAGGTGGCGATTGTCTCATACCCGAACTATTTCCGTGATTGGCCTTGGCTACGTCGGCTTACCGGTAGCGGTGGCGTTTGGTAAACATGCCCGTGCGATTGGCTTTGATATTCACACCGCGCGTATTGCCGAGCTGCAAGCGGGCTACGATCGCACCGGCGAAGTCACCGCCGAAGACTTGGCGGCCACGAACATCACCTACACCCACGAAACTGCCGTGCTGCGTGAGGCTGATTTTCACATTGTGGCCGTGCCCACCCCAGTGGACGATGCCCACCAGCCCGACCTGACCCCTGTTGAACGCGCCAGCGAAACCGTCGGTGCCGCGCTGAAAAAGGGCGATATTGTGGTGTACGAATCCACGGTCTACCCTGGCGTGACCGAAGAGATTTGCGTGCCGATTTTGGAGCGCGTCTCGGGTCTGCGCTGCGGCGTGGACTTTACCGTGGGTTACAGCCCCGAGCGCATCAACCCTGGCGACAAAGAACACACCTTTACCAAAATCAAAAAAGTGGTCTCGGGGCAAGATGCTGCCACGCTGGAGATTGTCGCTGCCGTGTATGCCTCGGTGGTGACGGCTGGGGTACACAAAGCCGCGTCCATCAAGGTGGCCGAAGCCGCCAAGGTGATTGAAAACACCCAGCGCGACTTGAATATTTCGTTGATGAACGAGCTGGCGGTGTTGTTTGACGTGATGGGCATCGACACCCTCGACGTGCTCGAAGCCGCAGGCACCAAGTGGAACTTCCTCAAATTTAAGCCGGGCTTGGTGGGCGGGCATTGCATTGGGGTGGACCCATATTACCTAACCCACAAAGCTGAAAAGCTGGGCTATATCCCGCAAGTTATTTTGGCCGGTCGGCGGATTAACGACAGCATGGGCAAGTTTATTGCCGACCGCACCATTAAGCAGATGATTCATGCTGGCGCGTGCATTTCGTCTTGCACCGTCACCGTGCTGGGGCTGACGTTTAAAGAAAACTGCCCTGACCTGCGTAACTCCCGCGTCATCGACGTGATTAAAGAGCTGCGCGAATTTGGCATTGCCGTGCAGGTGTGTGAACCCCAAGCCGACCCGACCGAGGCCGAAGAAGAATACGGCGTGCACCTCACCCCGATGGCCGACTTGGCCCCTGCCGATGCGGTGGTGGTGTGCGTGGCACACCGCGAATTTGCCGCATTGGACATCGCGGGTTATCGCGCCTTGCTCAAGCCTGATGCCACGGTGTTGGTCGATGTAAAAGGGATTGTCGATAAAGCTGCAGCTGAGGCGGCGGGCTTGCGTTTTTGGCGGCTTTAAACGCAAAACACGGCGCAGCCACGCTAAAATGGGCGACACTTGAGTGTTGCCCATTTTTTGCGCCTTTTATTATTGTTAGAGACCCCCACCCATGACTGCTTACGCCGACTTACGTACCACACTGGCCGCCACCCCCCGTACTTGGCTGGTAACCGGCTGTGCCGGATTTATTGGCAGCAACCTGCTGGAAGCCCTGTTGCGCTTAGGGCAAAACGTGGTGGGATTGGATAATTTTTCCACCGGCTACCAAAGTAATCTGGACGAAGTGCGGGGCTTGGTCGGTGAAGCCGCATGGGGAAATTTTCGCTTTATCGAAGGCGACATCCGCCACCCCGCAACCTGTGACGACGCGCTGGCAGGGGTCGATTACGTGCTGCACCAAGCCGCGTTGGGCAGCGTGCCCCGCTCGATTGATGACCCGTGGAACACCCACGACACCAACCTGAACGGCTTTATGCGGATGCTGATTGCGGCGCGGGATGCCGGCGTGCGGCGGTTTGTGTATGCCGCTTCCAGCTCCACCTATGGCGACCACCCTGGTCTGCCCAAGGTCGAGCACACCATCGGCAAGCCGCTGTCCCCCTATGCCGTCACCAAATACGTTAACGAGCTTTACGCCGAAGTGTTTGTCCGCACCTACGGCATTCAGGCGGTGGGGCTGCGCTATTTCAACGTATTCGGCCCTCGCCAAAACCCCAACGGCGCGTATGCGGCGGTGATGCCTAAATGGTTTGCCTCTTTGCTAGAAGGCGAGCCGGTGTATATCAACGGCGATGGCGAAACCAGCCGCGATTTTTGCTTTATCCAAAACGTGATTCAGGCGAACTTGCTGGCCGCCACCGTCGATACCCTGCCCGCCTTTGGCAATGCCGTCGAAGCCAACGCACTGGCCATCGAGGGCGAGTTCCGGCCCCCCGTCCACGAGGTGTTTAACGTGGCGGTGGGCGACCGCACCTCGCTTAACCAGCTTTTTGCCGCGATTCGAGACGAAGTCGCCCGCATCCGCCCCGCGCTGGCCGAGGTGGAACCGCTTTACCGTGATTTCCGTGTGGGCGATGTGCAGCATTCCTTGGCCGACATCAGCAAGGCGCAAACCCTGCTGGGCTACGCGCCCACTTGGCGGGTGGCGGAAGGGCTGAAAGAAGCGGGGCCGTGGTATGCCCGCTATTTTGGGGCGGTGGCATAAGAAGCGGTTTACGCCCTAGCCAGCACAGGGGTTACCAAGGCGAAATACACCAAAAAAGCGACATTGGAACTGAATCCATACGCAATTTTTTGTGCATTTTCTAGCATTCCCCTCCCGTGGAGAGGGACCCCGCAAGGGTGGGGTGCTTGCCTTTGGGGCTTGGTTTTAAGCTTTCGCTGCGTCGCCAGCCACCACTCCGTCCGGCTTTGCCGTCGCCTCCCCACCAGTAGAGGGGAATAAAATCCAAGACCGCAGCGACTGCGCTTTTATCGCAGGATCACCCGAGTCTCGCAGATCGTAAACAGGTTCTTAGAACCCGCCCAGCTTGGCATGACGGCGGGGCGTGAGCCCTCTTGCGAAGAGGAGGGGGTCGCGTGGCTGCGCGGTGGGGGCGGGTCGCAGGGTTAATGTGGCTTGTGTGCCGCGCCATTCCACCGCCAAGGACGAGACTTTCCGCACGCTTGGTAAAACTTATACAATCGCCATTGCGTGTGGGGGGGCTATCCGCCCCCTCTTCATCCCCTAGAACCTGTGTACGACCTGCGAGACTCAGGTAATCCTGCGTTGAAATGCCCCAAAAATCCGTGTGGATTGAAGCCCAACACTACTTTTTTGGTGTGTTTCGCCTTGGTAACCCCTGTGCTGGCTAGGGCGTAAACCGCTTCTTATGCCACCGCTACCGCGCCGCTTTGGCCCTATCCTGAACAAATTACAGGAAGTAGATACCGACTCACCATGTTTAGTTTCTTCAAGAAAAAAACACCGCCACCGGCCGAGACAGTACCCCCCTCTGCCCCCGCCACGGCTACACCTGCCGCCCCTCTTTCGCCTGCTTTACCGCCTTCTCCGCCACCCGTTACGCAACCTGTTGCAGCGACGGTGGTCACCACGCCTTTCCCTGCCGCACCTCCCGCGCCTGAGCCGAAAAAAGCCAGCTGGACAGAGCGGCTCAAGACGGGGCTATCCAAAACCCGCGATAAGCTCGGCAAGTCGCTGGCAGGGCTATTTGGCGGCGGCAAAATTGACGAAGACCTCTACGAGGAACTCGAAACCGTATTGCTGACCGCAGACATGGGCGTGCCCGCCACCACCCATCTGCTGACCGCCGTGCGGGAACGGGTCACGCTTAAGGGCTTGAAAGATGCCTCCGAGCTAAAAGGCGCGCTCAAAGACACCCTGCATCAGCTGATTGCCCCGCTCGAAAGCCCGTTGCAGACCGATGGGCACCGTCCCTTTGTCATTATGTTGGCAGGGGTCAACGGCGCGGGCAAAACCACCTCGATTGGCAAGCTGGCACATTATTTCCAAAGCCAAGGCAAATCGGTGCTGTTGGCGGCGGGCGATACCTTCCGTGCCGCCGCGCGTGAGCAACTGGTGGCGTGGGGAGAGCGTAACAACGTCACCGTGATTACCCAGCAAGGGGGCGATGCCGCTGCCGTGTGCTTTGATGCCATCCAAGCCGCTGTCGCCCGCAAAATCGACATTGTCTTGGCCGATACCGCCGGACGCTTGCCCACCCAGCTACACCTGATGGACGAAATCCGCAAAGTGAAGCGCGTCATCGACAAGGCTTTGCCCGGCGCGCCCCACGAAGTTATTTTGGTGCTGGATGCCAACACCGGCCAAAACGCCTTGGCGCAAGTGCGGGCGTTTAACGAGGCCTTGGGGCTGACAGGGCTGATTTTGACCAAGCTAGACGGCACAGCCAAAGGCGGGGTGATTGCCGCCATTGCCCGTGAAAACCCGATTCCTCTGCGCTTTGTGGGGGTAGGGGAAGGGCTGGATGACTTGCGTCCCTTCTCGGCACAAGACTATGTGCAAGCCCTGATTGATTGAGTGTCCGAGGATGTTGCCGTGTCGATGATTCAGTTTGACCAAGTCACCAAAAGCTACCCTGGCGGGATTGAGGCGATTAAAAACCTCTCGTTCCGCGTCAACAAAGGCGAAATGGTGTTTCTAGCGGGGCATTCTGGGGCGGGCAAATCCACCCTACTCAAGCTGATTGCGGGCATTGAACGCGCCACCACCGGCAATGTGTTGGTGAACGGGCAAAATGTCTCGGCACTCCGCGCGGCGCAGTTGCCCTATTTGCGTCAGCACATCGGCTTGGTGTTCCAAGACCACAAAATCTTGTTTGACCGCTCAGTGTTTGAGAACGTCATGCTGCCGCTGGATATTATCGGCTTTGACCGTAAAGAATCTGTCAAACGGGTACGCGCCGCACTGGATAAGGTGGGGCTGCTCAAGCGCGAAAAAGCCAATCCCATTGGGCTGTCGGGGGGGGAGCAACAGCGGCTGTGTATTGCCCGTGCGGTGGTGCATCGTCCGGCGATTTTGTTGGCGGATGAACCCACCGGCAACCTCGACCGTGCGTATTCGCTCGACATCATGGAACTGTTTCGCTCGTTTAATCAGGTGGGGGTGACCGTGGTGGTGTCGGCGCACGATGAAATTTTGATGGCGGACTACGGGCAACGCATTATTCGCCTCGCGCATGGACAATTTGCCACATGAACCATCTGCTCTATCTCCACGCCCGTGCGGCCCGACAAGCGGCTTTGACCTTGCTGCGTCAACCGCTGGGCAGCTTGCTCAGCTTGTTGATGCTGGCTTTGGCCTTGTCTTTACCGCTGGGGCTGTATTTGACCGTGCAAAGCTTGGCTAACTGGGGCAGCCGTCTGGCGACCACGCCGCAAATTACCCTGTTTATGGAAGCCGCCGCCGATAGCACCGACCTGCAAGCCACGGCGCAAACCCTGAAGCAGCACGCCTTGGTAGCACACAGCCAGTTTGTGCCGCGTGACGAGGCACTCAAAGCCCTGATGGCGCGAAACAAGCTGGAGGGCTTAACCGAAGGGCTGGGCGAAAACCCGTTACCCGATGCGTTTGTGATTACACCCAAAGACATGCCTCCCGAGGCTTTGGAGCGGCTGCATAAAGAGCTGTCGGGGCTGACGATGGTCGAAAGTGCCCAATTTGACGCAGGCTGGGCAAAAAAACTGTTTAGCCTGATTCAGCTGGGCCAGCAGCTGACCGTGGTGTTGGCGTGTGTGTTTGGGGGGGCGTTGGTGTTGATTACGTTTAACACCATCCGGCTACAAGTGCTGGCGCGGCGGGACGAAATCGAAGTCTCTAAGCTGATTGGGGCCACCAACAGCTTTATCCGCCGCCCCTTTATGTATTACGCCCTGTACCAAGGGGCGTTGGCCGCCTTGCTGGCGTGGGCGGGGTCGATGTGGCTGATTGCCATGGCCAACCCTGCCATCGCGGAACTGGCACGGCTCTACAACGAAGGTGCGGCACTCCGTCCTTTGTCCTTGAGTGAAGGGGGGCTGCTGCTCTTGGTGGCGGGCGTGCTGACCACCTTGGGGGCGCGGCTGGCGACGGGGCAGTTGCTGCGGCAAATGGAGGCGGATTAAGCTGCTGCGCGGCGGTGGGGAATCGCAGCGGTGCTGGCTTCTTCCACGCCACGGCGGGCAGCGGTGCGGGCAGAAGGCTGACCTACGGCGAGGCTGGGCGGCGATACCCCGCCGCCGCTGGCCGCTGGGCTTGGTTTTATTCCCCCCGTGGAGGGGTGCCCCATCGGGGTGGGGTGGTTGCCATTGGGTTTGGTTTTAGCGTTGGCGGCATCGCCAGCCACCACCCCGTCCGGCGGTGCCCCCTCCGCGCTGCCCTTGGCACGCTGCGTTGAAATCCGCAAAAAACGGCGCATGGACTCAGTCCCAACGCCGATTTTTTTGCGCATCTCGCCTTGGCAACCTGTGCCATCAGTCCACCCCCGTCATTCCCGCGTAGGCGGGAATCCAGCCTGGCTTACAGCCCAACAAAAGGCACACGTTACGCCGGTCGGTACGGCCTAGATTCCCGCTTTCGCGGGAATGACGCGCGGAAAAGAACCCGTTCTAGGAAGCTATTTACGCACTGCGAGACGCGACTGACCCGTCGTTTGTCAGACTTCGAACCGGTTTTAAAGTCGCGGCGCATGAACCTGTCCCACCGCAAATAGGCTGGCGTATGATGGGGGCGATGCACCCCCCTACCCCCCACCCCTTCCGTCTTGCCCTGATTTTGGCTGCTTTGGCCACCCTTGGGCCCTTTTCCATCGACACCTTCTTGCCCGCCATGCCCGCCATTGGTCAGGCTTTGCACGCCCCGCCGTTGGCCGTGCAGCAAGCCTTAACCGTGTATTTGCTGGGCTATGGTGTGATGATGCTGTGGCACGGCGCGATTTCGGATGCCGTGGGACGCAAACCGGTGATTGTGATTTCGACGGCGGTGTTTACGCTGGCTTCCGTGGGCTGTGCCTTTGCCCAAACCTTGCCGCAGCTGCTGGTTTTCCGGGCATTGCAAGGCATTAGCGGCGGGGCGGGGCTGATTGTGGGACGCGCCATTATCCGAGATTGCTTTGATGGCGCGGCGGCACAGCGGCTGATGTCGCACGTCACCATGCTGTTTTCGCTGTCCCCCGCCATTGCCCCTGTGGTGGGCGGCTGGCTGTATGGCGCATTTGGCTGGCACGCTATTTTTGTTTTTATGGCCTTGATTGGCGGGGTGCTGTGCTTGGCCTGCTGGTTTGCTTTGCCCGAAACCCATCCGCCCGCCCAACGGCAAGTCTTGTCGGTACGGGCTTTGCTGGCCAATTACCGGCAAGTGGCAGGGCGGCGCGAGTTTGGGCTGCTGGCCTTGGCGGTGGCGTGTAATTTCAGCGGGTTTTTTCTGTATATCCCCGCCGCGCCGGTGTTTTTGATGCGCCACCTTAGCCTGAACGAGCAGCAGTTTATTTTTATGTTTGGCCCCGCAGTGACCGGCATCATGTTGGGCGCGTTTTTGTCGGGGAAGCTGGCAGGACGGCACAGCCCGCGCACACTGGTTTCGGTGGGCTATGGTTTGATGGCTTTGGCCGCACTGACGAATGTGGGATACGCCCTTTATTTTCCGCCCGCCTTGCCGTGGAGCATCGCCCCGCTGGCACTCTATACCGTAGGGATGTCGCTGGTGTCGCCCACCATTACCCTGTTTATCATGGATATTTTCCCTAGCCTGCGCGGCACGGCCTCGTCGCTGCAAGGCTTTACCCAGACCACCTTGGCCAGTGTGGTGGCCGGTGTGATTACCCCGCTATTGTGGGATTCGCCCCTGACGCTGGCCTTGGGGATGAGCGGCTTTTTAGCCTTGGGCTATGGGCTATTGTGGCAATTTCGCCGCCTGCGCCCCGCCCAATAACAACCTGTTCTAAGCCCTGCTTTGTCCTACCACGCCGCCTGTCGGGGCGGCGTGGTTCTGCTATCATTGACGGCTATTTTCAACCCGCAGCAGACCCCGCCCGTGACCACTCCGCTTTTCCGCCCCCTGATTACTGACGACATGCACACTGTGGATCGCATCATCCGCAGCGACCTCTATTCTGACGTGGTGCTGATTCGCCAAGTAGCCGAATACATCATCGGTGCCGGCGGCAAACGTCTGCGTCCCGCCTTGGTGTTGCTGGCTGCCCGCGCCTTGGGCGTGTCGGGCGAAGCCGTTTGCAAGCAAGCCGCGATGGTCGAATTTATCCACACCGCCACCCTGTTGCACGATGACGTGGTGGACGAATCGCCATTGCGCCGAGGTCGGGATACGGCCAATGCCCTGTTTGGCAATGCGGCCAGTGTACTGGTGGGGGATTTTCTCTATACCCGCGCCTTCCAGATGATGGTCGGCACACAGAATCTGCGGATTTTGGAAGTGATGGCCGAGGCCACCAATATCATTTCCGAAGGCGAAGTGCTGCAACTGCTCAATATCGGCAACACCGACATTGATGAAGCCGCCTACCTGCGGGTGATTCAGTACAAAACCGCCAAATTGTTTGAAGCCGCAGGCCGTGTCGGGGCGATGTTGGCACAGGCCTCCCCCGCGCAAGAACAAGCTTTGGCCGATTACGGGATGCACCTTGGCACGGCGTTTCAGATTATTGACGATGTGCTGGATTACTCTGGCGATGCCGACACCATTGGCAAAAGCTTGGGCGACGACCTCGCCGAGGGCAAGCCCACGCTGCCGCTGATTTACGTCATGCAGCAAGGCGCACCCGCCGATGCTGCCCTCGTCACCGAAGCCTTGCAACACGCCAACCGCGACCACTTTGCGGCGGTATTGGCTGCCGTGCAGCGGGCGGGCGCACTCGACTACGCCCGTGCCCGCGCGGCTGAAGCCGCCGAAGCCGCCGTCCGCGCACTGGATGCCTTGCCTGACACCGAAACCCGCACCGCAATGGTTGAACTGGCACGGCTGTCTGTCAGCCGCGACGCGTAAGCCCGATGAGCGGTGTGATTCTCACCCCCGGCCAAGACAGCCCCTGCGTGGCGCGGTGTTCGACGGCCTTAGGCGATATGGTGTGCAAAGGCTGCGGCCGCACTTTTTTGGAAGTCACCCACTGGAGCATCATGGCCGATACCGAACGCGCCACGGTCATGGCACGGCTGGCCGCGTGTTTGCAACCGGCTGAGGTATAATCCGCCCGCCAGTGGTTTCGCGCTGTCTCCGTAGTTAAATGGATATAACGGCCCCCTCCTAAGCGTTAGCATTAGCATTTTTACCAGTGCCTAAAATTACATGATCCCTTGCACCACAATGGTTTGCGGCTTACTTAGTGGACGAATGATAACGCCGCATTTCAATAAATGGTGGGTTTTTGGTGGGATTGCGTTTCGGCTTGGTGGGACAGCCGCCGCCCTGTAGAATGTCGCCCGAGGTTCCCGTAGTTCAATGGATAGAACAAGTTCCTCCTAAGAATTAGATGCTGGTTCGATTCCGGCCGGGGACACCAAAAAACATCTCTCACTTCCGGCACCATGGACGCATCCCTAATCCTCGCCGACCTGCGCCAGCAGTTCGGGCAAAAATCGGTGCTCTACCCTGAGGACGTCGCGGCCTTGCTTGGCAAGTCGATTGGAGCCGTTGCAAGCCTCCGGCACAGGGGCGGCTTCCCCCTCCCTGTGAAGGAAGTTGGCGGCCGTCCGGCCGTCAGCATCTACGACGTCGCGGAATGGCTCGGAAATGGGCCAAAAACGGCCGCAAAGGGCTCCACGAAGGCTCCGCCACTGCCACCGCCAGCAAACCGCCGCCAAAGCCTTGGAAATGCCCTCCTTGGCTTCCAGATGCAAAGGGACTTCCTCTCCTCTTTGTGCAGGGAAACGGAAGCCCTCCTGCTCGAATGGGAGAGCGAGGACGCTGCGACCGAAGACGCCGGGACGGCCCAAAAGAAAAGCGGGCCCGGCGGCCCGCTCTGATCGGCTGGTTAGTCGGCCTTTTTCTTCGGCCGGCTCGCCTTCTTGGCTGATGCCAGAATCTGCATTTCCTCGGCGTAAGCGGCGACCATTTTCTGAAACTCGGGCCGCTCGCTGGCGACCTTCCGGGCCGCTTCAAGCCAGACGGCTTTGTTGCACAAATCAGCGTCGTAGTGCCGCTGGTAGAATAGCTACATGAGCAAACCCGCATCCAACAAGTACAAAACTACCAACTGGCCAAGCTATCACGCAGCTTTGAAATCGCGTGGCGCATTGATGATTTGGCTCGATCCAGTGCTGAAATGGGCTGCGGAGCCCACTGGCAAGCGTGGACGAAACCCCACTTTCAGCGATGCTGCCATTCAACTCTGCCTCACCATCAAATGCCTATTCGGCCTCGCATTGCGCCAAGCCACTGGCATGGTTGAGAGCCTGCTTCGGCTTGCCAATTTAGATTGGGTAGTCCCTGATTCGAGTACGATCTCTCGTCGACAAAAAACACTGGAAGTCACGATTCCGGCTCGTCAAAGTCAGGGGGGACTGCATTTATTGGTCGATAGCACCGGCATCAAAATGCTCGGTGAAGGTGAATGGAAAACCAAGAAACACGGCGCTGAATATCGTCGGCAATGGCGCAAAGTTCATCTTGGTATTGATGCCGAAACCCTTGAAATTCGTGCTATTGAGGTCACTGACAACAAGACAGGCGATGCGCCCATGTTGCCTGAACTGATGAATCAGATTCCCGAGTCTGAAAAAATTGCGGCGATTTACGGCGATGGTGCCTACGATACCAAGGAATGCCACAATGCCATTGCGGCGCGTGGAGCGGCAGCGATCATTCCAACGCGAAAAAATGCGCAATTTCGTAAAGAAAATACGGCGGGTGCGCGAGCTCGAAATGCGATTTTGCGTGCGACCAAATACTTGGGTAGGGCCATCTGGAAAAAACGGTCGGGCCATCATCGGCGCAGCTTGGTGGAAACAAAAATGCGCTGCTTTAAACTATTGGGCGAGCGAGTCATGGCGCTGGACTTTGAGCGTCAGGGAGCTGAGTTGCAAGTGCGTGCAGCGATCTTAAATCGCTTCACGCAACTGGGCACGCCGACGACAGTGCGTGTGGGATAAATCCGTCTGGGGTTTGGGGAAACTCGCACTCATGCTGATTTGTGCAACAAAGCCCAGTGCGGCACGCACTTGCAGCTCGGCCACCTGTCGCTCAAAGTCTCGCGCCATCACGCACTTCACCAAGCAGCTTGAAGCAATGCACCTTGGTTTCCACCAAGCTCCGTCGGTGGTCGTTGCGCCACCTCTTCCAGACCCTTTGCCCCAGACAACGCGTTGCCCGCAATATCTCATTACGCGCCTTGGCGCCAGCGGTATTTTCTTTCCAAGGCCGCCCATTTCATTTCGCCTTGGCAACCCCTGCGCCATTGAGATCGTAAACAGATTCTTAGAAATCCCGCCCTTTTAAGTAGGCACTATTCACAGCAAGCCCTTCAACCGATACAGCGCATCAAGGGCTTCTCGCGGGGTTAGGCTGTCGGGGTCGAGTGCCAACAAGGCGGCCAGACACGCAGACGGTACGGGCGGCTCGGGCTCGGCTTCAAAAACCGGCAGCGGCGCGGCAAACAGGTCGGGCTGGGCACTGTGGCTGACAGCTTGGCTTTCTAGCGTCGCCAATACCCGCCGCGCCTGCCGAATCACCGGCTGCGGCACCCCCGCCAATGCCGCCACTTGCAGCCCGTAGCTTTGGCTGGCCGCACCCTCTTCAACGTGGTGCAAAAACACGATGCGGTCTTTGTGCTCCACCGCCGACAGGTGGACGTTTTCCACCATCGGGTAGTCTTGCGCCAAGCGGGTCAGCTCAAAATAATGGGTGGCGAACAGGGTGTAGCAGCGGTTTTTTTCAATCATGGCGCGAGCAATCGCCATCGCCAAGGCCAGGCCGTCAAAGGTCGAAGTCCCCCGCCCCACCTCATCCATCAGCACCAAAGCGTGCTCGCCGGCATTGTTGAGGATATTGGCGGTTTCGGTCATTTCGACCATAAACGTCGAACGCCCGCCAGCTAAATCATCCGAAGCCCCGATGCGGGTAAAGATGCGGTCCACCAGCCCAAAGCTGGCCGACTGGGCAGGGACAAAACTGCCGCAATGCGCCATCAGCGTCAGCAAGGCGGTTTGGCGCATATAGGTCGATTTGCCGCCCATATTCGGCCCCGTAATCAGCAAAAACTGACGGGCAGCGGTGAAGACCGTGTCGTTGGCAATAAAGTGCTCAATTTGGGCTTCGACCACCGGATGCCGCCCCCCGCGAATATCAAGGCCGCTCCGGTCGTGCAGGCTGGGCTTCACATAGCCCTGTGCCTCGGCTTGGTGGGCAAAGGCCGCCAACACATCCAGCCCAGCCACCGCGTGGGCAGCCAGCCGGAGGTCAGGCAGGGCGGGGGCGAGTGCCTCCAGCAAGGTGTCGTAGAGCAGCTTTTCGCGGCTGAGGGCACGGTCTTTGGCAGACAGGGCTTTGTCCTCAAACGCCTTCAGCTCGGGGGTGATATAGCGTTCGGCGTTTTTGAGGGTTTGGCGGCGGCGGTAATCTTCTGGCACGCGTTCGGCTTGGGCTTTGCCCAGCTCAATGTAAAAGCCATGCACGGCGTTAAAGCCGACTTTGAGGGTGGGGATGCCGCTGCGCAGGCGTTCGCGGGTTTCAAAGTCGAGCAGAAACGCGCTGGCATCGGCTTGCAGGGCGCGGAGCTCGTCCAGCTCGGCATCAAAGCCATCAGCCATCACCCCGCCATCCCGCACCAAGCTGGCGGGCTCGGGGGCAATGGCGGCGGCCAACTGGGTTGCCACCCGCGCCACCTCGGGGAGCTGCGCCACCAAGGTGTGCAGCAAGGGGCTGCGGGCGTGTGCCAACAGCGGTGGCAGCGCGGGGAGCAGCATCAGGCTGTCACGCAGGGCAGAGAGGTCACGCGGGCGGGCGGTGCGCAGGGCGAGGCGGGCGGCGATGCGTTCAATATCCGCCACGGGGCTGAGGGTGCGGTGCAGGGCGGTATGCAGCGGCAACAGGGCTTCGACGGCTTCGAGTCGGGCGCGGATGGCGGCGGTGTCACGCAGGGGGTGATGCAGCCAGTGACGCAGCAAACGGCTGCCCATGCTGGTGCGGCACTGGTCTAGGCAAGAAAACAGCGTCGGCGACGTTTCGCCGCGCAGGGTTTCGGTCAGCTCCAGATTGCGGCGGGTGGCGGCATCCATTTGCAGGTATTGGCTGACCCGCTCCACGCGCAAGGTGTCGAGGTGGGCCAGTTGGGTGCCTTGGGTGGTGCGGGCATAGTCCAACAACGCCCCCGCCGCCCCCAAAGCCGGTTTCAGCCCCTCTACGCCAAAGCCCACCAAATCTTGCGTGCCAAAGTGGCGGCACAGGCGGGTCACGGCGCTGGGTACGTCAAACTGCCATGCGGGCAAGACTTTGAGCGGGACGCGCAGCCCCTCCAGTAGCGTGGGTTTGGCGTGGTCGGCAATCAGAATTTCGGCGGGGCGCAGGCGTTCTAGCTCGCTGCCGAGGGCTTCGGCGGGGGCTTCGCTGAGGACGAACTCCCCGCTGGCCAAGGACAGCCACGCCATGCCGAGCGTCCCTTGGGCAAAGGATAAGGCGAGGAGGCGGTTGTCTGTTTTGTCGTCCATCAGGGCGGCATCGGTCAGCGTGCCAGGGGTGACAATGCGCACCACGCGGCGTTCGACAATGCCTTTGCTGGCGGCGGGGTCGCCGACTTGTTCGCAGATGGCAACGGATTCGCCCAGCTTAACCAGCCGCGCCAAATACTGTTCGACGGCGTGGTAAGGCACACCAGCCATGCGGATAGGCTGCCCTGCCGATTGCCCCCGTGTGGTCAGGGTGATGTCGAGCAGTCGGGCGGCTTTTTCGGCATCGTCTTGGAACAGCTCGTAAAAATCGCCCATGCGGTAAAACAGCAGGATGTCGGGATGCTCGCTTTTGAGGGCGAGGTATTGTTGCATCATCGGGGTGTGGGGTTTTGTGTCGCTGTCGGAGGGTGCGTTGCTTGGATTATTTGTTTTCATTCAATGACTTATAGTCTGTTAGGTATTTTTGTTTGGCCAAATCGGGGCTGACCAACTGCGCCAGCTGGGGGTCATACACCACACCGGTTAGCGTGCCAGTACGAATCCGTTCAACGGCTTGGTCAATCACATGCAGCGGCACCAAAAACCATTCCCTCGGCTTGACCGGATTGCCGAAGCGGTCTTCGATGGTTAGGTCGAGCTGTGCCGCGCCGAACAGGCGGTGAAACAGGTTTTCCAGCTTGACGCGGTTGAGGTTGTGCAGTGTGTAGGTGGCCACGACTTCGACCTCGGCCAGCAGATAGGTGCTGTCGTTGCGTGCCCCAGCAAGGCGGGTTTCTACCGTGCCGCCGGTTACGCCGATTTTGTGTATCAGCTCGCGGTGTGCCGTCACAAAGGGATGGGTAGACCGGCTACGCAACACATAGAGTGTGCCGGTTTCAATATCGTCTGGCTCTGGCGTATCACCAAACAGCGGCCCCATATCGGTATCCGTCAGGCGGCGACCGGTTTTATCCTTGTAGAGTGCTTTTTGGAGTGAGCGCAGCAGCAAGTTGCTTTCCGTGCCGTTGCTGTAAATCACCCGCAAGCGGGCATCATCGTGGCCACTTGATGTTTTAAGGGGGTCACCAACTTCGGCGACATAAGCAAACTGCCCGCCCACAATAAAGTAGTCCCCCAGCGCAATGCTGGCATCGCGCCCAAACCGCAGCGTCGTGCGGATGCCGGCTTTTAGCTCACGCTCGGTCTGCTCAAATAGCGGCTGGAACCGGTCAAAGTCGGCGCACGGCGTACGGTCGGCAATTTCTTCGGCGGCTCGTTTTTCTGCTGTGGCACGCACATGGCGCAGCACGGTGATGTCGCTGGGGTCGGCGGGTGCGTCGGCCATGCCCAGCGCGGCCAACAAGCCCTCTTCGTCCAAGGCATCAATATCCGCCGTGCTGGCCGTTGCTGTCCCCGACAACAAGCCGAAGGTATCGAGCGCGGCCAGCAAGCTGGAGGCTTCTGGCAGGGTGCGCAGCTGGTCGAGGCGCACGGCATACAGCCGCTCAAAAATATCGCGGTGCTCGCCATGCTGCGGGGCGCGGCCATGTGTTTGATGGAAACGCACAATGTCTTCAAAACCCGCGATGATGCGTTCCTCGCGCGGGGTGTAGCGGGTGGCCTTGGGTGGGGCGGTTTCGATACCCAGTGCCGCCAGCAGGTCGTCATCGTCCATTTCAGCCATTGTTTACCCCACGTTGTTTTGTTGCTAACGCCTGCGCTTTATAACGTGCAAAAGCCGCCACCCCTTGCGCCATGTACTGTTCCCACGGGTCAGCGGCATTGAGGTTAGGCAAACGGCCCCGCTCGTTTTTAAACAGCAGGGCACGTTTGGCCAGCTCGCGGGCTTCGTCTTCGGGAATGTTTAGCTTCTTCGCCGCAATGCTGGCTTGCACTTGGTGCAGCAATTTTTCGTCCATCGCCTTGGCCAGCATGGCATAGGCGGCCTCGAACGGATTGATGCGGTCGATCAGGTCAATATCGAGGTCGCGCACATTGATGAATTTGCGCACCCCATCAATCAAGGCCGTGCTGCCTTGCATTGCCCCCTCGTGCCCCATTGCCCCTATCGCCCCTATCGCCAACTTGGCCTGCTGGGTGATATTCATCGCGGCGATGGCGTGCTGGCGGACGGCCTCTTGGTCCGTCGCGCTCAAGTCGGGGTAGCGTTCACGGACAATTTTGCCCATACGGAGCTGGGTCAGCTCTTCGGGCAGCGTGTTTTCTTGGTCGAACAAGCCGCGCTCCAGCACGGTTTTGTCTTGCAGAAAGCTGGTCACGACTTCGTTGAGGTCTTCTTTGCAAATGCGGGTGGCTTCTGGGCTTTGCGGCGTGACCAGCCCTTTGATTTCGAGGTGAAGCTGGCCGGTATCGGGGTTCACGCCGACGTTACGCCCCCCTGCTTTGTAGCCGTCCTCGCCGTAATCAAAGCCGTCTTTCTTTCCCGCATCCTTGGGGGTGAATTCATAACGCGGTGCCAACACCAGCTCCATCAGCAGGCTGGCGGAAATGGCCTTGAGCATGTCGTTGACCGCCTCGGCCACGGCAGATTGTTCGGCGGCGGGCTCGGCAATCAGGTTGGTGAAGCGGGCGCGTTCTTTACCCTCGGCATCGCGGGTGGCGCGGCCTATGATTTGCACGATTTCGGTCAAACTGCTGCGGTAGCCAATGGTCAGCGCGTGTTCGCACCAAATCCAATCGAAGCCTTCCTTGGCCATGCCCAGCGCGATGATGATGTCCACGTTGTCGCGGTTGTTTTTTTGCGCGGGGTCTTTGAGTGCGGTCAGCACGCGCGTACGTCGGGCGGCATCGCTGTCATCCACCAAATCGGCCACTTTTAAGGTGCGACCATCACGGGTCAGCACCTGATGAAAGCCGGTGGTGGGGTCAACGCCTTGCCATTCGCCTAGGCCGTGCATGATTTCGTTGACCTCGCGTTCCTTGTCTTTGAGGCTTTCGCGGGCATTGACGTTGGGGATATGGACGATGGTTTTCAGCGCGGGGTTCAGCACCTTGGCAATGGCATCGACGTAAGAGCCGGTATAGAAAAAATAGCCGATGTCCAGCGACTTGAGCCATTGGTAGCCGTTGAGCTGCTCGTAGTAGGTGTAGGTGACGGGTTCGAATCGGGCTTCGTCTGCGGGGGCCAGCACCGCTTCGCTGTCGCCCCGAAAGTAGGAGCCGGTCATGGCGACGATATGTGTCTTGTCGCGGGTAATGAGGTCGCCCAACTGGCTGCCCAGCTTGTTGTTTGGGTTACTGGAAACGTGGTGGAACTCGTCGATGGCAATCAACCGGTTGTCGAACGCGGCAATGCCCAGTTCGTCCACCGCAAAGCGGAAGGTGGCGTGGGTGCAGACCAGCGTTTTGTCGGGGCTGGCAAGGAACGCGCCCACGGCTTTGACCTTGGACTTGGCTACTTTTACATCGTCTGCGCCTGGGGCATTGCATAGGTTCCACTGCGGGGCGACCTGCCAATCCCAGTCAAAGCCGTGCTGGCTCAGGGGTTCATCGGCAAAACTAGAGCCGATGGAACGCTCCGGCACGACGATAAGGGCTTGGTGTAGGCCTTGGCTGTGCAGCTTATCCAGCGCGACAAACATCAGCGCACGGGATTTGCCCGAAGCGGGGGGCGATTTGATCAGCAGGTATTGCTCGCCGCGCTTGGCATAGACGCGTTCTTGCATCGTCCGCATCCCCAGCTCGTTGGGTTTGGCGGCGGCACCGGTGTGGGCGGTGGCGATGGACACCGAGGGCACGGTGTAGGTGTGGGTCGGGGTGCGGGGTTGGCTCATTGCGGGTCGTCTTCTGTGAATGTGTTGTCGCTGGCCAGTTCGCGCTCGATTTGTTCGATGCTGGGTAGGCTGGTTTGCAGTTCGGCGGGCAAGGATTCG
>RRZU011360768.1_pt1 | contig 23406 bp, 25 predicted proteins | sample 2165561 | NCBI WGS metagenome assembly RRZU01 (sample SAMN10456909, study PRJNA506462) | wastewater metagenome | isolation source: wastewater sludge | place: USA: Moscow, Idaho | reverse complement strand
TGCCCTGTTCTTTTCCCTCCGATCTGACCAGTATTACTAGGCACTAATTCTATTTCCTCCATCTTGTTAGCCCATTCTTTATTATGATAGCCATTTCGACTAGGTGTACCAAAATGGAATTGGAATGTATGTACTTGCTCATGACAAAGCGTTGAAAGCGTTTCAGCAATGGTACGCACCCCAAAATAACTAGGATTCATTGCTAACTCATCTATTTGTTCACCTTGAGCATTAACAAATCTATTCCAAGAATAATAGCCAAGTGTTCTTTTTTCTCGCTGCAAAGTAATTAGGCAAGATGGTAAAGCATTATCAAATAATTGTGCATTGAAAAAGTCATAAGCAATTTGCAATTCGTTATATGTATCTAAAGTTGCATTTTTTGACATTTTTAAAAATCCTATCTATATGATATATTTGGTTTTTCATCTTAAAAAATTGTATTGCACAATACAATTTTATCATAAAAAAAATAGCAAAATGCTATTTTTTTATATGCAATTTCATTTTGAGATTATCTAAAATTGCTTGCTTTTCTTCTTGGCTCAATTGCTTACCTCTTTTAAAAATATCATCAGGTATTTCAATTTTTCCATATTTAACGATGTTGCTTATATATGGTTTTGTCGCCCCATTGAAATATTTTTTTATAATATATTCAATGCCGTTTTTACCTCTAATTTCCATCAGATAATCAAAGATTATTTGATCCTTTTCATTTTCAATAATTACATCATTGATTGATAATTTTGTATCATTCATTGTTTGCACCTGTAATAAATGTAATAAGAGGGTAATTAAATAATTACCCTCATTTGTTAAATATTAGTATGGCTCACCAACTAATATAAATTTTGAAGTATCAATTTTCCTTTCAAAAAATGCTTTAAAGTAATTAGGATTCATTGCAAAAACTGGTGTGTGCCAAAGTTCACGGATTTCATTTTTTAATGAATCACCAACAACAATAATTGCAGGAACATTCCATAAAGAAAGCTGAATATAGCACATTAATGCAGCAGTTCTATCAATGTCCTGACCATGAACAAACATTTTTTTAGCAGGGTTAATATTGTTGCTAATATAGACTTTAACACATGCTAAAAGTGTGCTTCCTGCACCACATGCAGGATCACTAAAACTTAAATATTTAGAAGTTTCTAAGCGGTTTTTAATATCTGAAAGCTCAATTTCAGCCATTAAACCACTTATAGATGATGGGGTGAAATGTTGTCCTTTCCATGAATCGCTTAATTCTAATTCCATAAATATATCACCTAGAATATCACTAGGTTCTTTTTTATCAGCCATTAGGATAAACAATGCAAGCAATTCAGAAAACTTACTAATTGATTCTTTTTTATATTTTTTAACAATGTCAAGATATTCATTTTCAATATCTTGACTATAAAAAGATGGTGAAACAAACTTAACTGAATTTTTTAATGCAGCAGCAGAAAGAAAAACAAAATCAGACCATTTTACAGCCTTACTTTTTGAATAATCCAATGCTTGAAATGTATTTAAAAACTCTTTTTTTAAATCTTCAAAACTTTTCATAGTTACCTCTAACTAAATAATTAAAACTAAATATGTTGTGCCTTAAACAACATAATAGAATTATACAACTAATATATATTAGTTGCAATAGCTAGTGTACATTTAGTCGTTATATTTTTCAGGTCTTTGATTAAGAAAGGGTGGGGCGTATATGCTCACCATTTGCCCTAAATTGAATTATTTGGAATTTAAATACATTGGTACAAGTAAATAACCTAAACGCCTTAAATCAAAAACCCTGCACAATTGGCAGGGCTTTTTATTGCTCATTGGCTTCAATGTCTTTTAAAATCAAATTTAATAAATATTGTTTTTTATTTTTCATGGTAGATAAATGCTCCCATGCTTTTTTTTCAAGCTCTTTAGATTTATACAACTTCAATGGATAAAGTTCAGCCTTATTATTTTTATCATAATTTTTTGACCATTCAGTCTGATTTGAAATTTTTTGATTTTGATCTGTCATTTTAACTTCCTCTTAATTTAATTGATTGAAAGATAGCAGGGCGAACCCTGCTATATTAAATTACTTTTTTTCAATAGCCTTTTTAACTGATTTCGTTTTAACAAATTCGCTACCATGCTTTTCACGAATTTCTTCAATTGCCATATTACCACGCCCATTTGATTTAGAACCAACAAACAACCATTTTTCAAGTTTGCCGTTCCATTTCAACCCTGCATCTTTTAAAGCTGCTTTGTGTTGTTTAGTTTCACCGCTTACCCATAACCATGTACCAATAATTTCAATTACCAATCCGTCTAAATTGATAATTTTATCAAGTGCATCTTTCATGCGTTGTTCTGCTTCTGTATGAGCTTCTTTACTTTTCCAAGTTTTAGAATCTGAATAATCATCACTTGAAGCATTTGCAATAATTTGTTTTAACAAAAAATCATATTCAGAATTGATTTTTTGCATTACTTCTGTTTCACCGCCACGATCAGGATGATGTTTAAAAGCTAGTTTTTTATACTGCTTCTTTAATTCTTCCAAACTTGCAACATTATTAAAAAACTGAATATTCATAGCTACCTCTAACTAATTGATTAAATAAATATGTTGTGCCTTAACAACATAATAGAATTATACAACTAATATATATTAGTTGCAATAGCTAGTGTACATTTAGTCGTTATTATTTTATTGATTGATTAAAAAATTAGCAGGTCGTATATGCTCACCATTTACCCTAAATTGAATTATTTGAAATTTAAATACATTGGTACAAGTAAATAACCTAAACGCCTTAAATCAAAAACCCTGCACAATTGGCAGGGCTTTTAACTCACACACAATATTTATTTTTTATCTCTAAAAATATCTCTTTTGCATAACGTTCTGCATCTTTTATATTTTCAGATTGATTAACAGAATATTGCTTCTTTAAGTCACCATTTAAAAAAATATTAATAATCTTTTCACCAAAGACAATAAAATAACAATTGTTGCTTGAATTAAAATAGCTTAGGTGTTTTGCATGTTTGATAGAATTACCATCAACACTAAACAAATTTTCAACCATATTAATAATTGCTTTCTCGCTAAAACTTTTCATAGTTACCTCCAACTAAATAATTAAAACTAAATATGTTGTGCCTTAAACAACATAATAGAATTATACAACTAATATATATTAGTTTCAAGGTTTAATTGCTTGAATAACAAACAATTACATTTATTGATATTAAAATACTGGTGGTTTTAACTATTAAATACAAAGACGGAATATATAGAGGGGGTGTCTACCCCCGAACTGATGAAATAAAACTTAAAAACCTCCTCTCCCTGATTACAAGCTCCCTTTCGCCATAAAACGAGATTAACCGAGCAAAGCGACTGCATAAAATTGAATTAACGATTAAAAAATAAAAAATAAAATTTTAAAAAATTATTATTAAGCCTGTGGGCTATGTGGGCAGCTAAAACCCTGTGTGTAACCCTGTGGGAAAAATCTTTGATTTTATCCATAGTGGTTATGCACAGATAAGGTTTTAGGAACAGCTTGCTGCTGTCCACATATCCATAGGCTAGGTTTTGTTTCTTTCCTTGAAATTTGGATCATAACCAACTCGTATTAAATCAGGCATGATTTTATGCAGAAATTCAGGGCTATCTAGCAGTTTTAATATTCGCTTTTCAAAAGGCTTTTGTTCTTCTCCAAGTTCTGAATATTTTGAAGAAAAGTCATAATCACTACAGAGCAGGGAATGAAAATATTTTTTTGTTTTCTCTGTCATTCCAGTAAATATATCAGGGGTGTCTTGATCCTTTTTAGCTTCTTTTGATTCTATATTAAATGCCTTATCACGATCCAACATTTTTTTATCTCTAAAATCATATTCGATAATAAACGCTACAATATTTCTACCATTCTTTTCAGGTGTTGCTTTTAAATGCAAAGTAGTATTTGCATTTATTTCTTTTACTGATTGGTCTATAACTCTACTTTTAAAATCGCACATTTGAGGATATTTATCTTGTAATTGATACATTGTTCTTAAACGATCAACTGTAATTCTTATTTTATTTTCTGCAATTTTAATAGTTGGCATTTTATCTTTATCAATATGTTTATATTGATGTATGAACTCATAAAGTCGCCATGAATATAGCTTTTTTAATTTCCTTGCATCTTGAAAATAAAACCAAGTGAACTTACGTCTGTAACTTTTTAAAAGTTCAATCATCGGTGGTGGAAATCCAAACTTAACTGAACCTTGTTCAGCAGGCTGAATATATGAAAACCAAGATGAAAAAGTTAATTTTTGTTCCAGTTTTTTATTTAAACCATAATACCAAAATCCTTTTTGCTGTACTGATACCGCTACACGCTTTAAATTTTTATAACCAATTTTGGAAACTTCATTTAACCCCCATATTTTTTGAAACTGCATTGCAGTAATTTCAAAAACAGTTGTTTCATCGTAATGTTCATTCGCTTCATTTTTTTGTGAGATAATCATTAAAGCAGTGGTGATGAATTGATACTCAACGGTTGTAACTTCAAAGAAGCCATTAACTAGATCATTGCTTTTTGAAATCACTTCTGTAGCTACATCGAATTTATCCAACGTTGCTATTGGCTGCACTGGCGTACTTTGTTTGTTCATTGTTTGCACCTTATAAGGACTATTCCTCAAGTTATCAGTATAACGACTATTTGAGGAATAGTACATAAATAATATATATTATTTACTTGTGGATAATGCTGTGGATAAGTTGTTGATAAGTATTTTTTGGTGTACATTTAGTCGTTATTAAATGTGTACATTTAGTCGGGGTGTAGTGTACATTTAGTCGGGGTGTAGTGTACATTTAGTCGGGGTGTAGTGTACATTTAGTCGGGGTATTTTGTTTTAAGTTGTTGAAAAATAAAAGGTATATGCTCTATAACTTAACTTAACTTAACTTTTTTTATAGTAACTTATTATTATGTTTTAAAAATTTGTGGATAAATGCTTTTTTTATTTATTTGAGTAGCTAATACTTGATTTACTTTGCAATAGTGTGCAATCATAAAAGCCATAGGTTAATGTTTAGTTTGTAATATATTGAATTTAGTTACCTCTATCATTGTATTACTGCCTTAAAACTTTCATTGCCTATCTTGTTATCTTTCATTACCCACTATCAAGTGGGTATTTTTTTGCATTAAGATAATTGCCTTTGCTAAGTCAATTCAACCAATCCTTGCTAGGATTGGCGATTTTAATTGTTTTTGTTAATTTGCTTTATTAATATTGTTCAACAAATGAATAATTGGTTTTAAATTTCTGTACATAATAATATTAATTATCTATACTCGGTTGGTGAGTTAGTTTGCACCGACTTACATACAAACTCGTTGTTAGAGCAATCTAGCAGCGAGTTTTTTTTCGCCTTGCAATAAGGGAAAAAACAAAGGGAATGTATTTGTAAACTTTGATGCAAAATTTCAAATTTTGATGCAATTTTTCAAAAAATGAATTATAATTACCATTCTGTATGTAAATGGTGCTTACCTTAATTTTTCAACTTTAAAGGTATGCAGATTGTGAAATTAATAAACTTTAGTGAATTGCAGTTGATGACTAATACAATTGCGTCAATGAATGGATCAGGCAAAAAACGATACGAAATTTATTTGTCTAAGGATGTCCAATTAAAGAAGTGGACTGTTCTATTAAAGGTCTTAATTGATGATGCGGTTGTTGATGAAATGCTTGTTACACAAATGCGGTCAAATAATCCAAAAACATTTAATGTCTTAGAAGATTGTTTGAATCAAATAACTGCATCTTGTGTTGGTTTGGGTGTTTCAGGTCGGTTAAAGCTCAATCTCAATGAAACAGTTTGGGAATTAAAACTATGACAGATTTGATAATTGTTGAATCGCCAAAAAAAGCAAAGACAATCAGTGCAATGCTTGGCAAAAACTTTATAGTAAAAGCGTCTGTTGGTCATATTCGTGACTTGCCTGAGCGTGAACTAGGTGTCGCTTCCCCTGATTATAGACCAAAATATGAGCCGACTAAAAAGGGTTCACAAGTGATAAAGGAGCTAAAAGAGCTTGTTAAAAAGGTTGATACGGTTTACCTAGCTTCCGATCTTGATAGAGAGGGTGAAGCTATTTCATGGCATTTACAAACTGTTTTAGGGCTAAAAGAAAATTATCATCGAATTGTATATAAAGAAATTACTGATTCAGCTATAAAACATGCAATTGCTAATCCAAAGCGAATTGATTTAAAAATGGTTGCTTCTCAAGAAGCAAGGCGTGTACTGGATAGGCTTGTTGGTTATCGTGTTTCGCCATTTTTACGTGATAGAGTTGGTTTGAGCTTACCCTGTGGTCGTGTTCAATCTCCTGCTGTTAAAATTATTGTTATTCGTGAAAAAGAAATAAAAGAATTTAAGTCAATTAAGCACTTTACTGTAAAAGCAGATTTTAATAATGAATGGTTTGCAACATTAGAATTAGAATTAAGTAAATTAATTGTAAAACCTGAAAAATATTTAATTGATAAAGGTAAAGCTGAAAATGTAATTAATGTTGTTAAGTCGCTTGCAATTCAAAGCATTGTTGAAAAGCCAACTGAAATAAAACCTAGTTCAGCATTTAAAACTTCATTGATGCAAAGGGCAGCATTTAATAAATATTCTTTTTCATCAGAAAAGACAATGAAAGTTGCTCAATCATTGTATGAGAAAGGATTAATTTCATATCATAGAACAGATAGCATTAATATTTCAGATGAAGCTTTCGATATGATTGTAAGTTATGCGAAAGATAATAACTTACCTGTCGTTGAAAAAAAGAATGTTTGGAAAGAAAAGGTAGATGCACAAAACGCCCATGAAGCAATTCGACCAAGTTCATTGACTTCTAATATTGATGAATTAGATAACGATGAAAAGTTATTATACAATTTAATATTTACTCGATTTGTCGCTTCACAATTGGAAAATGCAAAAGCATTAAACAAAACTATTTTGTTAAATGGTGAAGATGGTTGTGTTTTTAAAGCAACTGGATCAACACTTATTTATAAAGGTTGGAAAGTGTTATTGCATGGTGATGATGTTAATGATGAAGAAAGTGAAGAAGAAGCAAAATTACCAATTGAATTAAAAGAGGGGCAAATTTTTTCTATTGATAGTGACTTTAAATTGTCTATTGAAGATAAAAAAACCACGCCCCCTAGTCGATATAGTGAAGCGACATTAACTGACGCTTTGGAACGTTTAGGTATAGGACGACCATCGACTTATGCAAGCATTATGACTAGAATTGTTGATCATGGTTATATTGAACAAAAAGGTTCAGGTAAAAAGAAATATTTACATGCAACCGAAAAAGCATTTTTATTATTTAATTCTCTTGAGAATAATTTTGATTTCTTCAATTTAGAATACACAAAGAATATTGAAGTTGAGTTAGATAAAATCGCTTCGGGTGAAGCAAGATACCGTGATGTTCTTTCTGTTTTGGATGGTGATTTAGATAAATCTATGGATAGCTCTAAAATTGCGTATGCTTACAATTTTGATTGTGAAAAATGCGGAAGCAAATTAAAGCGTAATTATTCAGTAGATAAAAAAGTACATTGGTGGGGCTGTTCTTCATATCCTGATTGTAAACAAACATATCGTGATGAAAATGAAAGTCCAGTCTTTGCTTCTGTGAAAGCAAAAACATAGCAATATGTTTTTTTATTAACTTTAATGCTAGAGGTTATTATGAAATTAAAGCATTTAATAACGGCTTCTGTTCTCACTTTTTCGGGAACGGTTGCCACTTCTGCAATTGCTAGTGATTATGGTTGTGAAGCCTTGTTATGTTTTGCAGGGGGTAAAAATGTATCTGAATGCCAACCAACAATTAAGCGTGTATTGAAAGACCTTGCGAAAGGTAAGGGCTTTCCTCATTGCTCTATGGTTAGCGGTTCAAGTTCGGGTGGTGTCAGTGGTTCAAGTGAAGATTTTGTAAATGTACGTCTTTATAATGAACGTTGGCGTAGTGGAGTTTGTCGTGATGGTCAAACAAGGGCAATTCGTACAATAGGCGGTTACTATTGTAAAACAATTGAAATTAATATTAAGCCTGAATACGCTGCTGATCCAAGTCATCAAAAACAGTTTTACAACTGGAATTGATATTGTAAATGTAAAAGCGTGAAAACGCTTTTACTTTAACTATATAGGTGTTTTTTGTATGAAAATCGGTGCAATGTTTTTTTTGGGTTTTTCGGCAATTTGTTGGAGTGAAGCAAATGCTGCTAACTCTTTAAGTTTGGATTTGAAAACTTCTCAATTAATTGAGCAATGTTCTAATGGAATACCTACAGATATAATGATTGCTGTAACTGGAATTGAAAGTAATTTCAATCCTTATGCAATTGGAGTTGTAAAGGGGTATGTTAGTCAGCCTAATAATTTGAATGATGCAATTCAATCTGTGAAAAGATTACATGCTAGTGGTAAAAACTTTAGCATGGGTATTGCTCAAGTCAATAAGTATAATTTAAAGGCTTATGGTTTGGATTATCAAACTGTTTTCGATCCTTGTAAGAACTTAAATGCAGGGTCAAAGATTCTTTTAGATTGTTTTAAAAGGGCTGAAAAAGTTAGTGGCTCAATTAATGAAGCATGGGAAAAGGCTTTTAGTTGTTACTATTCAGGTAACTTTAAAACTGGCTTTAGACAAGACTTTCCTAATCAACCGCCTTATGTAGCAAAGATTGTGAACAACTTAAAACGTATTCAAAATGTTGGTTCAAATACAATTAACAACTACTCTAATGTTAATTACAATTATGGCGACAATTCACTTGCAAATAATTCTGCAATTATGCAAAATAACAACAGAATTGAACTAAGTGACAATTCTAGTTTTGATGGTAATGCAATTAAGGTTGCAGCAATTCAAAGCGAGATTAAAGGCAAGGTTGAAAGTATTCGCAATTGGGAAGCTTTCAATGAGTATGGCTCAACTAAAATTAGTGTGTTTTAATTCTCACTAACAATTCAATTTAATTAAGAGGTAATTACAATGGGTAATAGCAATATGGCTGCAACTAAGGTTAAAAATGGCTTGGGTTCTAAACTAAAGTCTGTTTCTAATGTTTTGATGACAGCTTTTATTTTGAGTCTTGTATCGGTGCAAACATTTGCAAGTCATGGTGGTTTTACAACTGTAAAAACACAAACTCAAACAATTCAAACTTGGCTTTACGGGATTGTTGGCGTTGTGGCAATTATCATTTTGCTTGTAAATGTTTTCTTGGTTTGGTCAAAACGTAGTACATGGGGTGAGTTCTTAACTACAATGGGTTGGGTTCTTGTTGGTGGTGGTTCTATTACGCTTGCAACATTCTTGTATGGCGTGTTTGCTTAAAAGGGCAGGGTTTAATGTCAAATGAACAAACTAATGAGCGAAAAAAATATTCTTCGCTAAATGGTTTGGGTCGTGTTGCAATGCTTGCAGGTGTTCCCTTAATACCTGCAATTATAGTTTTGGCGATATTTCTTTGCATTTCATTTGTATTGCAAATATTTGTAGGGATTATCGCTTTTCTATCAGTAATATTTTTAATTCCAATTTTTGTTTTTATGCGTCAATTAACTGCTACCGATGATGGTGCATTGCGTATATTTGGTTTAGAAATATTATGTATCTTAAAAAGAAAAAACTATAACTTATTCGGCAAGACCTTAACTTTTCTATCCAGTGAGTACGGTGCAAATGTCAAATCTATTAAATCGCATTTTATCAAGCCAAAGCAGCGCAAGTAATGAATTGCCTGCTTTGCGTTTCCACGTAACAGATCAAATTGTAAATTTTGAAGATAAACGCCTGTGTGCTGTTATTAATTTAAATGGCATACCGTTTGAAACAATTCCTGAGCAATCATTACAATCACGCTTTGACCAATTGAATATAAAAATGGCAAATGCCTGTAAAGAGAAGTCAGGGCGTTTGGCATTGTGGACTAATATTTTAAGACGTTCAGTTAATGCCAACTTTGACCTTGAATTTGGTCAATATTTTACAAAGCGTTTTGCAAGTAAATACTTAAAACGTTTTGAGGGTAAAAGTTATTTTGAGAATAGCTATTACTTAACATTGGTTATGAAATACGAAAATGATCTTGATGATGGTATTGCTGAATTAGAGCAATTGATTGAAAGTTTTATGATCGGATTTTCTTTATATGAACCAACAATATTAAGTTGTTATAAATTGATTGAGGGTAGAGAGTTAGTACGCCCTGAAATCAATATGAATGATGATGAAGATGATATTGCTGAAAAACAACGATTAACCACACTATACGAAAATCAAGGTGTTCTATTTTCTCAAGTATTTGAGTTTTGGGATGAAATGCTTTCACATGAACGAAAGCGTGTACCTGTTGTTGCATATCCTGCACAAGATATTATTTCTAGTGCTAATTTGCATTTCGGTTATGAAGTATTAGAAGTACGTTCTGAAACAAAAACAACGTATGTTTCTAATTATGATTTAAAGGCATTCCCCGAAGAATGCGAATTAGGCATGTTTGATGCAGCAATTCTTTCATTGCCGATGGAATTTACATTAACACAATCTTTTACAAGCCTTACAACAACGGCTGCTGTAAGTGAAATTGATCAACAATTAAATAAGCTTGAAAGTGTTGAAGATGGTGCTGAACATCAACATGCAGATATTAAAAATGCAAAAAACTATATTCAGACTGGTGAATTAGCTTTAGGGCGTTATCATGCTGCAATTGCAATTTATGGTGAAACACAAAAAAAAGCTATTTCAAATGGTGTTCATTTAATAAATAGCTTTGTCAATAATGGTGGTATTTTGTGGGCTAAAGCAACTTTGTCTGCTCCATACACTTTTTTTAGTGCTTTCCCTAACGCTGAATATTTACCAAGACCAATGCCAAAAAGTTCACGTAACTTGGCAAGCACATTTTCAATGCACAATTTTTCAGTTGGTAAAGCAAAGGGTAATCCTATTGGTGATGGATCATCAGTTATGCCTTTGCAAACTGAATCATCATCACTATATAACTTCAACTTTCATTACTCATCACCGAACCGTGATAATCGTGGTGAAAAAATTGCAGGGCATACTTTATTTTTAGGTGCTACTGGTACAGGTAAAACAACTTTGCAATCTGCTTTTATGGCATTTTTTGAACGCTTTGGTGGTCAATTATTTGCAATAGATAAAGATAGAGGTATGGAAATTTTCATACGTGCAATAGGTGGTGATTATTTCCCTTTGCATGGCGGTGAACCTTTAGGGATACAGCCTTTTCAGTTTCCTGATACTCCCAAGTTGCGTGATTTTCTTTATTCACTTGTTGAAGTATGTGCAAGAGATAAAGATGGTGATGTTACGGCAGAAGATGGAAAGATGATTAAACAGGCTGTTGATTCAGTTTTTGAGTTGCCTTTTGAAAGCCGTGTATTTAGTTCTCTTTTACAGTCAATTCCACGTGAGGGCGGTAATTCACTTCACGCTCGATTATCAATTTGGTGTAGCTCTGAAAATGGGCGTTTCGCTTGGGCTTTAGATAGTCCAAAAAACAACTTTGATCCTGAAAGCTTTGAACGTGTTGGTTTTGATTTAACAGACCTTTTACAAGATAACTATAAGCCGACTGAACCTGTAATTGCTTGTCTGTTTTATCTTAAAAGTTTGATGAAAGGTAAATTGCTTGCAACGATTGTTGAAGAATTTTGGCTTCCTGCAAAATACAAAAAAACATCAGCACAAATTTTTGATGTTTTGAAAACTGGACGTAAACGATATGAGTTTATTTTCTTAATTAGTCAGTCACCCGAAGATGCAACGGAAATTGATATTTTCCCTGCAATTGTTCAGCAAACACCAACAAAGATTTATTTGCCTAACCCTGATGCTGATTGGGATGGTTATAAAAAATGTGGTTTAACCTATAAGGAATTTGAATTAATTAAAAACTTCCCTTTAGATTCACGGAAGTTCTTAATTAAACAAGGTAAACAAAGTGCAATTGCTAAAATGGATTTATACGGTTTTGGTGAAGAAATTGCTATTTTGTCAGGTTCAGATGACAACTTAAAAGTTTTTGATTCATTAATGGCAGTTTTGCCTTTGGATCAAAGAAAGCAACCTGAAAAATGGTTGCCATTGTTTCACAAGGCAAGAAAGGATCAAACCTTTCTTAAACAACTTAGTGACAATTTAGTCACTACTGCTTAATAAGAGGTGTTTATGAAGAAAAGTATTATGTCGGCTGTTATGGTATCAATGTTATCAATCAGCCCTGTTATCGTCACTACAAATGCAACTGCGGGTATTCCTGTGATTGATGCAGGCTCAATTGCTCAAGCTGTACAACAAGTTATTCAGCTTAAAACGCAAATTGATAATCAAGTATCACAAATCCGTCAAATGGAAGCAGAATACAAGTCAATTACTGGCTCTCGTAATTTGGGGCAATTGCTTAATGATCCTGCTTTGCGTAATTATTTGCCACAAGACTATGCAAATATTTATGATGCAATTAAAAGCGGAAACACATCAAAGTTATCTCGTTCGCTTGATAATATTGCAAAGCAAGAAAAAGGCTATGCTAATCAAAAAAATGGTGCTGAACGTTATGCAACACAAGCTTTAATTAACAAAGCATCAAGCATTGAAGCTCTTGAGGCACAATCTAAGCGTTTGGATAATATTCAAAACTTGATGACGCAAATTAACTTTGCTAATGATCCAAAGGCTGCACAAGATTTAGCTAACCGTCTTTCTGCTGAACAAGCAATGGTTCAAACTGAACAAGTTAGAATTAATTTAATGTCGCAATTAAATGACGCTAATTTGCGTTTGGCACGTGAGCAACGTGATAAAGAAAGCGTTAATAGCATTATTGGTAAACGCCTAATTAAATAGTTTGCAATTCAATTTACAATTAATTGTTAATTGAATTAAATTCTAATTGTCAATTGTAGGCTTTTATGTTGTAATTCTAATTGCAATGTAAAAGCCTTTTAACGTTTTTCTGTAAATGGTGATTTTTATGAATAAGTATTTAATCTATGCTGCAATTGTTTTTTGTGTTGGTGTTGTTGGTTTTGTTATTTATTCAACTACAACTGAAAAAAAACAAGAACAGGTTGAACAAGAGAGCTTGGATAGTTTAATTGGGAAGCCACTTAAAAAGCAGGATTGATTTTCCTAAAATTAGGTAGGTGGTGCGAACATGGCTTATGAAACAATTCCTATTTTTCAGCCGATCTTTGAAAAGATTGATACTACACTGATTAATGTACTAGGTAGCAAAGCATCTGCGATTATTGGGTTGGTTTCTCCAATTGTTGTAATATGTTTTGCTATTTATGTAATGTTGGTCTTAATGTCTTATCAAAAAGATAATTCTTCTTGGTCTGGCTCTGCTATAGACATGGTAAAGCGAATTGCTGCATGGGGTGTAATTATTTCTTGTAGTATGAATGTTGGATTTTACATGGGTACAGTTGTACCTATGATAAATGGCATTCCTATTGAACTGTCTAATTTATTAACAAGTGAATCTTCATCAGGTAATGTAAATAATGTTGATTCAATAATTTCATACTATATAACAGTAATTCAAGAAATGTGGGCTAAAGCAAGTGGAATACAAGCTTCTATTGCTGCTGCTTTTAATATTTTGCTTCTCATTGTTCTTGGTATTCCAGTTGTTGTGATGATGGCTGCGTACCTATTGCTTGCAAAATTGTTTTTAGCAATTTTGTTAGCAATTGGTCCGCTATTCTTATGTTTAGCTTTATTTCCTGTTACACGGCAGTATGCAACGCTTTGGATTGGTCAAGTCGTAAACTTTATGTTACTTGGCGTATTAATGAATGTTACGGCTGTTGTAATGATTAATATATTACTTGGTTTGCAAGTCGATCCTTTGACTGCTTCACTTGTTGATATATTGGCTTATGGTGTTATTGCACTTCTTTTCTTTATTGTAATTCTGCGTATTCCTGATTTGGCTAGTGCTTTAAGTGGTGGTGTAGCTGCTAATGGTTTCGGTTCTGCGGTTCAATCAGCTAACCAAGCAACACAACTAGGCAAAGCTATTGCTAAAGGAATGGGTGGCGGTAAAGGTGGCGGTGGTCAAAACACTATGAAAAGCGAAGCTAAAGGCAAATAATTATTCTCGTATGTAAGTGAGTGCAAAGTTATGAAAAATTTTATGGTTGTTTTAATAGTTGGTTTGTCTGTTTTAACGGTTGGGTGTCAATCTCAACATAAATTGACTAAGCCAACTGGTAAATGGGTTGCGGTGAATCAAATTGAAAAGCCTGCTACTCAATCAACTAATTCAGATTCTAAATGATTGGGGGTTGTAATGGGTTTATTTAGTAAAAAAGGTTCTGCTTCAACTCCTAAAGAGAAAACCGAAGCGCAAGTTGCAGCCGATCAAAGACGTTACGATAAAGAAGTTAAAAAAGCTATTCGTAATGCTGATAATCCAAACTATCAAGCAAAACAATTTGCTGACGCTGCAAAACAATTTGAAAACAGTCGTATGGCTGAAAATGAAAAAAGTAAAAAACTCGCTTGGCGTATTACTATAGGTTCATGTTTTTTAACCTCACTTTCTATTGTTGCACTTGTGGGTTTAACTCCATTAAAAGAAACAGTTCCAGTAATTCACCGTGTCGATAATTCAACTGGTAAAGTTGATGTTGTGAATGTGCTAAAAGATGCTCAAGAAGGGTACGGTGAAGTTGTAGATAAATACAATTTAGCTAAGTACGTTGAATATCGTGAGGGCTATGACTGGTTTACAGTACAAACAACATTTAACAATGCAATGTTAATGTCAAACAATGATGAACGTAATCGTTTGAATAACTTGTTTCAATCTGTTGCTGCCCCTTATAAAGTTCTTGGTCAAAAAAGCCGTGTGCAAATTAAAGTTAATAACGTAGCTTTTATTGGTAACTATCAGGCACAAGTACGTTATGAAAAAATTACTGAACCTGCTAATGGTGGTAATTTTAGTCAAGCAATGGGTGCTGTTGAGCCTGCACCAAAAGTAGAGCGTTATATCGCAACTATTAGTTATGAATATATTAATGCTCCTAAGAAAGAAGAAGAACGCTATGTAAATCCTCTTGGCTTTACTGTTGTTTCTTTCCGTACTGACTTAGAAACGGGGCTTTAATTATGAAAATTAAACTAGGTGTTATTGCATTGGCGTTATCAGCACTTTCTTTTAATTTAAATGCTGCTGTTAATCCTACTGGTGTTTCTGACGATGGCAAAATTCAGGTTATTGAGTACAATAAAAATCAGGTTGTAAACATTAATTCTAAATTTGGTGTCGCAACTTTAATTCAATTAGAAGATGATGAAATTATTGATCAAGATTCAAACGGTGGTTTGGGTCTTGGTGATAAAAACGCTTGGGCGATTGATGTTAGAGGAAATCATATTTTCTTAAAGCCTACTTCAAAAAGTCCTGATACAAATATGGTCGTTGTAACCAATAAACGTACTTATGCTTTTAACTTACATGCTGTTTCACAACAAACGGCAGGCTATATTGTTCGCTTTAATTATCCTGATACTAAAGCTGCTATGGAAAGTGAAGCAACTAGGCGTTCTGCTGCAATTCAAGCTAAATTAAATGGTGTTCAGAATACTTCTGTACGTTCGCTAAATATGGTCGGTTATTTCATGCGTGGTGATAAAGCAATTGCACCAACTAAAATGTGGGATGATGGACGCTTTACATATTTGCAATATGCAAACTCTGCTGATTTGCCTGCTATTTATCGTATCTTACCTGACGGCAAAGAATCACTTGTTAATACTCATGTTGAGAATGACACAATTGTAATTCAAGAAACTGCTAAAGGTTATATGCTTCGTTTGGGTCAAAGTGCATTAGAAATTTATAATGCTAAGTTTGATTCAAAAGGTACTTTTAATGAACTTGGGACTTCATCAGAAGAATTGATTCGCTTGGAAAGAGGTGTTGCAGAATGAGCAATTTAAATCGAGGTAATGACGAAAAGAATTTTGATCCTGATTTAGAAAATTCTATTTCCCAAGTTGAGAATGGAAATACAGATTCAGTTTCTAATACTGAAACTGGTGAGCCTGAATATCAACCTAATTTTGATGAAGATCGTGAAATTCCTGAATTGAATGATCGTGAACATTCACAAGGTAAAAAAGCTATATTTTGGGGCATAGTTTTTATTCTATTTATTGTTGTCTTTGTTGGTATTGCGGTTTTTGCAAAAAACTTTAGTGCATATCGCCAACAACAAAAAATTGAAAAAGCTGAACAAGCTGAAAAGAACAAAGATCAAACAGATTTTGCTAGTGATAAAATTGATGCAGATAAATCTAATTTTGTTACTTATCCTGAACCAACAATGACGGAAAACGCTGCTGTTGATGGTCAAAATCCTAATGATCCAAATGCACCAAACTATAATGCTGCTGCTTCACAACCTGTAGCAGACAATAATTCAACTTATGTTTCACCACAACCAAACTATCAACAACCTAATGCAACGCCTGCTGCTTATTCGCATTCGGGCGGTACAACAACGGCTGCTGCTGTTGAAACGCCTAATTCACGTAAAATGGGTTCAGATATGATGTATAGCGGTAATACTGGTAAATCAGCAAAAAACGCTGATTCTAGCGGTGTTTCGCTTGCATCTATGCAAGGGCAAGGTTTTATGCCACAAGGCAGTGGTGGGGCTGAAATGGCGAATACTGGCAATGCTTCAAGTGGCAATGGCAATAGCCGATTCGGTAATCAGTACCAATCAACAAATTTTGCATCAACTCAAGCAAGCCAACGGACAAATTTATCATTGTTATTAAAACAGGGAACAATGATACCTTGCGTACTGAAAACAAAAATTGTTAGCACATTTGCAGGGCAAACATCATGCCAAGTCACTAAAGATATTTATTCTGCAAATGGTAAAGCTTTACTAATTGAACGTGGTTCTAGTGTTATTGGTGAACAGACTGTAAAAGTTGAGCAAGGACAAGCAAGAGTATTTGTTTTGTGGTCAAAGCTTGATACACCAAAAGGAATTACATTAACACTTGATTCAGGTGCGGTTGATAATTTGGGTGCATCTGGAATGCCTGCAAAAATTGATAATCATTGGTGGAAGCGTTTCGGTTCTGCAATTTTGTTAAGTGTAATTGAGGATGGTTTGCAAGCCTTAGCAAATCAAAATAACAGTGATCAAAGTGGTGGTATTAGTTACAATTCTTCAAGCAATGCAACTAAAGAAATGGCTAAAACTGCTTTGGAAAACTCAATTAACATTCCTCCAACTGCAACTATCAATCAAGGAACATTGCTAAATATATTTGTTGCTCGTGATGTTGATTTTAGAGGTGTTTATGAATTGGCACAAAAGTAACTTGTAATTAGTAATTGTAAAAGGGCAGTTAATTACTGCCCTTTTTTTTTGAATCATAGTACAATTAAATTGGTTAATAATTAAGTGGGTGCAAAATGAATAGTGCTGTAAGAAATGATGCTTATGATAAAGGGGCATTGCTTCGTTCTTTGTTGTCTAATTTAGGCATTCAAAAAGTTCTTGATGAAAGATTAACAAATGGTGTAACTGATATTGCTATCAATAGACCTTTTGAAATTTGGATTGAAAATTCAGATGGTTGGAATGTTATTCCTGCACCTGAATTAACACTGGATAGATTGATGAAATTTGCAACGGCATTTGCAATCTTTAATTCTAGTAATATTTCTTTTGATAATCCAATTTGTTCAGGTGTTTTGCCGAATGGTGAACGTGGTCAAGTAATGATTCCTCCATCAGTTGAAGATAATACAGTTGCAATTTCAATTCGTGTTCCATCATCTACACGCTTCGGTTTAGAGGGCTATAAAACATCAGGACGTTTAAGTAATTATAAAAGCAATGGAAAAGCTGTTATAGAAAATGCTAATAATCCTAATTTGTCAGACCTTGATAAATTGCAAGACTTTGAACGTCAATTATTGTCTTATATGGAAAACCAAGAATTAGATAAATTTGTTGAATTGGCTGTTGCTCAAAAATTAAACATAGTTTTGGTTGGCGGTACTGGTTCAGGTAAAACAACATTTACAAAAGCAGTTGTTGATTGCATTCCTAAATCAGTGCGATTGTTTACAATTGAAGATACACCTGAACTTGATTTACCGACACAACCTAATCATGTGCATTTGTTTTATGGTCGTAGTGGTGTAACGCCTAAAGCTCTTGTTAAGTCCTGTATGCGTATGAAACCTGACCGTGTGTTGCTTACTGAATTACGTGGTGATGAAGCTTGGGATTATTTAAGTTTACTGAATACTGGTCATGCAGGATCGGTGACTACAGTACACGCAAATGATTGTGAAAGTGCTTACTATCGTATTGGATCATTAATTAAACAAAGTGAGATAGGGCAAACATTAGATTTTAATTACATCATGAAAGAAGTATTTACAACTTTGGACGTTATGATGTTTTTTGAAAAAACTTACTTAAAAGAGATTTCATACAATCCAATTCGTAAATTCAAACTATTGAATGGTGCAAATTATGAATAATGAAGTTGAAGTACCTAGAGTAATTATAGGTGTAATTGTAATTTGGTTAATATGTCAGTATTTTTCATTAATACTTGCAAACTTTATATTAATTAATTGGCTTAAACTTCCTATAACAATTCAATTCTTTGGACAATTTGATTTGTTACTTCATTACTGGAATGAATACAATCACATCAAAAAAATTAAGACAGCCGTTTTAACCTGTTTTGGTGTTGCAGTGGGATTACCGCTATTGGTGGCATTAGGAATGCTTTTAGCGGTGTTTATGCCTAGACAGCAATCATTACATGGTGATGCAAAGTTTGCTGATATTTCAGACGTTAGAAAGGCAGAATTGCTACCAAAGCCAAAACCTAAAAAAAGCAAAAAACCTGTTAAAGATAATTGGTTTTCAAAGCTGTTCAAGAAGAAAGAAAAGCAAGAATTGCCTGCTGTACTTGTTGGTAAGTATAAAGGTCAATTTTTAGAATATAGAAGTTACGAATTTATTTTATTAGCTGCTCCAACACGTTCAGGTAAAGGGGTGGGCTTTGTAATTCCTAATTTGCTAAGTTATCCGCATAGTACGGTTGTACTTGATTTGAAATTAGAAAACTTTGATATTACTTCGGGTTTTCGTGCCAAGTATGGACAAAAGGTTTATTTATTTGCTCCTAATGCTGCTGATTACTGTACACATCGTTGGAATGCTTTGTCTTACATAAGAAAAGATAAATTTCATCGTGTTTCTGATATTCAAATTATTGCACAAGATTTTTACAGTACCGAAAATGCAGATTCAAATGCAAGTTACTTTCTTGATAATGCACAAACTCTATTTTTAGGTTGTGTGCTTTATTTGATGGATACTCCTAGTTTGCCTTTAACATTGGCAAATGTCTTAAAAATGACTACTCCCGATGATGGTACTGATTTTGGTGAGTGGATTAAAAAAGAGGTTAAAGAAAGAAAGGGTAAAACAACTGAATTATCTATTGAATGCCAAAATGCCTTAATGGGATTTGCAAGCAATAGTGATAATACAAGATCATCAATTTTAAGTACAATGACAAGTCCTTTAAATATCTTCCGTGATCCTATTGTTGCTGCTGCTACCAGTGGTGATGATTTTGATTTGAGAGAAGTAAGACGGAAAAAAATGTCTATCTATATTGGTATTCAACCAAGTGATTTAGCTAGATTTTCAAGACTTGTAAACTTATTCTTTTCTCAATTACTTAACTTAAATACTCAAGAATTGCCTAGTCAGGATTCATCATTAAAATATCAATGTTTGTTAATGATGGATGAATTTACGTCACTTGGTCGAATTAAAATCCTTGAAAAAGGTGTTGGTTTTATTGCAGGCTATAACATGCGTTTAGCAATGATTATTCAGTCACAATCACAATTAAACTCTACCTATGGTGAGCAACAAGGGAAAACATTTGTTTCTAATATGGGTGCATCTATCGCCTATGCCCCAAGAGAACTAAAAGATGCAAATGAAGTAAGTGAAACATTGGGTTATATGACAGTTAAAAGCACATCGAGAAGTAATAGCAGTCGGGGCGGTACTTCACGCTCTATTAGCGATCAAAAAAGGGCTTTAATGTTACCTCAAGAAGTCCGTGAAATGGGTTATGAAAATGAAATTGTTCTAATGGCAAATATAAAACCAATTTTTGCTAAGAAAATTGTTTATTGGGATGATCCAGTATTTGCAGATAGAATTAGTTTGAAAAAGCCAACTATTCCTAAGATTGATGTTGAGGCATCTTACAATTATATTAATAATATTGTTGTAAGTGAAATTGAAGATATTGAGGAAGCTAAAACAATTGAAATTGATAAAATTAGCAATGTTGATGAAGTGTTATTAAGCATTGAAAGCTTCATAGGTTTTGCAATATTTGATTAACTAATATTTGTAAAAAAAAACCTAAATAAAGGAATTGCATTGTATAATGTAATTCCTTTTATTTTATTTATTTAGGTGCAAAAAATGGCGGATTCATCAATTGATAAAATTGTGCTAGATGCACAATTGGCACAAAACAAAGAAAAGCTAAACGAGTTATCTAATAATTCTGAATTGAACAATGATGTTCAGCAAGCATTAAAAGCTGTTGGTCTTGTTATGAATGGAAAAGAAGATCAAGAAATTGTTGTTTCAAAGATTGAACAAGGTAAGGGCGAGTTTAGTAATTATATTGATATGGAATTTACAAGCAAAGATGGAGTTGCAACGGTATCTTTGAATGATTCAGAATGGAAAGTTAAAAGCAGTTTAGATGATGTTCAATACAGTGGTGCTATATCTGATTACAAGGAATTAAACAAAACTTTTGACGGATCAATAGTTGACTATGATCGGATTGAAAAGGAATTAAATCAAGCTCCTAATCTTGAAAATGTTGAAACTAAAATAATTGATAATTCAATTCAATTTAGCAACGAACCTGAAATTGAAAAAAAAGATTATAAAGAGGTTTTGAATGATGCTAGTCAAAACTGGCATAAAAACGATTTAGAAGATTTTAAGGATATTTCTAAATATTTGGTTGCTGAACATGATGCTAAAGTTATGGGTAACTATAATGTTGCAAACATGGAAATAAATTTAACAGTTCATAATTCTGTTGATCAGCCATTGTTTGAAATCCATTCAACAAAAATGGGGCGTGATATTGATGTTGTTGGTTTGCATACGAATGAAGAATTTTCTTATTCTAAAAATGATGGAATGAGTGTTGATTTAATTAAGCAACAATATTCTATTGAAGCAATAGAATTGGGTCAAAAGGCTTTAGAAATACATGCTCAAAAAGATGCTGCTGAAATTGCACTTGAACAAAATTTTTCGAGTGAAAATTTAGCTAAATTTGAATCATTAGAAGCTCAATATGATGCTGCTGTGCAACGTAATTCAATTGAGTTTAGCCAAGAGCCTGAACAAACGTACAATTTGAATTTTAACTATAATGTACCAAGTCAAGGTATCAATGATGCACCTGTTGAAACGCCTGTTTCAATGGAGCAGACTGTTACAGAAACGCCTAGCATTCGTAATGATCAAAATGCTGCTATTCCTGAACAAGTAGAGCATGTTGAGCCAAACTTAACAGAAACAACAACAACTACATCAAAAACAGATATTGAACAACAAGCCCCACAAGCAAAATCGGATATTCAGGATAAAGGGGCGAACCTTGATAAAGTTGGATATGAAGTACCACAAAGCGTATCTAGTGATTTTGTTCACACTCCATCAGATTCAGCTTTTAAATCGTCAAAGTATTATGAAAAATCTAATCCAGTTGCCGTAGCTTTTGAAGATCGTGGAAAACTCCTTTCATCATCGAGAGAAGATAATAAAACAATTGGGGCAATGGTCGCTGTTGCTAAATCTAAAAACTGGAACGAGATCCAAGTTAAAGGTACTGAAGAATTTAAACGTAAGGCTTGGTTAGAAGCTGCTTCACAAGGTATCAAGGTTAAAGGATTTAAGCCTACAGAACGTGATATGGCTGCACTACAAGCCAAACAAGAAGAAATGTCACGTAATCAGATTCAGCATGTACCACAACGTGAACAACAAGCCCAAACACAAGTAAAAACATCACATGAGGTTAAAACGGAACATAACCCAAATTTCAAAGAGCATGAGCAAGCGAAAATTATTACTGCAAGACGGATTTTAGAAGAATCTATGAAGAAGCAGGATAAAAGCCCTAGTGACATGGAAAAGGCAATGAAAGCTTTTGATCAAATGACTAAAAACCCTGAAAATGTTCAAAAACTGGTTGCTGCTCAAACTAAGCAAACGAAAGAAATTGAACATCAAAAATCAGCAAGTCAGGAACGTTCACGTTAATTTAATTTTAACTAAGCTTGGGGTTTTATCCCAAGCTATTTTTTAAGTTGGTGCAAAATGCAAGATACTAATTCTACTAATCCATTCGATGATTTCGATGATTTTTTAAATGAATCCGATACAAATACAAAATCATTACTTATAAAAAGTTCAGACAGCTTATCTAGTATTGAAATTGAATGTTTACAAAAGGTTTCTGAATGTATTGTTGAAATGCGTTCAATTGTTAGAAAAAACCATGAAAGGCAGTTAAGTAAAAGTCAATTAGAATTTTTCCATGAGGCATTAGATGCTTGTCACAACATACCAAGAGTAATAGCTGAAAATCACAGCTTAAATGAGTATGGGAATACTTTAGACTGGTTGTTGAAAAGCAATCTTGAATCTATAAATACTTCATTAAGTACATATCGTAATGCTTACTATGATATACCTGAACTAGACGAAATTAAAAAAACAAAAATTTCTAAAATACCGTATTTTGTTTTAGGTGCGTCAGTAACAACTATAGTTTTTAGTCTTATTATTTGTTTTTTGTATATAACCGATGGGTTCAAGCCTAATTACTATAAAAGTAATTTTGAAGATTTAGAGTTGCCAAAGTATGATGTAATTTATGCTGATCCTGATCCTAAATATATTGAAAAGGAAAAGGAAAAATGAGAGATAGAGGACTAGATTTAATAAAATTTCTCGCAATTCTGACAATGGTTGTTGATCATTGTCGTTTTATTTTTCCTAGCTTTCAAAGCTACTTAATGGCTGTTGGGCGTTGGGCATTCCCATTGTTTGCTTTTGCAATTGCATTGAATACTTTTTGAGCCTTAACCAATAATAAAATTTTAACTTTTAAATCTTATTGCATTAAATTG
>RRZU011382545.1_pt1 | contig 23419 bp, 22 predicted proteins | sample 2165561 | NCBI WGS metagenome assembly RRZU01 (sample SAMN10456909, study PRJNA506462) | wastewater metagenome | isolation source: wastewater sludge | place: USA: Moscow, Idaho | reverse complement strand
TTAGAATCTTTATAAAATAACTAATTTATTTAATAATTTTTGGATATAATAATTTACAATCGTTACTTGGAGGTTTATCATGCAAATTGGAAAAATACCCGATATTGATAATGCAAAAGAGAATGTGATACAAAAAAATCAGAAATTATCGGAGACTAAAGAAGAGTCAAAATTAATAGACAAAGATGAATATAAAAAAGCTTTATCTGCTAATGTAGCTAATAAAAGTGAAGTTATTATTGATAATATTACATTTGGATATAACAAAGAATCAAAAGATTTTTTTGTAAAAGTAACTAGAGGGGATGTAGAGCTAAAATTCACAACAGAAGATATGATGAGATTAAAAGCTTATTTGTTAGAAGAACTTGAAAAAAATAATAGTATATAAGGTAAGAAATTGGCATCAGATTTATCAAATATTTTAAAAGATGAATTAGCAAACACTTTAGAACAGCTACTTGGTAAGAAAGCAAAAGTTGATAGTGTAAACTCTTTTGATTCTTTAAAGTTTCAAGGGCAACAAGCAATATTATGTGAAGTGAACTTTGATTTTAAAAATGATTCATCTTCAATTAAATTTTTTATACCTACTAAAACAGCTGCAAATTTTGAATTTTTGATGTTAGGTGGAATGGGGGATTTAAAAGAAAATTTAGATGATGAAACCTTAGACGCATTAAATGAGATAGTGTCAAATATTTGTGGAAGCTTTTGTACAGTTACTAATGCTCAAGGTTTTTCTGATATAGGAAAAGTGAAATTTGATATAAAAAATAAAGAAATTACTGAAATAAGCTTAATACCAACGACAAATAGCTTTGAATTGAATGTTATGTTGGATGGGGAAAGTAATCCATTAGTTATATCTTTTTCTCCAGAGATTGCTTCATATTTTTCACAAATCACTGGAGCTACTAAAAAAACTATAGTTGAAGAAGAACCTAAAATAAAAGCACAAACTTTAGCACCAACAGCTCATAGTTCAGTACAATTTGTACCAAAGAATTTAGAACTTTTACAAAGTGTAAAATTAAAATTAAGTGTACGACTTGGAACAAAAGTAGTTTTACTAAAAGATATCTTAAGATGGGATGTTGGAGAAATTATAGAGCTTGAACAAATGGTAAATGAACCATTAGAAGTCTTGGTTAATGGTGTAAAGATTGGTGAAGGTGAAGCAGTTATTGTTGAAGGAAAATTTGGATTAAAAATTAAAAAAATTGGTAATGAAGAATTAAAACTTGCTCAAATAGGATTATAAAATGGAAATAAATATTAGCAATTTAGTAAACAAAGATATTTTAAATACTAAGAAGTTTGATAATTTAAATGTTGATGAAATAAAAGATGAAGAGAAGTTAAGAGAAATTAGCAATGATTTTGAATCTTTTTTTATAAATCAAATTATGGATGTGTCTTTAAGAAGTAGTAATATTGCTGGAGAAGAAGTAGGTTCTGATATTGTAAAAAGCATGTATATTCAAGCAATTGCAGATAAATCATCTGGAACTTTTGGAATTAGTGATATGCTTTTTGACTTTTTAAGTAAAAATAATAAGTAAGGATGTCTATGATAAATGATGTTGTTGCAAAAATGAATTTAAAAATAGATAACTTAAAAAAGCTTATTAATGAGGATATTTCTGATATAAAAGAGGCAAATCATGAAACTCTTTTAAAAAGAAATGAATTAAAACAAACTTTAATTGATGATATTATTTTTTGTAAATCAGAGTTAAATAAAGAGTTAGTATTAGAAATTCAAAAAGGTGTAGATGTAAATATTTATAGAGCAAAAGTTGATGAATTAGAAAATAATATTAAAAGTTTATATGAGCTAAATAGAAAATTATCAGCTATTGTTTTACCTATACAAAATATGTATAAAGAGTTAGTAAATGAGTTCAGTAGTGTAAATGGAGGAAGAATATTTGATATTAAAGCTTAGTTTTCTAACTATATTATTAAATATTTCGCTGTTTGCTGTTAGTGTTGTGATGACAAAGGAACCTATTAAGTTAGACGAGCAAATAGTTGCTTCAAAATTAAAAGTTCAAAATGTACCTAGCGTTAATAAGGCTTGTGAACCTATAGGGCTGAATGACATAAAAAATGAAATTTATGTAGCAACTCATTATATAAACAAAAATACTATAATCTGTAAAAAAGATATAAAAAGATTTCAAGATGAAACAATAATTTTTAGTTTTGGTGGACTTCAAATAGAAAAAAAAGGTAAAATAATCTATGAAAACAATGAGTTTATTAGATTTAAAAATCTTGATGGAACAGTTGAGCAAATATACAAAGATGGAAGATTAAAATGAATATGCTCTCTTTTTTAGGTGAAACTCCTACTATTGCTTTAGCACTTGCACAAAAAGAGTGTGGAGAGGATGCAATAGTTTTATCAACTAAAAAAGTATCAAATGCACTTGAAAATGGGCAAGATATGTATGAAATTGTTGTAGCAATTGAGGACAATTTTAAGAAAAAAGAGACAAAAGAAAAACCAATAGTTATCAAAAAAAGTGTTGAAACTTATGGTGGTGCAAAAACATATGATTTTAAAGAAGAGATTTTAAAAATGCAATCTGCTTTAGAACAAGTACAAAAATCTCTTTGGAATCCAAAAAGCCAATTATATGATTTGACAATTCCTCCTGAATTTGCATCTATGTATAATATTTTTGAGCAAAATGAATTTGATGCCGAAATGACTTATACTATTATGAAAAAAACTATAAAGCAACTACCTTTAGCATTTAAATCAAATCCAAAGAAAATTGATGATTTTTTTAGATTGATTCTAAGAAGAGTTATTCCTATAAAACATGAAGTTCCATTAAGAAGATTTCAAAGAAAAGTTATCATGATGGTTGGGCCAACAGGAGTTGGAAAAACGACAACAATTTCAAAATTAGCTGCTAGATATGCATATAAACTAGGACAAAATTATAAAGTTGGTGTAATAACATTAGATTCTTATAGAGTTGGTGCTATTGAACAACTTCAAGCATATACAAATATTATGAGACTTCCTTTGGAAATAGTTAGAAATCCTGAGGATTTTGCAGAGGCTCTTTTAAGATTAAAAGATTGTAACTATATTTTTATAGATACAGCTGGTTCTAGTCAATATGATATTGATAAAATAGAGCTTATAAATGAATATCAAAAGAGAGTTGAAGAATTAAATATTGAAAAAATATTGGTACTTCCAGCAAATGTAAAATATAGTGATTTATTAGAAATTTATAAAACTTATTCTAGATTGGATATAGATTATTTAACATTTACAAAATTAGATGAAACTAAAAGTTTTGGTAATTTAATATCATTTGCATATAAAACAAAGAAATCAATTACATATTTTTCAATAGGACAAAATGTTCCTGATGATTTGATTGTATCTGATTCAAATTTTTTAATAGATTGTTTTATGAATAATAAGTGCGTGAGAAGATAAAAGTTGTATAATAATGTTTCTTTACAAGCAAGTAAGCTTGTAGAACTTGCAAATGGAGTAAAAAAAAACTCTTATAGAGCTAAACTTATAACAATAACATCTGGAAAAGGTGGTGTTGGGAAATCTACAATTACATCAAATTTAGCATTTTTGTTGAGTAAAAAAGGTTATAAAGTTGCCGTGTTAGATGCAGATATTGGTTTGGCAAATTTGCAAGTTTTATTTGATGTAAAACCTCGAAATAGCTTTTTTGATTATATAGAAGGAAAAAGTAGATTAGAAGATACTATAACAAAAACTTCATATGAAAATATCTATTTATTTGCTGGAATCAGCTCTTTTGAATATAGTTCATTTAAAAATAGTTTTGTCTTTTCAAATTTTATAAAAGATATTTTAGCTTTGGATAGTTTTGATTTTTTATTAGTTGATACAGGTGCTGGATTAAATGATTATGTAAAAGAGTTTCTTGCAATTTCTGATAATATAGTTGCTATTACTTCAACTGATCCTAGTGCTTTAACTGATGTTTATGCTTTAATAAAGATGCTTTCATTAAATAAATCAAAGTTGATGTTATGTTTTAATCATACAAAAAGTTATCAAATTGGAGAGACTATTAGTAACTCTTTAATAACTTTAGGTAAAAAAAATAGTCTAAAAGCAGATTTTATGGTAAAATATTTAGGAAATATTTCAAGTTGTACAAATGTTGCAACTACGAGTAGGCTTAGAAAAATTTTTGCAAATGAGTTTGCAAATGATGAGGTTACTCTACAAATGGAATTGGTGCTTAGAAATTTATTACTAAATATAGGATGAAGGTTAGTTTTGCTAAAAAATATTTATTATTATCTTTGCATTGTTGGTAAAAAATGGTAATAGAACGATTTTCACAAAATTTGATGAATAGTGGCTTATTTAAAACATATATTGCTACTGGATTTTTTGCAACATTACTTTTTTTTCTATTTAATTCAGAGCTATTTACGCCAATAGAGATGTTAGTGGGTATTATTTTTATAACTCTTCTTTTAAAAGGTTTGAGTAATATTATGATATCATTAATAATAAGTTTATTTAGTTTAGAAAATAAAAGAAAAGAGTTTGATTTCAAATATAATGAAGATAAGATAAATGCAATGCTAAATGAGCTTGTAGTAAAAGATATTATTGATTCAAATAGTAAAGATAGTAAACAACAATAGGATAGAAAATGAATGTATCATCGATTATAAATTCTTTAAATGATGTTAAGTTAGATCAATCAAATAAAATAGCACAGCCTTTATCAGGTAATACAAAATCTTTCCAAGAGTTATTAAATAATTCGTTAAATGAATTAAATGATGAACAAATAGAAGGATACAATGCAATGCAAGGAATTGCAACAGGTAAAGTTACTAATCTTCAAGAAGCAGTTCAAAGAATTGAGGAAGCAGAACTTTCTTTGAAATTAGCGTTAGAAGTTAAAAATAAAGCAATAAATGCTTATAAAGAAATTACAAGAATGCAAATCTAATAAAAGGGGCATATTATGGGTTTTTTTGATGGTTATAATGTCTCAAGTTCAGGAATGTCAGCTCAAAGAACAAGAATAAATGTTGTAAGTGCAAATATTGCAAATGCAAAAACTACTCATACGGCTGAAGGTGGTCCATATAAAAAGCAACAGGTTGTTTTTCAGGATATCTTACTTGCTAATTCTAATCAAAAAGCAAATTCAAATGATGTTGAAGCTACAAATGATAAAAATTCTGATATTGCATTAAGAGGAGTTGGTGTTAAATCTATAATCCAAAGTGATGCAAAACCAGTTTTAAGATATGACCCAACTCATCCAGATGCAAATCCCGAAGGATATGTTGCTTATCCTGATATTAATCCAGTTATAGAAATGGTTGATTTAATAGAAGCTATGAGATCTTATGAGGCAAATGTTAGTGCATTTAACACTCATAAAGCAATTGATTCTAAAACATTAGACATCTTAAATGCGTAAAAGAGTGTGAAATGCAAGCAATAGATATTTTTACACCAGAAGGATCTTCTCTTGAGAGTGGAACTTCTCTTTTAGGTGGACAAAAAGAAGAGAAAAATGGTCCTTCTCTTTTTGATTCTATATTAAAAAGTAGTATAGATTCAAAAAACTTAAATTCAACAGGTGAAGAAGTCATCTCAGATTCATTAAAAGTAGCAAATACAATGGAAAATAATCTTACTACAACATCAGGTAAGGGTTCACTTTTAGATAAATTAATAATCAGTGCAAAGGAGACCATAAGTCAAAATGGCGCAGAAACTATAAGTAATGAAATCTCAAGTGATCAATTAGATAATGTAGATTTAAAAGATAAAACTAAATTTGTTGATACATTAAAAAATATTATACAAACAAATTCAACTGTATCTGTAGATGAATCAGTAATAGAATCAGAAGTAAATGTAGTAGAAGCTGAGACATCAACTTCTCTTTTAGATAAATTAGTAAGTGATGCAAAAAAAGATATTTTTGATAGTGATGTTGTTAAAACAAATTCAATTGAAACTACAAGTAATCAAAATGTAGAATCAGATGTAAAAGTAGTAGAAACGGGGACATCAATATCTCTTCTAAATAGATTAGTAAGTGATGTAAAAAAAGATATTTTAGATAGTGATACTGTTAAAATAAATTCAACTATACCTATGGAAGAGCTATCTAGTAGTTTAAAAATAGAATCAGAAGTAAAATTAGTAGAAGAGAGTACGCCTACATCTCTTTTAGATAAATTAATAAGTGATGCAAAAAATAAAATTATTGAAGATAAAAATAATTTAAAAGAACAAAATATTAAAAATGTAGAAACTTCTGTAGTGAAAAATTTGACAGAAGAATTAGTTGTAACTAATATTAGTGAAAGTAATATAACTCTAGATGAATCTAATAATATTATTAAAAGTGAAAATTCTGATATAGAGAATGTATTTATAAATAATCTTTCAAAAGAAATCATCGGAGGTTTAGAAAATAAAAATCCAGAAAATAACGATTTAGAAGCGACTCTTATTGAAAAAGCAGTTGATAAACCAAAATCTCTTATGGATGCTTTGATTCAGAATAGTGTGAAAAAACAAGAAGAGTTTTTGGCTAAAAATTCTGATTTAACTAACGTTGATGTAAAACAAAAAGAAATAGTTTCAAGTATATATTTAAGTGAACAAAAAAATCAATTAAATACCCAACTTAATTTTAATAAATCAGAAGCTTTGAATCTTTTAAAGGATGGTGCAAGTTTAGATAATATTAAAAAAAGTGCATCTATTTTAGATTTAGGTTTAGAAGAAGTAGATGTTGAAAAAGCTTTAAGTTTAGATGATGTTATTAAGAAAAATAGTTTAAGAGATTTAAATGATAGAAAACAAATTTTAGATACTTTATTAAATGAAAAAAATATTAGAAGTGTTGATGTAAAAAATTTGATAACAAAGTCAGTAGAGGCAAGTTCAGCTTTACTTGAGAATAAATTAAATTTTGTTGAAGATAGTGTTTTAAATGTTAACTCTCCTTTGTCATTTAATATTCAAACGAAAATAATTGGTGCTAGACAACAAATGTCAAATATGATGTCTGATATTGCAAAACAGATGTATGAAAATTATAGACCTCCCGTTACAGTATTTAGAATTAATCTTAATCCTGAAAACTTGGGAAGTATCGCAATTATGATGAAGAGTGAGAAAAATAGTGATGTTTCTATTAGTATGAGTGTTTCAAATCAGGCTACTTTGGATGCATTAGTTGAAAATCAAAATTTACTAAGAAACTCTTTAGTTAAAACTTTTGAAGAAAATACAAAATTTAATCTTGATTTTAGTTCACAAGAGAGAAATCAAAATAATCAAGGTCAGCAAAAACAAGAAGACCATAAAAATCAGGATGAATATATAGATACAACAACTATTTTAAAGTTACAAGAAGAGAATAAAGAAATTGATGATAAATTCGACTATATGTAAATGGAAGCTTTATTATCTTTATTAAACGAAACTGTTTTATTTCAGTTTTTACTTCTATTTGCTAGAGTTGTCTCTTTTATGGCTTTCATGCCAGTTTTTGGGCATGCTGCTGTAAGTCCAAGAATAAGAGTCTCTTTAGCTCTATTTTTTACATTTTTTATATATCCTTTAGTTGATATTCAAAGTAATATAAATCAGGATAATTTTATACTGGCTCTTTTTTCAGAGATTACTTTAGGTTTAGTTGCTTCCATGTTTGTAAATATAATTTTTTCAGCAGTAAGAGTTATTGGAGAGTTTGTTGAATATTCAACTGCTTTATCGATGGCATCTATGTTTGATCCAACAACCGGTTCTCAAGAGGGTTTAGTCGCAAAAATGTTGTTTTGGATAGCAATAGTACTGTTTTTTCAAACAGGAATGTATGAAATGACTTTGGTTATACTGGTAAAAAGTTTTTCAGTTATACATCTAGGAACTTTTGATATCTTTTCATATAATGGAATCCAGTTGGCTATTGATGAAGTAAAAAGGATGTTTACTTTTGCTTTTGCTTTTGCTTTACCTCTATTTTTTATAGGTTTTATAATGGATGTATATTATGGATATGGTACAAAATCCATGCCAGCTTTCTCACCTTTCATTATAACTTTTCAGCTTAAATTTGCATTGATTTTTATTTTTTTGATTTTAGGAATGGAAATTTTTGCAGATGCTTTTACACAATATTTTATAGATAAATTTCAATAGGAACTTAAGTCATGGCTGATGATGAAGAAAAAACTGAAGAACCCACATCCAAAAAGATAGAAGATGCAAAAAAGGAAGGAAATGTAGGTAAATCTACAGAAGTTGTCGGTGCAGCTGTACTTCTTTTTGGCTCAGTTTATATACTGTTTTTTTCAACATTTTCATTAATGGAAATAAAGAAATTAATGCTATATTCTTATAGTTTTATTGGTGAAGAGATGGATGATAATGTTTATTATACAATAGTTTATTCTGTTGGTATTACACTTTTAAAATCTTTAGCCCCACTGTTTATATTAGTTTTTATTTTGGTGCTTGCAGGTAATTGGATGCAATTTGGTTTTATTTCTGTCCCTTTAAAATTTGATTTACAAAAATTAGATCCAATAAAAGGTTTAGAAAATATTTTTAGTTTTAAAAAACTTTTAGAAGCTTTAAAATTAACTGCAAAATTAACAATTATTGTTGCTGTTATGTTTTTACTTTTTTCTTTAACCTACAAAGATATTTTATATATGATGAATCAGGATACTAATTCAACTTTAAAAAGTATAGTTGATTTGAGTATTTACTTCATTTTAACAATTCTTTTTATTATTATTATTTTTGCTATAATGGATTTCTACTTTACTAAGTTTTATTATATGAAGTCTTTAAAAATGAGTAAACAAGAGATTAAAGATGAGTATAAAAATATGGAGGGAGATCCTCAAGTAAAGGGAAGAATACGAAGAATTCAGATGCAAATGGCGCAAAAGAGAATGATGAGTAATGTTCCTAGTGCAGATGTTATTATTACAAATCCAACACACTATGCTGTTGCTTTGAGTTATGATAATGAAAAGAATAAAGCTCCTGTTGTTGTTGCAAAAGGAATAGATTTTATAGCTATTAGAATAAAAGAAGTTGCGAGAGAAAATGATATTCCTATAATTGAAAATCCAGCACTTGCAAGAAGTTTATTTGAACAAATTGATTTAGATAGAGAAATTCCAAATGATTTTTATAAAGCTATGGCAGAGATTTTCTCTTATGTTTATGAATTAAAAAGAAAAAGGTAAAGTTTGAAAATATTATTAGTTTTGTTTATTTTTTTAAATATATTAAATGCTCAAAAAGATTTTTATTATAGTTTTATTGATTCTAACGGGAAACAAATTTCAGAAGAGACGAAGCAGACAATAAAAGATGGATTTGATATTATAGAAAATATAAAATACCTTGCAAGAAATGACAAAATAGATGAAGCATTTACACAAATTAAAGAATTAAAAGAGAAAAATAAACTTAAAATCTTAACTTCTGATATTATTATTTTATATTCTGAATTAGTCTTAAAAAAAGACAATAAACGACTTCTTCTAGAAGCTTCTGATGATTTAGAAAAAGCAATAAATTCTTCACAAATAAATGAAGAAGATTTATCAAATGCATATATGCTTTTAGTTGATTTAAAATTAGCAATAAATAAAACAAGTGATGCAAAATATTTTGCACAAATAATAATTGACAATTTTGATAATCCTCTTACTAAAACTTATGGGAAAATAGCTTTAGCTAAAGTTTATAAACATCAAAAAGATTATAAAAGATCAGCTTCCTCTTTATATGAAATCTTATCTACAACAAAAGATAAAACTATTGCTACACTTGTGGCCGATGAACTTTTTGATGTTTATATATTAGAAGGTGATGTTGCAAAAGCAAGTAATTTAATAAGTCAAGTTTTAAAAACTAATGTTGAATTTTATGCTGTTGATACTTACTTAGCAAATAAAAAAATAAATAAACTTTTAAAAGCAAATATGCCTGAATATGCTGCTGAAATATTAATTGAATTATTAAATACAACTACAAAAGAAGAGCAAATAGAAAGTTATAAATATAAATTAGCAAATACTTATATGCGAATGTATGATAAAACAAATTACTATTTAGAGAAAGCAAAAGAGCTTTACAAAGAAATTATAAATGATTATGAAAATGGATTATATTCAAAAAGTTCTTCTATTTATTTAGATGAAATTTTAATGAGACAAGGTTCTATTGCACCATCAGTGATTGCAGAAAAATATCAAGATAGCGAAGAGATGCAGCAAAAAGCTTTAATGCAAGAATTAATGATTGATAAAAGAGATAAAAAATATGAAAACATTTTAAAAATGCAAGGTGTTTATAGAAAGATCTCAAATGATGTTGCAAAAAGATTTGGTTATAAAAATATGGATGAAGTATTTAGTGAAATTGATTTAGAGATAATTAAAGACAAAATTAAAGATTCTGAGTGTTCAGAATTAAGTCAAATTTTACAAAATGCTAGCAATGAAACATATTCTAAAATAGTAGAGGATGAAGCTTTAAAATATAGCTTTTTTGAATGTATGGTAGAGACTTCAAATGAAAAAGCTTATTATCAGTTAAGAGAGATATTTAATACAAATAAAGATGCAAATATATATTTATATTTAGAAAGAATGGCTTTGGCCCTTAATAAGTTAGATGAGGCATTAGATTTTTCAGCAAAAGTTGAAATGACAAATGATAAAAAAGTTTTAGCAAGTGAATTTATAGTTAGATATCAGATAAATAAAGCAAACAATAATCCAAATTCAATGGAGAAGTTTTTTATATATGCAGACTATAATCCAGATTTTATTAAGCAAAGTGAAATAAATCCTTCAATTATAGATTTTTATCATGATTATTATTTATATTTGATATCTAAAGGTCAAGAAAAAAAAGCTAACGAAATGTTAGAAAAACTGTATTTGAAGCAAAAAGATTATAAAGCATTTGTTTATTCTCCTTTTGTTGAAACAGAGTTAGCAAAAATAGCAAAAGATAATAACAATAAACAAAAAGCTTTAGATTTATTGTTGAGCGGTTTAAGTAATGCTAGAAAAATGGCTCCAAATGATGAAGTTAAGATTTATTATGATGTGTTGATTTTATATGATAACTTGGGAAATAAAAATAAGAAAACTGAATATTTGAATAAATGTAAAGCTGTAGAAAATACAACAGATAGTTTATATAAAAAAATGTGTGATGAGATGAAATGAATATAGATGATATTTTAAATAAAATAGATCCTACAAATCTTACAATTGCTTTTGGAAAGATTACAAATATATCAGCAATAACTTTGACAGGTACAGGATTAGAAGTTGCTGTTGGAGATATTGTGAGAATTGAATCTGTTCAAAAAATTTATACCGTTTTAGGAATGGTAACAACAATTGATGGAGCTTTTTTTACAATAGTACCTTTTTCATTTATTGACGGATTTAAGATAAATGATAAAATCTTCTTACAAAGAGACGGACTTACTGTAAAGTGTGGATATGGACTTTTAGGAAGAGTTGTAAATGCTTTAGGAGAGCCAATTGATGACAAAGGCAAGATAAGAGATATTGAGGGATATACTTCTATAAACAAATTATCCATGCCACCCTTAGAAAGAGGAATTATTGATAAAAAATTTGCAACGGGAGTAAAACCCATTGATGCAATGCTTACATGTGGAAAAGGTCAAAAAGTAGGTATCTTTGCAGGAAGTGGAGTAGGAAAGTCAACTTTAATGGGGATGATTGTAAAAGGTTGTGAAGCTCAAATAAAAGTTGTTGCACTAATTGGAGAAAGAGGAAGAGAAATTCCAGAATTTATTCATTACAATCTTGGTGGAAATTTAGATAATACTGTACTTGTAACTGCAACTTCTGATGAATCTGCTTTGATGAGAAAATATGGAGCTTTTACTGCTATGAGTATTGCCGAGTATTTTAGAGATAAAGGACATGATGTTCTTTTGATGATGGATAGTGTTACAAGATTTGCTATGGCTCAAAGAGAAATAGGATTAAGTACTGGAGAACCGCCTGTAAGTAGGGGATATCCTCCTTCAGTTTTTGCTCTTTTACCTCAATTAATGGAAAGAGCTGGAAACAATCAATTAGGCTCAATTACAGCATTTTTTACCGTTTTAGTTGATGGAGATGATTTAAATGATCCTATTGCAGATCAAAGTAGGTCCATTTTAGATGGACATATTGTTCTTACAAGAGATTTAACAGAACAAGGATTTTATCCTCCTGTAAACATATTAAAATCAGCTTCTAGGGTTATGGACAAGGTTGTTACAAAAGATCAATATAATGACTTTTTAAAGTTAAAAAGAGTATTATCATTGATAAAAGAGAATGAAGTTTTAGTAAGAGTTGGTGCATACAAACCGGGTATGGACTTAGAATTAGATGCAGCAATGTCCAAAAAAGAGAAAATTAGAGAGTTCTTAACACAAGACTCTCAAGAAGTAGTACCTTATGAAGATATGCTGACTAGATTTAAAAAGGCTTTAGAATGATTAGTCAAGTTGAACAAACAATATACAGATTAAATAACCTTGATAAGACTCAGCAAAAACTAAATTATCAACTTAGTACAAAGCAACAGCTTGAAAATGGAAGTGATGATTCTGTTTTATTTGGAAGAATAACATCAGCACAAGATAAAGTTAGAACTTTTGAAGGTATTAAAACAATAGTTGAAAGAACAAAAGTTCAAAATGATATGTCAGATTCGAGTTTAAAAGAAGCAAAGAATCTTCTGACATTTATAAAATCAGAGCTTATGAAAGCAAATACTGATACAACAAGTGATGATGGTCTTAAGTCTATAGCTGTTGTACTAGCTGGAACTAGAGAGAATTTATTAACTCTTGCTAATACTCAAGTTGAAGGAGAATATCTTTTTTCCGGAAGTGATTCTTCAAAAAAACCTTTTGTGGAAGTAAATGGAAAAATTTCTTATGTGGGAGATAATAAATTAAGAAGAGTAGCAGTAGAAGAGGGCTCTTATAGAGATAGAGGTGTAAATGGTTTTGATGCTATGATGTATAGTTCTTCTGTTGCATATAAAGGTAATGATTTGATATTTACTGAAACTGATAGAATCTTAGACCAAGATGGAAATGAGTGGAAATTAGATATGAATTCAGCTACTCCCCCAAGTCCAGCTTTACCTTTAACTCTTAGAAAATATGATTTGGATGGTAATTCAACAATTAATACGATAACTCCTGTAACATTTGATGGGACAACAAATACTTATACTATTACAACACCAAGTGATGTAGGTACAAAGTTTGAAGCTAAAACTAGTATTTTTGATTTAATGAATAGTGTTATTAATACTTTAAATATGGTTGATGAGGTTGGTAATCCAATATCAAGAGATATAGTAAGGGATAATTTAGCAAAACAAATAGATGCTATTGATCAATCTTTTGATGATATGAATATTACTCATGCTGATTTAGGAGCAAAAAACAAAGTTTTTGAAACAGCTTTAGAATCAATTGATTCTAAATTAGTTCAATATAAAAAACTTGAAGAAGCACTCAGTTCTGCAGATTTAACTGAAGTTGCAATCCAGATAAAAGCTTTAGAACTAACATATACAGCAATGTATTCAACAGTTGCAAGAACTAATGAGTTATCATTAGTTAATTTTATGAAATAAAAAAAGATTTAAGTAATTTATGAAGTTTGATTTTAGGAGCATTTTCTCTAGAGATTTAATAGCTGTAGGATTGTTTTTAGCAATACTTGCTATTATTATTGTTCCTTTAAATCAAACTGCAATTGACTTTTTTATATCACTTTCACTAGCAATCTCATTTCTTATACTTTTAATTTCTTTATATATCCAAAAACCTGCGGATTTAACCACATTTCCAACTTTACTTTTAATATTGGTTATATTTAGACTTGCTTTAAGTATTGCAACAACCAGGTCTATCTTATCTGAAGGACATAATGGACCAGATGCAGTAAGTACTATTATTTCTGCATTTGGGGAGTTTGTTGTTGGTGGAAATATGGTTATAGGTGTTATTATTTTTATAATATTAGTACTTATAAATTTTATGGTTATCACAAAAGGTGCAACAAGGGTAGCTGAAGTTACTGCAAGATTTACACTTGACTCTATGCCTGGTAAACAAATGGCTATTGATGCAGATTTAAATGCCGGATTTATTGACGATAAAGAAGCACAAGAAAGAAGAAAAGCATTAATTACAGAAGCAAACTTTTATGGAGCTATGGATGGATCTTCAAAGTTTGTTAAAGGTGATGCTATTGCTGGTATTATTATTACGATTGTAAATATTGTTGGAGGGCTTTTAGTTGGAATTTTTCAACATGATTTAGATATAGCAGAAGCTGGAGAAATTTATACAATTCTTACTATTGGGGATGGATTAGTTGCACAAATTCCTGCTTTATTAACTTCAACAGCAACAGCAATTATAATCACTAGGTCAAATACAGACGAGGAAAAATTTGCTTCTAAAGCTGTTAATCAGCTTATTAAAGATAGTAAATCTTTAATTTTAGTTGGTATAGGATTAATACTTTTTGGTTTTGTTCCAGGGTTCCCAACAGGAATCTTAACTACTATGGGTGTTATGATGATGGCTATGGGATATACAATAGTTATGATTGAAAAAGGAGAAGATAACGCTGTTACAAGGTTCTTTAGATCAAAAGATGCAAAAGTTAAAGTTCCTGCAAAACCTGAAGAACTAAGAGAGAAGAAAAAAGCTGCTGCTATTCCTGATGAAACTCAAAATATTGAGAATATTATGAGATTAGAAGTTCTTGAATTAAAACTTGGAATTAGACTTTTACAACTTGTTCAGGGTAATTCAGAGCTTCTAGATAAAATTAAAGCTATTAGAAAGACAATTGCAGCGGAATTAGGATTTATTATTCCTCAAATTAGAATTTCTGATGATTCAACTTTAGGTGCAAACGAATATGTGTTTAATTTAAAAAGAATACCGATTGCAAAAGGTAAAGTAGAAGTTGATAAGTTACTTGCTATGGGAGGCTTTGGTGAAAGTTTAGCAGGTCAAAAAGTGAAAGAGCCAGTATTTAATATTGATGCTATTTGGATAAATCCTGATCAAAAAGATGATGCTTTAATGAAAGGCTTTACGGTTGTAGATGTTCCTTCGATTATATCAACACATATTTCTGAGATTATTAGAAGACATGCTGAAGATATCATAACTAGACAAGATATAGTAGATATTATAGATAGATTGAAAAAGGATTTCCCAATTGTTGTAGAAGAGGCTATGAAAGTTACTTCTTATGGAAGCTTATTAAAAGTTTGTAAAGACTTGTTACATGAAAAAATACCAATCGTAGATATGTTAACAATTGTCGAAGCAGTTGCAGATATTGCACAATTTACGAAAGCTCCTGAAATATTATTAGAACATGTAAGATCAAAATTATATAGACTAATTACACAAAAATTTAAAGATACAGATGGTATTTTACATATTATAACAATAAAACCAGAATTAGAACAGCAGTTTATTAGTAAACTTCAAGAACACCATGGGGTTTCTCAGCTGATGTTGTCTATTTCTGAAATAAATAATCTTGTAACAAAAACAAAACAACTTTTAGATGATGTTGAGAAAAAAGGATTTACAAAAATATCTATGGTTGTTGATCCAGTTTTAAGAAAACGAATTTCAGAAATATATGAAAAATTTGGTCTTTCTATTCCAGTTTTATCTCATGCAGAACTTGATTCTAAAGCTAACTTTGCTATTGAAGGTACTTTAGAATTCTAATTTTTAATAGTTTTTATTTGATTAAAAACTATTTTATTAATTTATCAAGATATTTTATAAGGATATTTTTTGAAATATTATTACTCTTTTTTAAGAGATAATCCTACTATTAGAGGTTTGTCTTTAGTTAATTTTATTGCATCATTTGGTGCATGGTTTTCTACAGTTGCAATTTATACTATGGTTGTTGATTTTGGTTCAAGTGAATTAGCTATTGCAATTGTTACTGCTATGCATTTTATTCCCGCAATAATAATAGCACCTTTTAGTGGAGCAATAATTGATAGAATGAAGATAAAACCTTTGATGGTATCTTTGTTATTTACTGAATTACTTATGACAGCTTCATTTTTAATGATTTCTAGTGCCGATGATATGTGGATGCTTTTACTTTTTATTTTTATTAGAATGAGTGCAGCTTCAATGTTTTTTTCTAGTGAAATGTCTCTTTTAGCAAAACTTTCAAGTGGTAAAGAACTTCAAACAGCAAATGAGATTCAATCAATTATTTGGTCATTTACTTATGCCATTGGTATGGCTGTTAGTGGATTTATTGTAAATTTATATGGAGCAAAAACAGCAATTTTAATTGATGTTATTATTTTTATAATAGCATTTTTGGTTTTTATTCAAATAAAAATAAATCTTGAATACAAAAAAGTAGAAGAGAAAATTTTTGAACTTATGCTTGATGGATTAAGATATATTAAAAACAACAAGATAATTTTACATTTAATATTTTTACATGCGAGCGTAGGGCTTACTAGCTATGATGCTTTAATTACCATTTTGGCGAAAAATGAGTACAAAGAGTTAATTGCAGTACCACTTGCTATTGGATTATCAAATTCTGTTAGAGCAATTGCACTTTTTATTGGTCCTATGCTTCTAAATAAGATAATAAACAAAGATAATCTTCAATATCTTTTAACTTTTCAAGGATTAACAATAATTGTTTGGGCTTTTGCTCAAAAAGATTTTTATACTTCTTTGATTGCTCTATTTTTTGTAGGATTTAGCACAGCATTTTTATGGTCATATACTTATGCACTTTTACAAAATAGATGTGAAAAAAGATATATAGGAAGAGTTATATCTTATAACGATATGTTTTTTATGCTTACAAATGTTTTGACTACTTTATTTATTGGAACAATGGCGAATTTCACAACTACAACTATAATTACAATATGTTTAGGTGTTGCTTTTCTACTTTTTGCATATTACTATACAAGGATAAAAGGATTAATTGACTAAAATCTTATAAAAAAATAAAGGATAGGTTTTGATTTTAGATTATAAAGATATAAATGATTTAGATAGATACAAAATAATGTCAGGAAGTATAGTTCCAAGACCAATTGCTTGGATTGTTACTGATGATAATGGTGTTTTAAATGCTGCTCCATTTTCATATTTTATTCCTATTTCTACAAATCCTGCATTAGTAATTGTTGCTATTGGTAAAAAAGATGATGGAACACAAAAAGATACTTTAGCAAATATATTAAAAACAAAAAAAGCTACAATTTGTTTTCCAAATAAAGATAATGTTGAACTTGTACAAAAATGTGCTGCTCAACTTCCAAAAGATGCAAGTGAAATTGAAAAGTTTGAAATAGATATTAGAAAAGAGATGCAAAGTTATCCACCAATTGTCTCATCTACTCAAACTGCCTTATTTTGTGAATATTATGATACTTATAATGTTGAAGGTGATACAACACCAGTAATATTAAAGATAAATTTTCAGTATATCGAAGATGATAGAATAAACGAAAGAAATCATACAAAAATAGATAGTATTGGAAGAGTTGGAGTGACTTTTAAAGCTATGGTTGATTTATAAGAAGTAAAAATTATTTACTTCTTATTTTGTTAAACTACACTGTTTCCGCAGTGTCCACATTTTTTTGCAGCTACTGGAATTTCCATTGCACAATCAGAACATACTTTTGTTTTAGGAGCTGGAGCTTCTGAACCTTTTAGTTTATTGTAAGATTTAATAAACATAAATACAACAAACCCTAATATTATAAATGAAATCGTATCATTCATAAATACACCAAGTTTAATTGCAGGTGCCCCAGCTTTTTCTAAATCTGCCAAAGTAGCGTAACTATTTCCATCTAAAGGTAAAAATAATTGTGAGAAATCAACTCTTCCAAGTAATAATCCAATAGGAGGCATAATAACATTTTCTACAAGAGATTTTACAAATGTAGCGAACGCAGCACCAAATATAAAACCAATAGCCATATCAACAACATTTCCTGAAATTAGGAATTTTTTAAATTCTTTTAACATAATTTTTCCTTTGACTTTTTTTGACATTATAGTTAATTTATCTTTATAGATAATAAACTAACTTATTTTAGATTAAATAACTAAAAAATAATTCTTAAATTACAAATTAGTTTCAACTTGATTACATTTTGATTACAGTAGTTTAAATATAACTTTGCTTTAAATTATAAAGAATATATTTTCAAAAAATAATTTTTTAGGAAAAAATATGAATAATTTGAAACTAAGAGATAAAATTCTTTTAATATTAGTTTTACCAATATTAGCAGTTTTTTTGCTTTCATCTATTTTAATTTCTCAAAAAATAGAAGAAGTTAAAAATATGAATAAAACTTCTAGTTATATGAATTTTACATTCAAGGTTTCTGAATTATTGTCAAATATTCAAAAAGAGAGAGAATTGTCCATACTATATTTAAATAGTTATGGAAAAATTAAAAGTGATGAGTTAGAAAAACAAATAAAAATAACTGATGAATCTGAAAGAAAATTTGAAGATTTTATAAGTAATTTTGATTTAATTAAAAAAGAGAATAACCTTTTAGAGAAAATAAATATTCAAAAAGATAGTTTAATAAAAATAAAAGAGCTTAGAACTAGTGTAAAAGAGCTTAGCGTAGATTTGAAATTTGCTGAAAATATTTACAATGTTAGTGTGGCTAATTTAATATCTTTTTTTGATGATTTATTAATATATTCAAATAGTAAAGAGCTTACAAAAGCTTCTCAAGCATATGTTGCAATTATAAATACAATAGAAAAATCATATAAAGAGAAAGATTTAGTTAAAAATATTTTTGATTACAATGCTGTTTCAAATTCAAATTATAACAATTTTATTTCACTAATCATATTTCAAGATTCTCATATATATGATTTAAAGAAAAATATAACAGTAGAAGAACTTGAATATGTAAATAATCAATTAAACAATGATGTTTTTAAAAAACTTGAAGATTATAGAGGATTAATTTTCCTAAAAATAGATAAAGAGAATTTGATAAATAGCATAAAAGAATCTTTTGGATATGGAGGATTAATCTATTTTTATAATAACTTTATACTAACAAGTAATGAATCAATTTTAAATAGTATTCAAAAAAGTCATACAAAAATTCAAAGAGCAATTAGGGATTATAAGAAATTAGACCATTCAAATGAAGAGGCTGAGTTATTAAATAATATTCAAAATGCAATTGATACATATATGTCAAGAGCATATAACAATGATTATTCAACTGAAATTCAAAATTTAGATACTAAAACCTTTAAATCTTTAGAGAGTTTATCAAAAAATATTTATGGTGCAAATAGTAATAATTGGGAAGATTTATATGAACAAAAGATTAAAATATATGAAGATATTAAAGAAAAAATAGTAAAAGATACACTTTTATATATTGATATAAATATAGAAGAGTTGGATTCTCAAATTATTGTATTTTATATATTTTTAATTTTGTTAATATTATTGATAATTGCTGTTATATTTGTAATGACAAGCAAAGTTACTGAAGCTATTAAAAAATTTGAAGATAATTTAAATCAATTTTTCTCTTATTCTATGAAAGAAAAAGATAGCATAAAATTAAATCAGCTTGAAGGTAGAGATGAATTTGCTTTAATGACAAAAAATATGAATACTCAAGTTGAAAAAATAGAAATAATTATAGAAAATGATAAAAATGTTATTCTTGAAATAACAGATGTTATGGAAAAAGTTAACAATGGATTCTTTGAATATACAATAAAAACTAAATCTTCTACAAAAGAGCTACAAACATTAGTAGATATTATAAATAAAATGATAGATAGAACTAGATTGAAGATAGATAGTTTAAATATGTTATTAAATAGTTATGCACAAGGTGATTATAAATTTAAATTAGATGAAATTCATAGTAAAGGAATGTATGGTGATTTTGGAATACTTTCAAATTCAACATTACTTTTAGGACAGTCATCTTCATCATTAATTGCTATGATTACAAATGCAGGTAAAAAATTAGAAGAAAATACTAAAATATTAACTAACTCTTCAAATGAATTATCAATTTCATCTTCAAATCAAGCTTTATCTTTGAAACAATCTTCTGTAGCTCTAGAGCAGATAACACAAAATCTTAAAAATAATAATTCAAATATGAATCAAATGCTAAATATAGCTGATGAACTAAATAATTCAGCAATTTCTGGAAGTAATTCAGCTACTCAAACTTTTTCATCTATGGACGAAATCAGTAAAAAAGTTAAAGCTATAAATGAAGCAATAACTGTAATTGATCAAATAGCATTTCAAACAAATATATTATCATTAAATGCAGCTGTTGAGGCAGCAACTGCAGGTGAGGCAGGAAAAGGATTTGCAGTAGTTGCACAAGAAGTTAGAAATCTTGCAAATAGAAGTGCAGAAGCAGCAAGAGAGATAAAAAATTTAGTTGAAAGTGCTAATAAAGAGGCAATAGAAGGCAAAAATATAGCAGATACTATGATTCAAGGTTATGATAATTTAACTTCAAAAATTTCTGAAACTAAAGATATAATTCACAATGTAACTATTTTTAGTAAAGAACAAGAGTTAGGAATAGTTCAAATAAATGAAACTGTTTCAAAACTTGATTTTGAAACACAAAAAAATGCCAAAACAGCTTCAAATATAGATAAATTATCAAATGAAGTATCTAATTTATCAAATAAACTTCTTCAAATTACATCAGCTTCAAAAATAGATGAAAAATTTTATGAAATGGTTGAAAATGTAGACTTAATAAAAGAGTTATCTAAATATAAAAATGATCATATAAATTTCAAAAAAAGATATTATAAAATTTTAGATAATTATGAAGATTGTAAAGTTGATAACTGTAAAACTTGTAATTTAGGTAGATGGATATCTATTTGTGAAGATAAGAATACTCATTTTACTGGAAATATAAAATGGGAAGAGTTAAAACAAAATCACCAAGATGTTCATGATAGAATACAAGAATATATTACAAAAAATGCAAATAGAGTAGAAAATCAGCATTTAAGACAAATAGCTAATGAAATAGAAAATTCAACTGTAAAAGTTTTTGATAGTTTAAATGATATTTTATTTTTAGAGTCAGATTCAAATAAAAAGTAGAAAACTACTTTTTATTGAACTATTTGATGAAGTTTTGAACATTGTCCTAAATAAGTATCCATTCCACACATATCATTCATAATATCTTGAAAACTATGCGCGTGAGCATTGTAAACATATACAAAAATTTCATCATCTTTTTTCAAAAAGTTTTTCTTTCCAAAATCTGTATAAGCTGTTGCTCCAGCAGCAATTAAAATACCTTTTGCATCTTTTGCTGCAACTTTTAGAAATTGTCCAAGCTCTTCAAGTGGTCCACAATCTTCTTGACAATTTAGTATATCAATCATCCAATATTTTAGTTTATCAAAAAAATAACTATAAGATTTTACAGCACTAGTTGTTCCATAGTCATATACAATACCATCTCTTTTTATGAAGGAAGAGATGTGGTATTTACTTAAAACGCCTTTATCTGTAAAATTATCAATAGCAATTATATCTTGAGAGATTCCTTTAGTTTTTTCTCCCCAGTTCTTTTTTGTACTTAATTTATTTCCATCTTGAACTCTAATTGAACAGTCATTAAAGGCACTAAAATATTTTGGAATAATATCTATAACTTGATCATTTTCATATACAAAATCACAAATTAATGCGACTTCGGCCTCAACTTGTAAATTATCATTTTCTCTTCCATGAGTTAAAATGATTTCATCACAAATAGGATAAGTTCCTAAAAAGCTATTGTGATTTTTTATATAAAATGGAAACATACCTTTTGGAGCATCTTTTTCTGTCGTTTTTATAACAGAAAACTCGTCAGCTTCTCCAGCTTCACCTAAATGATTTGCAAAGTTTCCAGCAACAGCAAAACCTAAATAATCTTTTAAATCTTCTATTAAATTCATATTAATTTTCCTAATATATTTTCAAGTCAAATATTATCAGAAAAAGTTATTATAAAAGTCAAAAAAGGAATATAGTTTGTGTATGTAAGGGTAATTTAAGAAAAATATTTACAAAGAGCAGGGCTCTTTGTAAAATTAGATTTACTTATTAATAGTTCTCCATTTAGCAGGACCAGTAGTATGAATAGAGTTTCCTTCTGTATCAACGGCAACAGTTACAGGCATATCTTTTACTTCAAATTCATAAATTGCTTCCATTCCAAGCTCTTCAAATGCTAAAGTTTTTGCACCTTTGATTGATTGAGCAATTAAATAAGCAGCTCCACCAGTAGCAATTAAATAGATAGATTTGTATTCTTTAATTAGGTCGATTGTTGGTTGTTTTCTTTCACCTTTTCCAATCATTCCCATAATTCCAATTTCCATCATATCTTTTGTAAATTTATCCATTCTTGTAGATGTTGTTGGTCCTGCAGGTCCTACAACTTCATCTCTAACTGGATCAACTGGTCCAACGTAGTAGATGAATCTATCTTTTAAATCAACACCATTTGGAAGTGGTTTTCCAGCATTTTTGTACTCAACTATTTTTTTATGAGCAGCATCTCTTGCTGTTAAAATCTTTCCAGATAATAATAAAGTATCTCCAGATTTAAATTGAGATAAATTTTCTTTTGTTAAATCTTCAATATTTACTCTTTTAATTGTATCCATTGGAAGAGTAACATCTGGCCATAAATCTAAATCAGGTTTTTCAAATTTAGCAGGACCATTTCCATCTAATTCAAAGTGAATATGTCTAGTTGCAGCACAGTTAGGAATCATAGCAACAGGAAGTGATGCAGCATGACATGGGTAATCTAAGATTTTAACATCTAAAACAGTTGTTAAACCACCAAGACCTTGTGCTCCAATTCCGATTTTATTTATATCTTCATATAATTTTAATCTTAATTCTTCAATAGCGTTTTGAGGACCTCTAGCTTTTAATTCATGAATATCAACATGACCCATTAAAGACTCTTTTGCAAGTAACATTGCTTTTTCAGGATTTCCACCAATTCCAATTCCTAAAATACCAGGAGGACACCATCCAGCTCCCATATCTTTTACATTTGCCATAACCCAATCATAAATACTATCACTTGGATTTAAAACAGTAAATTTAGATTTGTTTTCACTTCCTCCACCTTTTGCTGCAACTGTAATATCAAGTTTATCAGAGTTATCAACACTTACATGAATTACTGCTGGAGTAT
>RRZU013317020.1_pt1 | contig 23440 bp, 16 predicted proteins | sample 2165561 | NCBI WGS metagenome assembly RRZU01 (sample SAMN10456909, study PRJNA506462) | wastewater metagenome | isolation source: wastewater sludge | place: USA: Moscow, Idaho | reverse complement strand
GGCAGGCTTTCGTAAAGCGAGGCCGGCAGGCCGACCTCGGCCATCACGGCGCGGGCGCGTTCGCGCCGCTCGGCGCGGTTGCCGATGCGGTGGATCTTCAGCGGCTCCTCAAGGATCGCGCCGATGGCCGATTGCGGCGGCAATGAGCCGTAGGGGTCTTGCAGCACAAGCTGGAACTTGCGGCGCAGCGCGCGCAGCCGGCTGGCGGGGGCGGTGCCGACATCCTCGCCCTCGAACAGGATCTGGCCGGCATCGGGACGCTCCAGCCCCGTCAGCAGCCGCATCAACGAGGACTTGCCGCAGCCCGATTCCCCGACGATGCCGAAATTGTCGCCGGCGAAAACGTCGAAATCCACCCGGCGCACCGCCTGCACAAGCGCGCGCCCGGCCTTGCCGCGGGTTTCATAGGCCTTCGCGACGCCTTTCACCGACATGATCGCGGTGCGGGCCTGTCCGGCGGGGGGCTGCCGGGGGTCGGGCCTGTCCTGCCACAGCGTCGGCAGCTCGGCGATCAGCCCGCGCGTATAGGGATGTTCGGGATGCGCCACCAGCGCCGCCGGGCGCTGGCTTTCGACGACGCGGCCCTTGTGCACGACCATCACGCGATCCGCGGCATCGCAGGCCACCGGCAAGGACGAGCAGATGAACAGGATCGCGGTCGAGAACTCGTCCTTAAGCTCGCGCATCAGTTTCAGGATCTGCGCGGCCACCGTGACGTCCAGCGGCTGCGTGATATTGTCGGCGATCAACAGCATCGGGTCGGAAATCAGCGCGTCCACGATCATCGCGCGCTGCATCATCCCCCCCGAATACTGAAACGGATATTCGTGAAAGCGCCGTTCGGCCGAGGGGATATGAACCGCCTGCAACAGCCGGATCGCCTTGGCCTTCGCCTCGGCCGCGGACATGTCGGCGCGGACGGCGCGCAGCTTTTCGACCAGTTGTGCGCCGACGGTCATCGTCGGATCCAGCGCCCCGGCCGGGTTGCCGCCGACATAGGCGATTTCGCGCCCGGCAAGGCGGCGGGCATGGGCGGGGTCGGCGACCAGATCGCGCCCCGTGAAAAGCACCTGCCCGCTGTCGATGCGCAGGGGCGGCGACAGCCAGCTTGCCAGCGCCCGCGCCAGCACCGTCTTGCCCGAGCCGCTTTCGCCGATCACCGCAAGGATCTGGCGCGGCTCAAGATCGAAACTGACCCGATCCACGATCATGCGCGGCCCGTCGGCCAGATCGGCGACCACCGACAGGTCGCGCACCGACAGCAGCGACGGGGCCCGGCTTTGCTCCTGCATGTCAGGCGCCTCCATAGATGGCGTTCCGGGCCCGCTCCAGCGCGGCGCCCATCAGGTTGATGCTGGTCAGGACAAGGACCAGAAACACCCCCGGCATGGTGGCGATCCACCATGCGTTCATCAGGTATTTCCGCCCGTCTGCGATGATATTGCCGAAGGTCGGTGTCGGCGGCTGCACGCCAAGGCCCAGAAAGCCCAGCACGGATTCAAAGATCATCATCCGCGCCACGTCCAGCACCGCGACAAAGGCCATGGGCGGCAGGACCAGGGGCAGGATCAGCGTGAACATGATCCGCCAGTCGGTCGCGCCCAGGATCATCGCGCCCCGGACAAATTCCTTTTTCCGCTCGGCCATCACGGTCGAGCGCATGACCCGCGCATAGACCGGCCAGCCTGCAAGGCCAAGGACCATGATGATCGAGGGGATCGTGGGCCGTGACACGCCCAGAATCGTGATCGCAAGAATGATCATCGGGATCGACAGTTGCGCGTCGGTCAGCCGCATCAGCACGGTGTCGATGCGTCCGCCGAAATAGCCCGCGAAAAGGCCGACCAGCGCGCCGACCAGCACCATCAGCACCGTGGTCGACACCCCGATCAGCAGCGAATAGCGCAGGCCCACCAACGAGCGCACCAGCATGTCGCGCCCCAACTGGTCGGTGCCAAGGGGGTGGGCAAAGCTCCAGCCCTCGCCCAGAAACATCGGCGGCGTCAACTTGGCCTTGATGTTCATCTTGGTCGGGTCGATGCCCGAGATCGTCGGATACAGCAGCGCCGCCAGCACCAGCAGCGTCAGCACGATCAGCCCGATCCTGAATTCGACCGAGGCGAAAGCCTGCCGCCAGATGCGCGAGGCAACGCTGCGCTCGGTCGGGGGGGCGGCAGTGTCGGCGGGAATGTCGAGTGTGCTCATCAGTATTCCAGCCTCGGATCGATGGCGGTCGCGGCAAGATCGACGGCGATGTTGATCAGCACGAAAGCGGCGGCGGTGACGATGGCGATACCCTGGATCAGCGGGAAATCGCGCTGCATGACGGCATTGATGGTCAGCAGGCCCAGACCGGGGTAGTCGAAGATGAATTCGATCACCAGCACCCCGCCCAGCAGCATCGAGAACTGCACGCCCAGCAGATTCAAGAGCGGCACCGCCGAATTCTTCAGCGCGTGGCGAAAGACGATCTGGTTGCGGGTCAGGCCGCGCACCCGCGCCATGTCGATGAAGTTCTGGCGCATGACGCCGGCGACCGATACCGACAGCGTGCGGATGATGAAGGGCGCGATCTCGATTGCCAGCACCAGCGCCGGCAGGATCGTATAGGCAAAGCCCTTGTAGCCGATGGCGGGCATCAGTTGCAGCTTCACCGACAAAAGCAGCGCCAGCACGATCCCCAGCCAGAAGTTCGGCAGGCTGACAAAGATCGATGACAGATACAGCGCCATGCGGTCGGGCCAGCCGCCCGGCCGCAAGCCGCCCCAGACCCCGATGGGCACCGCGATGATCAGCGCGAAGACCATCGACAGCAGCGCCAGTTGCAGCGTCATCGGCGCGGTCTCAAGGATCAGGGTCAGGACGTCGGCGCGTTCAGAGCGCGTATTGTCGTCAAAGCGCGCGCCCCCCACCGCCGCGCCGCTGGCCGGGCGCACGAAGCTTTGGCCAAGGTCGCCATGGACGACGCCGCCCATATAGCGCCCGAACTGCTTCCAGATCGGATCGCGCAGGCCCATGTCGGTCGCGATCTGTTCGATCAGCGCCTCGGGGGCCATGCCGCCGGCCATCAGCCGCACCGGATCGCCCGGAACGACGCGCAGAAGGGTGAAGATCAGCGCCGAGACAAGAAAGACGATCAGCGCCCCTTGCATCAATCGGCGTGCGAGAAATCGAAGAACGAACATGGCATCCTTCTGGACGTGGCCGCAAACGGGCCGCGAAGGTGAGGAAGGCGCGAGGCAGCCCCGCGCCTGTCGGGGGACGGGTCAGGAGATCGTGGTCTCGACCGCGTTGGCGGTGCCGTCGGGATAAAGGATCAGCCCCTCGACCTCCTTGCGGACGCCGTGCATCAGCACCGAGGTGAACAGCGGCAACGCCGGCACCTTGTCGGCCAGCATCGGCATCAGGTTGGTCTGAAGCGATTCCTTGCGCGCCTCCAGCGAGGGGGCATTGCGTTCGGCATCCAGCGCCGCGTCGATTTCCGGGTCCACGATCCCGCAGATACGCTTGGACGAGGAATGGAAATGCGTGCGCAGGACCAGATCGGGTTCGGGCGAGGCGCTGGTCCAGCCGCAGTCGATCATATGGCCGGGACCGCCGCCGGGCCGGTCGTAAAGCCGCTCGTTCCAGGCCGCGACCTCCATCACGTTCAGCGTGACGGGGAAGCCCTGCTCCTGCAACATGGCGGCGATCAGTTCGCCATATTCCTTGGTCTTGGGATAGAAGCCGGTCGAGGTGATGTATTCCAGTTCCGGCAGCCCCTCGCCCTTGGGGAAACCGGCCTCGGCCAGCAGGCGCTGCGTCTCGTCAGGGTCGTATTTCGGGAAGTTCTCAAGGTCGATATAGCCGAACTTGATCGGCGACACGAAGTTCGACGAGGCCTCGCCCGCCGTGCCCATGATCTCCATGATCATGCTGCGGTCGATGGCGTGGCTGGCGGCCTTGCGCACCAGCGGATTGTCGAAGGGCGGCTTCGAGCAGCGGAACCACAGGTATTTGTTCTCGACCGAGACCTGGCGCGAGACGCGGATATCGGGTTCCTTGCTCAGCGTCTCGACCTGCTCGGGTTCCAGCCGTTCGATGATATCGGCCTGCCCCGACATCAGCGACAGCATCCGTGTCGTCGCATCGCCGACAAAGGAATAGGTCACGCCGGAAATCTTGGGCTTGCCGCGGAAGTAGTCGTCGAATGCGGCCATCACCGTATCGTTGCCCTTCTGTTCGACGAACCTGAACGGGCCGGTGCCGTTCAGCCGCTGCGACAGGGGGCCGTTCGGGCCGCCGGCAATGTCGCTCGCGGACATGATCGGCAGATAGGACGCCAGAAAGATGAACATCGAGGCGCCATAACCGCCCTTCGACGTGTCCACGATCACCGTGAGGTCGTCAGGCGTCGTCACCTCGAAACTGTCATTCGACCCCGGATAGACCTGCCGCGCGCGTTCGGGCTGCGAGCCGTATTCAAAGGTCGCCTTCACATCCTCGGACGTAAAGGGCTTGCCGTCGTGGAATGTGACGCCGGGGCGCAGCTTGATTTCCAGCTTGGTCGGATCAAGCAGCTTGATCTCGGTCGCAAGCTCGTAGACCACCTCATCGGGCTTTTCCGGCGTCATGGGCGAGCGGGTCAGATAGCCCATGACGAAGCCTTCGATATTGAACTGCGACAGCGTGGTGTGGGCCATCGGATCCCAGTTGCCGGTGATGTTCTCGGCCGACAGAAACACCAGCGGACGGGCATCCTGCGCGCGGGCCGCCGTGAAGAAGAAGTCGGGATTGATGCGCGCCATGCCGAAAAGCGTGCCGGCCGCGGTGCCGTAGCGAAGGAAATTCCGTCTGTCCATCTCTCACTCTCCTGTTGGGTTGGGATGGCACCGGCGGTCTTCATGCCACCTGATGCCCTTGCGCCTGGGCGAGTCTTGCCAGCATCGCCCGGTGAAGTTCGGGGGTCGCCGCCGCCAGCACCTCGCCCGAGGATTGCAGCGTCAGCGCCCGGCCTTGCCAGTCGGTGATCACGCCGCCTGCGCCTCGGATCACCTGAACGACCGGAAGATAGTCATAGGGTTGCAACCCCGTCTCCAGGACCAGGTCGCAATGGCCCGAAGCAAGCAGCGCGTAATTGTAGCAATCCCCGCCAAAGCGGATCAGCCCGACGGCCTCGCGCAGCGCCTGGAAGGCGGCGGCGCCCGCGCCGGTGAAAAGCAGGGGATCGGTGGTGTAGGCGGTCGCGTCCGCAAGTTCGGTCCGCCCGCTTGTCCGGCAGGGCCGGCCGTTCAGGGTGCTTGGCCGACCCGCGATGCCGCACCAGCGTTCGCCGGTCACGGGCATATCGATCTGGCCCAGACAGGGCTCGCCGCTGTCGAGCAAAGCCAGCAGACCACCGAACAGGGGATGGCCGGTGATGAAGCTTTTCGTCCCGTCGATCGGATCGACGACCCAGATGTGGCGGCGGTCAAGGTTCTCGGCCCCCTCTTCCTCGCCGAAAATGCCGTGGTCGGGAAATGCCTCGGCGATCCGGGCACGCAGGCAGGCCTCGATGCTGCGGTCTGCGATGGTCACGGGGCTTTCGTCGCCCTTGTGTTCGACCGCCAGCCCTTGCCGGAAATAGCGCACCGCGATCCGGCCCGCCTCATCGGCTGCACGGTTGGCAAAGCTCAGCGCGTGGTCGAGGTCGGTCATTTGCCGCCATCCCGTGGATTTGCGTGGAACTTGAATCAAGGCTATGCGATTCTTCGCAATCAAATCCACAAAAATTGTCACTCTCGGCCATTTTTCTTACTTTCGTGCATTCTTCATGGCCGAATGGGTGGAAATGCGTGTATCTTTGGTTGGCAATTAAAGGGATTTCCACAATCCGCCACGTTCCTCTAGGCTGGACGGGCGGCGCCGCCGGGCGTCCGGGCAGGCAGCAAGATCAGGGGAAAGCGCATGTGGTCGCATGAACGTCAGGCGAAGATACTCGAACTGCTTGGCCGGGACGGCAAGGTTCTGACGAATCATCTGGCCGAACTGCTGGCCGTCTCGCGCGAGACGGTGCGCCGCGACCTGCTGGAGATGGAGACGTCGGGCAGTCTCAGCCGCGTCCACGGCGGCGCCATCCTGCCCGGCGCCGAGATCCTGCCCGAGCCCGCCTTTGCGCAGCGCCTTGGCGATCACGCGCAGGCCAAGGACGCGATCGCGACCAAGGCCTGCGAGCTGATCCCGGCAGGGGCCACCCTGATGATCGACACCGGCACGACGACGCTGGCCTTTGCCCGCGCGCTGCTGGTCAAGGGCGATGTGCGCATCATCACCAACTCCATCGAGATCGCGCAGCTTGCCGCCCTGTCCGAGAATTGCCAGATCCTGCTTCTGGGCGGCCGCCCCCACCGCGACGTGCCCGGCACTTACGGCGAGATGACCCTGTCCGAGATCGACCGCTTTCTTGCCGATTTCGCGGTGATATCGCCGGTCGGTCTGCATCCGCAGCGCGGGGCGACCGATTACGAACTGCACGAGGCCGAGATCGCCCGCGCCATGATGCGCCGCGCGCAGTCCTGCATGATGCTGTGCGATTCCTCGAAGATCGGGACGGAAAGCCGCGTCTCGATTTGCGGGCTGGCGTCGATCGACCATCTGGTGACCGATGCCGATGCCTTCCCGCCCTTGCCCAAGGGACAGGTTCACTACGCCTGACGGGGCGGCCGGACCTGTAAGCTCGTGATGATCGCGATGCGGGTGATCGTGCCGTTGGCCTGCGGTTTCTGAACGGTTAAGCTTTGCGCTTTACGAGTACGAGCTAAGCCTGAGTTGCTGTTGGCCTGCGGTTTCTGAACGGTTAAGCTCTCAGGCACGCTGGCATGGGTCGGTGTGGAGTTGCGGTTGGCCTGCGGTTTCTGAACGGTTAAGCTCAGCAAGCGAACTGGTACATACAAGCGATAGTTGCGGTTGGCCTGCGGTTTCTGAACGGTTAAGCTGGATGCGTTGACATCTCGTTGAAAAGTATCGAGAATTCAGCGCATCCGGCTGCCGTATAAATCCGGACAAAGCTAGAACAGCGCCAATTGATCCGGGTTTTCACGGGGCTTGCGGCGGCGCTGGCTCGAGAATCGGACGATTCCCTCGTATTGCTTGTCGGTAAATGTAAGGACATGGATCTCACCCTTCTCGGGCAAGTTACTCTCGATCCGTTTCAGATGCGACTCGTAGCTGTCCTTGCCGTTGCAAAAGCGGGCGTAGATCGAGAACTGGCTCATCTCGAATCCCTGGTCCAGCAGGAACTCGCGAAACTTCGTCGCCTCCCGCATCTCTTTCTTGCTTCCCACCGGCAGGTCGAACATCACGAAAATCCACATCAGGCGGTATCCACTCAGATAGGAAGGGTCGGATTTCTTCACTGACCTGCCTCGTCATGCCCAAGGCTGACCCAGTCCAGCGGCGCCGGCGGGTCGAACAGGATCAGATCGGGGCGCCCGGTTTCAAATGCCTTGGCCAGAGATTGCGCCAGCCGCACCGCCGCGATGGTGACCGGCGAGGTTTCGCCGGCAATACGCAGATCAAACGCGATCAGCCGGACAAAGCGGCGCTTCTGGACCGGATCAAGACCGGAAATCCCGTCGCGCATCATGCTTTCGGCCAGGGCATCGACCAGCGGCCGAAACGGCTCGATCAGGTCATCGGCCAAGGCGAAGGCATTGCCGCGGTTCGAGCGCTGGATACCCAACGTCGGATGCAGCCCCGCCGCCACGATGGCGCGGGCGCAAGTGGCCCGCATCACCGCATAGCCATAGTTCAGCAGCGCATTGACATCGCCCGCATCGCGATTGCGGCGAAAGTCGGCACCCAGCAGCAACGGCCAGTAGCGCCGCGCCGCCTGCGCCTCAAGGTTTTCCTTGTCGCCCGAGGTGACCCGGCGCGCCATCAGGGGAAAGGCCTCGGCGCCCGCAATGCCGCGCGCGGAAAGAAGCGCACCCTGCATCTGGATCTTGGCCGAAACGATGCGCCGCCAGAGCTGCTTCATCAACGGACCCGAAGCGGCGATCTGGGCCTGCATTCGCCCGTTCTGGGCGTGATGTCCATCCAGCGGTAAGGTCACGGCAACCGGCGCGTGTGAGGCATTGCAATAGACAATGGGCGCGCCCCGCTCGGCCAGGGCCGCAACGATATTGCCGGTCCAGGTGATGCCATGCGCGTGGACGATCAGGGCGTGGACGTCGTCCAGCGCCACGCGACCGACCTCGGCCCGGCCCCTTTCCACCAGCAGAAAACCACGGTGGAGCGAGAGATGCAGGCCGTCGGTGGCAATATCAACGATCCGGTCCATCGCCCGGCCTTGCCTGGTCGCGGGGGCCGGGGTCGAAGACGCGGCCCAGGGCGTCGATGCGGACCTGCCGGGCTTTGGCTTTTTTCAGCGAACTTGCCGCCGCCTGGTAATACCTGAAGGGGTCCTGATCGTCTGACGCTTCGTTGCGCGCCTTAAGCGGTCCGGCCTCATTGGGCGGAGCGAAGATGATCGATCCGTTGGTCGAGAATTTGACGACCCGCATCAACTCCGCCTCCGGTCCGTTCCGCTCGACCGCGATCACATCGCCCTGCCGAAGGCTGAGAACCTTCTTCGCGGCCGGATGCGGGCGCCGGTCTGCACCCGCAGCGGAATGGGCGTCGAACATCGGCACCACATCCGCCTGCCATTTGCCATCGGGCAGACGCCAGACATCATAGCGGGCGTTCGCATCCCCCTTATAAGCCTTGTAAGCCCGGCCCGAGGCATCGCGGATCGGGATCACGCTCAGAGGCTCGCGCAGGCGAACGCGACGGATGCCTTTGAACACCGGATGTTCCCTGGCGAAACGGGCCAAGGCCTGGTCGAAGGACTTGCCACTGGTATCCCGCGTGGCGATCCACAGCGCATGTCGCAGGGTCTCGTCGGGAATGGCATCAGGGTCAGCGATCTGCGCCGGCTTCAACGACGACAAGGGAACGCGATGGACGACGATGGGCGTCTTGCCATCGGGCGTCGTCAGGCCGGTCAGCCCATAGGCGGTATCATTGTGCAGCCTGCCGGAGGTCACATCGCGCTGAGGCGACGGCTTTCCCGTGCGTCCGTGGTCGGGCTTATGGGCGACCACGGTTCGGAAAAGGCGCGTGCCCAGTTCGTCGCCAAACCCGCGCCATGGTGGGTCGAGTTTCTCGAATATCCGGTCAAGCTCCATTTCCTCGGCGCTTCCTGCGGCCCGGGAAATGCGCTGCATCAGTGCCAGCGACGTGACCGCGGCGATGGTCGCGTCAATCGCGTGGTGGCGGTGATCAAGCCGGTTCTTCGGCGCGTTGGAATGTTCGTTCTCGACGAATTCATGGTCAGGCCGCAGGCTGTTCAGCCCCCAGACGCGGCGCAGCATCGCGGTCATCCGGCCCGGAATGACATCGACACGGCCGTGCTCTGCCGTGGGATAGAGGCTGCGCAGATATTTGCCGCTGATGCGCGCCAGGTATTGGGTGTCCGTCAGCTGACGCGCCGCAAATCCGCCGTCCCGCGCGATCCGCCCGGCGGCGTCGGGGCCAAAGCGCCATTGCTTCGAGCGGTGCATCCGCGCGACCTGGGCCGAGATGATCGCCCATCTGTCCGGGTCGTGGCCCCATTTCTCATGGGGCGTCAGATTGCCCTTTTGGCGGTTGCAGTTGCGATGCGCCAAGACCTTGTTCGCCGGACCGTCATCCAGCGACCGGGAATAGGGAATGATGTGGTCGATGTCGGTATCACCGTTGAAAATCTGCGCCATGCCGATCGGCTGACCGCAATAGGGACAGCGACGGTCGATCAGGTTCGCCGGATTCAGCTCCTCCCACTGCTTGAGCATTGCGCGATTGGCGCCGGTATCGGGGCGCCCCGCCTCGATCAGGGCGGCGCTGCGCCGTTCGGCCGAGGCGGTATCGTCACGAATACGGCGCTTTTCGCGTTCCTTTTCCTTTTCATTCAGCTTCAGTTCCCGTGCCAGCTCAATGACAATGCGATCCGGCTTGCCGTACCGTGCGATCACCGCATTCACCAGCTTCTGCAATTGCCGCAAGCCGATATGGACGGTGGGATTGGTAATCTTGCCAAACTGCCGTTCCAGCGCGTCACCATAGTCGGCCTTTCCGGGGGCAATCTCGCGTGTCAGGATCTGGCCATAATAGGGCAGAAGATCGAATGCCTCGCCGGTGCGGAAATCGCTATGGTGAAAACCGGCCTGCTCGGCGGCCTTGTCATAGGTGACGACCTCGGCCCTCAGCGCCTCGATCAGGCGCCGCGTGGCGGTTTCACCGAAACGGCCATGCCCCTCGGGCAGATTGGCCTTGGCAACCGCGACCGCCTTATCGTCATCCAGACCGCAGTCCGTTTTCAGCCAGCCCAGAAGAATGTCGGGGTCCTCCTCGTTCTGAAGCCGGTCGATGATTTCCAATTGCTGCTCAAGCGAAAAATGCAGCCAGCGATTGCCGAAGCGCTTCTTGTCCGACATTTCGGCCCGCACCTCGTTTCCGGCCAGATCCTTGCGGTTTTCGCTTTCCTTGTTGAAGCGCTCGCCCTCGGCCAGCTTGATCTGCTTGCCCAGCGTGGAAAAGCTGACCTTTTTCTTATCTTGCAGGACGCGGATCAGGTGATCGCGTTCGTCGAGGGTCAATTCCCGCCCGGCGGCGCCTGCCGCGACGACGCGCAACTGATTGACCTCCTCATAAAGTCGACGCTCTTGAAACAGAGGGTGCGCCTTGGGCAGGCGCCGCTCGTCCCCGGGCACGCCGGCGATCCCGGCAAAGGTGCAGAACCCGACCTCGGGCTGTTTCAATGGCCGCTGAAAGAACAGGATGCGGTGAATGGCAAGACGCGCAGCCTCGGTCAGCAGGTCCGGGTGATGCGGCTCCTGCGCCGCCCAGATCGCGTCGAATTCGGCTTCCAGATGGCTGCGTTGCGGATAAAAATCATAGGCCTGGTTCTCGCCACCCATGCGCACGCGTGCTGGTTCGCCGGCATCGAGCCGATCGGCGAGGAACTGGCCAAGGGTGCGGCCGGCAAGTGCCTCGTTCAGCGCCTGGCCGGCGGAGGCGATCTTGCCGTTCTCGGGCTCGTTCCGGCCGCGATCCGCCTTGCGGTTCGACTTGAACCCGCGCCTTGTGTTCAGGTGAAAGATCGCCCTGCCGATTTCATGCGCCGACAACGGCCCGCTCAATGCGCGGCGGCGCAGATCGTAGGGGTCTGCCGCCGCCAGCACACGGGTATCGTCGTTCGGAACCGCCTCGTTCTGCCGCCTGCCCGTGCGCGCTGGCGGATCGCCCGGCAAAAGCCCCAGCGCGATCAGCTTGGCCAGCAGCGCCGAACGTCGCCCGATAAACCGGTCCCGTCGCCGCCGGGCCGAGCGCGCCTCGCGTCGACCTTCAGCAAGCGGGGCGCCCGACTGCGGATCGCGCCCCGCCCCTGCGGCCGAGGCAAAAATGATCGCGCCAAGGTCAAGAATACGACCGTTGGTTGCCTTGTCCGCGTCGTGTTCGACAAGGCTCCAGCCCAAAGACGAGGTGCCCAAATCAATGCCGAGTGTAATTGTCATAGCCGTTACCGCGTCCCCCAGTCGCCACCATGATAAAATATAGGCAAGATACTAATACTGCAGACGGATGTCTGTCCGGTCAGATGTGCCCCTGAAATCTGGCAGACCAGCGAAGTGTCAGCTTTGCAAAAACCAGTGTAACGAGAGCGCTCTTCGTTCACAACGGGAGGCGTTAGCAGTTAAACCAGTTTCGTGATTACCACGATGCAGCGAAATACGGTGGTGACTGGTTGCGATCAGTCCGCATTTCTGAACCTTCCCGTCAGGCAATTATAAAAGTGCCTGACGGGGACGGCGGATGAATTTTATCGCCGCCTCCATATTTCCATCCTCCAAGTTTTGGAAATACTCCGCTTCAGGCCGCTTGACTTTTGACGTTGCGGGTCCGATGTTTAAAGCTCAGAAACCGCGGGCTCGCTGTTAACAAGCAGCTTGACTGCACCAAATAAGGGCAGGGCTACGGCCCTGCCTATTCTTTTTCGCAGGTCCGGCCCTGACCGGGCCGGCAGAGTTTATAGAATTGTCGCAAGAGGCGGCCCGGCTGCTTCTGCGAAAGATCCGATGCCAAAGGCCTCTCTCTACGCCGGCAGACGCCGCGCCCCCCAGAACGACACGAGAATGAAAGCGCGGCTCGGTGCGGCATTCGTCCAGATCGGGCGCGAAGGCGCCATCGGTCGGATCGGCCATGGCGACGGGGTTCGCTGAAAGCCTGCCGGGGCAGATTGGGTCGGATATTCGGTTGCGCAATGAACTGCCGCTGATGCGGAAAACCAATGATAACTGCATAATGCTACCGGTCGACAACCTCAGCCATCGCCCATTTTCAGCGGCCTTTGCGGGGCGATGGCTCGTCCCGCCTTTCACCACCAACCCGGATTTCCGATCCCCCTGCCCCGAAATCCCGCGAGCGGCTGGCGGCATGGCGTGGAACGCGAGGCCCCTGCCACCCGGACCCGCCGTCAGTGACCGCTGACGCTGGCCACAAAGGCGTTCAGGCGTGTCACCGTCTCGTCAAAGCGGCCCTCGGCCTCGGCAAAGCGCAGGAAGCCGACCTGCTCGACCAGGATCTCCTTCGGCGTCGGCTCTTGGTGGAAAAGCGCGATCACCTCGTCGGCGAAGGCGTCAAGCGGCAGATAGCCCTCGCGGGTTTCCTGACCGGGGGTCAGGCCGGTCTGCACCGCGGGGGGCGCCAACTCGATCACCTCGACCTTGCCGCGCAGCGCCTCGCGCAGGGCGACGGTATAGGAATGGATCGCCGCCTTGGTGGCGTTGTAGGTCGGGGTCGTCGTCAGCGGCACGAAGGCCAGCCCCGAGGTCACGTTGACGATCGCGGCGTCGGGCGTCGCGATCAGGTGGTCGATCAGCGCATCTATCATGCGGATCGGACCCAGCAGATTGGTGTTGATCGTCTCCTCGGCGTCCGAAAGGTCGCGCGCGCTGTCCAGCCGCTCGAACCGCATGATGCCGGCATTGTTGATCAGCACGTTCAGCGCCGGATGGGCCGAAAGCAGGCGGCGGGCGAAATCGGCGATGCCGGCCTCACTGTCGACATCGACGGTCATCGCGTGCATGCCGGGACGCCCGGCGCAGGACCGCTCAAGCGCGTCCTGGCGGCGGCCGGCGATGATGACCGTGTTGCCAAGATCGTGAAAGCGGTGGGCCAGCGCCTCGCCGATGCCCGAGCCGCCGCCGGTAATAAGGATGGTGTTGCCGGTGGTCTTCATGGAATGTCCCCTCCAGATGCGTCGGTCGATACCGCCTGATTTATCCTGCCCGCGCGAATGTTAAAGCGCCATCGGCTGACAGCATATGTCGGCCCGGCCGGACAATCGCGCCGCCAATGCCTTGAGACCGCCGCGCCGATCTGCAACGCTTGGGCCGCCGCCATAGCCAAGGACGAACCCGATGCCGGTCATTCCCCAAATCCAGGCCTTCGCCGGTGACCTGACCGCGATCCGGCGCGATTTCCACCGCCACCCCGAGATCGGCTTTCAGGAACACCGCACCTCGGCGCGGGTGGCAGAGCTGCTGGAAAGCTGGGGGATCGCCGTCACCCGCGGTATCGGCGGCACCGGCCTTGTCGGCGTGCTTGAGGGTGCGCGGCCCGGCCGCAGCATCGCGCTGCGCGCCGACATGGACGCGCTGCCGATGGATGAGGAAACGAACCTCGATTATCGCTCGGTCAATGCGGGGGTGTTTCACGGCTGCGGCCATGACGGGCACATGACCATGCTGTTGGGCGCGGCGCGCTATCTGGCCCAGACGCGCGATTTCGCCGGCCGCGCGGTCTTTATCTTCCAGCCCGCCGAAGAGGGCCTAGGCGGCGCGCGGGCGATGCTGGCCGACGGGCTGTTCGACCGCTTTCCCGCGGATGAGCTATACGGCATGCACAATTCGCCCTACAGCGCCCATTCGCGGGTCAGCATCCGCCCGGGGCGCGCGCAGGCGGGGGCGGCATTCTTCGATATCGCCATCGACGGGCGCGGCAGCCACGGCGCCATGCCGCATATGGGCCGCGACCCCATCGCCATCGGCGGCGGCGTGCTGGCGGAATTGCAGCGCATCGTCTCGCGCAATGTCGATCCGGGTCACGCGGCGGTGGTCTCGGTGACGGAATTCCACGCCGGGTCGGCCTATAACGTCATCCCCTCGCAGGCGGTGCTGCGCGGCACCTTCCGCTATTTCGACGAAAGCGACCGCGACCTGATCGAGGCACGCATCCGGCAGATCTGCGCGGGCCTTGCGCTGGCGAACGAGGTCGCGATCAGCGTCGATATCCGCCATGTCTTCGACATCCTCATCAACGACCCCGAACGGGCCGGGGACGCGGTCCGCGCCGCCCGCGACATCGTCGGCGACAGGGCGGCGGCGGATGCCGAACCGACCATGGGGTCCGAGGATATGGCCGACCTGCTGCGGGTGGTGCCGGGGGCGTTCTTCAACCTTGGTCACGATGGCGGCGTGCCGCTGCACAACCCCGGTTTCATCTTCGACGACAGCATCCTGCCGGTCGGGGCCAGCATTCTCGCACGGCTGATCGAAATCCGCGGCTGAGATTTTTCACAATAACTTCAAAGAACTCCGGCCCGGACGCCCCAGAGGCGCCCGGGCTTTTCCTCATGCCGCGCACCGAATTCCGGCAACCGCTGGCCTTTTTCGTTGACCGAATCGGATGCGATGCATTAGTTCCATTTTTCAATACTACTGATCCATTTTATGGAACACGCCATGTCCATCCTGCAAAATGCCGCTGACGTATTGAGGCTCTTCGGGGCCGGGTGCAGCGATCTGACGGTGTCAGAGGTCGCAGTGCGGCTGGACATGCCCAAGGCCAACGCCTCGCGCCTGCTGAAGGCGATGCGCGATGCCGGGATGCTGGAAACCATCGGCGGCACCCGCCACCACCGGCCGGGGCGGCTGATGCTGGCGCTGTCGGCGGCGTTCAAAAACTCGTCCGGGCTGATCGGCCGCGCCGGCGAGGTCGTGTCCGAGGTCGTGCGCATGTCCGGCCATACCGGCTATGTCAGCCTGCGCGCCGGGCGCGAAGTCACCGCCGTCGCGGATTTCCCCGGCACCAACACGCTGCGCGTGGTCAGCAATGCCGGCCGCCGCCTGCCCGCGCATAAAAGCGCGACCGGACGCTCGCTTCTGGCGCGGCTGACGGACGCCGAGGTGCGCGCGATCTATGCCGACCTGCCCGAGCTGGAGGAGCTGTTGCAGCAACTGGCCACGATCCGTGCGCAGGGCTACGCGACCTCAAGCCAGGACACCACGCCTGGCGTCGATGCCATCGCCATCGCCGTTCGCGACCCCGCCTCGGACGAGGCGGTCAGCCTTTGCATCGTCTATCCCCACGCGGTCGTCGAGAAAGGCGAACGCGACCGCATGCTTTCCGCACTGGCCACTGGCGCCAGCACCATTGCAGCCGAGATTGGCGACCGCGCTTTCGTCGCCCCAAGGATTTCATAGAAAGGACGCAACGCATGACTATTTCCCAGTCCCGCTGGCGGGTCGGGTTCGATATTGGCGGAACCTTCACCGACTTTGTCCTGTATGACGGCCAGAACGCGACCGTCACCCTGCACAAGCGCCTGACCACCCCCCACGACCCGTCCGAAGCCGCGCTGAAAGGGCTTGAGGAACTGCTGGCGCTGCAAGACATCACCCATGCGGATGTGTCGGAAATCGTGCATGGCACCACGCTGGTCACCAACGCCGTGATCGAGCGCAAGGGCGCGCCGGTCGGGCTGATCACCACCCGCGGCTTTCGCGACATTCTCGAAATGGGGACCGAGCAGCGCTATGATATCTATGACCTTTATGTGACCTATCCCGATCCGGTCGTCAGCCGCGACCTGCGGCTTGAGGTCGATGAGCGTATCACCGCCGCGGGCGATGTGGTGACGGCGCTGGACGAGGCGGCCGTCCTTGCCGCCGCGCGCCAGCTTGTCAGCCAGGGCTGCGAGGCCATCGCCATCAGCTTCCTGCACTCCTATGCCAACCCCGCCCATGAACGCCGCGCCGCCGAGATCGTGCGCGGGGCCTTCCCCGATATCGCGGTCTCGCTTTCCAGCGAGGTGGTGGCCGAGATGGGCGAATATCAGCGCGTGGTCACGACCTGCGCCAACGCCTTTGTCCAGCCGCTGATGCACCGCTATCTGACCCGGCTGGAACAGGCGCTGCGGGCGCAGGGCTTTGCCGGTCCGCTGCGGCTGATGCATTCGGCGGGCGGGCTTGTTTCGCTGGAAACGGCGCGCGACTTCCCGATCCGGCTGCTGGAAAGCGGACCTGCGGGCGGCGGTCTGGCCACCGCGCTGTTCGCCGAGGGCGCCGGGCTTTCGGACGTGATTTCCTTCGACATGGGCGGCACCACCGCCAAGGCCTGCATGATCGAGAACGGCCGCGCCGAGATCGCCCCGATGATGGAGGCCGCGCGCGTTCACCGCTTCACCAAGGGGTCAGGCCTGCCGATCAAGGCGCCGGTGATCGAGATGATCGAGATCGGCGCCGGCGGCGGCTCGATCGCCGCCATCGACGAGGTGGGGCTGCTGAAGGTCGGCCCGCATTCGGCCAGCTCCGACCCCGGCCCGGCCTGCTATGGCATCGGCGGCATCGAGCCGACGGTGACCGACGCCAACCTTGTGCTGGGCTATTACGACCCCGGCTTCTTCCTTGGCGGGCGCATGAAGCTTGACCTTGAGGCCGCAAAGACCGCCATCGCCCGCGTGGCCGGGCCGCTGGGCCTGACCGTCCCCGAAGCCGCGCTTGGCATCCACAAGGTCGTGGTCGAAAGCATGGCCGCCGCCGCCCGCGTGCATCTGGTCGAACGCGGCAAGGACCCGCGCGATTATGCGATGGTGGGCTTCGGCGGCGCCGGTCCGGCCCATGCGGTCGACGTGGCGCGCGTCATGGGCGTGCGCTCGGTCCTGATCCCGCCGGCCTCGGGCGCGGCCTCGGCGCTTGGCTTCCTTGCCGCGCCGCTGTCGTTCGAGGACGTGCGTTCGCTGCGGGTGGAACTGGCGCCGGGTTTTGACGCCGCCGCCATCAACGCCGTCCTGCACGAGCTTGAGGAAGAGGGCCTGCGCCATCTGGAACGCGCCGGCATCGACCGCAACGACGCCAGCATCGAGCGCAGCGCCGACATGCGGCTGGTCGGGCAGATGCACGATATCCTGGTCCCCCTGCCCGTCACCGCCATCGGCGAGGCCGACTTGCCCGCGATCCGCGACAGCTTCGTGCGCGCCTATTCCGCGCGCTATGCCGAACCCTTCGAGGGCGCGCGCTTCGAGGCCGTCAACTTCCGCGTCCGCGTCGCCGGACCGAAACCCACGCTGGCGCTGACCGGCGCGGCGGGCGGCAGCGACAACGCCCCTAAGATCAAGGGCAAGCGCCAGTGCTGGTTCGAGGATGGCGAATTCGAAACCGCCGTCTATGACCGCTATGCCCTGCGGCAGGGCGATGAGATCAAGGGCCCCGCGATCATCGAGGAACGCGAATCCACCACCGTCATCGGCCCGTGGGACAGCGTCACCATCGATGCCGGTCAGAACCTCTGCGTCTCCCTTGGCGCGGTCCGCGCCGGCGAGGCGCTGGTCACGCCCGAAATGACCCGCGCCCAGGCCGTCGCCCGCATCCAGTCGGACCCGATCGGGCTGGAAATCATGTGGTCGCGGCTGGTGAACGTCGTCGAGGAGATGTGGCTGACCGTCTGCCGCACCGCCTTCTCGCTGGTCATCGCCGAGGCGCAGGATTTCGCCTGCGAGCTTCTGGACAAGGATGGCGAGACGCTGGCCCACAGCCCGCGCGCGATGCCGGTCTTCAACCTGACGCTGCCGCGTGCGGTCAAGGCGCTCTTGAAGGAATATCCTGCCGACACGCTGAAGCCGGGCGACGTGCTGATCACCAACGACCCGTGGCTGTGCGCCGGGCACCTCTTCGACATCGCCATCGTCACCCCCGCCTTCCGCGACGGGCGTGTGGTCGGGCTGATGGGGACGGTGGGCCATGTCTCGGATATCGGCGGCACCAAGGATTCGCTTCATGCCCGCGAGATCTATGAAGAGGGTCTGCAAATCCCGCCGATGAAGCTGTTCGATGCGGGCGTGCCGAACCAGACGCTGATCGACCTGATCCGCAAGAACGTGCGCAATGGCGATCAGGTGCTGGGCGATCTCTTCTCGTTCGTGGCCGCCAACAAGCTGGGGGCCGAGCGGCTGGACGCCTTCATGCACGATTACGGCATGCACGATCTGGGCGCGCTGGCCGAGGTGGTGCAGGGCCTGTCGGAAAAGGCCATGCGCGACGCGATCCGGGCGCTGCCCGATGGCGAATACCGCTCGGTCATCTCGAACAACCCCCTGGGCGACAAGCTCAGCTATCCGGTGCTGGTCAAGGTCGCGGGCGATACGATCACAGTCGATTTCGACGGCGCGCCGCCGCAACTGCCGCAGGGCGGGCTGAACGCGACGCTGAATTATACGGCGGCACATGCGACCTATCCGCTGAAATGCATGCTGACGCCGACGGTGCGCGGCAATGCCGGCTGCTACCGCGCCTTCACGGTCAAGGCGCCCGAGGGCTCGATCCTGAACCCGACCTATCCGGCGGCGGTGAACCTGCGCACGCGCACCGGCTGGTATATCGCGCCCAATATCTTCATGGCGCTGGCCAAGGCCGCGCCCGACATGGTGCAGTCCTTCACCGGCCTTGCGGTCGCGGCCAACGTCTATGGCATGGGTGCGGACGGGCAGTATTATTCGGACCTCTTGTTCTGCGGCGGCGGTCAGGGCGGGTCGGACCGCAAGGATGGCCATTCCTCGCTGTTGTGGCCGACCTCGGCGGCCAATACCTCGATCGAGCTGATGGAAAGCCGGGTGCCGGTTCTGGTGCTGGAAAAGGCGTTCCTTGCCGACAGCGGCGGCGCGGGCCGCCATCGCGGCGGCCTGGGTCAGGTCGTGCGCTTCCGCAAGCGCGACGACGACGGGCTGGAAATGCTGGTCTCGGTCTATCCCGAGGGCGTCGACAACCCGATCCCCGGCCTGTCCGGCGGTCAGGCGGGCGGCGGCGCGCGCGGCCTTGTGCAGGGCGCGGACGGCCGGCTGGTGCGCGATTGCGGCACCGGGGCGCTGGTCTCGCTGCACAATACCAGCCAGATCATCGAACTGGTGCTGGGCGGCGGCTCGGGCTTCGGCGACCCTGATGAGCGCGACCATGCCGCGGTCGCCCGCGACCTTGCGCTAGGGTTCATCACCGCCGAACACGCCCGGCAGCATTACGGCAGCAAGGCCGTTCCCGCGGGCCATGAGGCCGAGCCGCAGCCGACCACCGTCTGGGCCTGAGCCCTGCCCCCGGCGCCCGCCAGTCGCGGCGGGTGCCGGGGCGCGACATGACAAAAACAGCACCAACACGGAGTAACGCAGAAATGTCATCGACCCATTTTCGCATTTCCCGGCGCGGGCTTCTTGCCATGGCAGGGGCGGGCCTTGCTGCGGCGACGCTGCCGACGCGGCTTTTCGCACAAGGCACCGACGCCGTCCTGATCATCGCCTCGGGGCAGGACATCCCGAATTTCGACCCCCATACCGCGACGGGCTATTCGGCCTCGTTCTTCATGCGCAACGTCTATGAGCCGCTGGTCCGCGTTGCGGGCAACCCGCCCGAGCCGGTGCCCGCGCTGGCCGAAAGCTGGCAGATGAGCGATGACGGACTGACCTATACCTTCAAGCTGAACCCGGCGGCCAAATTCCACAGCGGCAACCCGGTCACCGCCGATGACGTGGTCTATTCGTTCCAGCGGTCGCTTTTGCTCGCCAAGGGCAATTCCTGGATGATCCGCAATATCGTCACCCCCGAGGGCGTGGTGGCGGTCGATCCGGCCACGGTCGAGTTCAAGCTGGCCAAACCCTATGCCGCCTTCCTGCAGGTCCTGCCCTGGATCTTCATCGTCGAAAAGGCGCGGGTCGAGGCGAACCTTGGCGCCGATCAGGGCCAGACCTGGCTGATGACCAACACCGCCGGCGCCGGCCCCTTCCAGCTTGCCCGGTTCGAGATCGGCACGCTTTACCACCTTGCCCGCGCCCCCGAGGCCTGGCAGGGCGGCGGCGGCAATCTTGGCGGCGTGATCTGGCAGATCACCCGCGAAACCGCGACCCAGCGACTGATGCTGCAACGCGGCGAATGTCACATCGCCGTCGACCTGACCTCCGAGGACATGGATTCGCTTGAGGGTGCGCCGGGCGTCGTGCGCGTGATCGAACCGGAATACCGCACCTTCTCGATCAAGCTCAACACCGTCAAGGGACCGCTCAGCGACCTGAACCTGCGCAAGGCGATCTCATACGCGACCAACTATCAGGCGATCATCGACGCCGCCGGCTATGCCGACCTGATGATCGGGCCGCTGCCCATCGGCATCCTCGGCTTTGACCCGAACCTCAGCGTCTATCGCACCGATATCGACAAAGCGCGCGAGTTCATGGCCAAGACCGAAAAACCCGATGGCGGCTTCAAGCTGAAAATGGTCCATATCTCGGGGCTGGAACAGCAGCGCCGCTGGTCGCTGATCATGCTCGACAGCCTCAAGCAGCTGAACATCGACCTTGAAATCCAGCCAATGAGCTGGCCCGACATGGTCGCCGCCTGCAAGTCGCCCGACACCTTCCCCGACCTGTTCCCGGTCTATCAGACCGCGAATTACGGCGATCCCGACAATATCGCCTTTGCCGCCTATCATTCGTCGCAGAACGGCAACTGGCAGAACGCGGTCTATTCCAACCCCGAGGTGGACGCCCTGATCGAGGCCGGCCGCACCGAGATCGACGTCGAAAAGCGCATCCAGATCTATGGCGAGTTCCAGAAGAAGGTGGTCGAGGATGCCCCCGACATCTTCGGCGTGCTGGAACGGCGCAAGCTGGGGATGCGCGACACGGTCGAGAACTACAGCTTCTGCCCGGTCGCCTCGAACGCCATCGAGGCATGGCCGCTGTCTGTCGGCTGAGGCCGCCGGCCCGGGCGCCGGATTTGATACGCCCGGGCCATTTCTCAGGAAAGGTGCTCCGCCATGCTGTATTTCATTCTGCGACGCCTCTTGCTTCTGATCCCGGTCATTATCGGGCTGACCATCATCATGTTCGCGATTGCGCGCGTCCTGCCGGGCGATCCGGTGGGGCTGGCCGCCGGCCCGAACGCGACGCCCGCCGAAATCGAGGCGCTGGCGCGCGAATACGGGCTGGATCAGCCGATCTGGACGCAATACCTGAATTATGTCGCGGGCCTTGCCCATGGCGACCTTGGGACCTCGCTTCTGACGCGCCGCCCGGTCGCGGCCGATATCGCGGCCTACCTGCCGGCGACGCTGGAACTGGTGATCGCCGCCATGGCGATTGCGGTCGTGGTCGGCATCCCGCTGGGCCTTGTGACCGCGGTCTGGCGCAACCGCTGGCCGGATTACCTGTCGCAGGTCGGCGCCATCGGTGCGATCTCGATGCCGCGTTTCTTCCTTGGCCTGCTGTTGCAGCTTTGCTTTGCCATGTGGCTGATGTGGCTGCCATTGGGCGGGCGCTTTCCGATCATCATGATCCCGCCGCCGAAGGTCACGGGCTTTCTGACCGTCGATTCGCTGATCGCCGGCGATTTCAAGGCGTTCTGGACGGCGCTGCGCTATCTGGCGCTGCCCGCCATCGCCATGTCGCTGTCGCCCCTGGCCACGATCATGCGGATGATGCGCGCCTCGACCATCGAGGTGATGGGCCAGGACTATGTCACCACCGCCCGCGCCCTTGGCCTGCCGCGCGGCAAGATCATGCTGAAATATGTCGCCCGCAACGCGATTTCGGCGACGCTGACGGTGATCGGGCTTTATTTCGGCTGGCTGCTGGGCGGCACCGTTCTGGTCGAGACCGTCTTCGACTGGCCCGGCCTTGGCCTTTACGCGACCAAGGCGATCATCTCGCAGGACATGATGCCGGTGATCGGGGTCGCGCTGGTGATCGGTCTGCTGTTCGTGCTCGCCAACCTTGTCATCGACCTGCTTTACGGGGTCATCAATCCGAAGGTGCGCTACTCATGACCGAGATTGCCCAGACCGGCCGGACCGACACCGCCCTGCCCCGCAGCGACCGCTGGCGCCGCGCCTTCTTTCGCTTCCGGCAAAGCAGGCTGTCGATGATCGGCGCGGCCATGGTCGCCGTTGTGCTGTTCTTTGCGCTGTTCGGCGGCCTGCTTGCGCCCTATCCCGATCAGGTGGCGGGCGCCGTCGATACCGCCGCGCGCTTTCAGCCACCCTCGGCCGCGCACCCGTTCGGCACCAACGAACTGGGGCAGGACGTGCTGTCGCTGGTCATGGCCGGGACCACGGTTTCGGTTCTTGCGGGCTTTGGCGTGGTGCTGATCGGCTCGGTCATCGGCACGCTGGTCGGCGCCATTGCGGGCTTTGTCGGCGGCTGGACGGACGAGGCGCTGATGCGCCTGACCGACCTGACGCTGACCATCCCCAGCCTGATCCTTGCCATGGCCATTGCTGCCGCGCTTGGCCCGGGCTTCGGCAACATGGTGCTGGCGATTTCGCTGTCATGGTGGCCGGGCTATGCGCGGCTGGTGCGCGGCGAGGTGCTGGCCGCCCGCGAAGAGGTCTATGTCAACGCCGCCCGCGCCATCGGCGCCAGCCCCTTTCGCGTCCTGTTCCGCCACATCCTGCCCAATGTCGTCTCGCCGATCATCGTCAAGATGTCGCTGGACATGGGCTTTGCCATCCTGACCGTCGCGGGGCTTGGCTTCATCGGCATCGGGGTGCGTCCGCCGACGCCGGAATGGGGCACGCTGCTGTCGCTGTCGCGGTCCTACATGCCCGATTACTGGTGGATCGCGCTGGCCCCGGGTCTGGCGATGTTCCTGGCGGTCTTTGGCTTCAACCTGCTGGGCGACGGGCTGCGCGACCTTCTCGATCCGAAAGCGAGGCGCTGACATGACGAATAACGGCGAAAAGCTTCTGTCCATCCGCGACCTGCATCTGACGATGACCAGCTTCGACGGGTCCGCGCATGTGCTGAACGGCATCAACCTTGACGTCCGGCGCGGCGAGATCTGGGGCCTTGTGGGCGAATCCGGTTGCGGCAAGTCGGTCACGGGGCTGTCGATCTCGCGGCTGGTGGCCTCGCCCCCGGCCCGCTATCCGCAGGGCCGGATCGAGTTCGAGGGTCGCGACATGCTGACCCTGCCCATGCGCGAGGTGCAAAACCTGCGCGGCAACAAGATCGGCACCGCCGAGTGCGAGTGCAAGGTGGACGGCGAAGTCGTCTCGTCCGCCGAGGTCATGTTCACCGTCGCCGACGGCGAAAACAACTGAGTCGCAACGCAGGTTGGAGGATGAGTTACGGCCGAAGCCGTCC
>RRZU012832961.1_pt1 | contig 23449 bp, 27 predicted proteins | sample 2165561 | NCBI WGS metagenome assembly RRZU01 (sample SAMN10456909, study PRJNA506462) | wastewater metagenome | isolation source: wastewater sludge | place: USA: Moscow, Idaho | reverse complement strand
GTTCCCGCCGGAGCGGGAGACCAGGCCGTCGGCGACGGCGTCGGCGATCACCCGGGTCAGCAGCGAAACGGAGCGGATGGCGTCGTCGTTGCCCGGCACCGCGAAGTCGACCTCGTCCGGGTCGCAGTTGGTGTCCAGGATCGCGATGACCGGGATGCCGAGCTTGATGGCCTCGTTGATGGCCAGGTGCTCCTTGTTGGTGTCGACGACCCAGATGGCCGACGGAACCTTCTGCATGTCCCGGATACCGCCGAGGCTGCGCTCGAGCTTGTTCTTCTCACGCGTCAGCATGAGGATTTCCTTCTTGGTGCGACCCTCGAAGCCACCGGTCTGCTCCATCGACTCGAGTTCCTTCAGGCGCTGCAGGCGCTTGTGCACGGTCTGGAAGTTGGTGAGCATGCCACCGAGCCAGCGCTGGTTCACGTACGGCATGCCGACGCGGGTCGCCTCTGCGGCGATGGACTCCTGGGCCTGCTTCTTGGTGCCGACGAAAAGGATGGTGCCGCCGTGGGCGACGGTCTCCTTGACGAACTCGTACGCCTTGTCGATGAAGGTCAGGGTCTGCTGCAGGTCGATGATGTAGATGCCGTTGCGGTCGGTGAAGATGAACCGCTTCATCTTGGGGTTCCAGCGTCGGGTCTGATGCCCGAAGTGAGCGCCGCTGTCGAGCAGCTGCTTCATGGTTACAACAGCCATGATGGCCAATACCTCTTATGTTGTCGGTTGTCGTCCGGCGACGGGTGTCACCGAACCCTGGCGACCGCTTCGATGCCGGACCCTGGCGTCGTTCGACGTTTCGGGACCGCCCGGCATGCGAGGTTCACGAACTCCACAGAGCGAAGCTCGATCGCAGACGCGCGAAGTCAGCCCGCGCGAGCGAGCTGCGGGGATGAGTTTACCGCACCGAAACGGGTGCTCCGTCCACAGTGCGTAGCTCATCCCCAGACACTGGCAGCATGACTTTTCGAGCCGAGGAAACCGCGGTGAACTGGGCCGATGCGCTGGCCGACCGTCGTGATCCTCATTCTGTGGGCCGTGCCGTCAGCGCCCGCGAACGCCGACACCGTCCGGCTCCAATGGCCGCTGCAACCACCCCCGGCGGTGGTGCGGATGTTCGATGCCCCCTCGCCGAACTGGAATCGGGGCCATCGCGGCGTGGATCTGGCCGGTGCGGTCGATCAGCCCGTCTACGCGCCCGGACCCGCGACGGTGGTGTTCGCCGGAGTCCTGGCCGGCCGCCCGGTGGTGTCGCTGGCGCACCCGGGTGGGCTGCACACCAGTTACGAGCCGGTGCGCGCGGTGGTCCGGGTCGGGCAGGCCGTCGACGCCGGAACTCCGCTCGGGAGGCTGCAGCCAGGTCACCCCGGCTGCCCCGCTGCGGCGTGCCTGCACTGGGGTGCGATGTGGGGGCCGGCGTCGCGCGCCGACTACGTCGATCCGCTGGGCCTGCTGGCCAGCACCCGGGTGCGCCTGAAACCCCTCGCGCGGTAGCCCTTTTTCCCCACGAGCGTCCGTGTCTGTACGCATCCGTCCGGCGTGTCCCGTACAAGGGCGGACGCTCGGTGCTGATCGCGAGTCAGGCCCGCGGGTGGGCCTGATCGTGCACGGCGCGTAGCCGCGCCACGGTCACATGGGTGTAGAGCTGGGTGGTGGCCAGCGTCGAATGGCCCAGCAACTCCTGCACGATCCGCAGATCCGCACCGCCCTCGAGCAGATGCGTGGCGGCGCTGTGCCGCAGCCCGTGCGGGCCCATGTCGGGGGCGCCGTCGACCGCCGAAACCGTCTGATGCACCACGGTGCGGGCCTGCCGCGGATCCAGCCGCTTACCGCGGCTGCCGAGCAGCAGCGCCGGCCCGGAATCCATCGTCACCAGCGCCGGGCGGCCGTCGGCCAGCCAGGCGCGCAGCGCCTCTGCCGCCGGATCGCCGAACGGGGCGGTGCGCTGCTTGTTGCCCTTGCCCAGCACGCGCAGCAGCCGGCCGCCCACGTCGATGTCGTCGATGTCCAGACCGCACAGCTCGCTGACCCGGATACCGGTGGCGTACAGCAGCTCGACGATCAGCCGATCCCGCAGCGCGAGCGGATCACCCTCGGCCGCACCGGATTTCGCGGCCGCCAAAGCATCCAGCGCCTGGTCGGTACGCAGTACCGCCGGCAACGTGCGATGCGCCCGCGGCGTCTGCAGCCGGACCGAGGGGTCGGCGTCGACCAATCCCCGGCGCAGCGCCCAGGCGAAGAACGTCTTGGCCGACGACGTGCGGCGGGCCAGCGTGGTGCGCGCCGCCCCGCCGGCGGCCTGCGCGGCCAGCCACGACCGCAGCACCGGGAGCGTGACCGCACCCAGGTCCGCGCCGGGGGCCCGCTCGGAGACGAATTCGAACAACGAACGCAGGTCGCCCAGGTAGGCCCGCCGGGTGTGCGCCGACCGTCCGCGTTCCAGCCCCAGGTACTCGGCGAAGTCACCGAGGATGGCCTGCCGGGACGGGTGCACGTGCCCACCGTGGCAGACGGGCCGGTGCCGTCGGGATGTTGGCGTCCGCGTGTCGCGGCGTCGTTATCCGGTTGTGCCTTCGGCCGCCTCGGCCTCGGCGAGCTCGCGCTTCCACTGCCGGAAGGTCTCCTCGGTGCGGCCGCGGCGCCAGTACCCGGAGATCGACGACGCCCATTTCGCGTCGACACCACGCTCCTTGCGGATGTAGGGCCGCAGGTTGTGCATGACGGTCTGGGCCTCGCCGTGGATGAACACCTGCACCTGACCGGGTAGCCAGCGGGCCGTGGTGACGGCGGCGATCAACGGGGCGTTGTCGCCGGCCAGATCGTCGGGCACCGCGTCGGCCCGCCCACCGCGATGCACCCAGCTGACCGTCACGCCCACCGGCGCAAGGTCGTGCACCTCGGCTACCTCATCCTGGGGTGTGGCGACCTCGATGAACACCTGGCCCACCGCATCCGCCGGCAGCGCTTCCAGCGCGACACTGATGGCCGGAATCGCCGCTTCGTCGCCGGCGAACAGGTGCCAGTCGGCGGCCGGGTCGGGCGAATAGGCGCCACTGGGACCCATGAGGTAGGCCGGGTCCCCCGGCTGCACCTTCGCGGCCCAGGGGGCGGCGAACCCGTCGTCACCGTGCACGACGAAATCGATGCTCACCTCACGGCGTTGGGCGTCGGCGCGGCGCACCGTGTAGGTGCGCACCGTGGGTCGCTGGTTCTCGGGCAGCCCGTCGAAACTGTCCAGGGTCAGGGGTCGCGGCAGCGCCGCGACGTCCACATCGCGAGGCACGATCACCACCTTGACGTACGAGTCGGCGAACAAGCTGGGCTCGAAGGTGTCAAAACCGTTGCCGCCCAACACCACGCGCACGATGTGTGGGGTGATCTGTTCGGTGGCGACGACGGTGAGACTGTGGATGGGGCGACCTGCCATTGAACCGACTATACGAGGGCTAACTACACTGCAGGGCCGTACGCGACCGGGAGGAGCGCAATGGCACCGCAGAGCCGCGCCGTCCCCGTGATCGCACTGACCGGCTTCCTGGGCGCCGGGAAGACGACCCTGCTCAACCACGTGTTGCGCACGCCCGGCGCGCGGATCGGCGTGGTGATCAACGACTTCGGCGATCTGAACGTCGATGCCGCCCTGGTGACCGGGCAGATCGACGAGCCGGCATCGATCGCCGGCGGCTGCCTGTGCTGTCTGACCGACGATGACACACTCGACGGGGCGCTGACCAAGCTCGCCGATCCCGCGCTCGGGCTGGACGCGATCATCGTGGAGGCCAGCGGGCTGGCCGACCCGGTCGCGATCTCGCGGATCATCCGCTACAGCGGCGCGGACAACGTCCGCTGGGGCGGTGTGGTCGATGTCATCGATGCCCACGCCCACTTCGACACCGTCGACCGCGGCAGCGTCCCACCGGCCCGCTATGCCGCTGCCTCACTGGTGGTGGTCAACAAACTCGACCAGGTGCCCGACGCCGAGCGCGAGTCCACGCTGGCCCGGATCCAGGACCGAATCCGTGGGCTCAACGCCGACGCCCACATCGTCGGGGTGACCGCCGGGCGGATCGACCCGGCATTGCTCTACGACGTCGGCATTCACAGCGAGGAGCCCGGGCAACTGTCACTGCGGGATCTCCTGCTGGAAGCACCGGCGCACAACGACGACCACGGCCACGACCATGACCTCGACCACGCCGACTCCGTCACGGTGACCTCCGAGGGCGGTATCGACCCCGACGCGTTGTTCGACCTGCTGGAGAATCCACCGCCGGGCGTCTACCGCCTCAAGGGCGTGATCGAGGTCAATTCCCGTGCGGCCGTCCGGCGTTACGTCGTCAATCTGGTGGGGACGACGATCCACCTCGCCAAGGCCCCCGAATCGGCGAGCGCCAATTATCTGGTCGCCATCGGCATGCACCTGGACCCCGACGACGTCCGCGCGCGGCTTGTGCACGCGCTGCAGCCGGGCTCGGCCTCGGCCGGTGGACTGCGACGGTTGCAGCGCTACCGGCGGCTGAGCATCTAACGCCGGCGCAGCACGATCAGGTTGTCGATGAGTGCGCCGTGACTGCCGTCCGGCCCGACCGCCTCGCGTTCGGCGGGTCCGACCGCCACCTCGTCCCACTGCCCGGGGCCCAGCATCATTCCGTCGAGAACCTCGGTGGCGCTGGGGAACACGTGATCGTGATGTCCTTCCGCCCACGGCGGGGCCGCGCCGTGATCGACGATCAGCAGCATGCCGCCGGGGGCGACGGCGGCTGCGGCCCGGCGCATCACCACGTTGCGGTCCCAGTCGTGCCACGGATGCAGGACGTGCGCCGACACCAGAGCGAGTTCGCCGTCAGGGACGGACTCGGTCAGGTCGTGCTGCTGAAAGTCGACGCGGTCGGCGAATGCTGCGGCGGTCTCGGCGGCCCGGCGCAATGCGTTGACGGCGATATCGGTGGCAACCACCTGCCAGCCGCGCTGGGCCAGCCACGCGGTGTCCCCGCCTTCGCCGCAGCCGAGATCCAGCGCACGGCCCGGGGTGAGGTCGGTGGCGAACTCGACCAGCCGCGCGTTGGGCCGGCCGCTCCAGATCCGGTCCGGGCCGGCGTAGCGGTCCTCCCACATCTGCTGCGGGTCAACATCTTCGGCAACGTCTTCGGAACCGTGTTCGGGCATCCGGGCACCTCCTGCGCTCTGGGACATTGCCAATGCTTGTCGACCCGCCCGCATTTTGGCAAGGTAGTTTGCCATCCAGGCAGGTGAGGACGACGGTGGCGGCGGACCGGTGGAGGCCACCATGCGCCTCGGGCCGTATGGCGAGCGACTTCATCTGCAGGATTAGGGTTTTCGCTGTCGGACCGCAACCAGTCGCCACCTCCCGTCGACCTTCTCGACCAGGCCGGCGACCTCCAGCATCGCCAGCGGGCCGAGGATCTGTTGCACCGGCAACGCGGCCTCCACCGCCAGTTCCTCGGCGCCGCGCAGACCGCGCGCCGGAAAGGCCTCGTGGACGCGACGTTCCTCGTCGCTCAGCCCGTCCAGCGGCGTCGAGGGATGTTCGGGCTCATCCGCGAATTCACCCATGCGGCCCATGATTTCGACGATCTCGCCGGCCCGGGTAACCAAGGTGCTCGTCCCGCGCCGCAACAGCTGATGGCAACCGGCCGAGGCCGAGGACGTCACCGGTCCCGGCACCACGCACACCGGCCGGCCCATCGTTTGCGCCCACGACGCCGTGCTGGCGGCACCGCTGCGCAGTCCCGCCTCCACCACCACCGTGGCCCCACTCAGCGCCGCGACCAGACGATTGCGGGTCAGGAAGCGGTGCCGGGCCGGCCGGACCCCAGGCGCATACTCGGTGAGCAGCACGCCGCTGGCCGAGATCCGATGCAGCAGAGCGGAGTGACCACTCGGGTATGGCACGTCGATCCCGCCGGCCAGCACCGCCACGGTGGTCCCGTCGGCGGCCAGCGCCGCGCGATGGGCCGCACCGTCGATGCCGTATGCTCCGCCGGAGACCACCGCGACCTCCCGCTCGACCAGACCCGCGGCCAGATCGGCGGCGACGTGTTCGCCGTAGGCGGTGGCCGCCCGGGTGCCCACCAGCGCGGCCGAGCGTTCGGCGATCTCGTCGAGGCGGGCCGGACCGATCGCCCACAACACCAGCGGCGGGTCACTGCGCTCCTTCTTGCGGACCTCCGTACCGCCGAACGCGACGAACGCCAGCAGCGGCCATTCGTCGTCACCCGGGGTGATCAGCCGACCGCCGCGGGCCTGCAGCATGGCCACATCGTTTGCTGCACAGTCCTGTTCGCGACGCGCCTGGACGAAAGGGGTCAGTGGTCCCTCGTCAGCTCCGCGCCGGATCCGGGCCGCGGCCTCGACCGGGCCGTGGGCAGCGACGTAGGCGGCCAACGCCGCGCAGGGCGGCTCGACGACCCGAGACAGGTACGCCCAGGCCAGTAACGTCCGCTGGTCGTTCATCGGGCCGCCCCGTGCTCGCGGAAGCTCAACGCCGTGGCGACATCGGCTCGGTCCGGCGAGGTGCGGCCCTGCAGATCCGCGATGGACCACGCCACCCGCAGACAACGGTCCGCGCCGCGGACGCTCAGCGTGCCCCGGTCCATCGCTCCGCGCAACGGCGCCATCGCCGCGGGGCCGGGCCGGAACCCGCGGCGCAACACCGGCCCGGGTACCTCCGCGTTGGTACGCACGCCCAGCACGCTCCATCGTTCGGCCGCAGCCGCCCGCGCGCGGGCAACCCGGGCCTGCACGTCCGCACTGGACTCCCCCGCGGCTCCGTCGCGAAACGCTCCCGCGCCGACGGGATTCATCTGCACCCGCAGATCGACCCGGTCCAGCAGCGGACCCGATAGCCGACCCAGGTATCGACGTTTGATCGCACCCGGGCAGATGCAATCTCGCGGGTCGGCGGGCGCACAGGGGCACAGGTTGGCGGCCAGCACCAACTGGAAACGCGCCGGGTAGCGGGCCACGCCGTCGCGGCGGGCCAGGCGAATCTCCCCATCCTCCAACGGAGTTCGCAGGGCCTCGAGCACGCTGGTGCCGATCTCCGCGCATTCGTCGAGGAACAGCACACCGCGGTGGGCCCGGCTCACGGCCCCCGGTCGGGCCAGCCCGGTGCCACCGCCGACCAGTGCAGCGACCGTCGAGCTGTGGTGCGGCGCCACGAACGGCGGGGTGGTGATCAGCGGCGTGTCGTCGGCCAGCAGCCCGGCCACCGAATGGATGGCGGTGACCTCGATGGCCTCGGCCTCGGTGAGCGCGGGCAGTAGACCCGGAAGCCGTTGCGCCAGCATGGTTTTCCCGATGCCCGGAGGCCCCGTCATCATCAGATGATGGGCGCCGGCGGCGGCGACCTCGAGGGCGTAGCGGGCCTGATCCTGCCCCACCACATCGGCCAGGTCGGCGTAGCCGCCATCGTCGGGCGCGGTGATCGGCACCCGCTCGGCCAACTGTGTCGCACCCTTGAGCCAGGACTGCAGCTGCGTCAGCGTGGCCACGCCGAGCACCTCGATGCCGTCCACCAGGCTGGCCTCGGCCAGATTTTCCATCGGCACCACCACCGTCGGCCAGCCCTCGCGCTGCGCGGCCAGCACCGCGGGCAGCACCCCACGGACCGAACGCACCCGGCCGTCGAGCGCCAATTCGCCCAGCAGCACGGTCTTCTCCAGTCGCGGCCAGGACTTCTTGCGTGCAGCCGAGAGGACCGCGCAGGCCAGGGCGACGTCATAGACGGACCCCACCTTGGGCAGGGTCGCCGGGGACAGGGCCAATGTCAGCCGCGACATCGGCCAGTCGTTGTCGCTGTTGGTGATGGCCGAGCGGACCCGGTCGCGCGACTCCTGCAGCGCCGCGTCGGGCAGGCCGACCAGATGCACACCGGGCAGACCCGAGGTGATGTCGGCCTCGATCTCCACGATCTCGCCGTGCAATCCGTTGACGGCCACCGAATACGCGCGCCCCAGCGCCATCAGCCCACACCCTTCAGATGCGAGATCTCCAGCCTGCGGATGCCGCCGAGCCGCACCCCGACCACGTCGATGCGCAAGGCCCCGAACCGGTCATCCTGCTGCGCGAGCCACAGCGCGGCCAGCCGGCGGATCCGGCGGACCTTCTCCGGTGTCACGGCTTCGGCCAGGCCGCCGAACCCGTCGCCAGTGCGGGTCTTGACCTCCACGAACACCACGGTCCGGCCCGAGGCATCGGTGGCGACGACGTCGAGTTCGCCGTACCGGCACCGCCAGTTTCGCACCAGGATCCGCATCCCCAGCGCCTCGAGGTGGTCGACGGCCAATTGCTCACCGCGCGCGCCGATCTCAGCGCGGGTCAGATTCTCCGGAACGGTCATGGCACTCAGACTGCGCACTACTCCCGACAGCGGCGTACCGCCGAACACCGAAACCCCCGGTCGAGCCACGGGTAGTACACAGTTGCGCATCCATCCACAGGCTGGAGACGATGACGTGGTAGAGACCGCCGGCAGGACATCGGCCTGTTCGTCGCGGGTGAACCGCAGTAGGCTGCCACCAGGCACACGCAGAGGGGGCTCGGTCGTGTTGGTTTCCAGTTTCGACATCAGCAGTGTGAATTACGGATCGAGCGCCATGCGCGCCACATACTCCGCCTATTGGCTGGAGCTGACGAACCTGTCCGACCGGACCATTTCGTTCGAGGTCGCCGCCCACGTCACGCGCTACTCGTCGTATCCGTACGGTCAGCCGACCGATCCGAATGTGCAGTTGGCCGAGCTGAAGAACTTCGTCGGCGGCGCAGTGGCCGGCGACTACTACACCTGGTACGCCGGCGGCTGGGCCCTCGAGAGCGGCCACCCAGTGCTGCGCCTCACGGTGCCGGTGCCGGCCAATTCGTCGCAGCCGGTCCGGCTGTCGGCGTTCTCGGTGAACAGATTCCCCCGCGCCGAGGGATACGTCGAACTCACGGTTCCCGTAATACGTTCGGAAAAGCCACCTTTCAACTGGATCCCGCAGTCCGACCGGCCCGTCCCGGTTCTGCTGTATCCCGCCACCGAAGAATCCGCGACGCAGGGCGGCAGTGCGATCTCGTCGGTGCGGCAACCGTTGCCGCTGGTCAGCGGGCAGCCCTACAACGAGATCCCGCCGAACACGGAGCTGCGAGTCCGGCGGTTCCCGATCCGTGACCTGCTGGTCCGCGACCCCGCCTTCGTCGCGAAGGCGGCGGGCGCCGGACCGGCCGACGAGGACGACGTGCGATCGGTGGTGGATCTGCTCACCTCGCTGGACGCCGACGACCGGGCGGCACTCAACGAACTGCTGCAGAAGATGGAGAGCCCGATTCGCGTCGAGCGCCGCGACTGAACCCGGGCGCGCCTTCCGGGCAACTCTCAACCTCAGCTTTACCCTGAGCATGTGACGGTTGTGACAGATGTGCTCGATGTTTCGCTGACAGCGCTCGACTTCGACGCCGCCATCCCCTGCGCCTGCAAGGGCTCCTGCAGCCATCAGGAACACGACGCCACCTGGTGGATCACCCTGTCCTGCGGGTGCTGCTACCCGTTCTGCGAGTCGGCGCTCAAATTGGCCAACCTGCGGTTGAAGGTGCGTCGGCTGAACTGCCGGCTGTGCGGCGCGGACCGCATCACCGTGCAGTCCGTCATCCGGATCTGACCCCCGCCGGCAACCGATCTATTCAGGCAGCCGCAGTTCGGGCTTGTCCACCTCTTCGACGTTCACGTCCTTGAACGTGATCACGCGGACCTGCTTGACGAAGCGCGCCGGCCGGTACATGTCCCACACCCAGGCGTCGGCGAGGCGGAGCTCGAAGTACACCTCACCGTCGGCGTTGTGCGGGATCAGCTCGACGTTGTTGGCCAGGTAGAAACGCCGTTCGGTCTCCACCACGTAGCTGAACTGCCCGACGATGTCCTTGTACTCGCGGTACAGCGAGAGCTCCATCTCGGTTTCGTACTTCTCGAGATCTTCAGCGCTCATCGTTGTGTGTTGTCCCTCATGTTCGGCGGATACCCGTCCATCTTTCCCTACGCCCGGCGAACCTGTCCTGCAACCCGGCGCACATTGATGAACGAGTACCGGTGCTGATCCGACGGGCCCAGCGTCGAGAGCGCGGTGGTGTGGGCCAGCGTGCTGTACCCCTTGTGCTCGGCGAACCCGTAGCCGGGATAGTCGGCGTCCAGCTCGACCATCAGCCGGTCGCGGCTGACCTTGGCCAGCACACTGGCCGCGGCGATACACGCTGCCGCCCCGTCACCACCGATCACCGGCAGGGACGGCACCGCGAGGCCGGGCACCCGGAAGCCGTCGGACAGCACATAGCCGGGCCGCATCGCCAGCCCCGCAACGGCACGGCGCATGCCCTCGATGTTGGCGACGTGCACGCCGCGACGATCCACCTCGGCCGACGGGATGAACACCACGTGATAGGCCAGGGCATACCGCTTGATCAGGGGGAAGAGTCGCTCACGTTCACGTTCGCCGAGCTTCTTCGAATCGTCCAGGGCCGCCAGGCTGCCCAGCCGGTTGGGGCCCAGCACGCAGGCCGCCACCACCAGTGGGCCCGCACACGCGCCACGGCCGACCTCATCGACGCCAGCGACCGGCCCCAGACCACCGCGATAGAGCGCGGACTCGAGGGTGCGCAGCCCTGCCGACCGCCGGATGACGGTCCGCGGCGGCCAGATCATGGTCAGCCGCCCTGCTGCGGGTCGATCGAGCGCACACCACCCCAGCGGCCGGGCGGCCAGGCGATGAAGCGCGCCTTGCCGATCACGTTGCCCACCGGGACGGTGCCCTGCTCCGGGTCGCCCGTGCAGATCAAGCTCTTCTGGAAGTCCGCCGGGTTGCTGGCGCAGTGACCACGCGAATCCAGCGAATGGGTGCGGTTGTCGCCCATCACCCACAACCGACCCTCGGGCACCTTCACCGGGCCGAACTCGCTGCCCAGACAGGGGAATTCGGCGGGGTCGGCGGACATGGTCTCGGGATTCAGGTACGGCTCGGTCAGCCGCTTGCCGTCGACGGTCAGACCGGTGGCGACGCGGCATTCCACGGTCTGTCCACCGACCGCGATAACACGTTTGACCAGGTCGTTCTCGTCGGGAGGGATGAGATTGACGAACGACAGCGCGTTCTGGATCGCCCGGATGACGGTGTTGCTCGAACGGTTCGACTTGTAGCCGGCGTTCCAGGCCGACGGGCCCTTGAAGACGACGACGTCGCCGGGTTCGGGCTCGGAGAAGTGGTAGACCATCTTGTCGACCACCACCCGGTCACCGACACAGCCCGAGCAGCCGTGCAGCGTCGGCTCCATCGATTCCGAGGGAATCAGGTAGGGGCGCGCGATGAACGTCATCACGCCGACGTAGAACACCAGCGCGATGGACACCAGTATGACGAATTCGCGTAGCGCAGAACGCTTCTTGGGTGGTTCCGCGGACGTCTCGTCGGGCGCCGCCGTGGGATCGGCCGAGTCAGAGGTGTCGGTCACGGCAACAGCGTAGCCACGAAACCTGCGAGCTCAGCGCCCGGGCGCGCCGCCCTGGGCGCGTTCAGCGCTTCTCTTTGATCTTGGCCTTCTTGCCACGCAGTTCGCGCAGGTAGTACAGCTTGGCGCGGCGCACATCGCCACGGGTCACGACCTCGATGTGGTCGACATTGGGAGAATGCACGGGGAACGTACGCTCCACGCCCACGCCGTAGCTCTCCTTGCGGACGGTGAAGGTCTCGCGCACACCGCCACCCTGGCGCCGGAGGACGACACCCTTGAAGACCTGGATGCGCTCCTTGCTGCCCTCGATGACCTTCACGTGCACGTTCACGGTGTCGCCGGGGCCGAAAGCCGGGATATCGTCGCGCAGCGACGCCTGGTCGACGAAGTCCAGCGTGTTCATCGGTGACTCTTCCTTGCGGTCGCGGCCTGCGGGCGGCGGCTCGGGAACGAGCGCGGCCGACCCATCGAGCCGATGGTTGGGGCTTGCGGGTTGTTCGCCCGGCGGCGGCGCGTGAGCGGCCCGGCGCGGACAACTGCTCAATTGTGCCAGATGGCGGGCACGCAGAGAAATCGCGACCGCCGGATCGGCATCCGGCACACACCCGCTCGCGAAGTGCGCGATTGGTACCTCCGCCGATTAACCTATCCAGCAAACCCCGTCCCGCGCTCCTGAAGGAGATTCATGCCACGCCGCCCGTTCCCGCTGACCCGGGCGTTCGCGGCGGTTGGTTGCATGGCCCTGCTGGGCAGCCTCGCCGGGTGCGAGGCCAGGGTCTACGGCGCTCCCCCGATGGGTCCGACGGGTTCCGGCGTGCACGCGCTGCTGCCGGCCGCACCGGTCGGCAACACCCCGTCCGCGCCACCGAGCATGCTCGCCGCCTTCGACGGGTTGCCGGCCCGCGCCCAGCAGGCGACGGCCGACGCGTCCCGTGCCGGGGCCGACATCAACGTCGCAGTACTCGACCGCGACAACGGGCAGTTGGTCACCAACGGGCACAACGGCACCATCGCCATTGCGTCGGTGGTGAAGCTCTTCATCGCCGACGATCTGCTGTTGCAGGTGGCCAAGGGGCAGACCGAGCTGACACCGGCGGACCAGCAGCTGCTCGACGTGATGCTGCGTTCCTCGGACGACAGCGCGGCCGAGACGTTCTGGAACCGCAGCGGCGGCTCCGCGATCATCACGCGGGTGGTGGGCCGCTACGGGCTGACCGCCACCCAAGTTCCCGGAAACGGACGCTGGTACAACACCATCAGCACGGTCACCGACCTGGTGCACTACTACGACATGTTGCTCTCCGGTGCCGGCGGATTGCCGCCGGAGCAGGCCAACATCATCGTGGGCGACCTGGCGCAGTCGACGCCCACCGCGCCCGACGGAATGGTGCCCGGCGGGGTGTACCCCCAGCGGTTCGGAATCCCCGAAGGCCTCTACGGCGAGCCCGTCGCCGTCAAGCAGGGCTGGATGTGCTGCATCGGCGCCGACTGGATGCATCTGTCGACCGGGGTGATCGGGATGGACCGCCGCTACGTGATGGCGATCAGTTCGATGCAGGCCGCTGACGCGGACGACGCGCGTGAGACCATCACCGACGCGGTGAAGACGATGTTCCCCGGCGGCCGGATCTAGACGTCGGCGTCGGGCAGTTCACCGAGCAGATCGGGACGCCGCTCACGCGTGCGGCGCAACGATTCAGCACGCCGCCACGCTGCCAGCCGGGCGTGGTCACCGGAGAGCAGGACGTCGGGCACGTCCAGCCCGCGCCAGCTCGGCGGCCGGGTGTAGCTGGGACTCTCCAGCATTCCCCCGAGCGACGACGCGTGCGAATCCTGTTGGTGTGACGCAGGATTGCCCAACACGTTGGGCACCAGTCGCAGCACCGCCTCGACCATCACCAGCGCGGCCACCTCGCCGCCGTTGAGCACGTAGTCGCCGATCGACACCTCCTCGACCCGCATCCGGCGCGCCGCGTCCTCGACCACCCGCTGATCGATGCCCTCGTAGCGGCCGCAGGCGAACACCAGGTGTTCCTCGCCGCTCCAGCGCGCGGCGGTGGCCTGGTCGAACAACCGGCCGGCGGGCGGCGGAACCACCAGCAGCGAACGCTCCGAACAGATTTCGTCGAGCGCCTGGCCCCATACCGGGGCGCGCATCACCATTCCCGGGCCGCCGCCGTAGGGGGCGTCGTCGACCGAGCGGTGTACATCCTGCGTCCAGTCCCGCAGGTCGTGGACGCCGAGCTCCACCAGGCCGGACTGAATGGCCTTGCCCGGCAGCGACTCCCGCAGCGGCTCGAGATACGCCGGGAAGATCGTGACGATGTCGATCCTCATGGACCGCAACCCGTCACAGCTCGTCCAGGTTCAGCAGACCGTCGGGCGGGTCGATCTCGACCAATCCGTCGTTCAGCGACACCGTCGGCACGATCGCAGCCACGAACGGCACCAGCACCTCCGAGCCGTCGGGCCTCGTCACGCTCAACAACTCGCCCGCCGCGGTATGCAGCACCTCGGCCACGACGCCGACGTCGGTGCCGTCGACGGTGCGGACCCGCAATCCTTCGAGTTGGTGGTCGTAATACTCGTCGGGTTCGGTGATGGGCGGCAGCTCGCCGGAGTCGACGACGAACAGGGTTCCGCGCAGGGCGTCGGCGCCGTCGCGGTCGTTGACCCCGGCCAGTCGCACCAACAGCCGCCCGCCGTGCGCACGAACCGACTCGATGGTGAAGCTGCCATCCGGCCGTCCACGGAATCCCTTGGCCCGCAGCGTTTTACCGCGGGCGAATCGGATTTCCGGGTCGTCGGTCCGAACATCGACAACGACCTCGCCGGCGATGCCGTGCGCCTTGGCCACGCGCCCGACGACCAGCTCCATGGGTGACTACTGGTCGGTGTCCACCACGTCGACCCGGATGCCACGACCGCCGATGCCGGCGACCAGGGTGCGCAGCGCGGTCGCGGTGCGACCACCGCGACCGATCACCTTGCCCAGGTCGTCGGGGTGGACGTGCACCTCGACGGTGCGGCCACGGCGGTTGGTCACCAGGTCGACGCGGACGTCGTCAGGGTTGTCGACGATTCCGCGAACCAGATGCTCGACGGCGTCGACGACGACGGTGCTCATTCGGCAGGCGTCTCGGCTTCGGCGGCCGGGGCCTCCTCGGCAGCCGGAGCCTCAGCGGCGGGGGCCTCGGCCTCAGCGGCCGGAGCCTCCTCGACTGCCTCTTCGGCCTTCTTGGCGGGCGCCTTCTTCTTCTTGAGCTGGGTGGCCTCACCGCTGGGAGCGCCGTCGGCGGCGGCCAGGGCCGCGTTGAACAGGTCCAGCTTGGACGGCTTGGGTTCCTTGACCTTCAGGGTGCCCTCGGCGCCCGGCAGGCCCTTGAACTTCTGCCAGTCGCCGGTGATCTTCAGCAGCGCCAGAACGGGTTCGGTGGGCTGGGCGCCGACACCCAGCCAGTACTGCGCGCGCTCCGAATCGATCTCGATCAGGCTCGGCTCTTCCTTGGGGTGGTAGCGGCCGATGACCTCGATGGAGCGGCCGTCGCGGCGGGTGCGAGCGTCGGCGACGGCAATGCGGTACTGGGGATTGCGGATCTTGCCAAGCCGGGTGAGCTTGATCTTGACAGCCATGATGAAACGTCTCCTGTGGTTGCCACGCTGCAATTCAGCGATGCCGAGCAGGTGGCCCGGATCCGGTTTTGCCTCACGTGTGTGACCGCGCACGGCCGGAGTCGCGCGACAGACAGCCGCCTATTCTGCCAGAAGCCGCACGTCCAGAGAAAATCGCCGACCCACACGCGACCTCACAGCAGCTTGTCGAAGCACTTCTCCTCGACGCGACGCGTCATCCGCCAGCCGTCGGGCGTTCGGACCAGTTCGTCGACGTACCAGATACCCACGAACAAGATCTGGCTCTGCTTGTCGCCCTCGGCGGCCCTGAACACCATCGGGTTGAAGCAGATGGTGCGCACGGACGCGCTTTCGGCGTCCGCGGAGAACCGGATATCGACATTGCCCAGCATGTGCGAGTAGGCCGGGAAGGTCGGCAGCACCTCGGCGAGCCACTTCTTGACCTCCGGATAGCCCCCGTCGATACCGCCGGTGACGCGGTAGTCGATGTAGGCATCCGGGGTGAACACCGCATCGAGGTCGTCGAACCGACGCTGGTCCAGCGCGGTCGAGTAGTCGATGAGCAGTTGCTGGATCTCCAGCCGATCGGATATCTCCTGCAGGCTCAGCACACTGAGAAGGTAGGCCGCACAGCCTCACCCACCGCAAGGAAGGCCGCCCTAACGAGAACCCGGCGGTACGCTCGGGGGCCATGCGCCGGATTCTGACCTGCCTTGCCGTGTTCCTCGCGTCCTTCGCCCTGCTGGCCGCACCGCTCGCCGTGGCCGACCCCCTCGACGTGCAGCCGGCCGGTTCGGCCCCGATCCCCGGCGGCCCGGCGGCATCGTGGATCATCGCCGACATGGACACCGGCCAAGTTCTGGCCGCCCGCAACGAGGACGCGCCGTCACCGCCAGCCAGCACCATCAAAACCCTTCTGGCACAGGTGATCCTGGACGAGGTACCGCTGGATACGACCATCGTCGCCACCGAGGCGGACACTCACGTGGAATGCAACTGCGCGGGAGTGGCGCCCGGGGTCACCTACACCGCCCGGCAACTGCTCGAGGGGCTGCTGCTGGTGTCCGGCAACGATGCGGCCAACACCTTGGCCCGGATGGTCGGCGGACCGGACGAAGCCGTGGCGAAGATGAACGCCAAGGCCGCGCTGCTGGGCGCCTACGGAACCAACACCGGCAGCCCGTCGGGTATCGACGCGCCCGGCATGGCGATGTGGAGCACGCCGCACGACCTGGCCGTCATCTTCCGCAACGCGATGAGCTACCCGGTGTTCGCCCAGATCACCAGCCAACCGACCGCGGTGTTCCCCACCAAGACCGGTAACAAGGTGCTGGTCAACCAGGACGAGATGCTGCACCGCTATCCCGGCTTCCTCGGTGGCAAGACCGGCTACACCGACCTGGCCCGCAAGACGTTCGTCGGGGCGGCCCAGCGCAACGGGCGACGCCTGGTGGTCGCGATGATGTACGGCCTGGTGCACGAGGGCGGGCCCACCTACTGGGACCAGGCCGCCAGCCTGCTCGACTGGGGGTTCGCCCTGGACCGCAACTCCGGCGTCGGGGCCCTGTAGCCGCAACCCGTTCGAGACCTCGGCGCGTCCTGGAGTAGACGCCCGCCGCCTACTGTCGTCGCTCGTGGCCCTGCGACGCGCGTTGATGATCGCGGTGGCGATGTCCGCCGCAGTGGCGACGGCCCTGGCCCCGGCGGTCACCGCCGAACCCGTCGTCGGTCCCGCCGCCGCGGTCACCGCGCCCGAGGGGCCGGCTCAGGCCTGGCTGGTGGCGGACATCGACACCGGGAAGATCCTGGCCGGCAAGGACCCCTACGGCGTGCACGCACCGGCGAGCACCATCAAACCGTTGCTGGCGATGGTGGTGCTCGACAACCTCGCGCCGAACGCCGCGGTGCGCGCCACCGCGGCGCACACCCAGGTCGAATGTTCTTGTGTGGGACTGGTTCCGGGACAGGTGTACACCGCACGGCAACTGCTCGACGGGCTGTTGATGGTGTCGGGCAATGACGCCGCGAATCTGCTGGCCGACATGCTCGGCGGCTACCGCGCGGCCATCGCCCGGATGACGGCGAAGGCCGCCAGCCTGGGCGCCCGGCACACCCGGGCGATGTCGCCGTCGGGCCTGGACGGCCCGGGCTGGGAAACCCTGACCAGCCCGCACGACCTCGCGCTGATCTACCGGGCGGCGCTGACCTACCCGATCATCGCCCAGATCATGCGGCAGCCGACGGCCCAGTTCCCCGACCGGGGCGGCTACAAGACACTCACCGCACAGAACAAGTTGCTGGCGCGTTACCCCGGCGACCTCGCCGGGAAAACCGGCTACACAGATCTGGCCGGGGACACCTTCGTCACCGTCGCCCAGCGCGACGGCCGGCGCCTGGCGGTGGTGCTGATGAAGGGCGACGGCCCGCTGTGGGACCAGGCCGTCGGCCTGCTGGACTGGGGATTCGCCCAGCCGCGCTGAGCATCCGCGCTGACCGAACGGCGCCGAACGTGGGCCCCACGCACGCAATTCCCGACTCCGGCAGCCATAGGACCCACACTCGTCGCGCCGGCCGGCTCAGAGTTCGGCGAAGGCCCGCACCGGGAACGTGCCGAAGCCCTCGATGGCCGGGGGCGCGGCGGTGAACCGGGCGCCGGATAACGGCAGCGCACCCAGGTTGGTCAGGTGTTCGACGACGTGCACCCCGGCACCGAGCAGCAGCGTGTGGGCCGGCCGCTCACCGCCGGACTCGGTGTCGTCGATGTTGACCGAGTCGATGCCGACCAGCACCGCCCCCGCATCGATCAGGTACATCGCACCGTCGGCGCTGAGATACGGTGCACCCGAACCGTATTCAGCCGACCCGAAGTTCCGGTCCCAGCCGGTGTGCAACAGCACCGCCGCGCCCTGCAGATCCCGGCCGGCCAGCAGGTCCACCCCGATCCCCCGGCCCGGCAGTTCGGTCAGGTCGTACACCTCGGCGGGCAGCCCGACCAGGGTGGCCAGATCCAGGCCGGCCAGGTCGGCGCCGTCGGCGTAGCGATGGAACGGCGAATCCAGGTAGGTGCCGGTGTTCCCGATCATCGTGATGACGTCCATCGCGAATTCGGTTCCCGGGGCGTACTTGTCGCGGGACTGTTCCCGGGTCAGATGCGGGGTGATCGTCGGCGCGGGCAGACCCGGATAGGTGTTCAGCCCGGCCCGGATGCGATGACTGAGATCGACAATGGATTTCGCGGTCACAGGTATACGACTCCTTCGAGCATCACCAGATCGGGTTGGTTCAGGGCCCCGGGCTGGCGCGGGTCGGACCGGAAGCACAACAGGTCGGCGCGCGCACCGTGTTCGATACCACTGCGGCCCAGCCAGTTTCGCGCGTTCCACGACGCCGCGCCCAGCGCGTCGTGTGGACTCATCCCGACGCCGTGCAGTGCGCACACCTCGTCGGCGATCCGGCCGTGGGCGACCATGCTGCCGGCGTCGGTGCCCGCGTAGATCGCCACCCCGGCCTCCCGCGCCGCCCCGACCCGGGCCCGGCACGACGCATAGAGATCGCGCATGTGCTTGGCGTAGGTGGGGTATTTCGTTGCGGCGTCGGCGATGCCGGGGAAGTTGTCGATGTTGATCAGGGTGGGCACCAGGGCGGTGCCGCGGGCGGCCATCATCGCGATGGTGTCGTCGGTCAGTCCGGTGCCGTGCTCGATGCAGTCGATGCCGGCGTTGATCAGGCCGGGCAGCGCATCCTCGCCGAACACGTGGGCGGTCACTCGCGCACCGTTGGCGTGCGCGGCGTCGATGGCCGCGGCGAGCACGTCGTCGGACCACAGCGGGGCCAGGTCCCCCACCGCGCGGTCGATCCAGTCGCCGACCAACTTGACCCAGCCGTCACCGAACCGGGCCTGCTCGGCGACCACATCGGGCAGTTGCCATTCGTCCTCGATGTCGATGGGCAGACCGGGGCTGTACCGCTTGGGCCGCGCGATGTGCCGGCCCGCCCGGATGATGCGCGGCAGATCGGCCCGTGCATCGAGGCTGCGAGTATCCACCGGGGACCCCGCATCCCGCAGCAGCAGCGCGCCGGCGGCCCGTTCAACCTCGGCCTGTTCGACCGCCTCGTCGAGCGAGGTGGCGCCGTGCACCCCCAGCCCGATATGACAGTGTGCGTCGACCAGACCCGGAATGATCCAGCCGTCATATCCATCGGCGCCGAACACCGTCGTCGCATCCGCGATCGGTTCGGCGCAGAGCAGCCCGTCGCGTACCCACCAGTCCGCCGGCTCGCCGCCCGGCAGGACGGTGCCCCGGACGTGCAGCGGGCCGCGCACCTACTTCTGGCCCGGGAACTTCAGCTTGGACAGGTCGAAATCGGCCAACCCGGGCGGCAATTCGTCGAGCCCGGGTGGCATCTGGGACAGGTCGGGGAAACCGCCGGGCATTCCGGCTACCAGCGGGTTCCGCGCCTTCGGCGGCGTCGGTCCCCGGCCACCCTTCTTGCCCTTGCCCTTGGCGTTCTTGCGGTTCTTCGACGACTTGCGCGCACCGGGGAAGCCGAAGCTGCCGGCCATCTGCGACATCATCTTGCGGGCCTCGAAGAACCGGTCGACCAGCTGGTTGACCTCAGAGACGGCGACACCCGAACCGTTGGCGATCCGCAGCCGCCGGGACGCGTTGATGATCTTCGGGTCGGCGCGCTCCTGCGGCGTCATGCCACGGATGATGGCCTGCACCCGGTCCAGGTGACTGTCGTCGACGGCGGCCAGCGCGTCCTTCATCTGTCCCGCACCGGGCAGCATGCCGAGCAGGTTGCCGATCGGCCCCATCTTGCGGATGGCCAGCATCTGCTCGAGGAAGTCCTCCAGGGTCAGTTCGCCGGAGCCGATCTTGGCGGCGGCCTCCTCGGCCTTCTGCTGGTCGAAGACCTGCTCGGCCTGCTCGATGAGGCTCAGCACGTCGCCCATTCCCAGGATGCGCGACGCCATCCGGCCCGGGTGGAAGACGTCGAAGTCCTCGAGCTTCTCGCCGGTGGACGCGAACATGATGGGGACGCCGGTGATCTCGCGGACCGACAGCGCGGCGCCGCCGCGGGCGTCGCCGTCCAGCTTGGTCAGCACGACGCCGGTGAACCCGACACCGGCGCCGAAGGCCTCGGCGGTGGCGACGGCGTCCTGACCGATCATCGCGTCCAGCACGAAGAACGTCTCGTCGGGTTGGACCGCGTCACGGATGGCCGCGGCCTGCGCCATCAGGACGTCGTCGATGCCCAGCCGGCCCGCGGTGTCGACGATGACGACGTCGAACATGTGCGACTTCGCGTGCTCGAGGCCGGCCGCGGCCACCGCAACGGGGTCCCCGGCGCCCGCACCGCCGGTGTCCGCGGACTGCGCCGAGGTTCCCGGATGGGGCGCGAAGGTGACCACGCCGGCGCGCTCGCCGACGATCTTCAGCTGGTCCACCGCGCCCGGGCGCTGCAGATCGCAGGCGACCAGCAGCGGGGTGTGGCCCTGCCCCTTCAACCACTTCGCCAGCTTGCCGGCCAGGGTGGTCTTACCGGCGCCCTGCAGGCCGGCCAGCATGATGACCGTCGGCGGATTCTTGGCGAACTGCAGTTGCCGGGTCTGGCCACCGAGGATCCCGATGAGCTCGTCGTTGACGATCTTGACGACCTGCTGGGCCGGGTTGAGTGCGCCGGACACCTCCGCGCCCTTGGCGCGTTCCTTGATGCGGCCGACGAAGTTGCGCACGACGGGCAGCGACACATCGGCCTCGAGCAGCGCCAGGCGGATCTCCCGGGCAGTGGCGTCGATATCCGCGTCGGTCAGCCGGCCCTTGCCGCGCAGACCCGACAGCGCTCCGGTCAACCGGTCGGAGAGGGATTCAAACACCTGGCCAGCCTAGCCGCTGCCCTTCCCTTGCTCCCGCCACCATGTCGGCCGAACGGACGAATCGGCGCTTCCGGCGCTAACGTTTCGCGGTTCGACGACGAAACTTGCGTTGACACGTTCTCACCAGGGGGGATCCATGAGTTTCGGTATCCGATCAGGTTTCGCACGACGCATCGGTGTCGCCGCCGTCACCGGGGTGACCATCCCGGCGCTTTTCTTCGCCGCACCCGCCCAGGCGGCAACCGGCACGGTGAAGGCAAAGACCCAGCGCATGACGGCTGCGAATCTGAATTCGAAGCAAGAGGGCTGGTACAACCCGGGCGACCGGTTGAACCTCGTCTGCTCAACCCGCGGACAGTCCGTGAAGGGTTTCTTCAGCTTCAACATTCCCGGCGGCTGGGACAACCTGTGGTATCGCACGTCGGACAATCACTACGTCGCTGACGTCGACATCGAGACGGGATCGCTCGGTGCGGTGGCACCCGACTGCAACGCGGCGCCGCCCGCGCAACAAGCTCCGGCGCCCGCCGCGCCCTCCTCAAAAGTGGACGCGGCGATCGCCAAAGCCAACAGCATGGTGGGTACCGATGCCTTTGGCGACGTGGGCTGTGGCAAGTTCGTGGCGGCAGCATTCGGTGTGCCCGGCATCGGATACGACACAGCCAAGCTTTTTCGGAACGCGCTGGCCGCTCAGAACAAGATTCACATGGATCAGCCAGCACCGAGGGGCGCACTGGTGTTTTCCCAGAGCTCCAAGGACTGGGGCGCAGGACACGTGGTCATCGCGCAAGGCAATGGCACGTATATTTCCGGCGGTGTGTGGAAGGGGTGGTCAGGCGTGGCTGGCGCGGGCCATAACGTTCAGGTCCTGAACAGCTGGAATATCACTCCCGGTGCTCAATACTTGGGCTGGGCATACGCCCCCTGGTGATGATTGACATCTCGGACTGAACAGACCATCACGCGAAAATATTTGAGGCACTCTCTCTCGAAAATGGGGTGAAGATGAACGTTCGTCATGCAATCGTCGCATCGCTACTCACCGCTCCGATTGCCATCGGGCTCGTGGCCTGCAACAGCATGAGCACATCAACAGCGCCCAGTTCAGGCTCAATTGTCGCCGACCATTCAGACACCACGATGAATACATCAACTGTGGATTCAACTCAGGCTCTCGGCGAGAAAGGACCTCTCGGAGACATCATGTATCAGAAGTCCACTGTCATGGGCCCCACTTGGCACAAAATGCAATGGAAGAACGGCCCGTTGCAGAAGGCCGCGGTAAAGCAACTACTTGACGACGGGGCACTCCCCATCGTCGCCGCGCTGTCTGGATACGACTTCGCCGATGACGACACTCCCGAAGGTGTCCTAACGCCGCCCCCCGGTGTACACACCGCCGAAGCGATCCTTCCAGAGAACATCGACATGACGCACCTCGATGACTCAATCGCTGAGTATCGATACATCATCGACGGCAAGACGTATCATTACCGGAATTAGCCTTAACTCAGCCCTTGTGCGTGCGTCGGCCGAGGATTCATCCGGAGCCGACAATACCCAGAGACGACGTCGCACAGTCGTACGTTTGAATACAAGTGGAGCTTCCGACTCCATATGAGAACGGTTGCGATTAGCCTCCCCACCATGTTGAGACAGTCGCTGTCGATGGTTGCGCTTTTGTGCCTGGCCCTCACCGCATGCACTGCCGAATCAAGCGAGAGGCCCGCGGCTCCATCGCGTGTTGGCAATCCCGTGTCGGTGCCGTCGATACTGCTGCTGGACGGGTCCGAATCGATGGCACAGACCGACGCCCCAGGTCCGCGAATCGATGCGGCCAAGAACGCCGCGCAGGTGCTGATCGACAGCCTTCCCGATGCCGCGACGCTCGGGCTGCAAACCTATGGCACAAAGACGGGATCGGCTCCCGAGGACAAGGCTGCAGGCTGCCACGACGTCACCACGCTGGTCCCGCTGAGCCCCCTCGACCGCGGTACTGTGAAGTCCGCGGTCGAGGCCATCACTCCCTCCGGCTACACCCCGATCAGCCTGGCCCTCACCAAAGCCGCCGACCAACTCCCAGCCGACAACTCCGCACAAGCAATCGTCCTAGTCTCCGACGGCGAAGACACCTGCGACACCCCTCCGTGTGAGACCGCCGCGCAACTCAAGAAAGACCGCCCCGGCCTGACGATCTCAACCGTCGGATTCAAGGTTGACGGCGCGGCCGCCGATCAACTGCGCTGCATCGCCGAGGCAGCTGGGGGACTTTTCGTTACCGCGGCAAATGCCAACCAGCTCAGTGCGCGACTGCTCGCGACCCAAGACCTTGATCAAGCCAACCAATCGTTGTCAGCCGCCGGCATCGCCGGCATCACCTTGGGCGCCACCGTCGACGATATTCGCGCTATCTACACCGACTTTCCCGCGGTTTCCACCAGT
>RRZU011136740.1_pt1 | contig 23449 bp, 29 predicted proteins | sample 2165561 | NCBI WGS metagenome assembly RRZU01 (sample SAMN10456909, study PRJNA506462) | wastewater metagenome | isolation source: wastewater sludge | place: USA: Moscow, Idaho | reverse complement strand
CGAGGAACCCGGAGAAGTCGTCGGTGCCGAGCCCTCCGTACTCCCCTGCAAGTGCCTCCGCGGCCTCCCGGCGCCGGCCGTACACCGCACTCACGGTGGTGTGTGGCCCGGCGGCCAGCATCGGCGCATGGAACATACCTGCCCAGGGCCCAGCTCCGGCGATCCCTACCCGCACTGCATCCATGACGGTGATTCTGCCGCCGATCGCAGGGCGCCCGCACGGCGGCAGCCCTCAGACGTTCAGTGCCGGCTGCTCGATGTGCGCTGTCGACACACTGGCCCAGCGTTAGGTCGCTTGGCGCTACTGACTCAGGACACGGGCTCTCGGACGGACGTAGGACGAACAGGGCGCAACCGCGCCGCCGCGGAGGTTGAATGGGGCCATGATCAATCGACTTGAACGCAGTACAGGCTCGGCGGTCGGCTACCGGTTCTCCGGAGCCATCGGCCGCGAGGACTACGCCGTACTGGTGCCGGAGATGCAGGCCCTCGTCGACCAGTACGGATCCGTGCAACTGCTCTGCGACCTCACCGACTTCACCTCGGAACGCCCGAGCGCTTGGTGGGACGACATGCAGTTCGGGCACGACTTCCACAAGAAGATCACCAAGATGGCCGTCGTCGGAGGCGGGATGGAGAAGGTGATCGCCGAGGTCGCGAAGATGTACGCCGGAGAGGTGCGCTACTTCCCCGACGAGGACTCCGCCTGGACCTGGCTGCTCGCCTGAGCCACCTCTTGGTGAGGAAATGACACCTCACGTGTCACTTCCTCACCAAGAGGTGTTCGGTCGCCTTGACAGAAGAACTATATACACTCAATATGTTGTTTAACTGTTTGGAGGCCGACTATGACGTACCCCCTGGGCGTGTGGCAAGCCATGCTCGCGTGCGCCTACGTGGCTGACAAGGCCGCTCTCGGCGACGACGGGTTCGTCGCGACCGCGCGCCTGGCCGCGGACCTGGGACTGCCGGCCCCCAGCGCAGCCGCCCTGTTGCGCCGCCTTACCGCGGCGGGGCTCATCGAGACCCGCGAAGGAGCCCGCGGCGGCGTGCGCCTGGCGCGTGCGGCACAGGAGATCACACTCGACGACATCGTCGCGGGCATGCAGCAAGCCCGCCCCCTGTTCGCCACCGACCACCGCATCCAGGTGAGCGGACCCACCCCGGCCCGCCGCCAGAAGCAACTTCGAACCGCCCTGCAGAACGCGGAGAACGCTCTGCACCAATCCCTCCAGGAGGTGACTCTGGCCGACCTCACGCGCTGAGGTGGCCGGGATGCTCCTGCGCTGCCTCGTGTCCGTAACTACATAAACACAATATTCTGTTTAGGAGAAAGAAATGCGAATCATCCGCCTGACACTCATCGCCATCGGCGTCATCCAGATCGTGCTGGGGGCGGTGTTCCTGATCCCCAACGCGTTCGCCCATCTGATGGGGCTTCCGGACGCACCCACGTGGGCAAGCTGGATGCTGACCATGTTCGCCGCCAGAGCCTTCGGCTTCGGGTACGGCATGCTTCTGGCCGCGCGCGAGCCGAAGCGCCATCGCAGTTGGATCGTGGCGATGGTCGGCGTCCAGGCCATCGACTGGCTGGGAACAGCGGCCTACCTCATCACGGGCGCACTGACACTGAGCACCGTGACGACCGCCGCCTTCCTCCCGCTCATCTTCATCGGGAGCCTGTGGCGGCCGGCGACGACACCCTCACCACGACTCGCGACTAGTTCTTCGTGACCCCGAGTCCGGCCGCTGCACGCATCGCGGGCAGGACGACGAGTGCGAGCAGAGCCAGAACGGGAACCGCAGCAGCGGCACAGAGCACTGCGTAGGAGGACTGCAGGACGATGATCCCCGCAAGCGCTCCCCCGAGGGCGCCGGCCACGTTCATGCTGAGGTCTGACAACCCCTGCACGGAGGGACGCTCAGCCGGGTCGCAATCATCGGTCAGGAGTGTGGACCCGGCGATGAGCGTGCACGACCAACCCAGACCCAGCAGGAACAGGCCGGCGCCCAGGACCGGCACGTTCTCCGCCGGGGCCAGGCCGCTGACCACGCTGGACATGAGCAGGATCACCGCACCCACCACGATGATCTGGATCCGCCCGAACCGGTCCACGGCCCATCCGACCACCGGCGACAAGGCGAACATCCCCAACACGTGAACGCTGATCACCAGGCCGATGAGCCGCAGGGAGACATCCACATGCGCCATGTGGACGGGGGTCATCACCATCACCATCACCATGGCGACGTGTCCGATCGAGACCGCGGCGATCCCCAGGACTGCCCGGCGATGCCGGCGCAGGTGCGCCAAGCCGTCACGCAGCCGAGGCCTGGCCATCGGACCCGATGCCGCCTCCGCCACCGACCTGGCAAGCAGGTAGGGGTCGGGACGCAGCCTCACGAACAGGATCACGGACGCACCGACCAGGACCGCAGCAGCAAGCACGAACGGTCCGGTCAGTTGGGGCAGCCCCGCACGCAGCGCCAGAGACCCGGAGAACTCCAGAAGGTTCGGACCGAGCACGGCCCCGATGGTGCCGGCCCACACGACGATCGACAACGCCCGTCCGCGGTGATCCTCGTCAGCGAGGTCGGTCGCCGCGTACCGCCCCTGATACCCGGCAGCGGTCGAGACCCCCAGCAACAGACACCCGAGGAGCACGACTCCGATCACACCCGCCGTGCCTCCGATGACGACTGTGACGGCGCCAAAGGCTCCGATGGCGTAGCCGGTGGACAGCGCGAAACGTCGGCCGTGGGACAAGGCCAACTGTGCCAACGGAAGGGCCAGCAGTGCTGCGCCGAGCACACCCGCGGTCTGCGCGAGCCCCGCGGCCCCCTCCCCGGCCAGCGACGCGGCGATCAACGCACCCGCGGGCAAGGAACCCGCGACAGCGACTCCGCTGAGCATCTGGGTGACGGACAACGTGCCGACGGTACGGCGCTGCACAGCGCGCACGTCGGTGTCGGCATGAAGAATCCCGGTCACCCCCATAGCCTAGCCATCCGTCGGACCCCCGGTTTGCGGTGTGCAATTAGATTGTGCACAATATATTTATGGATACCATCTACGATCTCTCCTTCCGCTCCAACACCGGCGAAGTGATCGACTTGAGCCAGTTCCGCGGTCAGCCGCTTCTGATCGTGAACACCGCCAGCAAGTGCGGGTTCGCACCGCAATACGACGGTCTGCAGGAACTGCACGAGACCTACGGTCCGCAGGGCCTGGTCGTGCTCGGCTTCCCGTGCGGACAGTTCGCCAACCAGGAGCCCGGCGACGACTCTGACATCGAGGAGTACTGCCGGGTCAATCACGGCGTCACCTTCACACTGAGCACGAAGATCGATGTCAACGGCAAGAACACCGACCCCGTCTTCGAGTTCCTCAAGGATCGCTCCCGCGGATTGCTCGGATCCTCCATCAAGTGGAACTTCACCAAGTTCCTTGTCGCCCCCGACGGCGTGACGGTGAAGCGGTACTCCCCCAAGACCGACCCGTCCGCGCTCACCTCCGACATCGAAGCCCTGCTGCGGTCCGAAGCAGCCTGATGTCCCGGCAGCCCACACCGCCGCAGTTGCTCCTGGAGAACCAGCTCTGCTTCCTGTTCCACAGGATCAGCCGGGATCTCGACGCGGCCTACCGTCCGCTCCTCAACGAGTTGGGGCTGACCTATCCGCAGTACCTGGTGATGCTCGTGCTGTGGGAGCAGGACGGCCGCAGTGTGGGAGAAATCGGCCAGGAACTGTGCTTGGACTCCGGCACTCTGTCGCCGCTGCTGCGCCGGCTTCAGGTGCGAGGACTGCTCGAACGGCGGCGTGATCCCGCCGACGAGCGTCGCGTGACGCTGCACCTCACCCGCGACGGATGGGCCCTGCGACGCAAGGCGCGTGACATCCCGGAGTCCCTGGGCCGCAAGATCGTCGACGATCCCGCCGCATACCTACAACTGCACGCCCAACTCACACAGATCGCCGAGCGACTGGAGGCCTGACGGCGCTGCTGCGTCATCGCGACGACTGGACGGACAGCCGGGACCGCCACATCTGCGCCCGTTCGTCGTCCCCGGCGCGGGTACAGATGTCGACCAGCAAAGCGATGGATTCGCGATCTCCCGCCTCGGCCGACGGCAGGGCTGCTCGGTAGGCGCTGACCAGGTCACCGGCCAGCAGGTGGATCTGCGCCATATTGACGCTGCATGCATCGGCACCGTCCGGGCCACAGGTCGAGTCCATACCTCGACGGTACCGTCAGGGCATGGATGCAACCACCGGCCGCAGGGTGCTCGTCACAGGCGCGGCATCAGGACTCGGGGCGGCGCTGACAAGGGCCCTTCACGATCGTGGCGACCGCGTGCTCGCATGTGACATCCAAGGGTCAGGACCTCACCTCGACGTGACCTCGGATGACGACTGGCAGCGCGCGGCGTCGCGCGTCCACGAAGAGTGGGGCGGGCTGGACATCCTGATCAACAACGCCGGGATCGCCTCCGGCGGCCGGATCGATGTCGCGGACATGGCGGAATGGCACCGGGCCGTCGAGGTCAACCTCCTCGGCGCGGTCCGAGGCTGCCGCACCTTCGTCCCGGTGTTCAAGGCCCAGGAGTCCGGCACCATAGTCAACGTCGCATCGCTGGCCGGACTGGTTCATCCCCCGGCGATGGCGAGTTACGCAGCGACCAAGGCCGGTGTGGTGGCCCTCAGCGAGACCCTGCGCCACGAATTGCACCCCTGGGGGATCGACGTCTTCGTCGCCTGTCCGGGATTCTTCCGCACGAACCTCGCGTCATCGGTCGACAGTGCCGACCCGCTCACCTCGTCGTTGACACAGCGCCTGATCGGACGTTCGACTCTCGACGCCGACGACATCGCGTCGGCGATCCTGCGTGGGATGGACGAGGGGCAGCATGTGATCCTCACCGACCCGGAGGCACGGGCAGCAGTCGCTGCCAAGACACACGCCCGCGCGGAGTACGACGAGCAGCAGTTCGCCTTTGCCGAGCGGATCAGCGGTCGCCACCTCTGATCAGGCCCGGTGTTCCCGGGGTACCACATCCACGAAGACGTCGTCGATCTCGCCGCTGGCGGTGTCCGCCAGGACATCCCGCTCGCCGAGTTTCACAACGACCACTCCGCCGAGTACCAGCAGCGCACCGAGCAACTGCACAGGTCGCGGCTGCTGGTCCAGCAGGATCCACGCGAAGGCCAGCCCGGCGGCGACCTCGGTGAGTGCCACGAAGGAAGCCAGCCGAGACCCCAGGTGTCGAGCCGCAGCGATTCCCGTGACGTAGGCCAGGGCCGCGGTCACCAGCCCGAGTGCGAGCACCGGGACCCACCACGGCACGGTGCCCACCTTGAAGGTGACCGGCTGCGTCGTCATCGTCATCGGCAGCACCCCCACCAACGCCGCCAGCCAGAAGACCACGGCGGCGAACACCAAGCCGCCGGCAGCCAGGGTGATGGGCGGCAGCCCACTGTCGTCGTCAGCGGAGATCACGAAGTAGGTCGCAGCCCCCACCATGGCGCCGAGCGCGAACAACACACCGAGCGCGTCCACCGTGGCGCCACTGAGCACGTCGAGTAGAAGCACCAGGCCCACGGCCGCGATGCCTGCGCCCACGAACGTCAACGGGCCGGGACGCTGACCACGGACCGCCCACATCCACAGCACGACCGCTACGGGGGCCGTGTATTCGATCAGCAGAGCAACACCGACATCGAGCCGGGAGACGGCCAGGAAGTACAACAACTGCGCGCCGGCGACCGCGAGCAGACCGTAGACCGCGATCGTGCGGGCGTTGCGGACCAACAGGTGCATGCGGCCACGTACGGCGAGCAGGCCGGGCACAACGAGCACCAGCGCGGCGATCGTCACACGCATCGCGACCGCGGCGGTGGGCGACCACCCGGCGTCCATGAGCGCGCGCGCCAGCGAACCGGACAGCCCGAACGAGACCGCCGAGGTCACAGCGAGCAGCAGACCGGTCCGGGTGCTCTTCGTGGCGTCAGGGGTGTCGGGCTTCATGACTCCTGACATTAGCCGCAGCCGGTGTAATATGTCAACGTGCCTTTTGCTCCTGACGTGGTGGAAGCGCTCGGCGCTGCCGTCGCGCTGGCGAACAGCGCCGAACCGCCTGAGACACTGGGCTCCGTCGAGGCCCTGCGCGCCTTCTATGACACCTGGGGATACACCGGGGTCAAGCCCGCCAGCGCCGCCGATCTCGACGCCGTGAGGGCGATCCGGCCGCGCCTGCGTGAGCTACTCACCGCGGACCGCGACGACGCCGTCATCCTGATCAACGCGATACTCGCCGAACAACGGGCTCTTCCCCAACTGGTTCGCCACGACCATCTCGACTGGCATATCCACGCGATCTCGCCTGATCGTCCGATGGACCAACGCATCCAGGTGGAGACGGCGATGGCGATGATCGACGTCGTGCGCGCGGATGAGATGAGCAGACTGCAGACCTGCAGCGCCCGGGACTGTGACGGCATCGTCCTGGACCTGTCGCGCAACCGTTCCCGTCGCTTCTGCAGTACCACCTGTGGCAATCGGGAGGCGCAGGCCGCCTTCCGGGCTCGGCGCGCCGGGGTGGACCTGTCTGCCGGCGCGTGATCCATCCGGAGTGTCGGCCCGTCCAGCGCGCAGTGACCGGGGCCGCGTCCCCAGAACTGGGCCCGATGTGGCTCCTCGGCCCCAGCCAGGCCCACTTGTGGGACCGAAATGTCCGAAGGATGGCGGTTCAGGGCATCGCCAGTACCTACAACTGGGACCTTCGGACCGCCACAGGCCCAGTTGTGGGAAGTAGCCAACACCGCCGACTCACAGGTGGCATGCATCCACCGTAGGGTCGAGCTAGACAACGCAGGGAGCCACATGAACGACAACGGACCACAACCGAACGCCTTCGACATCGAGACGCTGACGGTCGACAACACGACGTACCGCACCGTGGCCTGGACGGGTCGGTACCTGCAGGTCACCGTGATGTCGATCCCCGTCGGGGAGTCGATCGGACTCGAGACCCACCCCGAAACCGACCAGTTCCTACGGCTCGACGCCGGACGCGGCCGTGTTCTCATGGGTCCTTCGCGCGAAGATCTCCCCTTCTCGCAGGACGTCGAGGACGGCTGGGCGGTCACAGTGCCCGCCGGCACCTGGCACGACATCATCAACACCGGCGACGAGCCCATGCAGCTGTACGCGATCTACGCCCCGGTGCATCATGCCGCGGGTCGGGTGCACCCGACCGCTGCGGACTCCGAAGCCGATGAGGAGGCCGGTACCGACGAACCGCCCGAGTGGTCGGTCCAGCCCTGATTCCAGCAGCCGGCTACGCCATCGAGTGGCGGCTCACCTGACCTTCCAGACACGCGTCAGACGGAAGGCCTCGTAGCCGGGCGTGGCCGGGGCTTGCAGGGTCAGCCGGACGTGGAGCTTCCTCGCCTTGCCGGTGGTCCGGAGGACGACTTTCCCACCCTTGGTGGACACGCGGGCGTAGGACTTCTTGCTGCCCTTGGCCGACTTCGTCTTCCCCCACCCGACTCTGGCCGACACCTGCTGTCCGGCGTTGGTGACCAACGGACCACCCACCAAGACAGTGCGGCCCTTGCGCTTCACGCGGTCGGGCAGTTCCGCGGCAGCCGACTGCGGCAACAGGCTGGGGACCCCGGGCTGGGTCGTCAACGTGCCGTCGAAGAACCACCCGATGCCGCGGCTCAGATCGAGGGTGTCGGCGGCCAGGGCACACAACGCACCGCTGGTGGACGGTGGTGAAGAGGTTCCAGCGACGGCGAACGCCCCGCTGGCCGAGTCGAGGTTCCTGCCGGTGCCACCCCCATTGACGTCCGTGCTCGACGACGACAGCGCTGCCGAACCCTTCACTGTGCAGTTGAGTCCAAAGGCCGAGATGGTGGCGTTGTACGGGACCGTCATCGTGACCCTGCCGTCGGCCGCTACCTTGCCGGAGACGTCCGTCCGCGCGATCTTGACGGTCACGTTGCCGCCGGGCACGGAGACGCCCGGCCACGTCTGCTTGGCACCGGGGAAGATGAAGGTGCCGGACTTCATGGTGCCGTTCATGGTGATCGCGCCGGACGAGGTGAGGTGGGCGAAGAACGCCCCGCCGCCGGTCTTGGGGATGGCGATGTAACTGCAGCCCGGGGTCACGGCCTCACCGAAGCCCGGTGCCTGCGGGCAGGCCGTCAGGGTGACGGTGGCGGTCCCGTCGGCCGGTACCGGGTCGGCTGCCACGGGACCGGCGACGCCGGCGACCAGGCCTGCTGCGAGCAGCGAAACGCGAACAATCACCCTTCCAGCAAACCACGCCCCGCAGTATCGGGCGCGGCCGATGGGTCCCGGCGAGCATCAGCCCTCCGCCCGGCTCCCTTCGCGCCTTGGCCGAGGCCGGAACCTGCGGTTGGATGCAGACATGCCCAGGAAACCACCCACGGGACTGTCACGGATCCTGTTCCGACTGCCGATCGGGCTCTACCGGCTGCGGCTGGGATGGGTGATGGGCGATCGTTTCGTCCTCTTGCACCACATCGGCCGTAAGTCCGGGCTGCCCCGCGAGGCCGTCGTGGAGGTGGTCGCGCGTGAGGGTGCGTGCTGGGTGATCTGCTCGGGGTTCGGCACCGAGTCCCAGTGGTACCGCAACGTGATGGCACACCCCGACATCGACATCACCAGCCGCAGTCGAAGGATCGCCGTGCACGCCCGACAGTTGAGCACACAGGAGGCGGCGCAGCAGATGGCGGACTACACCCGTCGGCACCCTCGTGCAGCCGAACGCCTCGCCGGCTACATGGGCTTCTCAGGTCCCGACGCGTCGACGCAGATAGCCGAGGAACTTCCGTTCTTGGAACTGTGTCCCTGCTGACTCTGCAACCGGGCGGGGCAACGCGGTCCAACAGGGGCCCGTCTCATCGTGAGTCGCGCCCGGTCGGGGCGTCCGCAGAAGGTCTGCCGAGCGGTCCGGTGGCATGATCGGGAGTAGGGATCGAGTTGGTGCCGGTGGCACCGAGGTCCAGGGAGAAGGGACACCGCGATGGCTGAGACAATGTCGACCGCATACACGGATCTGGCGTACTTGGGCGGCACGAAGGCGGTCGCGACCACGCCCATCATCGGGAATCCCTCGGAGCCGTATGCGGACATGTACGTCCCTGGCGCGGAGCCGCTCAGGGACGGTGAGATCCGGGTGACTGTCCTGGGTAGTGGGAATCCGCCGGCGACGCGCGCTCAAGCGTCCGGCAGCATCCTGGTCGAGGTCGGGAACCCGGCGCGGGACATGTTCATCTTCGATGTCGGCAGCGGATCACTGGCCAACTTCATGAGCCTGGGCCTGCCGATCAACTCCCTGGACAAGGTGTTCCTCAGCCATCTGCACGCCGACCACACCGCCGACCTGATCACCCTGTTCGGCAGTTTCCGCAAGGCCGGGCGCCAAGGCCCGCTGTACGTGTGGGGCGGGGATGGCTCCGAACCGAAGTACGGGACGAAGGTGGCCCTGGATGCCATTGAGGCTGCGTGCGCGTGGGACACCGAGTCGACCCGTGGATACACCTCGAACGAGTCCGCGGTGCTCGTCGGGACTGAGTTCGATGCCGCCACCACGTCGGTCGTCTACGAACAGGACGGGGTGACGATCACCGCGTTCCCGGTGATCCACAACCTGCACGGCGCGGTCGGCTACCGGGTCGACTTCGCCGGGCTGAGCATGGTGTTCTCCGGCGACACCCACCCGTGTTGGCCGCTGGTCCACGCCGCCCAGGGCACCGACCTGCTCATCCACGAGTGCTTCCCATCGGCTGCCACCCTGGCCGCTCTCGCCGGCGGCCCCATCGAGCGGTTCCAAACGATCACCGCCACGCACACCGTGCCTAAGACCGCCGGGAAAGTGTTCTCGCTCGTGCAGCCCCGCATGGGCGCGCTCTGGCACACTCTTCTCTTCCCAGCGGTGGTCGTGCCGATCCTCGAGGAGGTCAGCGCTGTCTTCGACGGGCCGGTCGTCCAGACACAGGACCTGACCATCTTCAACATCACCGAGGAAGCGGTGGTCGCCCGCCAGGTCCAAGCCGCCCCCCAGGCCTTCGCCATCCCCGGCGAGGCGAAGATCGAACCGACCTACGGCACCCGCCCCGAACCACCGGCATGGTGGGCCGATGCGATCATCCCGGACGAAGACCAGGCACCCACGGCGGACTTCCACCTGTAACCGGAGGGCGGTCTCGAACCCGCCGGGACCATGCCGACGAGTGCGAATGCCGGGTACTTGTGGAGCGCGTTCGGAGGCAGAGGGACGGAGGTTGTCCACATCGTGGGGTCACCGCGGGCCGGTCATCGCGCGCGGATCGATCAGCGCGTCGAACTGCTCCGCCGATACCCCCAGGGACACGGCAGCCTCCCGCAGCGTCAGTTCATCGGCAACGGCCCGCTCAGCGATCTCGGCGGCGCGGTCGTATCCGATGACGGGTACGAGGGCGGTCACCAGCATCACGGCGTTGTCGACATGCTCCTGGATGCGGCGTCGATTCACGGTGGTCGCGTTGATCATGTGTGTGCGCAAGGAGTCACCTGCGTCGGCGAGTAGCCCGGCGGACTCCAGGTGACTGGCGATCACAAGTGGCCGGAAGGTGTTGAGTTCCAAAGACCCCCCAGCGCCGGCCATCTGGACAGCAACGTCCGAGCCGATGACCCGCAGGCACACCATCGCCATCACCTCGGCTTGGGTCGGGTTGACCTTCCCCGGCATGATCGACGACCCCGGTTCATTCGGTGGGAAGTCCAGTTCACCAAGCCCGGCACGGGGGCCCGACCCGAGCCATCGCAGGTCGTTGGCGATCTTGAAGAGGGTGACAGCAACAGCCTTCAGCGCCGAGTGGGCACGCACCATCCGGTCCAAGGTGGCCTGCGCGGTGAAGGGGTTGGGGGCCGCGGCGAAAGGCTGGCCCGTCAGGTCGGTGAGCACGTCCGCCACCTCTGCGCCGAATCCCGGCGGGGCGTTCAACCCGGTGCCCACGGCCGTCCCCCCGATGGCCAGCGCGAGCAACCCCTCTGTGTCACGCTCGGCCGCAACGATTGCGTCGTCGATGGCTCCCGCGTACCCCGACCATTCCTGACCGACGGTCAAAGGGGTGGCGTCCTGCAGATGTGTCCGGCCGATCTTGACGACCGATCCCCACTCACGGGCCTTGTCATCGATGGCCTCCCGAAGGCGCCGCAGTGCGGGCAGCGTGCCTTCCATCGTCAGGGCATGGGCGGCCATGTGCATCACCGTCACGAAGGTGTCGTTGCTCGACTGGCTCATGTTCACGTCGTCATTCGGGTGGACCGGGCGCTTGCTGCCGAGTTCCCCGCCGACCACTTGGATGCACCGGTTGGCGATCACCTCGTTCACGTTCATGTTGGTCTGCGTCCCGGACCCGCTCTGCCATACACGCAGCGGGAAATGCGCGTCGAGTGCCCCGGAGCTGACTTCGTCGGAGACCTTCGCGATGAGTTCTGCCTTCCATGTCGGCAGCAGCCCGCGCCTTTCATTGACCATGGCGGCGGCCTTCTTCACCACCCCGTAGGTCCTGTGGACGAGCGTCGGCATCCGCACATCCCCGATGTCGAAGTGCACCAGAGCGCGCTGCGTCTGCGCTCCCCAATACCGGTCGGCGGGGACCATCACCGCGCCCATACTGTCCGTTTCTCGGCGCTCGCCGACGGCGTCGATCCCGATCGGCAGGTCGTGGATCCCGGGTGTGGGGTCGTCACTCATAGTGGGTAGTACCCCTCGGACCGGAACACATGACGGAGGCGCCAGGCATGACCCCAGCACACATCGTCGGCCCGTTCTTCCACGGCACCAAGGCGGATCTACGACCCGGCGACCTGCTGACGCCGGGGTACTCCTCCAACTTCGGCAGCAGACGACAGGCGAACCACGTGTACGTGACCGCGACCATGGACGCCGCGGTGTGGGGCGCAGAACTGGCCGACGGTGACGGGCCGGGAAGGATCTACGAGGTCGAACCGCTCGGGGACCTCGAGGACGACCCCAACCTGACGGACAAGAAGTTCCCTGGCAACCCGACGAAGTCGTACCGCACTCGTGGACCAGTGCGTGTGGTCGGAGAGATCGAGGACTGGGAACCACACCCACCAGAGGTCCTGCAACACATGCTCGACAACCTCGCGCGGCTCAAGGAGCAGGGCATCGAGGCGATCGACTGAGGCACGCTGCGCCCGTCAGAGGTTGTCGCGCGCCCACAGCGTCGCCTGCACCCGGTCCGAGACCCCGATCGCCGCGTAGATCTGCGTCAAGTGCGCCTTCACCGTCTTCTCCGTGACACCGAGCTGCTTGGCGACCAAGCGGTTGGGCTGACCGGCGGCGACGAGTTCGAGCACCTCGCGCTGCTTCGCGGTGAGCACCGATGCCGGTCCGGAAGCGGGTCTGCGCCGGGTCTCCACCAGCGCGCGCGCCACTCGCGGGTCGATGGGTGAGCCACCGGCCGCCGCAGCCTGGATGCCTTCATACAGCGCCTGCGGGTCGGTGTCCTTCATGAGGTACCCGACGGCTCCGGCGTCGAGGCTGCGCAGCACCATTTCACGATCGCTGGACGTCGTGAGCACCACGACTGCGGTGTCTGGCACCGCGTCCACGATGCGACGCGTCGCCTGGATCCCGTCGACACCCGGCATCGACAGATCCATGAGCACCACATCGGGGACCAACGAGATCACCAGATCAGCACCTTCGGCGCCATCGCCGGCAGAACCCACGACACTCACGTCGGGGTAGGCCTGGAGCAGCAACTTCAAGCCCTCGACGACGACGCGATGGTCGTCGACCAGTACCACTCGGATCATGCCGCCTCCACTTCCACGGTCGCAGTGGTGCGACCGGGTTCACTGCTGATCCACAGCCGGCCTCCCACCGATCGCACCAGGTCTTCGACCAGGCGAAGACCCAGGTGGCCGTCGCGCTGGGTGTTGGGATCGAAGCCGCGGCCGTCGTCGGTCACGGACAGGACCACAGTGTTGCCCTCCTGAGCCAGTCGGACCCGGACGGCCGTGGCGCCGGAATGCTTCGAGACGTTGGCGATCAGTTCTCTGGCCGCCCGGTAGAGCGCCGCGCGCAGGCGCGGATCGAGGTCCGGCAGTTCCGCGAGATCGGACTCCACAGTGATCCCCGGTCCCAGCCCGGCGAGCAGATCCGCGATGGCCGGGGCCAGACCCGAACCCTCGAGATTCGGCGGGTAGATGTCCACGAGCAAGGTCCGCAGTTCCCGCACCGACGTCCGAGAGGTCGCAGCGGCGTCCGTCAGCACAGCGGCACTCTCCTCGTCACCGGCGGCCCGCGCCTTCGCGGCCATCCCCGCGAGCGCGAAGGACAGACCCGCCAGGTGTTGCACGGTCCCGTCGTGCAGATCTGCCGCGATCCGGCTGCGCTCGACTTCAGAGGCATCGACGGCCCGCTCCAACAGCTCCTCGCGAGTACGCATCTCGGCGCTGAGCCGCCGGGCCATCCGGATCCCCAGCACCACCAGCAGGGCCCCGAGCAGAAGAATCGAACCTGCGAGGATCGGCGCGAAGGCGATCCAGACGCTGCGCGCCTCCTGCTGAAGGCTGTCCTGCAGCTTGCTGATCTCGAAGAGGTAGCGCGACCCGTCGCCCCCGGTCAAGGGCAGGCTCACCTGGACCCAGTCCGACTCCGGGTCGAGATAGCGGTTCTCCGGCCGAGTCGTGTCGGCCATGCCCTGTACTGCTCCTCCGGCGATCGCCGCCGGCAAGGGGAAGGACTCCCCGATGAGCCGGGGGTCGTTGGAGTAGATGACGACGCCGTCCTCGTTCCACAGCCGGATCGACTTGACGTCCGAGCCACTGATGGAGGCGGAGAAGGCGGCGTCGAGTTCGGCCATTCGCGCCGGTTTGCCGGTCTGCAACCCTTGGTCGATCCGCGGCTCGACGACCGTTCGGGCCAGCACTTCGGCGGTCGTGCGGGCGTCCTTCACGGACTGATCGCGTGCGACGGCCACCGAGACGACCAGGCTGGCGACGGCGAGCAGCACGATCCCGACCACCCCAGGGATCGCGAACCGGAGGATCTCGCGGCGCACGACCGCCCGAGGGCTCTCTGCCGGTGGCTCAGCCATGCGTCATTGTCCCCACGTGGGCGGCGTGCGTCACGCGAGCCCCGCCGACCGGAGGGGTTTGCCGGTGGACGGGGCTCGCGAGTCTCTAGTTGTCGATCGCGGCGCGGAACGCCTCCCAGGCGGCCTTGCGGGCCGCCTTGTAATCAGCGATCGCATCCTTGACCGCTGCGCGGCGCACCTCGCGGGCCTGCTCCACCTCGTCCTTGTAGACGGCGATGGCGGTCTTGCGCTGCTCAAGCGTGGACGCCTCATCCTTCAGGACCGCCAGCAACGTGTCGCGGCTCGTTGCGATGCTGGCAAGGAAGGCGTCGTTGGCTTCCTTGATAGCGGCGTGGAAGGCTTCGCGGGCCGCCTGCAGGGCCTCCCGGAGAACCTTTCGGGCCTCCCGGACCTTCGCCCGGTCCTCCTGGCGCAACTCGCGCAGGTCCTTGCGGAACTGGTAGCGGGCTTGCTTCAGGTCGGCGCGGAAGTCCTGGCGGGCTTCACGCACTTCGGCGCGGAACTCCTTGCGGGCGTCCTGGACCGCCCAACTCTTGCCCGGGTTCACCGGGGGTTGGGCGTTGGCTGCAGGTGCGAGGACACCGAAACCGATCAGAGCCCCGGTCCCTACTGCGATGATTCGTTTGGCCTTCATCGTTCCTCCTCGTGTTCTCAGAACGTCAGGGTTCCCTGACAGGTTTCCCCTGTGGTGCGATTGAGTGCGGAGAGCGTGAAGGTGTCAGTGCCCGGCTGGTTGCCGACACGCGCCCGGACCTTCACACCCCCGCCGCCGTTGACCTTCTTGGACGTCACAGCGACGGTGGTCTGGTTCTGCTGCAGGCGCATGACCCACCGGGAGCGCTTGCGGCGTTGCGGGGAGAGCCGACCTTCGACCTCGATCTGCAGGAAGCGGGACCGTCCCGACAGTGTCCACCGGCTGCCGCTGTCACACGTTCCGGACACGGTGATCCGTTCCGAACCGCCGCTGTTGGTGGCCCGCGGTTCCGGCCCGGGCCGCGCAGCAGCCGGAGCCGCTACAGATGCCGCAACCACCAGCGCGAGCGCTGCACCGGTGATCGCGGTTGTCTTGTTCCCCATGTCTTTATGCTTCGGCGCCCGGGTGGTCGGCCACAAGAGGACCTTGGTCCTACGACCTTGGTCCAATGCGGTCCTACACTGGAAGAGGCTGAGTGGGGGGCATCATGAAGCCTTGGCGTTCCATCCTCCTCGTGCTCGCGGCCGGCGCGGCACTGATTCTCGCCGCAGTCGGGACGTGGGCGAGTGTTCAAATTCCCATCAGTTTGATGCGACAGCAGGGTCAGTGGCAGCAGATCGAGGCCACCCACGAGGCGCTGCCGCTTCCCGCGGGCGCACGACTCACGTCGCGGCGGGTGGAAACGCCTGGTGTCTATTCGCTCATCTGCATCTCAGGGCGTCTCGAGTGTCCTTACGATGACCGCTGGTACCACGCCGCTGGACTCTCCACCGGTGAACTGCGGCAGATGCTGGCAGCCGTCACCGGGCGCAGCGGCGGCTTCTGTCTCAAGCGTGTCCGCACAACCGAATGCAAGGACGAGGTTCCGGCCGGGATGGGAACGGTGGAGGTGCACATCATCTCCGGTCGCACCTACCCCGGCGGACCGAAGCCGTTCCTGGTGGTTGAAGTGAACGCACAGACCCCGTGAGGTCGCTCAGTCGTCGCCCACCATGCTGTCCAGACACACGGCGACCGCGAGGACCAGCGCCTCGTCGGCACCGGGCATGATCTCGATGCCGTACGTGTCACGAACCCGGATCCACTTCTTGCTGACCTTCGCGACGTCCTGCTTCCCACGCTTGATCTCATACTCGTGATCCAGGATGTTGCCGGTGATCTCGAGGTCGCTGCCATCCGCGAGTTCCACCAGCATCCGGTGCCGGAACGGAGAGATGAGCTTCGCCTTCACGGTGGCGGCCTTCTGACCCCCGGGAGTCTCCACCACCATCGTGTCCTTGATGTGCAGCTTGCGTTCCTGGATCTTGTAGAGCTCACCGCCGTCACGTGACTCGATCACAAGCGTGCGGCGGATGCGCAGTGCCTTGCCGTTGACCTTGAAGATCCGCTCGCCACTCTCGTCGAGGATCCAACTGTCGTCACCGATCGACCACAACTTCTCTTTGAGCTGGAATCGTGCCCCGGTGTGGGCGTCCTTGCGTCGGAACATGCGGACAGTCTGGCAGGCGCGACTGAGCCGTGACACTCACAGCAGCAGCGCGCGCGCCGCGGCGATCCCGGAATTGTGAGCAGCCTCGACGCGCGGGCCATCGAACGCGTCGCCGGCGAGCACGATGCCACCATCTGCCGACACCCAGCAGGGATCCGGCCATGGAGTACGCGGGGTGGCGAACCGCCACTTCTTCACCTGCGCCTCGCCGATGGCTGCGTCGCCGAGCCAGGGGCCTGCGAGATCGACCAGTCCTTCCGAGAGATCTGCCGTGTCGCGTTCCCAGTGCGTCTGGCTCCAGGACGCCGACGCATGCAGAGTGATCGCGGGAGTGGCACTGACACCCTTGGCCACATTGTCGGCGACGAAGCTGACATCGCCGTTCGGTCTCTGGACACCTCCGGGCGCGTCGATCCGTGGCGGTCGGTCGAGCGTGGCGAGCAGGGCTATCGTGCGGTCGTAATCGGTGTGCATGAGGCGCTCGTCGAGTTCGACCCCCGCGTCGGCCAGCAGGGCCGACGACTGCGGCAGCGGAGAGGTCACCACGACCCGGTCGGCAACACGGACCGAACCGTCGTCGATGACGACGTGCCACCGCAGCCCGGACGGGCGCACGGCGCGGACCACCGTCGAACATGACACATCGAGGCCCACCGCCAGGTCTTTGGCAAGGGAGTTCATCCCCGCCTGCGCGACGAAGCGGGGATGCATCTCGGCGGAGCCGAACCCGTATGACCACACCGACACCAGGCCCCGTGCGGTCCAGTCGTCCACGCGCTGCTGGAAGTCCGGAGTGCGCACGGTGAAGAACTGGGCCCCGTGGTCGAGGGTGGCGGTCCCGATGCGCCGAGTGGCCAGGCGGCCACCGGGTGAGCGACCTTTGTCGACGAGTGCGACCTCGACGCCGGCGGCCTGGAGTTCCTGTGCTGCGACCAGACCGCTGAGGCCGGCTCCGATGATGACGACCCGCATCAGAGTGTGACCGGCGTCTGACCTGCTGTCGTATCCACCACCCCGATGCTGTCACAGCAGCTCCTCACCGCATCGGCCCGCGTCCGCTACCGGGCGGCTGTGATCCGGTAGGGAATGCGGGAGGCCCGAGCCGTAAGTAGCCTGAAGGTGTGCGGGCTCAACCCGGGCCGAACACGCATTGAGAGGCCCCATGGCTCACGTCCACTTCACGGTCACGCGTGACCTTCCGCTGCCCGCGGATGTCGTCTTCGAGGAATTGATCGACTGGAAGGGCCACGCGAACTGGGTGCCCCTCACCCGGGTGGAGGTCCTCACCGGAGATGGCGGGCCCGGGACGGAATTCGTCGCGACCACCGGGATCGGCCCGATTGCGCTGCCGGACCGCATGCGTGTCGACGTGCTCGACCCCACAGCGATGACCGCCGACATCACCAAGATCGGGCCCGTGCTGACGGGACAGGTGTACTTGTCCGTCATGTCGACGGGTGCGACCAGCTCACGCCTCGAATGGGTCGAAGCCATCCGGGTACCGGGCGTGCCCCAGTTCCTGGCAGGCTTGGTCGCCAAGGCGGCCGCCAAGGGATTCCAGACCTCGATCACCCGTCTGGCGAAACGGATTGCAGTGACCTGACCCTGTGGCCCTATCTGTCACGGACCGGCAACAACGTCACACGCCGTGGGTCAGCACTTCGCCGTGCAGTAGACGTTCGTCCACGGGTTGTCGCAGTAGATCCAGTCCGATGAGCGGCAGCGCATCCTGCTGGCGCGGGCGCTGGCCGGGCGCCCCCAGATCCTCATCCTCGACGAGGCCACGTCCGCCCTCGACAATGTGAGCCAGTCAGCCATCGTCACCAGCCTCGACACCCTGCAGATCACCCGGATCGTGGTGGCTCACCGGCTGTCCACGATCGAGAGGGCGGACCAGATCATCGTTCTGGGCAGCGGTGTCGTCGTGCAGCAGGGCGCCTTCGACGAACTGATGGCCCAGGAGGGCCCCTTCCGGGGACCTGGTGGAGCGGCAGCGGTTGTAGCCGCCTCGAGTGCGACGTTGTTGCCACCGTCGCGGCGCGAGTGTTACGTCGTTGCTGTTTCTCAGGCCGGCGATCCAGCAACGACGTCACAGTCGGCGCGCAGGCGTCGCAACAACATCACAATCGACGGATCACCGCCGCGCCTTCGCCGTCCGCCGGTCGTTCTCCTTCTGGATGGCCTTGACGAGTTCCTTCTTCGACATCGTGGATCTGCCCTTGACGCCCAACTCAGTGGCGACCTCGTAAAGGTGCGCTTTCGTGGCGTTCGCGTCGACCCCACCCGCGGTCTTGCGCTTGGTCGCCTTTCCGCCCTTCGCCTGGGCGTCCGACGGGCCAGGCTTGTCCTTGCGCTTCCAGCGGTCACCGACCTTCTCGTAGGTGTGCTTCAGCGCCGACCAAGCGGTGCGCATGGCGCGCTCGCCCTCGCCGTACTCCCGAGCCGCCGAATCATGCGCCTTGGCGAAGGTGCGCTGGGCCTTCTTGCTGGACCTGGACACAGTGCTGGGCAACTCGCTCTTCTTGGGCTTGCCCTTCTTCGTCATCATCGGCATGCCGGGGCTTACCCCGCGGCACGCGATGAACACCACTGCGATCCCCAACGACCTCAGTCGTCACCCACCCATGCCGTCGAGGCAGACGGTAATGGCCAGGACCAACCAGATGAACGTGGTGCGGATCCTGCGACTCTGATCCACGCAGGCGAGCTCGGTTCAGGCCGGTGACACCCGCGCGCGAGCCTCGTGGATCCGCCAGCCGATCAGGGTGCCGATTCCGGTGAAGGCCTGCGGGAACAACTGCACCATCTGCCACACCAGCACAGCGGCCAGGATCAGCGAACTCTGCATTCCGAAGGTGGCCAGCATCGCGCCGAGCACACCGGCGACCGTGCCCAGACCGCCAGGGGTGATGGGGATCAGGGTCCCCAGCCGGGAGATCGCGAAGGCCGCAAACGCCTCAGCGAAGGTGATCCCCGACTCTTGTGGGTTCCCCGCCACCCCCCGGATCGCGACGAAAAGGATCATGAACTGCATGAAGGACACGGCAAGGTTGGTGACGGTCAGCGAGATCCAGTGCGCCTTCACGACGTCCACGACCTTGTCCCGGAAACTGATGACGGACTCGGTCACGTCGATGTCCTTGTGCAGTCGGTGCATGAACGGGTTGGCGAGTTTCTGACCCAGTCTGGCCACCATGCGCGCACTTGTCTCACTGCGCAGGATCAGCCAGAACACCACGATCATCGCGGCAAGAGCGACCAAGCCGATCACACCAGCCCACACCCACGCCGCCTGCAGTTCGCCGGAGGGTACAAGCACGAGCACGCCCAGGACCGGCAGCAGGAACGTCATGAAGAAACTCCATACGCTCGTGATGGCGATGCCGGAGGTGGCAGCAGCCGAGCGGACCTTGTAGGTGGCCAGCATCATGTACTGCAGCGCCAGCGCGAAGGCCCCGCCCGCCGGCACGAGAGCGGCCATCATCCACGACGTCTGCCGAACCATGAAAGCGGGCTTGTACTTCAATCCTGGGATGGCAGGCATGTAGGGGAACACGTAGACGAGGATGTTCACCACAGCCACGAGCGCCAGGGCCGCCATCGTCGATGGCGGCATCTGCTGGATCTGATCCCAGGCGTCGGCGAACGACCCGAAGTTCTTGGACAGCCCCCAGAACACCAGCCCCAGGATGATCAGAGTGATGATCGCCCCGATGATGGTCTTCTTCTTGTCCAGGTGGGCTCCGGACACCGGCGGTTGATCGTCCGGCGCCTGTTCGGCGGCCTCGGGGCTCTCGCTCATGGACAAAGACTGCCACTGCCGGGGGGCTGACGTCGCAAGGGGCGGGCCGCCTGTCGTGCTCCGGCGGTGGACAATGCACTGGTGGACGACCGCACCATTGCCAGCTCGTGAGGAACCACCATGCCCACTGACCCTCGTTCACTACGCGCGGACGCCCCGTTGCTGGACGCATGGCTGCGGTTCCAGGAGTCGGCCCCCACGCCGTTCACGATCCCGGGCCACAAGCAACGTCACGACCTCGTGGGCGATGTGGTCGCCGGCGACGTGCCACTCTACGGGGGACTGGACACGATGAAGCTGTCCGCCGGTGTCCTTTCCGAGGCCGAGGCGCGGGCCGCCCGACTGTGGGCTGCCGACGTCTGCCGTTTCTCCACCGGCGGTGCCACCCACGCCAATCAGGCCCTCGCGCTGGCCGTCGGGGGCGATGGCGGCACGGTGATCGTGAGCCGCACGCTGCACCGTTCGTTGCTCATCGGACTCGTGCTCGCCGGACTGACCCCGGTATGGGTCCGCCCCGAGGTGGACACCGCGACCGGACTGCCACTCGGGGTTGCGCCAAAGTCGGTGGCGGCCGCCCTCGCCGAGCACCCGGAGGCACTGGCCGTCTTCGTCGGCGATCCCTCCTACGTCGGCACCGTGGGGGATGTGCGGGGGTTGGCGCAGGCCGCCCATGCACATGGCGTGCCTCTGATCGTCGATGCCGCGTGGGCGGCGCACTTCGGCTTCCACCCCGATCTGCCGCCGCACCCGCTGCAGTGCGGCGCGGACGCGATGGTGACCAGCGCACACAAGACGCTGCCCGCCTGGAGCCAGGCCGCTCTGGTGCTGGCCCGGACCGAACGCATCGACCCCGCCCGGCTCGATGCCGGCGTGGAGGCGACGGCGACGACGAGTCCGGCCGGCGCGATCCTCGCCAGCGTCGACGCCTCCCGGGCTCTGCTCGAGCGCGACGGGCGCGTGCTGCTCACCGAAGCCATCGCTGCGACGCACGCCGCCCGCGAACGGCTGAAGCAGGTCAAGGGTCTGGTAGTGCTCGACGGGCCCGGCGTCGATCCGGTCAAGCTCACGCTCGTGCTGTCGGGCACCGGAGCCGACGGCAACGCCGTCGAGCAGGATCTGATCGCCGCGGGCATGCCCGTGGAGTCCGCCGACCGCGACGTCCTTGTGGCGATCGTGTCCCTGGCTGACACTCACGCGACCCTCGCCCGGCTCGCAGACCAGATCGCGGTCTCCATCGATCGCCACCGTGGCGATGCCCGGCCACCGGTCGAACCGGCCGCGTACTCCGTCGAGCCGGAGGTCGTCGTGCCACCCCGCGAGGCCTTCTTCGCAGTTGCCGAACCGGTCGGAGTCCGTGCCGCGGTGGGACGGATCAGCGCAGAGCTCATCGCTCCCTACCCACCCGGCATACCCGTGCTCGCGCCCGGCGAGGAGGTGACGCCGTCAGTCATCGAGGCGCTGGACAGCGCCCGCTCCGCCGGGATCAGGATCGCCTATGCTGCCGATCCCACGCTGTCGACGATCCGGGTGGTGCAGATCTAAGGACGTCGTCTGGCTCTCGGACTTCCTGGGCAGATTGTTCTTCGGACTCTTGGCCGGCACCTGACCCGCACTCAGCTTCTGGCCTCGACAGACACGTTTCCCTGTGCAGCGGGGTGACATACACGCTCAGAGCTGCAGTATCCGCACCGATACCAGGTACGACGCCGCAACGGCCTCCGGGGCATGCAGGTCCTCTGCATTCTCAGTCGTCCGCCTCGCACGGGCGCGGATGGCTGATCCCGGGTCGGTGGCGACGAGATCCTCGCACAGACCGGCCACCACAGCTCGGGCGTCGTGGTCGTCGAGACCATCGAGAGCGAGGCCGTTGTGCAGCAGCGTCGCCGCCTCCAAGAAGACCTCCCGTGCCATCTCGAGGTCGACATCCGCCGGTCTCGCCTGAGCCACCGTTTCCGCGGTCGCGATAAGTCGGTCGAACACAGGTGGCAACTCGTTCACGATGCGACCGGCGGTGGGAAGGTCTCGCGCAGTGTGAAAGCGTGAGGTGTTGGCCCATGCTCGCGCACATGACGCAGACGCTCCTCAGCCTCCTTGGTCGTCGGTTCATGACCTGCCGGGACCCACCACAGCACCGTGGTCGCGTCAGCCACCTTGTGGAACCCCTCCCGCCTGCGGCGCAGCACCTCGATGTGCCGACCTTCATAGATGAAGTCCCGCAAAGCCTCCACCGAGGACCACGTCGACATGTTCACGATCACGCCGGCTGAATCGGCCACATCCCCCTGGAATGCCGGGCTACCCGTCGCGTTCCCTGAGTCGTCCGCCAGCCGCCACCGGAATCCTGGCGCAGCCTCAGCTTCGGCATTCACCTCGTCCAGGGCAGCGACGAAGTCCGCAAGCTGCTCGGACTCCAGCGGCGCGGACAGCCGCGCGATGTTGACCTGCGCAAGTTCATGAACCACGCCGTCAGAGTAGTCACACCGCTACCACCGGGCCCCTCAGACCCGCGAAACCGCGGGCGGGCCACGGCTCACCCTCACCTCTGGGATTCCGACTGGATCCATGGCGATCTCGAAGCGACCGTGGTGAAGATCGTGATGACATCTCGAACACAGCAGAACCAGATTCGACACGTCAGTCACCCCACCATGGCGCCAATGCACGATGTGGTGGGCCTCGCAGAACCGCGGCGTACGCCCGCACCGCACACAGCCTCGATCCCGGGCGATCAACGCTCCCCACTGGTGCACGGTGGCACGTCGGCTGGTGCGCCCCATCGCGATCGGCACGAAGCCGCCCTTGGCCTTCGTCCCGAAGATGACCATGCAGGCCATCGTGCAGGTCAGCAGCTCGAAGGAATCGGCCGTGATGGGGGTGCCGTCGGTCAGCAGCGCACGTTGCGCCTCCGGCAGATCGTCGGCGTCGATGAGGACCGACAGCCCGGACGTGCCCAAAGGGTTGCGGTTGGCGTTCGCCGCCTCGGCCATCGCGGCCAGCGCGTCGGCGCGACGCTGCGGCAACGTCTCGCCAGCGTCCACCCCCGCGTCGCGGGCGGCGCTGAACTGCTCGAGCACCTCAGCCAGGCGGGCACCTTCGACGTCGTCGAGCATCCCGGTGAGCCGCCACATCCCCGACGGCCGGGCGCTGAGGCGAAGACACCTGCGCTCTCGTTGATCCATGTGGGACAAGTGCGCGTGGTCCTCACTCTCCGCGTCGGCGATGACCTGCAGGACGTGTCGGGTCTCGCGGGGATCGGTCGCGGCGGCCAGGCCCACCGCGGTGTTCACCACGTCCTCGCGGTTCCCCAGGCCCTTCG
>RRZU010421771.1_pt1 | contig 23456 bp, 19 predicted proteins | sample 2165561 | NCBI WGS metagenome assembly RRZU01 (sample SAMN10456909, study PRJNA506462) | wastewater metagenome | isolation source: wastewater sludge | place: USA: Moscow, Idaho | reverse complement strand
CCGACATTGCCACGCTGGTGCAACAAGTCACCCAAGCCGCCCGCGCAGGCGACCATATTCTGTGCATGAGCAATGGCGGCTTTGGCGGCATTCACGCGCAACTGCTGCAAAAGCTGGCAAGCCCGTAAAACTGAAAATACCGAAAATACCGAACGCAGAAGACGCAAAAACTACGCAAAAGGCGCAAAAGAAATACCAAATTGGTTTATAAAAATGCAAGCACTTGTCATTCCCGCCTGCGCGGGAATGACGACTTTCAGAGCTTTGTCTTGCCTGAAAAATAAATCAACGCTTTATCAGACTTAAATAAACCCCTAGCTAAACAGCCTGCCAACCGTGTAGCAATCACCAGCCCAACCAAAAAAACCATCTTTTTTGAATTTTTTTGCGCCTTTTGCGTAACCTTTGCGCCCTCTGCGTCCTGCCCCCGTATTCCCTCCACCACCCACCCAAAAAACCATGAACTTCGCCCCCATTTCCAACCTTGAGAACCCCGCACTGCAAGCCCAACTGCAAGCCATCATCGACAACAAAACCAAGCCGCAAGGCTCTTTGGCGCGGCTTGAATCGTTGGCGGTGCAAATCGGCATGATTTTGCAACGCACCAACCCCGTGTTGCAGCAGCCGCAAATACTCGTCTGCGCGGGCGACCACGGGCTGGTGCGCCACGGCGTAGCCTGCGTGCCGCAAGACGTAACCTGGCAGATGGTTGAAAACTTTTTGGCGGGCGGCGCCGCTGTAAGCGTATTTGCCCGCCAGCACAACATCGACATGACCGTGGCCGATTGCGGCGTAGCGCACGACTTCAAGCCCCACCCCAAATTGCGCCTGTGCAAAGTAGCCTACGGCACGGCCGACAGCACCGAGCAGCCCGCCATGACTGCCTCGCAATGCGAGCAAGCGTTGCAAAACGGGCAAAAACTGGTGCAATCGCTGCCAGGCAACGCCATCATGTTTGGCGAAATGGGCATAGGCAACACCTCGCCCGCCTCGCTCATACTGTCGCGGCTGGCAGGGCACGACATTGCCCAATGCACGGGCGCAGGCGCAGGCATGAGCGCCGCAGGCATTGAGCACAAAAAGCAAGTGCTCGCCAAAGCCTTGGCAGAAAACCCCAACGCCACCGAGCCGCTGGATGTGCTGGCTGCTCTGGGCGGCTTCGAGATTGCCACCATGACAGGCGCATTCTTGCAAGCTGCCGCCGAAAACCGCGTGATTTTGGTCGATGGCTTTATCGTTTGCTCGGCCTTGCTGGTAGCCGCCCGCATCAACCCGCTGGTGCTGCAACGCTGCATTTTTGCCCACAAATCGGGCGAACGCGGCCACGCGCTGATGCTGCAAGCCTTGGGCAACGCCCAGCCGCTGCTTGAATTGGGCATGCGTCTGGGCGAAGGCTCGGGCGCGGCTGTGGCATGGCCGCTGCTGCAATCGGCTTGCGCCATCATCAACGATATGGCCAGCTTCGACCAAGCTGGCGTAGACAAAGGCTAAAGAAAACGCTGGTTTATTCCAGTTTCGGATAAAACAGCGTTCATCATTCCCGCGCAGACAGGAATCCATTGCAATAAGAAGCGCAGCCGTGGATTCCCGCCCCACGCCTTCGCGGGGGCAGGCTCTGCGCGGGAATGACGGCTTTCTGAGTTTTCTCTTGCTTGAAGCATCAATCAGCGAGCGTCTTTTAAGCAGCGCCAAGTCGCATTCAAACCACATCCGAGCTACACCCAAACCACACCCAAGCCACAACTTGCCTGCCGTCAAACTGCGGCGAGGTAAGGATTTGCAGCCCGATTGCGTGGGCGTGCAAAGGCGTGCAAAGTGCTGTTGTGCGCATGCTGCATGCCGTGTTGCAGCACGCTTTGCGCTGCGTTTGCATCACGCTTTACACCACGTTTTTCACCACGCTTTGCAGCCTGCTTGCGCCTTGTTTTGCAAGTTGTAGGCAACAGTGCTGGCCGCTGCTGTCAGCCACAGTCAGGCAGGGTTTACAAAAAAGTACTGGCTTGTACAGGCGCTGCTGCCTAAAATAAAAAATTGTTTATTTCTGGCCATAGCGCCGCAAGCCTGCATGATGAATTTAGCCCCCGACACCAGCCGCCGCACCTTTTTGCACAACACCGCCAAACTTGCCGCTTTGGGTGGCTTGCTGGCAGTGGGCAGTGGCAGTGCGCTGGCTTCTGTCAAAAACGTGAAAAACAGCCGTTCGCTGGCGTTTGAGCATTTGCACACCAACGAGCACCTGTCGCTGGTGTATGCCGTGGGCGATTCACTGCTGCCGCGTGCGCTGGGGCGGCTGGATTTGTTTTTGCGCGACCACTACAGCGGCGACGTAGGCAGCATGGACCCCCAACTGTTTGACTTGCTCTACCGCCTGCGCATGGCGCTTGGCACGCGCGAGCCGTTTCAGATTATTTCTGGCTACCGCAGCCCCAACACCAACGGCCGCCTGCGCCAAACGGGTGGCGGCGGGGTTGCCAAAAAAAGCCTGCACATGGAAGGCAAAGCCATAGATTTGCGCTTGCCAGGCGTGGCGCTGGTGGACTTGCGCGATGCGGCTTTGTCTTTGCAGGCAGGCGGCGTGGGCTTTTATCCGAACGATAACTTTGTGCACGTCGATACGGGCGCAGTGCGTAGCTGGGGCGGCTAGGCGGCTGTGCGGCTTGATGCGCTGCAATGCGGGAACGGGAACGGACGCAGAGGGCGCAGAGGTTACGCAGAAGTCGCAAAAGGTTGCAAAGGCAATACCAAATTTGTTTTTGAAAAGGCTAGAGCCAGTGCAAGCAGTGTTTATGCGGGTTGTGGAGCATAAATGGCTTGGAAGGCGCATGAATGCTGGTTATCGGCGTTTTGGTTTTGTTTGTTGGGGCTGGGTGGCGTTGGGCGGGGCGTGGGCTGGGTTAGCCTAGCAGTGCTGCTCCCAAGCGCAGTGCGGCTAGTGCCAGCACGGTACAGGCAGCGGCTACCAAATCATCAAACATGATGCCCCAGCCACCGCGCCAGCCCGCGCCTTTAAACACCGTATCGGCCCAGCGCACGGGCTGCGGTTTGGCTGCATCAAAGTAGCGAAATAGCGCAAAAGCGGCTATTTGCCAGTACCAGTGTGCGGGGCTAAACGGTTGCGGTGTTTGGGTGGCAAGCAGCCATAAAACCAGCCAAAAGGCAGCGATTTCATCCCATACGATGCAGCCTGGGTCGGGCAAATGGAGGTTACGCGCGCTGACGGTGCATGCCCACCAGCCCAGCGCTATGCTTGCGCCTACCAGTACGCCGCCCGTTGCGCCCGCAAGCGCGTGGGCGGGCAGCAGGTATTGCGCCGTCGCAAACAGCACCCAGCCGCACAGCGTGCCAGCCGTGCCAGGTGCTTTGGGCGCGAGCCCCGAGCCAAACCCCAAGCCGAGCCAATGCGCAGGGTGCGCGTAGACAAAGCCCCAAGTGGCGCGGGGCGGTGTGGCAGGTGTGGGGTTGGGGCTAGGCATGGGGTTGTGATTGTCGCAGATTCGCGTTTGCTTGGATGTGTGCCGCAAGCTCTGGGGTTGATTTTTGCTGCGCAAGGCAAGGTATGCGGCGAATAGATGGAAAATACAGCTCGGTGCAGTGTGCGCCGCAAGGCGGTGCTTTGCGTATTTTGCTTTGTGTATTTTGCATTTTGCGTTTGGTGTTTATTGGTAATCCATGTCTGGCAATCTGTCTTCTTCTGGCTCTGAGCCATCTATTGCGCCTGCCCCGTCGGGTGGGCGTTGGCGTGCGCTGTGCCGTTTGGTGGCAGTGGCGCTGCACATTGTGCGCGGCTTGTGCATTGTTTATCTGCGCTTGCCTGGCATGTCGCGCCAGCAGCGCCATGCGCAGGTGCAGCAATGGTCGGCAGAGCTGGTGCGGCGCTGCGGTGTGAGCCTGCAAGTGTGCGGCCAGCTTGCCAGCCCAAGCAATGGCGCAGGGCTGCTGCTGGTGGCTAATCACATTTCATGGCTGGATATTGAAGCCTTGCATGCGGTGTGCTTTTGCCGCTTTGTGGCCAAGTCTGAAGTGGGGCAATGGCCCGTGGTGGGCACGCTGGCCAATAGCGCCGAAACCATCTACCTGCAACGCACTTCGCGCCGCGATACGGTGCGTGTGCTTGATGGCATCAGCAGCAGTTTGCAGGCGGGCGATGTGGTGGCAGTCTTTCCCGAAGGCACCACCAGCGACGGGCGCACGCTGCTGCCCTTTTACGCCAACTTGCTGCAAGCGCCGATTGATGCCCATGCAGCCGTGCAGCCCGTAGCCTTGCAGTTTTTTGACCAAGCAGGGCGCATCAGCCTGTCGCCCTGCTACATTGGCGACGATACCCTGCTTGCCTCCATCTGGCGCACCCTGCGCGCGCAAGGGCTGGTAGTGCGCGTTACCTTTGGCGCAGCGCAATTGCCCGCTGGCCGCACCCGCCAGCAGCTCGCCCAAGCCATGCAAGATGCTGTGGGGCAAATGCTCGCGCCGCCTGGCTAAGTCTTGCCGCATCAAGCAGCGCAACTTTGCAGCATCAAACCCAAACAAAACACTGCAAAAAAAACATAAGCAGTGTTTATACGGCTTGCAAGGCAAAATAGCTCTGTAGCCCGCATAAACACTGGTTGCCGCATTTTCGTGTACTTTGCTGTGTGCTTGCGCGCCAAAGGCGATAGTGGCGCTTGGGCGCTGCAAGTACCGTAGTTGGGCGCATGGTGGCAAAACTCTGTTACTGCCAGATTTGCACGGCTGCTGTACCATTGAAAGCATTTACATCTTATTAAATACAAATCTGCCATGAGTTTGGATACACCCACCCCAGCCGCGCCTGAAGCCGTGCCATCTACCGCGCCCGAAGCCGCACCCGCCGCACCCGCTGGCGCAGACCCCATCATTTTTACCGACAGCGCCGCCGCCAAGGTAGCCGACCTGATTGCCGAAGAAGGCAACCCCGATTTGAAACTGCGCGTATTTGTGCAAGGCGGTGGCTGCTCGGGCTTCCAGTACGGTTTTACCTTTGACGAAATCGCCAACGAAGACGACACCGTCATGCAAAAAAACGGCGTTTCCCTGCTGATAGATGCCATGAGCTACCAGTATTTGGTTGGCGCAGAGATTGACTACAAAGAAGACTTGCAGGGCGCACAGTTCGTCATACGCAACCCCAGCGCCACCACCACATGCGGCTGTGGCTCCAGTTTTGGCATTTAACCCCTCCGCGGCCAGCAGTAGCCACGCGGCATACCTGCCTATTTAACGGCTATGCCTGTGGCGGCTGCCCTGAAAAAGCAGCCCTGAAACAAAACCTGAACTGGCCACGGCTCTTGCAGCAAGCAGTGCTGCCTTGCACTGCACAACAGGCCCATCGTGAAACCCTCAACACCGCACCCAAATCCATCCCCCCAGACTCACCCTGATGCCAGCGAGCCAATAGCGCCGCAAACCGCAACGCAGGCAAGCCACCCAGCAACCACCCGATTTACTACGCCCGACGAGCGCCAACTTCGCATGCTGCTGTGGTTGGTAGCAGTCGGGTTTTTCATGCAGACGCTGGATGCAACCATCGTCAATACCGCGCTGCCCGCCATGGCGCAAAGCCTCAACACCAGCCCGCTGCACATGCAAACAGTGCTGGTTGCATACTCGCTAACCATGGCCATGCTCATACCCATATCGGGCTGGATGGCCGACCGCTTTGGCACGCGGCGCGTTTACATGGGAGCCATATTGGTATTTGTGCTCGGCTCGCTCTTGTGCGGCTTGGCCGCTACCGTGCCGCAACTGGTTGTAGCGCGCATTGTGCAAGGCGCGGGCGGCGCTTTGCTGCTCCCCGTTGGGCGGCTGGCCGTATTGCGCGGCTACCCGCGCGAACGCTTCTTGGCCGCCATGAGCTTTGTAGCCATACCTGGCCTGATTGGCCCCCTGCTTGGCCCCGCACTGGGCGGATGGCTGGTGCAGTTTGCCTCTTGGCACTGGGTATTTTTTATCAACGTGCCAGTGGGCTTGGTTGGCTGGCTGGTAGCGCAAAAGTTTTTGCCCGATTTTCGCGGCAGCAACGTGCAGCGCCTTGATGCCGCAGGCTACGCGCTGCTGGCCTTGGGCATGATGTTTGTATCGCTCTCGGTAGATGGCTTTGCGGGCTTTGGCTGGTCGCTAGGGATGATTGCAGCCGTCATGCTCACAGGCATTGGCTGCCTGGCCGCCTACTGGCAGCGGGCAGCGCAGCAAGAGCACCCCTTGTTTGCGCCAAGCCTGTTTGCCGTGCCAACGGTTTCCATAGGCTTGCTGGGCAACCTGTTTTCGCGTCTGGGAGGCAGCGGCGTGCCGTTTTTAATTCCGCTGATGCTGCAACTCAAAATGGGCTACTCGCCCTCGCAAGCAGGCATGATGATGCTGCCGCTTGCAGGCGCGGGTATGCTGGTCAAGCGCTTTGCGACTTGGTCCATCTCCCGCTACGGCTACCGCTATGTGCTGGTAGCCAACACAGTAGCCATTGGCGCAATGATTGCCAGCTTTAGCCTGATGGACCACACCCCCATGTGGCTCCTGATTCCGCAATTGGCACTGTTTGGTGCATGCAACTCATTACAGTTTACGGGCATGAATTCGCTGGCACTTTCTGGCCTGCAACCCGAACAAGCCAGCAGCGGCAACGGCTTGCTCTCCATGGTGCAAATGCTGGCAATTGGCTTGGGCGTGGCATTGGCGGGCGCACTGCTGGCTGCCTCAAGCGCATGGTGGCAGGCGCGTACAGGCCAAGCCAACTCCATGGCAGCATTTCGCACCACGCTGATTTGCATGGGTGCAATCACATGGGCTTCGAGCTGGATTTTCTGGCAACTCCCGCCCGATGCCGCTCAAACCTCTGCGCACAGCGTAGAAGCAGACTTTCCCGCAGAATGAGTGTGATTCCCGTTTACTATAGAAATACAGTCTAACTATATGAATTATCAGGATTTTTTATAAAATCCTGAAGCAAAAAAATGCTGGCTGGGCTACACTTGTGAAGTCAATACTATTTGTTGTGCGCCATGCAATTGCCTAGCCCCAAAACCCTGTTAAAAATATCTTCACTCACCGCCGTAGCCGCGATAGTGCTCAAGCTGCTGGCTTGGCACGTCACAGGCTCGGTTGGCTTGCTCTCTGACGGCATGGAGTCTTTTGTCAATCTGGCAGGAGCCGTTTTTTCGCTGATGATGGTAACCATCGCCGAGCGCCCCGCTGATGACGAGCACCCCCATGGCCACCACAAGGCCGAGTATTTTTCAGCGGGCTTTGAAGGCGTGCTCATCTTTGGCGCTGCGCTGGCAATTTTGTGGACCTCTATCCAACGCTTGCTGCACCCGCAGCCGCTTGAAAGTCTGGACTGGGGCATGGCGCTCTCTATGCTCAGCACGCTGCTCAACGGCTTTGTTGCCTGGCTGCTGCTCAAAGGCGGCAAACAATACAACTCCATTGCGCTGGAAGGCGGCGGCAAGCACCTGCGTACTGACGTTTACACCTCTATTGGCGTGGTTGCTGGCATTGGCTTGGCTGGCTGGACAGGCTGGCACTGGCTCGACCCCACGGTAGCCATACTGGTTGCCATCAACATCTTGCGCGAAGGCTGGGAGCTGGTTTACAACTCCAGCCAAGGGCTTATGGACACTGCTGCCGAGCCTGAAGTAAGCGCCAAAATAGACGAAATACTCAAGAGCTTCGAGACACAAGACAGAGCAGGCAAGCCCGAAGTGCGCTTCGACCACGTTTTTACCCGCGCGGCTGGCGTGCGCTGCTTTGTAACCATGCACATGCACGTGCCAGCGTGCTGGACGCTGCGCAAAGCAGCCGATTTGCGCAACCAGGTAGAGCTCATACTGCTGACTGCCATGCCGCAATTGCACGCCAGCATTGAGCTTATGCCGCGCGATATTGAGCCGCATCAGGTGCTGATGGAAGATGCCAAAGCGCAAAGCCAGTCATGCGAAGCTGCCGATTGCGCTGCCTGCGACCAAAACACCTGCGCGAGCAATGCGCCGCAAACATGCGCGGCTGATGTGCCTCAAGGCAAATGCAGCAGCCAAAGCACAATGCAGTGCAGCAGCCAGTGCAGTAGCTAAGTCAGCACGCTTGCGCCTGCTTTGCTTGTGCCGCTGGTTTGCGCAAGGTGTGCCAAGTTGCGGCAGCAAAGGTAGCAAAGGTAGCAAAGGTAGCAAAGGCGGCTTCAAAGCTGCTTGCAGGCATTTTTAAGGCTGCACCAGCACAGGTACGCGCTGCGCGAGAGCGCACATCAGCTCGTAGCCCAGCGTGCCAGCGCAGGCGGCTACTTCGTCAATCGGCAGCACTTGCCCGCCGCTGGCTTGCCCCCAAAGCGTTACTTCGCTGCCCACGCCAACCTGTGCGCTGGCAGGTATGGCAGTGCTGGCGGGGGTTAAATCAACCGCCAGCATATCCATGCTTATGCGCCCCACAATGCGGCTGCGGTAGCCATTAACCAGCACAGGCGTGCCTGTGGGGCAGGTGCGCGGGTAGCCATCGGCATAGCCGCAGGCAACAGTGCCAATGCGCATGGGCGCTGGGGCGGTAAACATGGCGCCATAGCCCACGCTTTGGCCTGCTTGCAATTGGCGCACTGCCAAAATGCTGCCGCGCAAGCTCATGGTGGGCAGCAAGCCCCAATCAGCGGCGCTATGGCTGGCAGTGCTGGTGGTGGCATCGGGGCTGCTGCCGTAGAGGGCAATGCCTGGGCGCACCCAATCGGTGCTGGCTGCAATTTCGGGGTGGCGCAGTAGGGCGGCGCTGTTGCATACGCTGCGCTGCGCGGGCAAATCGGCAGTGCACTGCGTAAACAGTTGCCATGCCGCGTGCAAGTCGGGCTGGGCAACGTCGGCGGTGGCGAAGTGGGTCATGAGTGCTACTTCATCCACTTGGGGCAGGGCTTGCAGGCGCGTCCAAACGCTGCGGGCGCTTTGTGGCGCAAAGCCTAGCCGATTCATGCCTGTGTTGATTTTGAGGAAAACCTTGTGCGGTTGCAGCGTTTTATGGCTGGCGAGCATGTCGATTTGTGCCTCGTGGTGCACGCTGTGCCAGAGTTGCAGGCGCGAGCACAATTCCAAATCGCGCGGCTCAAATACCCCTTCCAGCAGCAAGATAGGCCCGCGCCAGCCTAGCTCGCGCACGCGCTGGGCTTCGGCCAAATCGAGCATGGCAAAGCCATCGGCAGCGCGTAGCGATTCATACACGCGATCAATGCCGTGCCCGTAGGCGTTGGCTTTAACTACAGCCCAAACTTTGGTGTCGCCCGCAGCGCGGCGGCAGCGTTGCAGGTTGTGTGAGAGTGCGCTGGTGTGGATGATGGCCTGAATCGGGCGGGGCATGGTGGGCAGGGGTAAGAAAGGTAAAGGGGGTAGTAGCGTGTGGATGCAGCTTGAATTTTATAGATGCAAAGCGGTGTGTTGCGCTTTTGTATTCAGGTGCGTTGCAGCAGCATGGCATCACCGTAGCTAAAGAAGCGGTAGCCCTGCGCAATAGCGTGCTGGTAGAGCGCCATGATGTGCGGGTGGGTGGCAAAGGCGCTTACCAGCATCATGAGGGTGCTTTTGGGCAGGTGAAAGTTGGTGAGCAGCATATCTACCACGCTGAAGCAGTAGCCCGGGGTGATGAAGATGTGGGTGTCGCCACTGGTCTGGTCTGTGTTTGCCCAGCTTTCAAGGGCGCGCACGCTGGTGGTGCCAACGGCTACGATGCGCCCGCCACGCGCGCGGCAGGCTTGTATGGCGGCGATGGTTTCGGGCGGCACATGGTAGCGTTCGCCGTGCATGGTGTGCTGGCTTAGGTTTTCGGTTTTTACGGGCTGGAATGTGCCTGCGCCTACGTGCAGGGTGACGCGGGCTTGTTGCACGCCTGCTGCTTCAAGTGTGGCGAGCATGGCGTGGTCAAAGTGCAGGGCAGCAGTGGGGGCGGCTACGGCACCAGGGTGGGTGGCAAAGACGGTTTGGTAGCGGCGCTCGTCTTGGGCGCTGTCGGTGTGGGTGATGTAGGGCGGCAGGGGCACGTGGCCGTGTTGTGCCATTAAGGTGTAGGGGTCGGCGCTGTTGGCGTTGGGGCAAGCATTGCTGCTGGTGCTGGCGTGAAATTGCAGGCGAAACAGCGGGCCGTTAGCCTGTGGCCAGCGCCCGAGCAGGGTAGCGGTGAAGCCGCCGTCCATCTGCAGCACGGTGCCGATGGCGGGTTTTTTGCTGACTTTCATGTGGGCGGCTACGATGTTGGGGGTATCGGGCTCGTGCAGTACGCGCTCTACCAGTAGCTCAAGCCGCCCGCCGCTGGGTTTGTTGCCGAATAAACGCGCTTTGATGACTTGGGTGTCGTTAAAGATGAGCAGGTCGCCTGTACGCAGCAGTTGGGGCAGGTCTGTAAAGCTGCGGTCTACGGGGGTGCTGCCCGTGCCATCGAGCAGGCGCGAGCCAGTGCGCTCGGGCGCGGGGTGCTGGGCGATGAGTGCTTCGGGCAGGTGAAAGTCAAAGTCGCTTAGGGTGTAGGTGCGCTGCTGTGGCATGGTGGCAGATGGGTGAAAAAGCAATGCCGCCACTGTGCAAGACGGGTGGCGGCATGATGGGTATAAAGGGTGTTACACAATCGCTTGGTTTGGGCGCGTGCCGCAGTTGCGGCAGGTGCTTATTCTTGCGCTTGTTGCAGGCGCTCGATGCGCTTTTCGATGGGCGGGTGGGTGGCAAAGAGTTTGCCAAAAGACCCAGCAATGCCCATGGCTTGCATGTTGCTGGGCAGTGCGCCCGGGGTGAGGCCGCCCAAGCGTTGCAGGGCGCGAATCATGGTTTGGCGCTGCCCGAGTAGCTTGCCTGCGCCTGCATCAGCACGGTATTCGCGCTGGCGGCTGTACCAAGCCACAATCATGCTGCCCAAAAAGCCCAGCAGCATTTCAAGCACCATGTAGGTCATATAGAAGCCCGCGCCCGAGCTGCGGCGCTCGTTGTCGCCGTTGAGCATTTTGTCTACTGCGTAGCCGATGACGCGGCTCAGGAAGATGACAAAGGTGTTGATTACGCCTTGCAGCAGCGTGAGCGTGACCATGTCGCCATTGGCGATGTGGCTGACTTCGTGGCCAAGCACGGCTTCGACTTCTTCGCGCGTCATGCTTTGCATGAGGCCGGTGGATACGGCTACGAGGGCGGAGTTTTTGAATGCGCCTGTGGCAAAGGCGTTGGGCTCGCCGTCGTAGATGGCAACTTCGGGCATGCCGATATTGGCTTGGGCAGCCAAGCGGGTAACGGTTTGCACAATCCAGGCTTCTTCGGCAGTGTTTTGCTGGGCGCTGATGCTGCGCAGGCTCATGCTCCATTTAGCAACGGGTTTGCTAATGAGCAGCGAGATGATGGCGCCACCAAAGCCGAAGATGAAGGCAAAGACCAGCAAGCTAGCCAGATTGAGCCCTTGGGCGGTGAGGTAGCGGTTTGCGCCGAGCAAGGAGGCAACAACGCCAAGCACCATGACAACGGCCAGGTTGGTGAGGATAAAGAGAAAGATACGCTTCATGGACAGCCTTTTGCTTGTAGTGTGTGTGGTTGTGATGGAGTGAGTTGTTTATGGTGGTGGCGGCAAGGCTTTTTGCAAGTGCCGCATGTGCCGCAAGTGTGAAAGGATGTTTTTGTGGCGCTCTGGCGGCAAGCCGCTGGCAGCGTGGTGGTGGGGTAGCGGGTTAAAGGCTGTTTGCCTGTGGTGCGCTGCTGTGTTGGCTTTGCTCCAGCGCCACATTATCTACTACGGGGCCAGGGCGAAAGCCGCTGACGAGTTGTTGCAGCAAGCTGGTGATGCCTTGCATGTTGTTATCTTGCATCATGGCTTGCAGTTGCACCAGATGGCTTTGCAGTTGCTCCCACGCAATGCTGGCTTCTTGCGCGCGCATGATGCGGGGGTGCTCGGTGGGCTGGGGGTTGTCGCCAATGAGGAGTTCTTCGTAGAGTTTTTCGCCTGGGCGCAGACCCGTGATGTGCAGGGCAATGTCGCCGTGCGGGTGGGTGGCATCGCGCACGGTAAAGCCCGAGAGCATGACCATTTGCCGCGCCAGTTCGCTGATTTTTACGGGCTCGCCCATGTCAAGCACAAACACATCACCGCCTTGCGCCATTGCACCTGCTTGCAGCACGAGCTGGGCGGCTTCGGGGATGGTCATGAAGTAGCGGGTGACTTCGGCGTGGGTGAGGGTGATGGGTCCGCCGTGGGCGATTTGCTGCCTGAAAAGCGGCACAACCGAGCCTGATGAGCCCAGCACGTTGCCAAAGCGCACCATGGAAAAGCAGGTGCGCGGCTGTTGCGCTGCTGTTTGCGCGGGCGGTGTTGTGGCTGGTGCTGCTTGGGTGGGTGGTACTTGGCTGGCGTTGGCATCAAGCAGGGCAAAGTCGGGCTGGGAGCAATTGGGTTGGTGCTGACTGGGCTGGTGGGTGGCCAAGGCTTGCAGGCACAACTCGGCCAAGCGTTTGCTCGCACCCATGATATTGGTGGGGCGTACGGCTTTGTCGGTAGAGATGAGGATGCAGTGCGGCACACCTGCCTCTAGCGCAGTGCGGGCAACGGTGAGCGTGCCAAATACGTTGTTGGAGATGCCTTGCACAGGGTTGCGCTCAACCATCGGGACGTGCTTGTAGGCGGCTGCGTGGTAGATGGTAGCGGGCTGCCAGGTGCGCACGATTTGGCGCATGCGGTGCAGGTCGCGCACGTCGCCCAGCAGGGCAACGATGGTGGGTGGCTGGGGCTGGGTGGCGGCTAAAGCGCGTAGTTCTTGATCGATTTGGTACAGGGCAAATTCGCTGTTTTCAAGCAGCAGCAGACACAAGGGGGCTTGCTGCACAATCTGGCGGCATAGCTCGCTGCCAATGCTGCCGCCCGCGCCTGTGACGAGGACGACTTGCTGGCGGATATTGCGCTCTATCAGGGCGGGCACGGGGGCTACGGGGTCGCGCCCGAGCAAGTCTTCAACGTCAAGCTCCTGAAACTGCTGCACCACTGCCATGCCGCTGGTTAGCGCAGCCATATTGGGCACGCTGCGCACATGCACGGCCAAGTCGCGCAGGCTTTGGATGATGGCGTTGCGCTCGCTGCGCTCCATGCTGGGTATGGCCAGCAAAATATCGGTAACGGCGCTGTCTTGCACGATTTGCGCCAGATTGCGCTCGGACCATATTTCCAGCCCGTTGATGCTGCGCCCGATTTTGCGCGGGTCGTTGTCGATAAAGCCAATCAGGGTGAATTGGCGTGCGCTGGCAATGGCAGCGGCAGTTTGTATGCCCGTATCGCCCGCGCCATAAATCAGCAAGCGCCCCTGTTGGCGCGTGCCGTGGCTTTCGCCATAGGCAAACAAGGCGCGGATAAAAGCGCGGTTGCCGCCCACGAGCAGCAAAAACAACAGCGGCTGCAATACGGCAATGCTGCGCGGCACATGGGTGGGGTTGCCCACGAAAATAACGTACGCGCCAAACAGCACGCCATACAGCGCAATGGCTTGCACGGTAGTAAGCATGGCGCTAAAGCCCGTGTAGCGGAAAATGGCGCGGTACAAGCCCCACTTCACCATGATGGGCAGCGCCAGCAAGGGCGCTAACAGATAGGTAAAGCTCTGCTCGGAATAGGGCAGCGCCCACAAGTCAAGCCGCAGGCAGATGGCCAGCCACAGGGCAAGCCAGGCGCACAGCACGTCCATGCCCATAGCAAGTATCTGGCGGGGCAGGGTTTGGGAGTTGAAGATGCGCGATTGCATAGGTTGGGTGCAGGGTTTGTTTTTGTAGCTGGTTCAGGGCTTGTGCAGCACACCCAGCGTCATGGCGATGATTTTGATGTCCAGCCACAGGCTGCGGGTGCGTACATATTGCTGGCACAGCGCCAGTTTGGCGGGTAAAACGGTGTGGATGTAAGTGTGCTCGGGGTCGCTGCTGGCGGCAAGCAGGCTGCTTTCGCTGCGGTATTGTACGGATGCCAGGTCGGTTACGCCTGGGCGCACGCTCAAGACTTCTTCGCGCACAGCGGCGGGGTACAGCGCCACATAGCGCGGCACTTCGGGGCGCGGGCCGACTATGCTCATGTCGCCTGTTAGCACATTGAGCAGTTGCGGCAATTCATCAAGCTTGTAGGCGCGGATAAAGCGCCCCGAGCGCGTGATGCGGCTGTCTTCGCCCACGGTGATTTGCAGCCCTGCATTGTCCACACGCATACTGCGAAACTTGTAAATGCGAAAAGGCTTGCCGCGCAAGCCCACGCGCTCTTGCCGAAAGAAAACGGGGCCAGCCGAATCGCATTTCACCCACAATGCCAGCAGCGCGAGCAGGGGCGACAAAACCAGCAGCCCCAGAGCCGAGGCGCTTATATCGAAAAGCCTTTTGGCAAGCAGAGATTGAGCCAGCAGCGGTTGCGTCATGGTTTAGGCGGCAGCTTGTGGGGTTGGGGCGAAAAGGCTTTGCAGCGCGGCAATGATGCGCTCTTGCTCGGCATCGCTCATGGCGGTAAACAGCGGGATGCTGAACATGCGCTGGTAGGCTTTTTCTGCCTGCGGAAACATCTCGGGCGTGAGCTGGTAGCGGTCGCGCCAGTAGGGTTGGCGGTGCAGCGGCACATAGTGCACGCTGGTAGCAATGCCTGCGTCGCTCAAGCGCTGGATGACTTCATCGCGCGTGATGCGTGCGGCATCAGACAGGCGCAGCACAAACAGGTGCCAGGCGTGCGTGTCGCCAGCGGGCGCATCGGCGGGCAAAATCAGTGGCAGGTGTTGCAGTGCGGCAAAGTAACGCGCTGCAAGCTGCTGGCGGCGCTGTAAAAAGGCAGGCAGGCGCTTGAGCTGCACGCGCCCTAAGGCGGCAGCCATGTCGGTTAAGTTGTATTTGAAGCCTGGCGCCACAATTTCGTAATACCAAGCGGGCGTTTTGCTGGTGAAACGGTCAAAAGCGTCGCGGTTAATGCCGTGCAGGCGCATGACTTTCATGCGGGCAGCCAAAGCGCTGTCGCGGGTAACGACCATGCCGCCTTCGCCTGTAGTCATGGTCTTGTTGGCGTAAAAGCTAAACACCGTTACATCGCTGGGCAACTGCCCAACCAGCGTACCTTGGTAAGTGGTAGGCAAGGCGTGGGCGGCATCTTCAATCACGCGCAGATTGTGCTTTTTGGCGATGGCAAAAATGGCCGCCATATCGCAGGCGAGCCCGCCGTAATGCACGGGCATGATGGCGCGGGTTTTTGGCGTGATGGCAGCTTCGATTTTTGCGGGGTCAATGTTCAAGGTAACGGGGTCGCAATCAACCAGCACCGGGTCTGCACCCAGATAGCGCACCACTTCGGTGGTGGCAGTGAAGGTGAGCGTGGGCGCAATTACCTCGTCACCCGCACCAATGCCAATGGCTTCAAGCGCCAGATGCAGGCCAGCCGTGGCTGAATTGACGGCAATGGCTTGTAAAGGTTGCTGGCTTGAGCTGCCCAGATAGGCTGCAAACTCTTCTTCAAAAGCGCGTGTTTCGGGCCCCGTGGTAACCCAGCCCGAACGCATGGCGTGGGCAACGGCGGCAATTTCTTCTTCGCCAATATCGGGGCGGGCAAAGGGGATAAAGGTGGGTTCGGTCATGGTGTTTTATTAGCAAAAAATCAGGGGCAATGCAGGGTGAGAGCCAAAAGCGGCAAGGTGTTTTTTAGATATTTTCTAGTCGCTCTGGCAAGCCTGCAAAAACCGCGCTGCCAGCACGGGGTAGGTGTGATTGTCCAGCACAAATTGTCGCCCCTGTGCGCCCATGCGCTTGCGGGTGTCTGTATCAATTTGGGCAAGCTGTAACAAACCTTGGGCAATCGCCTTTGGGTCGGCGGGCGGCACGGTCAGGCCGCAGCCTGCTTCAAGCACGGGGTCGTTGCCAGCTTCTACCGAGTGCAGCACCACGCAACGCGCCATCATGTAGTCCATCAGTTTATTGGGCGCAATGCCAAAGCGGTAAATGGGCACGCGCTGCCAGCCGATATAGGCAATGCAAATCTGCGCCAGAAAAGCGGGAATTTGTGCTTTGGGGATGGGGTCGAAAAAAGCCACTGTGCCTTGCAAGCCCAGTTGTGCGGCTTGCGCTTGCAGAGCAGCTTTTTCGTGGCCGCTGCCCACCAAAACAAAGCTAAAGGGCTGCTCTTTGAGCAGGGTGGCAGCTTGCAGCAGCACATCAAGCGCATTGGGTGTGCCGTGTGAGCCAGCATAGCCCACAATTGCGCGGCCTGCTGTGCGTTGCTGCGCTATGTGCTGGGCGATATCGGCGCGTAGCGGCGCGGGCGTGCCTTGCCATTCGTCCAGCGTGATGCCGTTGGGCACAATGTGCAGCTTGCGCAAATCCAGCCCGTGGCTTTGCATGTGCTCGGCCACCTTTGGCAGCATGCTTACCACCACATCGGCGTGCTTGTAGGCATAGTTTTCGCCAGCCTGACACAACATGATAAAAGGGTGGCGCGGCGACATACCGCCCAATTCGATGGGCGAGAGTGGCCACAAGTCATGCACTTCATACACCAGCTTGCAGGGCTTGCCTGTCAGTTTGCGCGTAAGCTGTGCAATGCGGTGTGCCACCCAGATATCCATCGGGTAAGTGCTACTGGCAATGACTACATCAGGCGCAAATTGCGCGGCTATGGCAGGCGCATCACGCCAGACTTGCCATAAAAAAGCCGCAATGTTTTTTACCCGCCCCAGCCCGTTGCCGCTGTAGGCGGGAGCAGCGTACCAGTGGTAATCAATGCCGTCGATATTTTGGATGACGGGCTTGCCTGCCGTTTTGCCCGTCGCTTGGCTTGAGGCGTGCGCCATATCGGGCTGGGTAGCGCGTACATGGCTAAAGCTCGCTGCCACCATGCGCACCGCGTGCCCGCCACGCACCCATTCCCGCGCCAGATAGTAGGGACGGTATTCCATGCCGTGCTGCGGGCTGCCTGCGTAGTGGTTGAGGTAGAGGATGTTCATGGGTGTTGTTTTTTGCAAAATTCAGGCAGCGCCATCAGCCTGTTTTCCCGCCAGCGCCAGTGTTTGCTGGTAAGCCTGCTGCATTTTCTCAAGGCAAACGGGCCAGCCGTATTGCGCCATTACATGCGCGCGCCCTGTTTGCCCCATTTGCTGGCGCAAACTGGCATTGCGCACCAGTTGCTCAAACGCATGGGCGGCGGCTTGCGGGTTGTTGCGGGGCACGACCAGCCCTGTGCGCTGGTTGGGCGTGACTTCAACCAAACCAGGCGCATCAGATACCACCACGGGCAAGCCGCAGGCGGCGGCTTCAATGGCGGCTACGCCAAAGCTTTCCATGCGGCTCAAGGCGGCGAAAATATCGAGCCTGCGCAGTTGCGTGGGCACTTGCGCGTGTGGGATGGCATCAAAAAAAGTCACAGTATCGGCAACGCCCAGTGTATGGCAGAGTTGCTGCAAAGCGGGTTTGTCAACGCCGTCGCCCGTGATTTCGAGCTGCACCGTGTTGGTAAAGCCACTTTGTTGCAAAGACTGTTGCAGCAAGGCAAACGCTTCAATGAGTGTGTCAATGCCGTATGCAGGCGCAAGCGTTTTGACTGTGCCAATAGTGATGGGCTTGGCTGCAGCTTGGGCGATGCTTGCGTTGGCTGAATCTGCACGCTGCACGGCAGGGCAAAAAAGGCTGGTATCTACCCCAAACGGGGTGATAAAAATATGCGGGTGCGCATGTATGCTTGCCGCCTGTTGTGCCATGCAGTGGCTGGTAGAAGCAATGGCGGTGGCGGCAGCCAGATTTTTTTGCAGCAGGTGGCGGTGGATTAAAGACTTGGCAGGAAAGTCATACACATCACTGCCCCAGACTGAGAGCAACAGCGGCCGCCAGCCACTGCGCCGCGCCATGCTGCCGTAGCCTGTGGCGTAGTGGGCATTCAAAATATCGGGGCGCAAGTCTTGCAAAATTTTGCGCAAAGGCGCGGCATTGCGAAAATAGGCAAACGCGCCCGTGTGTGGCAATGCAATTTGCCTGATGCTTGCGCCTGCCTGCGTGGCAGCGTAGGCGGCAGTGGCGTTGTTGCAGCCAAAATGCTGCGAAATAACGCTAACCTCATGCCCGCAAGCCGCCAAGCCATGCGCCCAGCGTTGCAGGTGAATGGAGTTGGCTGCGCCCAGCAACGCGATTTTCATGGTTGCGCTCCTGTCTGGCTAGCCGCTGATTGCTTGGATGCTGCCAGATGCCGCAAGCTATGCCATACCGTCATGCCTGCCGCTGCCACTGCGCCTGCTGCCCAAGCGATGCAAATGGGCATCAGGCCAGCAGACATGCCGCACGCCCAGCACAGCAGCAACACGCCACAGCGCACAGACTCGTTATGCACAGCCACCCACGGCTTGCCAGACGCGCCCGCATGTGCCATCAGCACGCGAGCAGCAGCCTCGGCCGACACGCCTACCATCAACACCGCCAGCGCCTTGGCAATACCCGCATAGGCTTGCCCCAGCGCAAAATCAGGCCACCAAAAAGAAATGCCATAAATAAGTGCCGCAACCAGTAGCAAGGCAGCAAACAGCAAAGCCGACCAGAGTAAAGCCGTTTTGATTTGCGGCCGCCCCGTCCAGTGCCGCAGCAAAATAGGCAAAGCGTAATTGATAGGCGTAAGTGGAATCTGCGTCAGCACCATGCTCATGGTAAATTGCCCCAGCACCACGCAGCCTGAAGCGCCCTCCACCCAGTGCTGCACGCCCAAAATGGCCGCTGTAGCAAGGCTGGCCGTAAGCCACGAAGCAGCGCCATAGTTCATGATTTCGCGCCAGCCCGCACGGCCCACGCTGGCAGGCTGCTCAATGCCTCTCAACCACCACCACGCCAGCAAAGCCGCCAAGCTGTAAACAGCCGCAAACGCCAGCAGCCACTGCGCCCTATCAGGCGGCGCAGCCGTGGCTGACGCGCGGGCAAAAGCAATGGCCAGCAGCACTGCCACAAACACCAGCACCTGCGGCGCAGCAGTAATCACGTTAAACAAGGCCGTGCGCCCATTGAGCAACAGCACCCGAAACTGCCCATGCAGTACGCAAGTGGCAATGGCAAGCCCCATCAGACAGGCAAAAGCGCCAAGCTGCCCATGCCGCGCCCAAGCCGCGCCCATGCCCAGCACAAACGCAAAACCGCCGCTGGCAAAAGCCCAGCGTTGCGCCCGCTGCAAGCACATACGCCCCGACCTGACATAAAAAAACAGCGCCTGCGGCAACCCCAGCATGGCAAAAGCCGACAAAAACTCCACTTCAGACTTGACATTGCTAAACACCCCCTGCACTGCCGGCCCCATGCTTTTGCCTAAAGCCAAAGTAGACAAAAGCACAGCCACAGCACCCGCTGCCTGAATGAGCATGGAAAGGGCAAGTTGGTTACGCAGTTTCAAGGTGGTGTGTGGCGCAAGCCGGGGTAAAGGGTTGGTTGTAGCGTGCAGTTTGAAGGAGATGCTGACTTATTCCAGATTCGTATAAAAACGCAATCGCCCATCATTCCAGCCTACGCGGGAATGACGTCTTTCTGAGTTTTCTATTGCATGAAGAATAAATTGACACATCCTTAAGCGTTGTTTTGTATAGCAAGAGCTACTTCATGCACCACCTCATCTTGCTGCGCGTGCGTCAAGTCGGGGCTCATGGGCAGGCTCATGACTTCTTGTGCCAGTTGTGCCGCTATGGGCGTGGGGCGCTGGCACAGGTGGCGGTAGGCGGTTTGCTGGTTTAAGGGGATGGGGTAATGCACGGCGGTGGGTATGCTTGCGGCTTTGAGTGCGGCTTGCACTTGCTCACGCGTTTGTCCGTGCTGTGGCACGCGCACGGTGTATTGGGCATAAACGCTGGTGTTGCCTGCGCGTAGCGGGATGTGCGTGATGTTGGCGCTTTGGCACAACTGGCTGTAGCGTGCGCCTAGCGCCATGCGCTGCTGCACTTCCCAGTCAAAACGCTCCAGCTTGGCTAGCACTATGGCGCATTGCAGGGTGTCCATGCGCCCGCCCACACCTACGCGGGTGTGCTGGTAGCGGGCGCTTTGGCCGTGTATGCGAATTTCGCGGCAGGCTTGCGCCAGCGCCGCATCGCTGGTAAAGATGGCACCACCGTCGCCATAGCAGCCCAGCGGCTTGCTGGGGAAAAAGCTGGTGCAGCCGAATGTAGACAAGTTGCAGCTTTGCTGCCCGTGCTGGGTTGCGCCAAAGCTCTGCGCAGCGTCTTCAATTACGGGCAGGTTGCCGTGGCGCTGGGCAATGGTGTTGATGGCTGCCATATCGGCGCATTGCCCGTACAGGCTCACGGGCATGATGGCTCGGGTGCGGGGCGTGATGGCGGCTTCTATCAGGGCAGAGTCTATCAGCCCCGTGTCTGGCTCTACATCCACAAACACGGGTTTGCCACCCAGCAGCGCGATGACTTCGGCGGTGGCGGCAAAGGTAAATGGGGTGGTGATGACTTCATCGCCTGCTTGCAGACCCAGCGCCATCAGGCTAATCAACAGGGCTTCGGTGCCACTGGCTACCGTAATGCAGTGTGCCGCGCCAGTGCGTTGCGCCAGTGCGCTTTCAAGCTCGGCTACTTCGGGGCCCATGATGTACTGGCCGTGCTCAAGCACGGTTTGCATGCGCTGGTTGATGCTGCTTTTTAGCGCCTGATAAGGAGTTTTAAGGTCGATAAAGTCCATAAATCTGTTTTTTTCTGTGCTGGTTTTATGTGGTGGCAGGCTGGCATGTAACGTGCTGGCCTTGCAAAATATACAGGTCGCCCGTGTGGGGGCAGCGGGCTTGGCCTTGCCCGTGCAGGGGCAGGTTTAGGCGTTCGCCGTGGCGGCTCATCCAGCCTATTTGGCGGGCGGGCACGCCAGCCATTAAAGCAAAGTCGGGCACGTCTTTGGTGATGACTGCGCCTGCGCCGATAAAGGCGTAGCGGCCAACGGTGCAGCCGCACACGATTGTGGCGTTAGCCCCAATACTTGCGCCTTGCTTGACGAGCGTGCGGCGGTATTCATCTTTGCGGATAACGGCTGCGCGTGGGTTGTGTACGTTGGTAAAGACCATGCTGGGGCCGCAAAATACGTCATCTTCAAGTGTGACCGCGTCATAGACGCTGACGTTGTTTTGCACTTTAACGTTGTTGCCGATGCGTACATCGTTGCCCACAAACACGTTTTGCCCAAACGAGCAGCCCGCGCCAATGTGTGCTCCGCTGCAAATATGCACCCAGTGCCAGATGCGCGTGTCTGCGCCGATGTGTGCGCCTGCGTCTACGATTGCCGTGGGGTGGATAGTGGCGCTATCAGCGATGTTGTTTGCGGCGTTGCTTGGTTGGGTGGCAGTGTTCATCAGTACTCCAGTGGCAGGGATACGGTTTTGCCATCGCGTGCGGCCAGATAGGCGGCGATGAGTAGCTCCAGTGACTTGAGCCCTTCGCGCCCGTCGGTCAGTGGCTCGGCCGTGCCGCGCAGTACATCAACCACGTTTTTGTAATACAGCGGGTGGCCAAAGCCATAGACTGATGTGGTCTGGTAATTGGCTTGGGCGATGTCGGCATCGTAGTCTTTGCTTTCGGCAAACTGCCACAGTTGAATGTCGTTTACCGCCACGCCGCCCACGCGCGCGCTGCCTGTTTCGCCCAGTATGGTGATGCTGCCTTCGAGATTTTGCGGGTAAGTCAGCATGGTTACGCTCATAGAGCCTAAAGCGCCATTGCGCCACTGCACGTTGAGTACGCCCGTGTCTTCGGCTTCAATGTGGCGCGTGGTGCTGGTCATGGCTTGCACTTTGGCAACGGGGCCAATGAGCCAGTCGAGCAAGTCTACATAGTGGCTGGCTTGGTTCATAAACGCGCCGCCGTCAAACTCCCATGTGCCGCGCCAGCCGTTGCCCTGGTCGTAATAGCTTTGCGGGCGCGTCCAAAACACGTTCAAATGCACCATGTGGATTTTGCCAAAGCGTTTTTCATCTACTGCACGCTTGAGCAGTTGCAGCGTGGTGTTCATGCGGTTTTGCTTGACTACAAACAGGCGCACGCCCGCTTCATCACAGGCCTTGACCATGCGCACGCCGTCTGCCCAGCGGGTAGCCATGGGCTTTTCGCTCATCACATGCACGCCGTGCCGCGCCGCCAGCACGGCTTGCTCTGGGTGCAGGCCGCTGGGGGTGCACAGGGCGACCAAATCAAGCTGCTCTTTTTGCAGCATTTCTTGCATGGTGGCGTAGGCTGGCACTTGGTATTGCGCGGCATGGGCTTGCAGCACGGCGGGGTCGGTGTCGCAAATGGCAGCCAGTTCCAAGTCGGCAGCGTGTTTTTCAATCGAGCCAAAATGGTTTTTGGAAATGCGCCCGCAGCCCACGATGGCGATGCGGATTTTTCTGCCGTTGATGCTGGAAAAGTGTTGTTTGAGCATGGTTATTGACTTAAAAAAATGCTTGGTGGCAACAAAGCCAAGAGCGTGCGCGTGTTTCTAATAAAGACAAAGGCGCAGAGTAAATGCGCAGGGTTAAAGGCGTGCTGTTTGCACTTTGGCTTAAAGCCATTGTGTGGGTGCAAAATGCGCGTGCTATATGTCCGCAATGATGCCCGTGATTGTGCCTGATGACTTTGCCTATACAGATAGACGGGCAGCAGGCAAGGGTAGGAGCTTGTGGCAAAAAGTAAACAGCATGCGTTGCAGCAACATGCCAGCCAAGAGAGCCCGATGTTACCGCCAGTTGCTTTGGCGCGACATGCACAGGCCTTGCGTGCGTGCTTGGATGCGGTTTTGGGGCGTGGCTGGCTGGGCGCTACAGCCAGATGCAGCCTGCCTGCCCGAGGCTGCTACAGTTCCCATACGCAGCACTAGGGTAGTTGCTTTTGGCAGTCTAAATACAGGCTGCGCTGTGCCATACTTGAACGTTTTTCGGCCGCACGCCACTTGGCGCAAGGCGCTGGCTAGGCTCGCGCAGCAAGCCCGTGCAAGCTGCCTCAAAGAGCGCATGCATGACGTGATGCAAGGCGTGCGGCAAGCAACTATTTATTACAATTTCGATTCAATCTGTTTTTCAGCAAAGGGACGCGCTATGTATATCGGTCTGCAAGATATGTTCAAAATCGGTTTGGGGCCCAGCAGTTCACACACCGTAGGGCCCATGCGGGCAGCGCGGCGGTTTTTGTTTGAACTGCCTGCCGAGGCATTTGCGCGCGTGCACCGCGTGGAGTCCGAGCTGTATGGCTCGCTGGCGCACACGGGGCATGGGCATGCAACCGATATAGCCGTGCTCATGGGGCTGTGCGGCGAAATCCCCGACGGCATTGATACCGCATCCATCCCGCAGCGCGTAGCCGATATTCAGGCGCAAGGCAGCTTGCCTTTACTGGGCAAGCGCCCCATTGCGTTTGATATGCCGCGCGACTTGCTGTTTAACTTTACCGAAGAGTTGCCGCTGCACACCAACGGCATGCGCTTTCAGGCGTTTGATGCCGAAGGCGCTCTGATTGAAAAGCGCGACTTTTACTCCATTGGCGGCGGCTT
>RRZU010713261.1_pt1 | contig 23460 bp, 19 predicted proteins | sample 2165561 | NCBI WGS metagenome assembly RRZU01 (sample SAMN10456909, study PRJNA506462) | wastewater metagenome | isolation source: wastewater sludge | place: USA: Moscow, Idaho | reverse complement strand
TTCAGCAACCTTGGCAACGCCACGGCACTGATCCAGCGCCTCAAGGCCGCCGACATTCCGGTCCGTAGTGAAACCCGGGTATCGGTCGGCCCGTTCCAGACGCGTGCCGAAGCCGAAGAAGCCATGCAGAAACTCAAGGACATGGGACTGTCACCGATGCTGGCCGCCAACGGCGGCTGACGGCCGACGACCCGCCCTAGCGCTCATGGTCGCATGAGCGCTGGCCGCAAAGCCGGGTCTGTCCGGCGCCTTGCAGTCACCTTCCGCTGCTTCCGCACCAACAACACAGGGCGCGTATATCGCGCCCTGTATTACATGCAAGATACCCCGGCCTCTCGGGCCCGGCTCAGGCTGCCGGCTCGCTTTCCTCGGCCAGCCGGTGCGCCAGCGCCAGATAGGCGCTGGACTGCATTTCGGTCAGCCGGCTTGCCGTGCGGAAAAACTCGCTGGCCTGTACGCCTTCGGTGTAGAGCAGGTCCGCCTCGACCTCGGCAGAGATCACCAGCTTGACCCGGCTGTCGTAGAACACGTCCACCAACCAGGTCAGCCGGCGCGCCTCGCTGGCCTGATGGCTGCCTAGACGCGGAATGTCCGACAGGAACACCGTGTGATATTCACAGGCAAGTTCAACGTAATCGGTCTGCGCCCGCGGCCCGCCGCACAGCTCCCGGAAATCGAACCAGATCGCGCCGGGTACGTGACGGCGGCACCGGAGCGGCCGCCCCAGTATCTCGATGGTGCGCGGCTGGCTGGCGCCATGCGCCAGTCGCTGCCAGATGGCCTCCAGCTTGCCGTCGGCACCTGCCAGTGGCGTGATGTAGAGCGGCTCCCGTGTCAGCTCGCGCAGGCGGTAATCCTGGCCGCCGTCGACATTGACCACGGTCAGCCATTGCTGCATCAGCGCGATGGTCGGCAGGAAGTTCAGCCGCTGCAAACCGTTGGGGTACAGCCCGTCCGGCGGGTAATTCGAGGTCATGACGAACACCACGCCACGCTCGAACAGTTCCTTGAGCAAGCGCCCCAGGATCATGGCGTCGGCGATGTCCGACACGTGGAACTCGTCGAAGCACAACAGCCGGGTACGGGCGGCGATCCGCTCGGCCACGGTCACCAGCGGATCGGTCGCGCTGGTCAGGGTCTTGAGTTCGTTGTGGACTTCCATCATGAAGTGATGAAAGTGGATGCGCCGCTTGCGCCGGTACGGCACACAGGCAAAAAACGCATCCATCAGGAAGCTTTTGCCACGCCCGACGCCACCCCAGAAATACAGGCCGCGCGGCACGTCGGGACTGCGCAGGCTTTTGCCCAGAAAACGGCCGCGCTTGCGCTTGAACAGCAGCAGCTGCTGGTAGAGGGTTTCCAGATGAGCGATGGCCTGCGCCTGCGCCGGGTCATGAAAAAAACCGTCAGCGCCGGCAAGCTGGTCGTACCACGCCTGTGGCGACAGGCTGGCATTCTGGCCCGGAGAAAAGACATGCTGCGACATGCAAAATCCATGTGGCGGTGCAAAAACGGCACTCTAACACAAGCGGCTACGGCCACTGACCACCAATGAAAAACGGCAGGCCTGATTGCCTGCCGTCCATCATTTCATGCCAGCCAGCGGGACTCAGATGCCACGCAGCAGCTCGTTGATGCCGACCTTGCCGCGGGTCTTGGCATCCACCTTCTTGACGATCACGGCGCAGTACAGGCTGTAGCTGCCATCCTTCGACGGCAGGTTGCCGCTGACCACCACCGAACCGGCCGGTACACGGCCGTAGCTGACCTCGCCGGTTTCGCGATCGAAAATCCTGGTGCTCTGGCCGATGTAGACGCCCATCGAGATCACCGAGCCCTCTTCCACGATCACGCCTTCGACGATTTCCGAACGGGCACCGATAAAGCAGTTGTCCTCAATGATGGTCGGGTTGGCCTGCAACGGCTCCAGCACGCCACCAATGCCCACACCACCGGAAAGGTGCACGTTCTTGCCGATCTGGGCGCAGCTGCCCACGGTCGCCCAGGTGTCCACCATGGTGCCTTCGTCCACGAAAGCACCGATGTTGACGAAGCTCGGCATCAGCACGGTGTTTTTGGCAATGTAAGAGCCCTTGCGCACCACTGCACCCGGTACGGCGCGGAAACCGGCGGCCTGGAAGCAGGCGGCATCCCAGTCGGCGAACTTGGTGTCCACCTTGTCGAAATAACGGCTGACGCCATCGTCCAGCACGGCATTGTCACGAATGCGGAACGACAGCAGTACGGCCTTTTTCAGCCACTGGTGCGTCACCCATTCGCCAGCAATCTTCTCGGCCACGCGCAGGCGGCCGGCGTCGATGTCGGCAATCACGGCATCAATGGCGGCCTTGGTTTCCGGCGTCACGGTTGCCGGAGTGATGTCGGCACGGCGCTCGAAAGCGTCTTCGATCAGGGCTTGGATCGGAGTCATGGATCTACCTTTAAAAACGAATGAAAACAGAAAAATTCAGTTGCGGGTACGCACACAGTCAACCACGCGCCACGCGGCTTCAACACAGGCTTCGAGCGGCGCGACCAGTGCGATGCGCACATAGCCGGCTCCCGGATTGACGCCATGCGCCGTGCGCGCCAGAAAACTGCCCGGCAGCACGGTCACGTGATAACGGGCGAACAGGTCGCGGGCAAAAGCAATGTCGTCCCCACCGGGCACCCGCGCCCACAGGTAGAAGCCGGCCTGCGGCAGGCCGACATCCAGCGCCTTGCCGACGATCGGCAGCACGGCGGCAAACTTGTCGGCGTAGCGCTGGCGATTGTCGGCCACATGCACCTCGTCCTGCCACGCCGCACGGCTGGCAGCCTGCACGACGGCCGACATGGCACTGCCGTGATAGGTGCGGTAGAGCAGGAATTTTGCCAGCACCTCCGCATCGCCGCAGACAAAACCGGAACGCAATCCGGGAGCATTGGAACGCTTGGAGAGACTGGTGAACATCACCAGGTTGCGATAGTCGCTGCGCCCCAGCCGGGCTGCGGCCTCCAGCCCACCCAGGGGAGGCGCATCGAACCAGATTTCCGAGTAGCACTCGTCCGAGGCAATGACGAAGCCGTAACGGTCCGACAGCTCGAACAACAGCCGCCAGTCCTCCAGCGTCATCACCGCGCCGGTCGGGTTACCGGGGCTGCATGCATACACCAGCTGCGTGCGGGCCCACACTTCGGCAGGTACGGACGACCAGTCGGGCTTGAAACCGTTTTCCGCCGTGCAATTGACGTAATACGGCTCGGCACCGGCCAGCAGCGCCGCCCCTTCGTAGATCTGGTAGAACGGATTGGGCGACACCACCACCGGTGTTCCGTGGCTGGCATCCACCACGGCCTGTGCCAGTGAAAACAGCGCTTCCCGGCTGCCCAGCACCGGCAGGATCTGCCGCGCCGGATCCGGCTTGTCCACCTGGTAGCGGCTGGCCACCCAGCCGGCACAGGCCTCGCGCAGCGGCAGGCCGCCCAGCGTGGCCGGATATTCACCCAACCCTTCCAGTGCTCCGGCCAGCGCGTCTTTCAGCAGGGCCGGCGTCGGGTGCTTGGGCTCGCCGATCGACAGGTTGACCGGGGTAAATTCGGGGTGAGGCGTCAGGTCGGCAAAACATTCACGCAGACGCTGGAACGGATACGGTTGCAGACGCGCAAGCAGGGGATTCATTGCGGCAAGCCTCTTGACGGGCGGCGGGACGGAAAACGCCCAATACTACGGACGCACGCCAGCGGCGTCGAGTCCCATGCCAATGTCAGCAAACAGCCCCGCACAAGGCGGGGCTGTGGTCTTGCCGGGTCAGGCCGGGCTCAGCACGGGCATTTGCTGATCTTGCCCGAACGCCCGGGATAACGTGCCTCGATGGCCGCGCGGTGAAACGCGGCTTCGGACAGGACCGGATGGTCAGGATGATGATCGCGCATGTGCGCCAGATAGTTGGCATAGTCCGGCACCCCGACCATCAGGCGTGCGGTCTGTGCCATGCGCTTGCCGACCAGACGCAGGTTAAGCACGGGCAGTCTCCTCGCGGAATTGCGGTTGCATTTCGCAGGCGGTCGGACGGTCGGAAGCCATGGCCCGGAATGCAGCACGCAGGCCCAGCACCAGCATCATCAGCACCACCAGCATGAAGCCGCCGCACAGCGCCGCATCCACCCAGTCGTTGAAGATGATCTGGCGCATGTCGGCCACGCTCTTGGCCGGCGCCAGGATTTCACCCTGGGCCAGCGCAGTGCTGAATTTCTGCGCGTGGGTCACGAAGCTGATCTTCGGGTCCGGCGAGAAGAGCTTGAGCCAGCCGGCGTACAGCGTCGTCAGCAGCACCCAGGCGCACGGCACGGCGGTAACCCAAGCGTAGCGGGCCTTCTTGAGCTTGACCAGCACCACGGTCGCCAGGATCAGCGCCATGCCGGCCAGCATCTGGTTGGCGATGCCGAAGAGCGGCCACAGGGTATTGATGCCGCCCAGCGGATCCACCACGCCCTGGTACAGGAAGTAGCCCCAGCCACCGACAGCAAGGAAAGTGGCAAACAGGTTGGCCGGCCACGAGTCGGTATTGCCCAGCGGCTTGATGAAGCTGCCCAGCAGGTCCTGGATCATGAAGCGGCACACGCGCGTCCCGGCATCCACCGTGGTCAGGATGAACAGCGCCTCGAACAGGATGGCAAAGTGGTACCAGAACGCCATCATGGCCTGGCCACCGATCACCTGGTGCAGGATGTAGGCCATGCCCACGGCCAGCGTCGGCGCACCACCGGCACGCGACAGGATGCTGCCCTCGCCCACGTCGGCAGCCATGGCTTCAAGCGCCTCGGGTGTCACCACGAAGCCCCAGCTCGAAATCACCTGGGCCGCCTCGGCAGCAGTCTTGCCGATCACGGCAGCCGGTGCGTTCATGGCGAAATACACGCCCGGGTCCAGCACGCTGGCCGCGATCAGCGCCATCATGGCCACAAACGATTCCATCAGCATGGCACCGTAGCCGATCAGGCGGGCGTTCTGCTCGTTGTCGAGCATCTTGGGCGTCGTACCCGAGCTGACCAGGCTGTGGAAGCCGGAAATGGCCCCGCAGGCAATGGTGATGAACAGGAACGGGAACAGGTTACCGGCAAACACCGGACCGGTGCCGTCGATGAACTGGGTCACGGCCGGCATCTGCAGGTGCGGAGCCACGATCACGATGCCCAGCGCCAGACCGACGATGGTGCCGATCTTGAGGAAGGTCGACAGGTAGTCACGCGGAGCCAGCAGCAGCCATACCGGCAGCACGGCGGCGATGAAGCCGTAGATCATCAGGGCCCAGGCCAGCGCCTTGCCGTCGAGGGTAAACCACGGAGCCAGCAGCTCGCTGCGGGCCACGTTTTCGCCGTAGACGATCGACAGCATCAGCAGCACGAAGCCGATGACCGAGATTTCCGCGATCTTGCCCGGCCGGATGTAGCGCATGTAGATGCCCATGAAGAAGGCGATCGGGATGGTCATGGCGATGGTGAACGTGCCCCACGGGCTGCCCGCCAGTGCCTTGACCACCACCAGCGCCAGCACCGCCAGCAGGATGACCATGATCATCAGGATGCCGATCGAGGCCACGGTCCCGGCGGTGTCGCCCAGCTCCATGCGGATGATCTCGCCCAGCGACTTGCCGTCGCGGCGCACCGACAGGAACAGGATGATGAAATCCTGCACCGCACCGGCGAAAATCACCCCGAACACGATCCACAGCGTACCCGGCAGATAACCCATCTGCGCGGCCAGCACCGGGCCGACCAGCGGGCCTGCGCCGGCAATGGCGGCAAAATGGTGACCAAACAGCACCCATTTCGGGGTCGGCACGTAATCCATGCCATCGTTGTGGATTTCAGCCGGCGTACGGCGGCGGGCATCCAGCCCGGTTACCGTGGCAGCAATGAAGCGGCTGTAAAAACGATAGGCGATGAAATAGCACGAGACAGCCGCCACCACCAGCCAGACGGCGTTGATCGACTCTCCCCGGTTGAGCGCCACCGTGGCAAGGGAAAACGCGCCGAGAATGCCGACGCCCCCCCACAGCAACAGTTCCTTCACGGACTTCATGTGTAACAGCTCCCTTTGCAGACAGGCGCCAGAGGCGCAAAAACAACCGGTGGCAGGAGCGTTTCCTCCTGTTGGGACCGAATGTCATCTGGAATTGTTGCACAGGGTTTTGCTGCCTTAATTCACGTCACAAAAATTACCCTATTGTCATTTTTTATACAAATAAAAACTATTTTGTTTAATTCGACACATTTTCATGTTTCATTAAGAAAAACGTACAGGACATGAAAACAGCAGCCAGCTTGCACCAGGAATCTGCTGCTGACGGCAACAAAAAACCCCATGCCTCAAACATGGGGTTTTTGTTGCCGTCAATCCGGCCAGACCGGTCAGTAGCGGTAGTGGGCCGGCTTGTACGGACCGTCCTTCGGCACACCGATGTAGTTGGCCTGCTGGTCGGACAACGAGGTCAGGCGGGCACCGATGCGCTCAAGGTGCAGACGGGCTACCTTTTCGTCCAGATGCTTGGGCAGCACATACACTTCCTTGCCGTACTGGCTGCCGTTGATGAAGATCTCGATCTGGGCCAGCACCTGGTTGGTAAAGCTGTTGGACATCACGAAGCTCGGGTGGCCGGTAGCGCAGCCCAGGTTCACCAGACGCCCTTCAGCCAGCAGGATGATGCGCTTGCCGTCCGGGAAGATGATGTGGTCGACCTGCGGCTTGATGTTGTCCCAGCGGTACTGGCGCAGGCTGGCGACCTCGATTTCGCTGTCGAAGTGGCCGATGTTGCACACGATGGCGTTGTTGCGCATGGCCTTCATGTGGTCATGGGTGATCACGCCGACGTTGCCGGTGCAGGTGACGAAAATGTCGGCCTCGCCGGCCACTTCGTCCATGCGCACCACGCGGTAGCCTTCCATGGCGGCCTGCAGGGCGCAGATCGGGTCGATCTCGGTCACCCAAACGGTCGCACCGAGGCCGCGCAGCGACTGGGCGCAGCCCTTGCCCACATCGCCATAGCCCAGCACCACGGCAACCTTGCCGGCCACCATCACGTCGGTGGCGCGCTTGATACCGTCCACCAGCGATTCGCGGCAGCCGTACAGGTTGTCGAACTTCGACTTGGTGACCGAGTCGTTCACGTTGAAGGCCGGGAACGGCAGCACACCGTCCTTTTGCATCTGGTACAGGCGATGCACGCCGGTGGTGGTTTCTTCGGTCACGCCCTTGATGTGGGCCAGACGTCTGGAGTACCAGTGCGGATCAATGGCCAGGTGGCGCTTGATCGCGGCAAACAGGGATTCTTCTTCCTCGTTGCCCGGACGGCTGATGGCGCTCGGGTCGGTTTCGGCCTTGCTGCCGAGCATCAGCAGCAGGGTGGCGTCGCCGCCATCGTCCAGGATCATGTTGGCCGGCTGGCCTTCGGGCCATTCGAAGATGCGGTGGCTGTATTCCCAGTATTCGTCGAGGCTTTCACCCTTGAAGGCGAACACCGGAATGCCGGCCGCAGCGATGGCGGCGGCAGCGTGGTCCTGGGTCGAGAAAATGTTGCACGAGGCCCAGCGCACTTCGGCGCCCAGTGCCACCAGCGTTTCGATCAGCACGCCGGTCTGGATGGTCATGTGCAGGCTGCCGGCAATGCGGGCACCGCGCAGCGGCTGGGTGTGCTTGTATTCTTCGCGCAGCGCCATCAATCCGGGCATTTCGGTTTCGGCGATGGCCAGTTCCTTGCGGCCCCAGTCGGCGAGCTTGATGTCGGCTACCAGATAATCGGAAAAAGTGTCAGTCACAGCGTTCATGAAGGAGTCCTTGACGGTGCGACCGGGCGGGTGCGGCTCACCGCTCCCCCCGAGTCTTACGGGGTTGTGGGTGAGCGCCGTTGCAAATTCAAGCCGAGCCTGGGGTAGACCTTCACCTTGCAGCGCCCCTCGGCGGCTGCGGATTATACCTGTCCCGCGCAGCAGGGCGAGGCACTTTTGCGCTGCTGCCAGCCCTCCAGCCACGCCACCAGCCCGGCGGCCGGCAGTGGCCGCGAAATCCAGTATCCCTGCACGGCATCCCCGCCCAGCGCCCGGATCACTTCCAGCTGCCCCGAGGTTTCCACGCCCTCGGCCACGGTGGCCAGGCCCAGCGATTCGGCCATGCCGACAATGGCGTCAACGATGGCCCGGTCTTCCGGATCGCTGTCGGCATCGCGCACGAACGAGCCGTCGATCTTCAGCCGGTCCAGCCGGAAACGCTTGAGATAGGCCAGCGAAGAATAACCGGTGCCGAAATCGTCCAGCGACACCTGCACACCAACCGAATGCAGCTCGTCAATGGTGGCAATGGCGGCCTCCGGCTCGGTCATGGCCATTGATTCGGTCAGCTCGACCTCGAACAGGGCCGGTGGCACGCCGGCCTCGGACAGGATGCTGGCGATCTGTTGCGCCAGCCCCGGTAAATTGAATTGCAGGACCGACAGGTTGACGGCCATCACCATCGGCGGCAGGCCGTCACGCAGCCAGTCTGCCAGTTGCCGCGCGGCCGTACGCAGCACCCAGTCGCCGATCGGGATGATCAGGCCGCTCTCTTCAGCCAGCGGAATGAATTCTCCCGGAGACACCGCCCCGAACAGGGGGTGCGTCCAGCGCAGCAATGCTTCGACGCCGGAAAGCTCGCCGGTCTGCAGGTCAACCTGCGGCTGGTAGTGCAGCTGCATTTCGCCGCGCTCCACGGCGCCGCGCAGTGCCCCGGTGAGCTGGACGTGCCGCAAGGTACGTTCCTGCATTTCCGGAAAGAAGAAGCGCAAGGTGTTGCGGCCTTCCTGCTTGGCCCGGTACATGGCAATTTCGGCACATTTGGACAAGGTGGCAAAGTCCGTGCCGTCATCGGGAGCCATGGCAATCCCGATCGATACCGACACGCTGATGTCGTGCTCGCCGATACGGCAGACAAAACCGAGCCGGCGCAGGATTTCCTGTGCCACCGAAGCGGCCCGGCTGGCATTGGCGTCCGGCAGCAATACCACGAATTCGTCGCCGCCCTGGCGCGATACGGTATCCCCTTCGCGCACCGTGGCCTGGAGGCGCTTGGCCACGCTTTGCAGCAGCTGGTCACCCGTAGAATGTCCCAGCGTGTCATTGATGTGCTTGAAGTGGTCAATGTCCAGCAGCAGCAGGGCCAGCGCCGGTGCGGCGTCGCCCTCGACGCTGCGGAGCGCCATGTTGGCCCGGTCGGTCAGCAGGGCCCGGTTGGGCAGTCCGGTGAGGGTGTCGAAGTACGCCAGATACTGGATGCGCCGCTCGGCAGCCTGCCGGTCGCTCAGGTCGCCGAACATGCAGACGTGGTAGGTGGACATACCCAGCCGCACGGTCCGCAACGTCATCCAGGCCAGAAAGAGCTGGCCGTTGCGCTGGCGCAGCAGCAGCTCTCCGGCCCAGCCACCCTGCTCGTCAAGATGGCTGCACAGCTCGACAAACCCCGGCGTGCTGACCTGCGACTCCGAAAACATCCATTCCGGCGTGGTACCGACCACTTCGCCCTGGGTATAGCCGGTCAGCTCGCAGCACCGGCTGTTCAGCATCACGATGCGGTGCCGTGCATCGGTAATCAGGATGCCTTCACGGCTTTGTTCATAAACCTGGGCGGCAACGCGCAACTCGTCCTCGCGGGCCTGCTTCTCGGTAATGTCGAGAACCAGCGACGTCACCCCGAGCGACTTGCCGTTGCTGTCCACCAGCGTGGTGTTGAACCATTCACACTGGATAAGGGCACCATCCCGGGTCTGGTTCACGTTGACGGAGTGCCAGCCCCCTTCCTGCCGCATCAGGCTTTGCAGCACTTCGCGATCCAGCGTGGCGCGCACCTCGGACGGCAGGATGAAAAACGCATGCTGGCCGATGGCCTCTTCGCGCGAGAAGCCGAACATGCGCTCGGCCGCCCGGTTCCACTCCTGGACGCAGAAACCGTCATCCCATTCGATGGCTGCCAGCACCGACTGGTCCAGAAACAGCTGCCGGCGGCGGCGGCCGGCCAGCAATTCGTCCTGCCAGCGCGGATTGTCCAGCGCATCCTCAAGGATCGCCACACCGCGCGGCACCTGGCCCGACGGGGTACGCAAAGGAGCGAACACGGCCCGCACCCCCAGTTGCCGCGTCCCGCCCGCAACCGGAATCTCGCCGAAAAAATGGCCTACATCGCCCGCCAGCGCCTGGCGCACGGCCCGGGAAAACCCCGGGACCGGCATGGCAGTCAGGTCCAGGCCATGAACGGCCTCTTCGGACAGGCCCATCATGGTGTCGAAATGACGGTTGCAGACCATGACCCGCCCGGTCTGGTCAAACACCAGAAGACCGAACGGCAAGTGCTCGAAGCAGTAACGGAACCGGTCTTCGTTGATGCAATAGACCGGGTCCAGGGATGTGGTTCCCAGCTGGTGCACCATGAGGCTGCCGTCCGGCAACCGGTCAACCTGCACCCATACGGTCTGCTCCCCGCCCCCGGCCTGCGGCAGCATCCAGGCCAGCCGCTCGCTACCGCTTGACAAATGCATATTTGCCAGCCGACCGAATGCCGGATGGTCGTAGCAGCCACGGGTCAGGCGAGCCGCTGCATCGTTGGCATGCAGGACTTCACCGCTGGCTGCCAGCCACCACACTCCGTTTTCACATTCAGGCAGGGAGGAATAAAACATATGCAAATTTTTTTGCCATGGGATCGCAGGGCATTGTGCTTGAATTCCGCCAGACAGGGAAAACAGTTTGTCATGGGCATTTGACTTGCTCGATCAAACCCGCCGCATATGCGCTAGCATGCACTGCACCGATGCCGTTTCATGGAGTCCTCCTCATGCGTCGCCCGCTCTCTTTCGCACTGATCGGCCTGCTGTCCTATTCCGCCTGCGTACTGGCTGCCGAGCCGGTTGCCGGCCCGCAAATCAGCCTGTCGGCCCAGGCCCGCCAGACCGTTGCCAACGACCAGGCACTGGCCGTGCTGTACGCCGAAGCCAGCAGCGCCAATCCCCAGCAGGTCGTGGATGAACTCAACCGGCAGGGACAGCGTGCCCTTGCCATCGCCAAAGGCTACAGGCAGGTCCGCATCGCCAGCGGCAACCGCAGCACCTGGCCGGTTTATGACCCCAATGACAAGGAACACCGCAACCAGCCCACCGGCTGGCGCGGACGCGCCGAATGGCGGCTGGAAAGCCTCGACAGCCAGGCACTGGCCAGGCTGGTGGCCGCCCTGCAACCCGGCCTGCGGCTGGCCAGCCTCGGCTTCCAGCCTTCCGGTGCCACCCGCCAGAAAGCCGAAAACGCCCTGATCCCGGCGGCCATGACCGCGTTTGAAGAGCGTGCCCGGCTGAGTGCCCAGGCACTGGGTTATTCGAAATGGCGCATCGTGGAAATCTCGCTCAACGGCGGCGGCATGCCAATGCCGGTCCAGAACCTGCGCTTTGCCCAGGCAGCCAGCATGGCCGACAGCATGCCCATCGCAGAAGGCGAAAGCGAACTCTCCTTACAGGCCAGCGGCAGGATCGAACTGCTGCCGTCCCGTTAAGGCCCGGCAGTCACGCAAGCCCGCCCGCTTGGTACATAATGCCTGACTCATTCCAACCACTGTCCCTGTCGGGCCCGACCACGATCCTGCCATGAAGCTGTACGCCTCGCTGACCAGTCCCTACGCCCGCAAAGTGCGGGTGGTCCTGCACGAAAAACGCATCGAATGCCAGCTGGAGCCGGTCAACCCGTGGGACGCCGACAGTCCGCTGCCGGCGGTCAACCCGCTGGGCAAGGTGCCGGTGCTCATGCTCGACGACGGTACGGCCCTGTACGACTCGCGCGTGATCGTCGATTACCTCGACAGCATCTCGCCGGTCAGCAAGCTGCTGGCCGACGGCGCCCGCGGCACCGCGCTGATCAAGCGCTGGGAGGCTCTCGCCGACGGCCTGCTTGATGCCGGCGTCGCCATCATGCTCGAACGCCGGCGTCCGGCCGAACGCCAGGATGCCGGCTGGCTCAAGCGCCAGCATGACAAGCTCACTGCCGGGCTGGCCCTCATGGCGGCCGACCTGACCGACCGCACCTGGTGTCACGGCAACGGCTTCACCCTGGCCGACATTACCGTCGGCTGTACCCTGGGATGGCTGGACCTGCGCCTGCCATGGCTGGACTGGCGCCAGTATCCGGCGCTGACCGGACACTACGAGCGCCTGATGACCCGACCGAGCTTTGCCGACACCTGCCCGCCGGCCGCCTGACCGGTGCCGCACCGGTGCTTTCTTCTCCGCACGCCCGACTGCACCCGGCAGCCGGGCGTGATGCCGTTCCGCCCGCAATGATTCCGCGTCCATGAACTACCACAGCTGCAATCCGGCGACCGGCGAGGTCGTCCATACCCGCTCCAGCTGGTCTGCCGACCGGCTGGCCGGCTGTCTTGATGCCCTGCGCCAGGCCCAGTCACGCTGGCATGCCCTGCCCGTGGAGGCCCGCTGCGAACGACTGCGCCGGCTGGGCGACGGTCTGCTGGCAGCCCGCACCACGCTGGCGCCGCTGATCACGCTGGAAGTCGGCAAGCTCCTCGCCGAAGCCGACGCCGAAATCGAGAAAACCGCCCGCCTTTGCCATTACTACGCCGACCTGGCTCCACCGCTGCTGCGACCGCAGTCCATTCCCACCGCGGCCAGCCGCTCAGGCGTCAGCTTTGAACCGCTGGGGCTGGTGTTTGCCGTCATGCCGTGGAACTACCCGGTATGGCAGGCCATGCGCTTTGCCGTACCGGCCCTCGCCGCCGGCAACGCCTGTCTGGTCAAGCCGGCGCCGACCGTGCCGCAGTCCAGCCACCTGCTGCTGGAGCTGGCGCGGGATGCCGGACTCGACGTATTCGACCTCGCCTGGATCGACAATCCGGACGCCGAGGCCGCCATCGCCGCCAGCAACGGCCTCGCCTTTACCGGCTCGACCGCCACCGGCCGCCATCTGGCCGCTCTCGCCGGCCGCCACCTCAAGAAAAGTGTGCTGGAACTGGGCGGCAGCAATCCGGTCATCGTGCTCAAGGATGCCGACGTGGAGCTGGCGGCCCGCGAAGCCGCCACCAGCCGTTTCCGTGATGCCGGCCAGTCGTGCAATGCCGCCAAGCGCATGATCCTGGTGCCCGAGATTGCCGACGCCTTCATCGAAGCCTTCATGCACGAAGTGGCCCGCCGGCGCACCGGCGACCCGTGCGACCCGGCCACCCAGTTGGCCCCGATGCACCGTGCCGACCTGCGCCAGACCCTGCACGGGCAGGTGGAGGATGCCGTGGCACACGGCGCCCGCCTGCTGTGCGGGGGCCGGCTGCCCGCCGGCGCCGGTTTCTACTACCCGGCCACCGTGCTGGAAAACGTTCCGCCCGCGGCCCGCCTGTATCGCGAAGAAGCCTTCGGCCCGGTCGCCAGCCTGTACCGTGTCGACAATGAAGCCGATGCCGTCCGCGTGGCCAATGACACCCCGTACGGACTGGGCGCCACCATCTACAGCGCCGACGATGACCGGGCGGCCCGGCTGGCGGCCCGGCTGGAAGTCGGCAGCGTGTTCATCAACCGCCACACCAGCTCGGACCTGCGCCTGCCGTTCGGCGGCGTCAAGGACTCCGGCTACGGCCGCGAACTGTCCGAATTCGGGCTGTATGAGTTCGTTAACGTCAAAACCTTCTGGCAGCGCTGACGCCATGAACGATTTCCTGCACCGCGCCGCCGCCCTTGTCGGCCCGGCACACCTGCTGACCGATCCTGCCGACATGGCGGCCTTTGCCACCGACTGGCGCGGGCGCTATCACGGCCGGCCGCTGGCCGTGGCCCTGCCCGGTTCCACCGGTGAAGTGGCCGCGCTGGTCGCCCTGTGCCGCGATGCAGGCGTCCCCGTTGTGCCGCAGGGCGGCAATACCGGCACCGTGGGCGCAGCCACGCCGGACGACAGCGGCCGCGAGCTGGTCATCGCCTTGCGCCGCCTCAACCGCATCCGCGAACTTGACCCGGACAACGCCACCATCACGGTGGAAGCCGGCTGCATCCTCACCGACGTGCACACGGCGGCGGCAGCGGCCGGCCTGCTGTTTCCGCTGTCGCTGGCAAGCGAAGGCAGCTGCCAGATCGGCGGCAACCTGGCCGCCAATGCCGGCGGGCTGGCCGTCCTGCGCTACGGCACCATGCGCGAGCTGACGCTGGGCATCGAGGCCGTGCTGCCTGACGGCCGGGTGCTGCACCAGCTCAAGGGCCTGCGCAAGAACAACGTCGGGCTGGACGCCAAGCAGCTGCTGATCGGCACCGAAGGCACGCTGGGACTGATCACCGCGGCCACCCTCAAGCTCTATCCGCTGCCCGAGGCCCGGGCCACGGCCATGATGGCCGTCGCTTCGCCGGCCGAAGCCACCGGCTGGCTGCGTCGCCTGCAACGGCGTTTCGGTGACCGCCTGACCACGTTCGAGCTGGTGTCCGGCCTGTGCCTGCAATTGCTGGCCCGGCATCTGCCGGAAGTGCGCCAGCCGCTGGCCGCAGACTGGCTGGTACTGTTCGAGCTATCCGATGGCGGCAGCCAGACCGCACTCGACGAAGCGCTGATGGAGTGGCTGGCTGCACAGGCCGACCTGGGTGATGCCGTGCTGGCGCAGAGCGAACGCGAGCGGGCCGAGCTGTGGCGGGTGCGCGAGGAACTGTCGGAGGCGCAAAAGCGTGACGGCATCAGCCTCAAACACGACATCGCCCTGCCGGTATCCAAGGTGCCGGCATTTCTGGACGAGTGCGGCCGGCGCCTCGGGCAGGCCTTTCCCGGCTGCCGCATCGTCACCTTTGGCCACCTCGGCGACGGCAACCTGCACTACAACGTCAGCTACACCCGTCCGGACAACCGCGACCTGCTGGCGGACGAAGCGGCCGTACAGGACATCGTGTTCGGCTGCGCCTGCGAACTGGGCGGCACCCTGTCGGCCGAGCACGGCATCGGCCAGCTGCGCCGCGCCGCGCTGGGCCGTTTTCACGATCCGGCCACCCTGGACCTGATGCGCCTCATCAAGTCGGCGCTGGACCCGCACAACCTGATGAACCCCGGAAAGCTGCTGCCATGACGACTCCCCGCTGGCCTTATCCTGACCTGCTGGCCCATCGCGGCGGCGGCCGGCTGGCACCGGAAAACACGTTGTCCGCCCTGGTGGCAGGTGCCCTGTTCGGCAGCCGCATGGCCGAATTCGACGTCAGGCTGTCACGCGACAATGTGCCGTTCCTGCTGCATGACGACACACTGGAGCGCACCACCAATGGCCAGGGCCCGGCCGCAGGACAGGACTGGCAGCAACTGGCACGGCTGGATGCCGGCAACTGGTTTGACCCGCGCTTTGCCGGTGAAGAGCTGCCACGGCTGGCCGACGCTGCCCGCGTGTGTCGCGAGCACGGACTGGCTGCCAATGTGGAAATCAAGCCCTGCCCCGGGCGGGAGGCTGAAACCGGCCGCATCGTGGCCACCGAATGCGCGCGTGGCTGGCAACGGGCGGCCGTGCCGCCACTGCTGTCGTCGTTTTCGCCGGAAGCCCTGCTGGCCGCACGGGCCGCAGCACCTCAGCTCAACCTTGGCTGGCTGATCGAAGGCACCCTGCCGGCCGACTGGCTGGCGCAGGCCCGGACGCTGGGCGTGATGGCGCTGCATCTGGAACACGCACTGGTGGACGCGCCGCTGGTCGGTGCCGCCCACGCGGCCGGACTGGCCGTGCTGGCCTGGACCGTCAACGACCTGGCCACGGCCCGCCGGCTGCGGACGCTGGGTGTGGATGCGCTGTGCACCGATGCACCGGACGAGCTGGCTGCCGGCTGAAACCGGCGGCAGCCAGCCATGACAAAGCCGCTCCGGCAGACCGGAGCGGCTTTTTGACGTTCAGCCCGTGGCAGTTGCACGGGGCAGGATGACGGGCATCCTGCCTGACGGCATTACTTGATGCTGACGCCGTAGAACGAGTGCAGGGCAAACGGACTGACCTTGAAGCCCTGGACCTTGCTGCTGGCCGGCAGGTTGATGGTCGAGTGCGCCACCGGCGTGAACGGCAGCTGCTCCCGGAAAATTTCCTGCGCCTTCAGGTAGTATTTGGTGCGCTCGGCCTGGTCGGTGGTCTGGCGGGCCTTGACGATCAGGTCGTCAAACGGCTTGTAGCACCACTTGGAGTAGTTGTTGCCGTCAACGGCATCGCAACCCAGCAGGGTGCCCAGCCAGTTGTCCGGGTCTCCGTTGTCGCCGGTCCAGCCCATCAGCAGCACGTCATGCTCGCCGTTCTTGCCGCGCTTGATGTATTCGCCCCATTCGTAGCTGACGATTTTGGCCTTGACGCCGATCTTGGCCCAGTCGGACTGGAGCATTTCGGCCATCAGCTTGGCATTGGGGTTGTAGGGGCGCTGTACCGGCATGGCCCACAGGGTCATCTCGAATCCGTTGGGGTAACCGGCCTTGGCCAGCAGCTGCTTGGCCTTGGCGACATCGTACGGAGCATCCTTGATGTTTTTGTTGTACGACCACTGGGTCGGCGGCATCGGGTTGGTCGCCAGCTGGCCGGAACCCTGGTAAACAGCGTCGATGATGGCCTTCTTGTTGACCGACATGTCGAGCGCCTGGCGCACTTCCAGCTTGGCCAGCTGCGGCTTCTTGACGTTGTAGGTGATGTAGCCGAGGTTGAAACCCGGCTGCGTCATGACCTGCAACCGCTTGTCGGCCTTGAGGCCGGCCACGTCGGCGGGCTTGGGATAGGCGGCGACATGGCATTCACCGGCCTTGAGCTTTTGTACCCGCACCGAAGCGTCGGTGTTGATGGCAAAGATCAGGTTGTCGAGCTTGACGCCGTCAGCGCCCTTGTCCCAGTACTGCTTGTTGCCGGCGTAGCGGATCTGGGCGTCTTTCTGGTAACGCTTGAAAATGAACGGACCGGTACCGACCGGCCGGGTGTTGATCTGGTTGGCCTTGCCGGACTTGAGCAACTGGCCGGCATACTCGGCCGAGTGGATCGAGGCAAAGCTCATGGCCAGGTTTTGCAGCATGGCGGCTTCCGGCTTTTTCAGCACGAACCGGACGGTATTCGGATCAACCTTTTCCACCTTGGCAATGTTGCGGTCCATGCCCATGTCGGTGAAATACGGGAACTCGGCACGATAGGCCTTGTTGAACGGATGGTTCTTGTCGAGCATGCGCTCGAACGTGAACACCACGTCGTCGGCGTTGAATTCACGCGTCGGCTTGAAGTAGTCGGTGGTGTGGAAAGCGACACCGCGGCGCAGGTGGAAAGTGTAGGTCTTGCCGTCCGGGCTGACTTCCCACTTTTCGGCCAGTCCGGGCACCACACGGGTAGAGCCGCGCTCGAACTGGACCAGCCGGTTGAAGACGGTTTCGGCGGCCGCGTCAAAGTCGGTTCCCGTGACGTACTGGGCCGGGTCGAAACCTGCCGGGCTGCCTTCGGAACAGTAGATCAGCGTGCCCGCTGCCTGCGCCTGTGTTGCGATACCCACGGTGGCCAGCATCAGGGCCAGCTTCTTGACAGTCATGTTCTCTCCTGATTATTCGGTATTCGGACCATGACAGCCGGAACTGCCATGTGCGCTGCCTAGATAATCAGGAAAACAGAATTTCCGCAGTCACTAATTTTTAGCCACTTGCGCTACGTCAAATGAATTTTTCGCTATTTTATCTGGCCCCGTCCGGATCATCCGGCGGGTTCTGTCCGTCTTCGGCTGGAATGCGATAGCCTTCGTCGGCCCACTGGCCGAGATCGATCAGCTTGCAGCGCTGGCTGCAAAACGGTCGCCAGGGACTTTGCGGCCCCCATTCGACGGCAGCACCGCAAGTGGGACAATTGACGATGGTCGGCATGAAGCCTCCTTGTTGCAACGGATAGCGTGCGCGCCGGCCGGCTCAGAAACGGCAGTGCGTCAGGGTAAAAGGAATGTCGGCCGTCACCGGCAGCGCCCGGCCACGCCGCGGGCGGGCCTGGATGAAGCGCACGTTGATGGCGTACTTGTTGGCAGACAGCTCGGGCACGGCATCGGTTCCGGCCTCCAGCGTGACCCGCAGGAGATGTACCGAGCGCCCGCCCGACATTTGCTGGAACTGTCCGCCGCGGGCGACCAGCTCAAAGGTCTTGCCGCTGCGGCGCAGCAGTTCGAGGAGGATGCGGGTGCCTTCGCGCGCCGGCAGCACCGGAGCAATCCAGCCGGCCAGGTCTGCCGCACGGGCCTCATCCGGCAGGCTCAGCCAGCTGTGGTAGGCCGGCAGCTCAAAGCGTGACACGCCACCGGCCAGCATGGCGCGCTGGCGGATGCTGCTCAGCCACTCGTTTTCGCGGATCGAATGCCCGAGCCGGCTGGCCTGCCGCAGCAACTGGCGCTGGGCCTGGTCGATCTCGGCCAGCAGGGATTCAAGCGCCGTTTCGGAAATGGCCGGGTTGTCACGCAAGGTGTCGAGCAGCTGTTTTTGCCGCTCCAGCTCTTGCAGCAGCTCGCCCTTGATGTCCACCCGCCCCCCCAGCTCGGCAAGGTCAAACAGCGTCAGCAAGGCGGCATGATGATCCAGAGCGGCCCCGGCGGACAGATGGTGGTCAAGGCGTGCAAACAGGTCCTCCAGCCGCAGAAGCAGGCGGACACGTTCGGTTACCGGAAATTCGAAACTAATCACTGGATAGCCGCGTCAAGGCAAGGGGTTTTCAGGAGCTGCACGAAGGCTGGCGGCTCAATTGTAAATAGGAGCGGTGCAGCCCGGCTACCTGAGCCGGCAAGGAATCACGCGCGCCGCTGTTGTCGATCACGTCATCGGCCCGGGCCAGCCGGTCGGTGCGGGACAATTGGGCGGCCATGATAGCGACAACCTGTTCCGCCGCCAAACCGCTGCGTTGCCGGACCCGCTCGATCTGCACCTGTTCGGGGCAATCCACCACCAGCACCCGCTGGCACAATCCGGCAAAACGCCCGCTTTCAAACAGCAGCGGCACCATCAGTACCACATAGGGCGACCGGGCGGCGGCCAGCTCCCGCAGGGCCTCTTCCGCAATCAGCGGATGCAGCAAGGTATTGAGCCGCTCGCGTGCCACCGGGTCACTGAATACCCGCGCCCGCATCACCTCCCGGTCCAGTGCACCGTCCGCCCGCACCACCTCCGTGCCAAACGCCTGTTGCAAAAGCGGCATGGCTGTACCTCCGGGCGCAGTCAGCGCATGCGCAATCGCATCTGCATCCACCACGCAGATGCCCAACCGGGCGAATTCTTCCGCCACGGCACTTTTGCCGCTGCCGATGCCTCCGGTCAGCCCGATGACGCTTGCTGCCATCCTTTCACTCCTTAACCTGTCACCCACAACACCACCATGCCGGCCGTGGCCAGAAACGGCCCGAACGGCAAGGCAGCATCAGCCGGCAAGCGCCCGAAAAGGCGCCCGGCCAGTCCGACCACGACAGCCGCGCCCGCTGCCAGCACAATCACGTCCGGAACCGCTGCCAGCCCCAGCCATGCCCCCAGCGCTGCCAGCAGCTTGACGTCGCCCTGCCCCATGCCTTCACGGCCGGTCAGCCGCAAAAACAGCCACGCCACGCTCCACAGCACGACATAGCCGGCCATGGCACCCCAGAGCGCCTCATGCAGGGGGACTCCGGTCACGTCCAGCGAGCTGAAGCCCAGTCCCAGCCACACCAGCGGCAACGTCAGGCAATCAGGCAGCAGGCGGGTTTCCAGGTCGATCCACGCCAGTGGCAGCAAGAAACCGGCCAGTACCAGCGCTGCCAGCAGCTGCGGCGTAGCGCCGAAGCGCCAGGCCAGTCCGCCAGCCAGCAAGGCCGAGACCAGCTCCAGCAGGGGGTAGCGCCACGAAATCGAGGTCCGGCAATGCCGGCAGGCTCCGCGCAGCCACAGCCACGACAGCAGCGGCACGTTGTCCCGTGCCGCAATCGGCCTGCCACAGGCAGGACAGGCCGAACGCGGCCGGCTCAGGTTGTAGGCCGGTCTTGCCGGTTTCGGCTGCCCCTGCCATGCAGCCCAGTCATCTTCCCAGCGGGCAGCCAGCATGCGTGGCAGGCGATGCACCACCACATTGAAAAAACTGCCAGCCAGCATTCCCAGCAGGGCACACCCCGCAACCAGCCATGCCATCAGCGCCTCCCCGACAGCCGGCCGCAGCCGGAATACCTGCAGTCAATAAAATGAACGGACCGGCAGCAGCAAGGACATGCAGCCCACCATCACTGGTGCTGAATCGTCCATGCCTGACCCGGGCGTACCGCTACAGCGGAATGATGCGGACACGCCTGACGCTGCGCTCCCCCGATTGCAGCACTTCAAACACGCACTGGTGCAGCTTGAAGCAGGTGCCGGGCTCGGGAATGTCCTGGAAATGTTCGAGCAGCAGGCCATTGACCGTTTTGGGGCCTTCCAGCGGCAGGTTGAGGTCCAGGCTGCGGTTGAGGTCGCGCAACAACATGGCACCGTCAACCAGGATCGAACCATCCTCCTGCGGCAACAGGCGCGACTCGAAGGTCGGGGCAGCAGTGGTGAACTCACCCACCACCTGCTCCAGAATGTCCTCCAGCGTCACCAGCCCCAGCATTTCGCCGTATTCATCGACGACGATGCCGATGCGCCGGTGGTTTTCCTGGAAATTCTGCAACTGGGTAAAGAGCGGTGTGCCTTCGGGGATGAAGTAAGGTGCGCGCAGGATGCCGCGCAGGGCATCCTGGCCAAAATCCCGGTCCATCAGGTGCAGCACCTTGCGCACATGCAGGATGCCGATGACGTTTTCGCTGCTGCCCTCGCACACCGGCAGGCGGGTATGGTGACAGGTACGCAGCTGGGCGACGATTTCGTCGAGGTCGTCGTCAATGTCGATCATTTCCAGCTGGTGCCGGGGCACCATCACGTCGTCGACAGTACAGTTTTCCAGTTCGAACAGGTTGAGCAGCATCGAGCGGTGTTTCTTGGCGATGAACTGCCCGCTTTCCAGCACCAGTACCCGCAGTTCCTCGGGGGTCAGCTGGGTCGACTCCGGCTCGGGCTGCACCCGCAGCAGGCGGATCAGCCCCTGCACGAACAGGTTGACGAACCAGACGACGGGATAGGCCACCTTGAGCAGCAGGGTCAGCGGATAGCTGGCCACCACGGCCACCCGTTCGGGGTGCGTGGCGGCAATCACTTTCGGGGTGGCTTCGGAAAACACCAGAATGGCGAACGTGACCAGCACCGTGGCCATGGCCAGCGCCACTTCGTTCTGGCCGACCAGCCGGAAGGTGATGACCGTGGCGATGGAGGCTGCGGCCGAGTTGATGAAGTTGTTGCCGAGCAGGATGACGCCCAGCAGCTTGTCGGTCTGTCCCAGGAGGTTCTTGGCCAGCCTAGCGCCACGATGGCCACTGGCGGCACGGTTGTTGAGGCGGTAGCGGTTGACCGCCATCATGCCGGTTTCCGACATGGAGAAAAACGCCGAAGACATCAGCAGGATGACCAGGGCCAGCAGCAGCAGGGATAAAGGTATGTCGTCCAAGATGGAACAGGAATGCAGGCAGTCAGGATGCCCGAGTATCCGGGCGGAAGCGCAAACCGGTCAAGAAGCCGGCGCAAGGGCATGAAAAAAGCAGCCCGGAGGCTGCTTTTGCACTGACAGGGACAACAGGTCAGAACTTGTGTTCCATGCCCAGCGAGATGGTGCGGGCGTCGTTGTCCTGGTTGTCGGCGTTGGTCTGGGCGAAGCTCAGTTCCAGCATGGTGCGCTTGGACAGGGTGTAGTCCACGGCAGCGATGTATTGCTGGTAGCCGGTGTCGTTCTGCTTCACGCCATTGGCCTTGATGTTCCAGCCCTTGGTGTAGATCAGGCGCGGAGTCCAGTTGCCGATGGTGTAGGCAGCGGTCAGGGTGGCTTCGCTGGTCTTGTATTCGGTACCGCCCACGGCGCTGATCAGTTCGCCGTAGTAGCTGTTGGCCAGGCCGTCACCGATGTACTTGCCAGCCTGGTAGCCAGCGATCACTTGCAGGTTGTTGGCGTTGTAGCCGAACTGCACGCGATGGTTCTGGCCGTCCTTGGCTTCGCCGGCAACTTCGCCCTGGTTCAGCCAGCCGGTGTATTCGTAGTCGGCAACAAAGCCGGCGTACTCGTAACCCAGACCGATGTTCCAGGTGTCTTGCGAACCTTCCCAGGTCTTGACAGCGTCAACACCGGTCTCGGCAGCCTTGTTTTCACCGGCACCGAACATCACGGCAGCGTTGAAACCGTAGAACACCGGGCTGTCGTAACGGACAGCGTTCTTCAGGCGGGTGCCGGTCGGGGTCACGAAGGCGTTGGCGGTAGCCAGCAGCGGGTCAACGTCGCTCATGCGGTCGTTGCCGTAGTAGTTCAGGTGACCCAGACGCAGGGTGCCCAGATCGTTGCTCTGGAAGCCCACGAACGACTGGCGGGTGGCAAAGCCGGTGCCGGCCTGTTCGCCGTCAACCTTGAAGCGGCTTTCCAGTTGCCAGATGGCCTTCAGGCCGTTGCCCAGATCTTCGCTGCCCTTGAAGCCGATGCGCGAGGTGTAGTCGGACACGCGGGTGTTGCTCACGCCGTCAAAGCCACGATCGCTTTCGATACCACCGGCAACCTTGCCGTAGATGGTGACGTCGGCCATGGCGGCCATCGGCAGTGCGGCGATTGCCACAGCAATGATTTTTTTCATTGTATTTACTTCCTCGGTTTGAACGACAGGCTGGCAAGCCAGCATCGACCGCGTGTGCTGCGGCGACGGGGGCGACCATACGCAAAGCCGGGCTGGAGCAGCAAACCGGGGCACTTGACACCGTCAAGGCAGTCAAGCCTTTTTCATAAAACAACCATAACAAGATGATTTTTATGGAAAACAGAAAATTACGATATGTTGCACTTAAACAACATTTTATTGATGTGAATTACGTCACATATAGAACTTTAGACTGAAAAAATGAAATATCAAGGATGAAAACACTGAAAAACAAACCCCTCGCAAAATGCGAGGGGTTTGCACATGCAGGAGGTACAGGCAATGCGACCGCCTGCATTCCTGCATGAAGGACATGCCTGATTACATCATGCCGCCCATGCCACCCATGCCGCCCATGTCCGGAGCAGCCGGCTTGTCTTCCGGCAGCTCGGCCACCATGCAGTCGGTGGTCAGCATCAGGCCAGCTACCGAAGCAGCGTGTTGCAGGGCCGAACGGGTCACCTTGGCCGGGTCGAGCACGCCCATTTCCACCAGGTCGCCGTATTCGCCGGTTGCAGCGTTGTAACCGAAGTTACCGCTGCCTTCGTACACCTTGTTGACCACCACGCTCGGCTCGTCACCGGCGTTGGCCACGATCTGGCGCAGCGGCGATTCGATCGCGCGCATCACGATCTGCACACCGGCTGCCTGCTCGGCGTTGATGGTGGCCACTTCCTTCAGGTTGGCACGAGCGCGCAGCAAGGCCACGCCGCCACCGGCCACGATA
>RRZU011057081.1_pt1 | contig 23467 bp, 18 predicted proteins | sample 2165561 | NCBI WGS metagenome assembly RRZU01 (sample SAMN10456909, study PRJNA506462) | wastewater metagenome | isolation source: wastewater sludge | place: USA: Moscow, Idaho | reverse complement strand
GTGCGCTACCTGTTCTCAATAAAGAAGTGGTAGAAAAAGCGGTCATGTTTGGGCTTGGCGTCGATGCCGAAATTGGCATGATGAACGCCTTTGACCGCAAAAACTACTTTTATCCTGATTTGCCCAAAGGCTACCAAATCAGCCAAATGGCGCACCCAATTGTAGGCAAAGGCTACATCGATGTTGTGGTCAATGAAGGCGAAAAAAACGAATACCCCAAACGTATCTATATTACCCGTGCCCACCTAGAAGAAGATGCAGGCAAATCCGTGCATGATGCTTTGCCGCAAATGACAGGCGTTGACCTCAACCGTGCAGGCACGCCGCTCATTGAGATTGTCTCTGAACCTGACATGCGCTCCGCTGCCGAAGCAGTGGCTTATATCAAAGCCATTCATCAGCTTGTCACATGGCTAGGGATATCAGACGCCATCATGGCAGAAGGCTCATTTCGTGCAGACTGCAACGTCTCAGTACATAAGCCTAACACCCCTTTTGGCACCCGTAACGAAATCAAAAACCTCAATTCATTTCGCTTTATTGAGATGGCAATCAATGCCGAGATTGAGCGCCAAATTGACTTAATTGAAGACGGTGGACAAGTCAAACAAGCCACTCGCCTTTATGACCCTGCCACCAACACCACCAAAGCCATGCGCGAAAAAGAAGAAGCCAACGATTACCGCTACTTCCCAGACCCCGACCTATTGCCCGTGCATATCGACGCAGCCGTCTTTGCGCAAATAAAAGCTGACATGCCCGAGCTGCCTGTGGCTCGCCGTGAACGTTTTCAAACTGCGCTTGGCTTATCAGAGTATGACAGCCGCATCTTGACCGCCAGCCGCGCACTTGCCGATTACTTTGAAGCCGTGGTCACCAAAGTGGGCAAAGATAACGCCAAACTTGCGGCTAACTGGATGATGGGCGATTTGCTAGGCGCGCTCAATAAAGATGAAAAAACCATCGAACACAGCCCTATTTCTGCCAGTCAATTTGCCAAGCTCCTTGAACGCATCACCGATAATACCCTATCGGGCAAACTTGCCAAACAAGCCTTTACTGCGCTATTTGCAGGTGAAGGCGGCAGTGGTGACGATGCCGTAGACACTATCATTGCTGACAAAGGCTTAAAACAAGAAACGGACACAGGCGCTATCAAAGCGATTGTTGAAGAAGTTCTATCAAAAAACCAAGCAATGGTCGAAGAATACAAGTCTGGCAAAGAAAAAGCCTTTAACGGTTTGGTCGGTCAAGTGATGAAAGCATCAAGAGGCAAAGCCAACCCTGCTCAGGTCAATCAACTATTAAAAGAATTAATTGGTTAAAACCCCTTGCAAAAACCTGCCAATTCGCTATAATGTTAGTCCTTTCGGGGCGTAGCGCAGTCTGGTAGCGCACTTGCATGGGGTGCAAGGGGTCGCGAGTTCGAATCCCGCCGTTCCGACCAAACACAATATCAAGGGGGTTTACGTTAGTTCGTAAGCCCCCTTTTTATGCGGTTTTGCAGGGTTTTTGAACGATATAAACCCTATTGAACTGTATAGAACATATTTTATTTTGGTGGTATATTTGACGGTATAAAAATATACCGTTGGAAAATATACCGTCATACCTTGAACCGCTATCCAAATTTATAAGCGCAAGCCAGCAAATAGCAGCACGTCCATTAGTGACAGAGTTCGTTATTTATAACCCCCTATCAAAACTTCCCTCCAGCGCAAAATCTTGATATATTTCTTGGTATGATTCATTCTTGGATACCTACCATGTCGGTTACTTTTCCCCACATTGACATCAACATTGCCACGCAAACCCTCGTACTGCACCAAAGCCCTACGCAATCGCATAGTTACACAATCTCCACCGCCAAAAACGGTATTGGGCAACTAGAGAACACAGGCTGCACGCCACTTGGCAAACATATCATCAGCGAAAAATTTGGTGACGGCTGCTTGATTAATAGCGTCTTTGTTGCAAGACGCTTTACAGGGGAAATATACAGTGAGCACCTTGCCCAACAATGCCCACATCGCGACTGGATATTAACCCGCATTTTGTGGCTTGAAGGCTGTGAAGCGGGTTTAAATAAAGGCAGCAATGCACATGGCGTTTGCGACACCAAAGCACGTTATATTTACATACATGGCACCCCCGACAGTGAACCCATGGGTGAGCCGCGCTCTCATGGTTGTATTCGTATGAGAAATGATGACCTTATTACTCTATTTGATGAGGTAGATTGCGGCACCACTGTCTATATCAATGCCTAATTTTTGGTAAACTTTGTCAAAGTTAATGTTTAATAAAACTTAATTATAATAATATATAGTTAAAAATATTTACAAAATAACAATAGCCTTGCTCACATTTCACGCTATAATGTCTGGGTAACTTTTTGACCTTATCGCTGTTTTTTAGCGCTTGCTATCTAGCGATTAAAATAACAAATTGGAGAAAACCATGTCCTTAACCACGTTACACCAGATTGCCAAAACTCGCCGCTCTATTTATATGCTCAATGACCAGCTTCCCACCAGCAAAGACGTGGTAGTAGAGGCTATCTCGCACGCGGTGCTGCACACCCCTTCAGCTTTTAACTCACAGTCGAGCCGCTTGGTGGTACTATTTGGTGAAGATCACCAAAAATTTTGGCAGATAACCGAAGATTTGCTACGCGCGATGATCAATAATGACGAAAAATTTAAAGCCACTGCCGATAAAATGGCAATGTTTAAAGCAGGCGCAGGCACTATTTTGTTTTATGAAGATCAAGCAGTAGTGGCAGGTTTGCAGGCGCAGTTTCCATTGTATGCACAAAACTTCCCTACTTGGTCAGAACATGCCAGTGCTATGCACCAATACGCTATTTGGAATGCTTTGGCAAGTCTTGATATTGGCGCCAACTTACAACATTATAATGGCGTAATTGATGAAAAAGTCGCCCAAACATGGCAGATTGATGCACAGTGGAAATTAGTGGCACAGATGGTGTTTGGTGGCATCAGCGCGCCTGCAGGTGACAAACAGTTTGAACCCCTTGAAAAACGCCTAAAAGTTTATGGTAACTAAGTCATCTTAGCCGCCTGTAGATGTCGGTTCTTAAGCCGCCAGAAATGATTGATTATTTCTGGCGGTTTTTTTGCTAAAGATTTTTTGCCAAAACCCTAAGCTACCAAAATACGGGGGCGTTTTTGACCGTTTTTAGGCTTGTAGCACAGTGTTCTGCGCTTGCCTGCTCTCGACCACAAAACCACCCCACGGCAAATAGCGCGCTGGCGTCTGTTTTTGATTTTTCTAGGTAGCGAGCGTGTCCGACTACGTTGTCGTTGTACTCGCCAAGTACGTCTTGGGCAGGTTCAAGGTATTGTAAAAAGGCGGTGAGTTTGCTGGTATTTTTGGCGCGGTGATGCGGCTTTTTGTTCTTGGTGGTTTTTTTGGTTTTTGTGGTCAAAAATAGGGGGGCAGCAAATTCACTTATATACCGTAGGGTCTTTAGGTTTTTGCGCACGCTGTGCTGGCTTTCGGTGTCGAGTTTTGCAAAGTGCTCGCTTGCGACTGCCACGCGATTAAATAGTTTTTTCAGTTTTTTTCGGACAGTGGGTTTGGCTTTGGGGTTGTTTTTGGGTGCGGGCAGATGGGTAAAACCGATTAATTCTAGTAGTACAATCTGAAAATCATTGGCACGTACTGCATCGATGGGCATAATAGGCACTTTAGTTGACCAACTCACAGGCGGTGCACCCACGGTTTCTAGCATGGGTTGGGTTTTGGTTTGCAAAATTTCTTGATCACGGTATTCGCCCAAAATACTAAAGGTCTGTTTGAGCACCAACAGCCAGTTGGGATCCACGTAGGTGGGCGCAAATTTAAAGACTTTGAGCACGGTGCGTAGCCTACGTATCCCCACTCGTAGTTGGTGCACCAAGTTGCCGTCATCGCTGCCCTCAGCAATCGCCGTGGCGTTGGGTAAGATTTGTAGTAGGCAGTTGTTGATGACTGCTTGCAAAAAAGCAAATTCGCTAATACGAGGATTGAGTTGCAGTTTTGTTAAGTCGGCTTTGACAGGTGCAGCGTAGGTTTGGTTGGCTAGTAGCAAGCTACCACGCTGGGCTTTGGTGACAGTTGACAGCGACAGTTTATAGCGTTTGCACCAAGTTTTTGCCACGTCAATGAGGTCTGCCACTTCCCCATCTAGTAGTTCAAATTCAATCTCATGAATGCGTGCTACGTCGTTAGGCGTTGGTGTAACAGCAGCGTCAGGATTGGCAGTTTGTGCGCCTTGACATACCTTGCCAAGGTCATAGGCTATTTCAATGCTACTGTTATTTTTTTTCACCACCCGTGTGGTACGCGCAACGTCGGTAAAGTACTGGATGGTTAGTGCTCTTGTAAGCTGGGGGCTTGGCATGATGTGCATGAGCTGCTGCTGCACTTGGGGATGGTCAATGAGCGCTAGATTAGGCTTTAGGGTGTTAATGTCTAGGGTATCGGGGTCGGCGGTGAGTGCTAAGGCGGCGTTTAGTTCAATGCGTTTGGCAATGCCATCGCCTGCCGTTTTGAGGGTTTGTACCCACTGCTGATTTTCGTAGCGAATCCGCAGGGCAATCCCCACTTTGGCTAAGGCTTGGTCTGGGGTGTCAAAATAATAGGCGCAGAGCCGTTGTTGATGAGCCGTTTTGGTATCTATTTGTTTTTTTAGTGAGTTTTGGGTGTAGCTTGGCACCGCAAATTTTAGTTCAAGTTCGTGCATGATGGTCATGTTACCCTGCTGATTTATGACGGTAGTCTGTCATCATAGCACAGTTTTTGGCAGGCAAAATGCTGAGTTAGTGGGGGATTTTGGTTAAAAAATGTTGGGACAAAAAAGGGGTTTTGGGTGGGCGTTTTACGTTGTGGCTGTTTAGATGTTAAAAAACCGTAATTTAGGCTATTATAAGAGCAATTTTTTGAGTGTTTTTGCCCATTATATTTGCATCCAATCCATAGGTTTTTTTATACATGTCAAACCCCGTTAATTTTTCTGTGACTAGCACGCCACTTACCAAAAATCCTAGCAAAAAAATCAAACCCACCGCCCGTGTGCGTAAACGGCTACAAGATGCCGCGCCCGTGACGTTAACCATTACCAATCTTGCCCATGACGGACGCGGCGTGGCAACGTATGGTGACCAGCCAGAGCACCTGCAAGACAAACAAGGCAAAAAAGTGTTTGTCAGTTTTGCTTTACCCAATGAGACGGTGAGCGTCAAAATCACGGGTAGCCGTAAAAATATGGAAGAAGGTGATACGCTTCAAGTCTTGGCAAACCCAAATTCTGAGCGCACTACCCCACCTTGTCCGCATTTTGGGGTATGTGGCGGCTGTAGTTTGCAGCATTGGCAACCTGAGGGGCAAATTGCTTTTAAGCAATCGGTTTTGGCAGAGCTATTGACCCATCATGCCCATACCCAACCTGAGCATTGGCTAGAGCCGCTAGTGGCAGACCGCTTGGGTTATCGTACCAAAGCGCGTATGGGAGTGCGCTATGTGGAGAAAAAAGGCACCGCTTTGGTCGGTTTTCGCGAGCGCGCTAGCAATTTTTTGGCAGCCCTCAATGAATGCCATGTGTTAGACCCGCGGCTTGGCTTTGAGATTAATGACCTAAAAGCCTTAATCAGTGACCTTGATGGACGAGACGATATTGCCCAGCTTGAAGTGGCAATGGGTGAAACGCTTGGGGATGTTGCCGATAGCCAAAAATCTGTGGCGGTGATTGTGCGTCATATGGCACCTCTTAGCGAGCAGGACTTGGCAAAACTACAAGACTTTTTTGCCAAACGTGATTGGCAGCTTTATTTACAATCTAAAGGCAGTGATACGGTCTGCCGAATCGATGACCCAGCCGCGCGTCCTAGTAGCCTTACCGTGCCACCCACAGGTGGTTTGTTTTATCGCTTGCCAGAATTTGGGGTAACGTTTGAGTTTTCGCCGTTAGATTTTACTCAAGTCAATTTGTCAGTGAATCAAAAGATGACCAAACTTGCGGTGGATTTATTGGATTTGCAGGCAGGTGAGCGCGTGTTAGATTTGTTTTGTGGGTTGGGCAATTTTAGTCTACCACTGGCGGCGAGCGTGGGCGAAACGGGCTTTGTGATTGGGGTTGAGGGCAGTGAAGAGATGACAGCGCGCGCCAAAATGAATGCCGCTGCCAACGGTTTACACCATACCGACTTTTTTGCGCAAGATTTGACCAAAGATTTTTCAGCCGAGCCTTGGGTTGGGCAAGTGGATGCTTTACTCATTGACCCGCCAAGAAGTGGGGCACTTGAAGTAATGCAGTATTTGGACAAATTTAACGCCAAACGCATTGTGTATGTGTCTTGTAATCCCATCACCCTAGCGCGTGATACCGCGGTGCTGCTAGAAAAAGGCTATAAGCTTACCCATGCAGGGGTGATGGACATGTTTTGCCATACGGGTCATGTGGAAAGTATCGCTAGATTTGAAAAAATTTAATCGCCCAAATCATGATGGGCGCTAGGCTAGGCTAGGCGACTGGGTGGCAGGGTCTAGCGCCCACAAGGTGTCACCTGTGGGTGTGACTTAATACCGTTTGGCTTTGTTAAGACATGCCAAATAACGCGCGTTGACTTTGTCAGCATACCATTGGGTGTGGTAGTCTCGGCTGAGTTTTGCCCCCGAAATCACTACTTGCGGCATGATGGCTTTGAGCGGTTTTTTGCCTGTTTTCATTTGGTACAAACTGCCGATGGTGCGATAGGTTTCGGTGTCTTCAAATTTTTGGCTTTTTTCTTTGGCAAGGTCATTACGAATTTGACGCGCGCTTAGGGCGATGGTTCCTTGGGCAAGTAACTGGTTGAGTGCTTGTTCACTTTGGCTGGGCTTGCTGCTGATTTTATTACCTTTTTCATAGACTAATAAGTCGCCGTCGTAGTCTATTTTTGTTTTGGCAAGCTCGTGTAGCATTTTTTGAAAGGCGGCATTACGGCTAGAATACATCCCTGAGTTGTAGTCTGCAAAACGGTACAAGGGTTCTGGATAATCGGCAGCATAGCGCATAAGCCGATGAATGCCATAATATAAGCCGCCATATTGGCTGTACAAGTCTTTTCTTAGCTCAAGGTTGTTGCCGTTCATGCGCTGGTTATCGCGCGCGTAGCTGACTTGCACCTGCATGGAGCCTAGCGTGGTGATGGGGTCTAGGCGTTCTTCGATATCGCCGCCTATCAGTTTGCTGACGTTGGTGATATTGCTGGCATAGTATTTTTGGGTGAAATAAGTAAACATCTCATGATAAATGTCATCAAGCGCCTGTTCGGTTTTGACCTTGGCTATTTGTTTTTCAAAGCTATTGTCTGGGGTGGGCTCATTTTTTAGCATGTTGCGAAAGTAGGGCGCTAACGTGCTACCTAGTTTTTCTTCTAGTTCATTATTAAGGGCTTTGAGGCTAGAGGCGCCTAGGTTTGCCACGGGTGGGTTGGCATTGAAGTTGGATTCTTGGTCAATAATGGCAATGGTGGTGCAGATATTTTGGGGCGTTTTGTCAATTTTTAGGGTGTCAAAGATGGCGCTGATATCTTTGGCAAAACTTTGCGATTGGGGCACCCGTTTGGGTATAAGTTGGTCAATTTGTGCCATGCTTAGGGCGGCAGTGGCAGGCGGCGCTTCCAAGTAATTGCAAGCGCTAAGCGGCAAAGTTGCAAATACAATACCAAACTTTTTAAGGCTTTTGGGTATCGACATGGTAAAATTGGGCAGGCATTGAGCGGCTACTGCACCAGAGCGCACGGGTAATTTCATCAAATTCACCTATCATTGACTTGCCAACGTCGCAGGTTAGCGAGTAGGTAACCTACGTTGGATGATTTATTTGCATATCATCATTCTTTTTTACAATTTTGCACCAGCGCCCAGTTAAGTTACGCTACGTTTATAAAATGGCTACTCCGCATTTTGCAGGTGCATTTTATAAAAATGGTGGCAATGCTTATCTTTATTGGGTGCATCATGTTAGGATATGATAAAAATGCTGGCGTCGTACACCACAGTCCATAAGCTTGATGGCGTGCGCAATGCCAAACCGTATATTTTATCCAAAAATACGGCAGATAGCGATCTTTACAGAAAAAATTAGTGGGTTAGTCGTTTTGTTTTGGGGATTTTGGTCAGTAATTTTTGGTCAGCGATTAGGTGGAATGAGCATGGTAAAAATCAGAGAAAGTTTGCCGCTATTAGATGGAACAGATGCAGGGCACGATAGCACTACCATGATTGCAAGTATTACTGCTTCGCAGCGACATTTTACCCATACTGATTTACCTATTTTATCCGAGCCTGCCAGCCATATTATTGATCAGCACACCATCGATACCGATGCGTGGCTAGTGTCCATGGCAAAACGCGCCAACGAGCCTCATTTAGCGGATCTGTCAACAGCCTGTAAGCTGCTCAATAATCATGATTTAAGCACCGATAGCAAGCGTTCTAACGCTTTTTTAACGGGTATTGGTATTGCAGATATTTTGGGGTATCTTTATCAAGATGAGGCGACGCTGGTGGCTGCCATGCTCTACCGCGCGGCGAGAAAACAGTTATTGACCCAAAAACAAATTCAGGCGGTGTTTGGTGATGAAGTCGCTGAGCTGATTAAAGAAACTTTAGCACTGGGGCGTTTGTCCGATTTAATTGAAAACAATAAGCGCCTTGAAGATCATTTTAATAATAACCAGCGCGATCAACTGTCGGGCATTTATAACATGCTCATTTCGATGACCAATGATGTGCGCGTGGTATTGATTAAGCTTGCCGAACGAACGTTTGCGATGCGTGAGCTGTCTTTTGCCAGTCATGAACGCCAGCAACGGGTCGCACGCGAGGTCATGACGATCTACGCCCCCCTTGCCCATCGCCTTGGCATTGCTCAGCTCAAATGGGAGCTTGAAGATTTGTCTTTTCGCTACCTTGCGCCTGATCGCTATAGAGAGATTGCCAAACTGTTGGCAGAGAAACGTAGCGAGCGTGAGGCATATATTGACCGCGTTGCCAATCAGCTACGCGAGGCTCTAGCAGAACAAGGCATTGAGGGCGAGATCACAGGACGCGTCAAACATATTTATTCTATTTATCGCAAAATGAAACTCAAATCGCTGTCATTTGACCAGCTTTATGATATTCGTGCGCTGCGCGTGTTGGTTAATACCAATGCCGACTGCTATTATGCGCTTGGGCTGGTACATGGGCTGTGGCGACATATCCCAGAACAATTTGACGACTATATAACCAACCCAAAAGCCAACGGCTATCGCTCATTGCATACCGCCGTGATTGCCGAAAATAAATCATTGGAAGTGCAAATTCGTACATTTTCCATGCATTATGAAGCCGAGCTTGGCATGTGTGCCCACGTCAACTATAAAGAAGGCACCAAAAATAAGAAAGACGATTATCTCACCAAAAAAATCAGCTCGTTACGTCAGCTATTATTACACCAAGATAATACCGACAACCACGACCCCCTCAAAGGCGTTCTTGACAAGTTGGTAGAACCCGAACATGGTGACATTGACGACGAAGAACAAGTGGTTGATTTTGGTGAGTTTGAACGCATCTATGTGTTTAGCCGTGACGGTGACATTATCGAACTTCCCAAAGGCTCAACCGTACTGGATTTTGCCTATCACGTCCATACCCATGTGGGTAACCGTGCCCAAGCAGCCCGCGTCAACAAGCGTTATGTGCCACTCACCTATCAACTAAAAACAGGTGAGCAAGTGGAGATTATCACCAAACAATCACGCGAGCCCAACCGCGATTGGCTAGTGGCATCGCTAGGCTATATCAACACCAACCGCGCGCGCAGTAAGCTGCGGCAGTGGTTTAACAAGCAAGACCGTGACAAAAACATAGAAACAGGCAAACATATTTTGACCAAAGAGCTTGCCAGAATGTCGGTACACCCAAATAGCATTGATCTCAATGACTACGTCAAATTTTTTAATGCCAAAAATAGCGATGATATCTTAGTTGGGCTGGTCAATGGCAATGTTGAGTTGCATGATTTGACAGGGCATATTAGTCGCCAACTTGACCTTGAACCCGAAGTTGCCGATACCGAACTCATTCCAAGCGTTCACCCCAAAGCCACGGGCAAACTGGATGCTTACAAAATTGAAGTAGATGGGCTAGACAATATTCCCATCCACCTAGCAGGCTGTTGCTCACCCGTGCAAGGAGAAGCAATTGCAGGCTTTATTACCCAGTCCAATGGGGTCAGTATTCACCGTAGCGACTGCCACGAATATGAACGGCTGGTTCAACGTGAGCCAGAACGGGCGATTAGCGCGGCTTGGTTTGGTAATAAAGGCAAGACTCAACTGGTGCAAATTTATCTAGAGTCTTATGATCGGCGTGGGCTGCTCCGAGATTTAACCCAAATTATTGACCAAGAAAACGTTAACATCCGTCAAGTAGATACCTTAAGTGGCGATGATGACATTGCAAGGCTTAACTTTACCATTGAAGTAACAGGGCTGAGCCAGTTATCCAAGTTGCTAGCCAAACTTGAGCAGCAACATGGCATCATCCTTGCGCGGCGTATTGTCAATGGTACCAAAACAGCTTAGGAGTGGCAATGCCAGAACTACCCGAGGTGCAAACCACTGCTACCAGTTTGCAACCTTTGTTAAACCAAACGGTGCAACATATCGCGGTGTATCAGCCAAAACTGCGTTTTGGGGTGCCCGATGACTTAGCGTCTTTGATAGATTACCAACTCATTGACGTCAAACGGCGGGCAAAATATCTGCTCTTAACCTTTGCTCAGGGCACTTGTCAAAAACAGCTATTGATTCATTTGGGCATGTCAGGTAGCTTGCAACAACACCCACCTGGCTTTGCCAAGCGCAAGCATGACCATGTCATCATGACTTTTGGCAATAATTTTGACCAAGTCCAGCTTCACTATCATGATCCGCGGCGCTTTGGTATGGTGCTATGGCTAAATGATTATGCCGACAAGCTCATGAACCATTTGGGGATTGAGCCGCTATCTGACGCATTTTCGGGCGAGTATTTGTATCAGTACATCCATGGGCGAAAAAATCCCATCACGCGCCCTATCAAATCCGTGATTATGGCGCAAGAGGTGGTGGTTGGGGTGGGCAATATTTATGCCACGGAAAGCCTATTTTTAGCAAAAATTCACCCCTTAACCCCTGCGCACCTGTTGACAGTTGTGCAGCTTAACTGCCTAGCATGCCACATTAGGTTCATACTAACCACGGCGATCAGCCAGGGTGGCTCTACCCTAAAGGATTTTACCGTTGCCGATGGTCAAACAGGCTATTTTCAGCAGACACTATTGGTCTATGGACACAAAGGTGCAGCCTGCCCAAGCTGCGGTACGGTCATTGACAGCGTCAAGATCAATCAACGTGCCAGCACTTTTTGCCCAACTTGCCAACCTTTGCCCGTGACAGTATCCAGTGACAGTATCCAGTGACAATATCAAAGCAAGTCGGCTAAAAAAGCCAATACCCTAAACAATTTGACTTGATAATTTTGACCAAAGTTGTTGTAATGTAAAGTTATAAACTAGCAATATTTTAGAAAAACCATACCATGTGCTGCACGTTAGGAGCGACCCATGAAAATCTTTAATCAATTGATGTTGGCAGCCACTTTGACCATCGTTACCACCACCACTAGCTTTGCCGCGACTGAAATCGATGAAAGTGATTTTGGCCCAACTTATGGCTCAATGGTCACTGACGCCGCCGTGGGCAAGCCGTTACAAGCGCTCAATGTTGCCTTTGGTGCGGCTAGTTGGCTGGTAAGCTTACCATTTACGCTATTTACGGGCGATACTGTAGCGGCGCGCCAAAAGCTGATTGACGAGCCTTTTTATGCGCTTGATCGCTGCTTAGGCTGCACGCCTGCAGAAGATCATGCCTACAAAGCCCAACGCGACAATAGTCACCAAGTGCGTGTGGTAGTGGATGGGCCTTCTGAAATTCTGATTAATACCGATCAAAATGTGTTAATCAAAGCCCCCTAACACTTTGACCCTAGTTCACCGCTCATCTAAAACGGTACCTGACTTTCCCACGTTACCCACGCCTCGGTCTTTGGGTGTTTTAATCGCAATTTGCGTGCATGCAAGCAAAGACGGGGTGACAATCTAAATGCCTCTCCTGCCAAGACGTCCTGCGCATAAATGGGGTCACCCAACATCACATGACCGAGGTGCAGCATATGCACACGAAGCTGATGGCTACGCCCTGTTACAGGGTACAATGCCACACGGCTCACTGCTTTGCCTTGGCGAAGTTCATGGTGCAAGGTTTCAAAGTGCGTTAACGCGTGTTTGTGCCAGTTGCTATCTACAATATGCTTAGGCTTGAGGGTAGGCTCATAGCGTACCGGCACATTGACCTCGCCTTGTTGCGGGGCTGTGCCCCAAACCACGGCTTGGTACTCTTTGGTGGGCAGACGCTCAATAAACTGCTTACTGATATGAGTTTGGGCGTCACTATTACGGGCAAAGATAATAATCCCTGAGGTGTCCATGTCAAGGCGATGAATCAGCTTGACGCTGGGATCAGCGCGTAGCAGGCGAGATTGCAGACTGACCTTGAGTTCTTTGCCGTCTACCGATAGTAGCCCATGGGGTTTGTCAATGACCCAAATGTCATCATCGCGGTACAGGGTGACAGACTGGGCAAAGTCGTCAAAAAAACTTTGCGGCTGCTGGCTTTCTTCAAGATTTTGTTGGATGATTGATTCTGGGGTCAAGGCTTTGGGAAGTTGTCGCATGGTGAGGTCTTTTTTGGCTCTTTAACAGGCAATGGGGTGGCAGGCTAGGCGTAACATCTTTACAGATTTTGTGATGGTTCGCGGTATTGATGGCTCATAGCATTGATGGCTCAAGGATACGTTTGGACCAATAGCGTTTTAAACCTACCAAAGACAGATGCCCGAGTGACCACAAAGGCGACGTAAGCCCTGACTTTGGCAAGCCTTTTTCTACTATTTTGCCATTTGGGCGAAGACTTCTTTGGCGGCTTGTAGTGTCGCGTCTAAGTCTTGTTGTGAGTGAACACTGCTCATAAAACCCACTTCAAAAGCAGAAGGGGCAAGGTAAATCCCACGCTCAAGCATGCCATGAAAGAACGTGGCAAATTGATTGGCATCACACGCACAGATGTCATCAAAGTTTTGTGGTAAGTCATTGTCTGTAAAGAACATACCAAACATGCCGCCACAGCGCGTGGTCTTAAAGGCGATGCCTGCTTCTTTGGCAAGTGCTTCAAGGTTGTCAGTGAGATACACCACTTTATCACTGATCGTGTCATATAGTCCTTCTTGCACCAACAAGTCAAACATTGCCAAACCTGCGCGCATAGCAAGTGGATTGCCAGATAACGTACCTGCTTGGTATACACCGCCTAGTGGTGCGATGCACTCCATGATTTCACGTTTGCCACCAAATGCGCCAACAGGTAGACCTGCGCCGATAATTTTACCAAATGTGGTCAAGTCGGGCGTAATGCCAAAATGCGCTTGTGCACCGCCCAATCCTACTCGAAATCCTGTCATTACTTCATCAAAAATCAAGACCGCGCCATGTTTGCTACATTCATCTCGCAACGTTTGGTGAAAGTCTTGGCTAGGCACAATCATGTTCATATTGCCCGCGATAGGTTCCACAATCACACAAGCAATTTCATTGGCAAAACTGGCAAAACAGTCTTTGATGGCTTGGGGGTCATTGTATCTTAAGGTGATGGTATGTTTGGCAAAGTCCGCTGGTACGCCTTTGGAGCTTGGCTCGCCAATATCGAGCATGCCAGAGCCTGCTTTAACAAGTAGGCTATCACTATGCCCGTGATAACAACCTTCAAATTTAACGATTTTATCCCGTCCCGTGTAGCCCCTCGCCAGGCGAATCGCGGACATGGTAGCTTCAGTGCCTGAGTTAGTCATACGGATTAGCTCAACGCTTGGTACGATGTCACAAATTTTGTCGGCAATGGTAGTTTCAAAGGTGGTGGGGGCACCAAAACTAAGACCATCATCGGCGGCTTTTTTGACGGCATCAATGATATGAGGGTTGGCATGTCCCAAAATCATAGGTCCCCATGAGCCAACGTAGTCAATATATGGGTTGCCTTCGGTGTCATACATGCGGCTACCTGCTGCACGGCTTACAAATACAGGGGTACCACCCACCCCAGCAAAGGCTCGAACGGGGGAATTAACGCCGCCTGGAATATGCGCTTTGGCTTGGCGAAACAGTAGTTGGTTAGTAGCTTGTCCTTTTTCTTGCATGATATTATCTCTTTATACAGTGGATATAGTCGGTACAGTGGTTAAATCAGTGTTCAGCTATTATAACGACTTGCGCCCATTAGACCAAATTTAAAATAACAAAAGCCAATGAGGACTCACTGGCTTTTTTCAATTGATTCAAATACTCAAGCTTATGCTCAAAGTTTTGTTACATGCGTTATTTTGACAGAATCGGGCTGTAGGGTACGGCAAGTTCTGAATGCTCACCTTTTTCATACAAGGCGCCCGCACGTCCAACAATCAAAGGATCCACTGTCCCGACTACTTTAGGGTCTTTGTTGTCATAGGGTAGTTTGTTTAATACATAACGCATGGCATTGAGTCTGGCGCGTTTTTTGTCGGTTGATTTGATGACAATCCATGGCGACTCGGCGCTGTCGGTGTTAAAAAACATGGTTTCTTTTGCTAAGGTATAATCATCCCATTTGTCCAATGAAGCTTTGTCGATGGGCGATAATTTCCATTGTTTTAGCGGGTGTGCTTCACGCTCGGCAAAACGGCGGCGCTGTTCTTCACGGCTTACCGAGAACCAAAACTTAATTAGGTGAATGCCTGAGCTAATGAGGTGTTTTTCAAACTCGGGTACTTGGCGCATAAAGTCGTTGTATTGATCGTCGCTACAAAAACCCATCACGCGCTCTACCCCAGCACGGTTGTACCATGAACGATCAAACAATACGATTTCGCCTTTGGTGGGTAAGTGCTGGATATAGCGCTGAAAATACCATTGCCCTGCTTCTTGTTCGGTGGGTTTTTCAAGTGCCACAACTTTGGCGCCACGTGGGTTAAGGTGCTCCATAAAGCGTTTGATGGTACCCCCCTTGCCCGCCGCGTCGCGTCCTTCAAAGATGATGACGATTTTTTGTCCTGTGTCTTTCACCCATTTTTGTAGTTTGAGCAATTCAACTTGTAATTCGTATTTTTGGGCTTCGTAGTTTTTGCGCGACATGCGGTTTTTGTAGGGATAGCCGCCTTCTCGCCAGTTGTCGGCAAGCTCATCGTCTTTGTTAGTTTTGCCTGAAAGACTGGGGCTGGGGTTGGTAAATAATTTTTTAACTTCGTTAATTTCGTCGGGTGACATGCCGTTCATGAGCGCTTGTAGATGTTCGGTCATTTTTTCGACGTTGCCTGCGTGTAAATCTGCGGTCATAACACTTTCAATTGCCCGTTTTTTGGCATTGGCTTTTTCGCTTACGCCATCTGTTTGGGATTGGGCGAGTAAGGCGGTGGGATCAGTTTCATAGGGTTGGTCAATGCGTTCGGTAGGGCTGGCTTTGCTGCGACGGACTGGGGCTTTGGTGCGGGTCGGTTGGGTCGCCATGGGGGTCACTCCTTTTTCATTTGGCAGGCATTCATTAAAAATGTAACAAAATGTATTATTTATGAATATAGACTATTTGTGGGCGAGTTACAATGGTTATTTGTTGGTTATTTTGGTCAAAATTTTCACTTGTACTAATGCGAGAAATAGCGTTTAATGGTAATAGCTATATCCTAGTGATGCTTTAGGCATTGTCAAAAATTTTTCTATCCTATCTGCTGTTTAAGATGCACTTCTCGTTGGTTTTTGACCAATAATTGCCGACAAAAAAACCTACCTTCCCTACTTCGCTTGCCGTTTGGCACTTTTTTATAACAGCTTGGCTTTTTTATTATTATACATTATAATATAATATATATTATTGTCTTGTATGATGATTGAGGTTGCGTATGTTGTTAGTTTCTTTATCTGCGTATTTGCCTGCTTTGCTAGGGGGTATGCTAATTGGGTTGGCGGCGGTGATTTTGTGGTGGAGCATCGCTAAAGTGGCTGGGGTGAGCGGTATAGTTGCTAGTTTGCTACAGCCTCGTTCACCCAATTTTTCTTGGCAGTTGGCTTTTTTTGTGGGGCTTTTGGTATCACCCTGGGTGTTGATGCCGTTTTTGGATTTGCCCCATGCTAAGGTGGTGGATTCGCCTTGGTTATATGTGGTGGCAGGGCTGCTTGTGGGGGTTGGCACGCGCTTAGGCTCGGGTTGCACAAGCGGGCATGGCATTTGTGGTAATGCGCGTTTTTCTGCCCGCTCATTGGTTGCCACTGTGTTATTTATGGCATCGGGATTTGTGACGGTATATGTGGGACGTCATTTATTGGCGCTGATTTAATAACTAAAGTCATGTTGTCATGAGTAAAATGAAAAGAGGTATGAGATGAAAAATGGTTGGGTAATGCTAATTAGTGCGGTATGTGGGCTATTATTTGGGGCGGGGCTGATTGTCAGTGATATGGCAAATCCGCAAACGGTGCAAAGCTTTTTGGATATTGCAGGCGATTGGAATGCTTCGCTGATGTTTGTGATGATTGGGGCGCTGCTGGTGGCGGTGGTTGGCTTTAATTTGAGTAAATTACGTGAAAAAAGCTGGCTGGGTGTGCCTTTTCCTAGCGTTCGCCGCGGTATTGATAAACGATTGGCATTGGGGGCTATAATTTTTGGTATGGGCTGGGGGTTGGCAGGTATCTGCCCTGCACCTGCGGTGGTGTTAGTAGGGATGGGCATTTGGCAAGCGATTGTCTTTTTTGTGGCAATGCTGGCCGCTATGGCAATGATGCAGCTATGGGAAAACAAGTCGGCAAGATAGTCGGCAAGATAAAAAATGCTAACAGTTTTTTTTTATAAAATTTGCTATGATTGTTTTGGCTTCAACAAACCATTGAGCAAAAGATTATAATAACTGCTAGGAGTATGGATTAATGAAACTGGCTGAAGCATTGCTGCTTAGGGCAGATTTACAAAAAAAACTTGCCAATCTAAAGACGCGTATTGGCGACAATGTTAAAGTTCAAGATGGCGATGTGCCAAGTGAAGACCCTATCGCCCTGCTTGACGCAGCCGAGCAAGTGATTAAGGGGTTGTATGAACTAATTGCCCAAATTCATCAAACCAATGCTGCCGCGGTGCTGCCCAGTGGTCAAACCTTGCTATCACGTTTGGTTGAACGTGATGAGCTAAGCGAGCGCCATCGTCTGCTGCAATATGCACTTGATCAAGCTAAAGTAGATAATGATCGCTATAGCCACCGTGAAATTAAATGGCAAAAAACCATCAAAATCAGCGACCTACAACAACAGGTCGATGAGGTCGCCAGTCAATTGCGGCGCATTAATATCGAGCTACAAGCTAGTAATTGGCAGGTTGATCTGCTAGCTTAACTTTACCACCACTTTTGGGTATACGGGGCGAATGTCAGACCTTGTGTGTGCCTGCCTACCGAGGGGTCAAAAATATATCGGAAGCAGGATGGCATCGCTTGAGCAAGCGAAATGAATCACTTATGATGCTCAGCACCTTGCACTTGTTAAACTGCCCTAACCTGCATCAAAAATTTACTTTTTATCACCCGACATTGACCGTATATCCTTCTTTTTTATCGCTTAATCTTTGTTAACGATTAAGCAAAGTGACTACTATAGCCATTATTATTACCTCTACTTGCCTTAATATTTTTAATATCACCTTAAAAAATATCACCCTAAAACTTCTACCATCCCCATCACACACTAATAAATTTTATCGGCGGTGAGCGCATCAGACATCACCTGTCTGACCGCCTTTCTATACTGCAATTCATACCTAAAAAACATGAAAGGAACCGTATGAAAAGTCTATTAGCAGGTGTGTTCATAACGTTAATACTAGCAGGCTGTGCCCAAGACCCTAAAAAGATAGTGGTACCTGAAAAATTTGAATCCGTCCAGCAGATGCAAGAATTTGGTGAAAAAATCAAAGACCTACCCAAAGAAGATCGCGAACTTTTAGGGGATTATATTATTGGTGGTTTGGGCGATGGTGTAAAAAAAATAAAAGGCACGACTGTGGGCGAAGCTATCGAAGCCCAACGCCAATACAATGCAAAAAAGAAACAAGAGGAAGATCAACAAAAAGCTAAAGAAGCCAAGGCAAAAGTTGAACTAGAAAAACTCAAACAACAACTAGTGCAGACTATTACGGTCACTGTGACTGAAAAATTTATGGAAGCAGGCAATCTTGAAAACTATGATCTAAGTAACTACGTGATCACCCAAATTGCCGTACAAAACCACAGCCAAAAATCCATTAAAGCTATTAAGGGCTATCTTACCTTTAAAAACAGCTTTGGCGATACGGTGAAAAACATTATGTTATACGATGAGAATTTGGATCTTAAGCCCAATGAAACCATGCAAATGACTAACCGCGAATCTACCTTGGGATCTCTGGATCGTAAATATCAAGAAGCCGAATTGGCAGAATTACAACATTCTTTTGAGGCTGAACAAATTATTTTTACAGATGGTAGTAAATTAGCCTTACCCTCAAAATAATCATATTACCGTTTATTGATCATGTTACCGTTTATATTGAACAAAAAACACGACAATAGACGACAATTTTGTCATCTATTTCTTGCAAAATAATAATTAAAGCGGTAACTTTATACTCAACAAATATTTTTAAATGTTGGTTAATATGCCAAGTTCTGAAAACATTTTTATTGCACATGTTCGTCAAAACGATTCACAACAAAATAATTGGATCATTCATGATTTAGCAGAACATTGCATTCAAGTCGGTGAGTTAGCCAAACAACTTGCCAATCAAAGAGGTGGCGAGCTTATTTATCTTGGTGGTCATCGCCATGATTTGGGCAAATACCGCAACTTATTTCAGCAAAGAATTAGAGTAAAATCTGGTTACGAGAAAGGTGTAGGTGAAGAAGCGCACATTGAACAAAAAGCACCTAGAGCCACGCACTCCAATGCAGGAGCAATACAATTATATCAACATGATAAATTTTTCGGTGTGATATTGGCTTATATCATCGCAGGACATCATACAGGATTGCCTGATTGGTCGGGCGACCAAAAATCTTTGTCAAATCGTTTGCAAAATGTCGATAATTTAAAAGAACTTACAGAAGCATTGGAAAATGCTCCTCAAGATTTTAAAGCGTTACCAGAGCTTAAAACACTATTGCCAAAAATGCTTCTTGAGCAAAGAGTTACGTTGAAAACTTTTCATATTTGGATACGTTATCTGTTCTCTTGTTTGGTGGATGCAGATTTTCTTGATACCGAAAACTTTATGTCGCCTAATATTAATCAACTGCGAGGTAGTTATCCGAGTTTAGGCGAGTTGAATGAATTAATGAAGCAACATCTAAATACGATGCAATCATCAAATAAACCGAGCGAAGTTAATCAAATTCGCAGTCAGATTTTAGAGCAATGTCTCAATGCAAGCCAAGCCAATCAATCCATTTTTACCCTAACTGTGCCAACAGGAGGTGGAAAAACTTTATCAAGTATGGCTTTTGCTTTGGAACACGCCATCAGATTTGATAAAAAACGTATTATTTATGCGATTCCGTTTACGTCTATCATTGAGCAGAATGCCCAAGTCTTTAAATCCATTTTTGATAATGAACAACAAGCTAGCGTAATTGAGCATCATAGCAATCTCGAATTTTCGGATGACTATGAAACCGCTAGAACCCGTTTAGCCAGTGAAAATTGGGATGCACCGATTATTGTAACCACCAATGTACAACTATTTGAATCCTTATTTGCTAGCCGTACCAGTCAATGTCGTAAAATTCATAATATTGCTGACAGTGTCATCGTGCTAGATGAAGCCCAAAAAATTCCCCGAGATTTTCAAAAGCCTATCACAGAGATGATGACTGAATTGAGCAAAAACTATGGTGTAACTTGGGTGCTTTGTACGGCAACTCAGCCAAAGCTAGATAAAACGGTAAATAGTTTTGGGAAAGTTTTACTTGAAGGATTGCCTACTGCTTATCCAATTATCCAAGATGCAGAACAACTAGTTAAAGACTTGGAACGAGTAAAAATACATTTTCCAAAAGACAATACACGTCTTTCATGGGAGCAAGTGGCAAGTGAGATTGTATTAGAGCCTAAATCTTGTGTGTTGGCGATTGTGAATACTAGAAGTGATGCAAAAGCCTTATACCAAGCCATCCAAGCGAGCCTTAAAGAAAAAGAAGCCATCGTGATTCATTTATCCGCAGGAATGTGTCCTGCCCATCGTAAACTGGTTATTCTATTGATTAATCGGATATTAACCAAATTCCATCAAGGCGAACTCACAATACCGTTTTATGTGATTAGTACCCAGTTGATTGAAGCAGGTGTGGATGTGGACTTTCCTGTGGTATATCGGGCCATGACTGGGCTTGATTCTATCGCTCAATCGGCAGGACGTTGTAACCGTGAAGGCAACCTCAATGAACTGAGTGAGTTGGGAAAGGTGGTAGTATTTGAGCCAGAAAAAGATGCGCCGCAAGGCGAGTTAGGACAAGCCCAATTTACTACCAGAGAAATTCTTAATGAAATAAAGGACGACCCATTATCACCAAAAGCATTTTATCGCTATTTTACGATTTTTAACGCCAAAGGCACGCCAGATAAACACCAAATTTGTGAAGATTTAACCGCCGTTAAAGATGCAGGTACTGCTTTATCTATCAAATTTCGCACCGCTTCAGAGAAATTTTCATTAATAGATGATAATGGTATTAGCGTGATTTGTCCATTTTATCATCCTTTTATTAACTTATCGCTCAGTGATAAAGTTGATGAAATTGATAAACTTTTGACAGATAATCCTAGTGAGGTTTGGGTAAAAAAATTTGCGGATTTGGCTATTCACTCCAATGAGATTTTACCTGTCGAAAAATTGCTAAACTCACTTGAAAAGAACTCTAAAAATCCATCAAAGGATAAATCATATCGCTGGATTTATCGCCAATTACAACAATATACCATTACAATTCCTAAGACTATTTATGACAAAAACCATGCCATTTTTTATGCCAAAGCAGGTTTAATTGTGGCTAGAGAATATGATTTTTGGCAAGGCGTGGCTTGGCAAAATCTGCCAATGAGTGGTGATGATGTAGTATGGTAATTTTAAAGTAACAAAGGAGAATGTATGTTTTGTTTAGAGGTATGGGGTGATGGGGCATTATTTACACGCCCTGAAATGAAAGTAGAACGAGTGAGCTATCCAGTCATCACGCCGTCAGCTTGCCGAGCGATTTTTGAAGCTATTTTATGGAAACCTGCGATCGCATGGCAGATTCATAAAATTGAAGTTTTAAAACCAATTGAATGGCTTTCAATACGCCGAAATGAAGTTGGCAAAAAAATGTCAAAAATGCCGTTTTATATTGATGACAACCGCCAACAACGAGCCAGTCTATTATTAAAAAATGTGGCATATCGGATTTATGCCGATTTTACAATGACAGAAAAAGCAGGCAAAGAAGACAATTATAAGAAGTTTGCCGAAATGTTTGCTCGTCGTGCCAAAAAAGGACAATGTGTTTATCAGCCTTATTTGGGATGTCGTGAATTTAGTGCATTTTTTGAATTTGTGGAATTAGATGATAATCAACATCCAATTTTAAACAAAAGCCAATTTACTCCGATTAGTCAAAATCAAGACTTTGGTTTTATGTTGTATGACATTGATTTTTCGGATATCAATAATCCAGAGCCAATGTTTTTTCATGCCAAAATGTTAGAGGGTCAAATCACGATTCCAAGTGTTGAAAGTGACGAGGTGAAGCGATGATTCTACAAGCTTTAACCCAATATTATCAACGCAAGGCAGACAGTGGTAGTGATATTGCTCCACAAGGATTTGAGTACAAACAAATTCCTTTTATCATTGTCATTGATAAAGACGGTAATTTTGTTCAACTTGAAGATACTCGTGGGACAGATAGTAAAACCAAAAGAGGGAATTTTTTTCTTGCACCTTTGGCGAGTACACGTTCGGGAAAAAATTCTGCCGATGTTGCGAATTTACTTTGGGATCATTACGGTTATATTCTTGCTCACCCCAAAGAGGACACAGATACCGCTATCGTAATGGCAAATCGGCAACATCAAGCCTTTAAACAACGTATTAATGAGGTTTTAACCACAATAAATGATAGCGGGCTAAAAGCGGTTAAAGAATTTTTAACCAATGAGACCAATATTGATTTGGTTAAAAATACGGACACTTGGCAACAGTGCCTAAAAATTAAGGGATGTAATCTCACCTTTCGTCTGCAAGGTGAAACTGATTTAATTTGCCAATCTAAAGCCATTCAATCCTATATCGCTAACCAATCAAATTATGCCGAAGATGAGAGTAATGCGTCATCGGAAAAAGGGATTTGCTTAATTACTGGTAACAAAGATACGATTGCTAGACTTCATCAGCCAATTGGCGGTGTAAATGCAAAACCTGCCCCCTTTGCATCTATTAATCTTGATGCGTTTGAATCTTACAATAAGTCGCAAGGTTATGGCTTTCCAGTAAGCGAAAAAGGGATGTTTGAATACACAACCGCTTTAAATACCTTGCTAAAAAGCGACAATCGTTTTCGAATTGGCGAAACTGTTGCTGTCTGCTTTAGCGAAAAACAAAGCGAATTTGAAGATGAGCTTGCTTTATTATTTGGCGATAATGTTAAAAAAGATAATCCCGATGAGTTCGTTAATACGGTAAAAAACCTATTTAGCAGTATTCATAATGGGGCTTATACCAAGGACGACGGTACGCAAAAAATGTATGTATTGGGGCTATCGCCCAATGTTGCTCGTATTGTTGTTAGATTTTGGTATGAAAGTACTGTTGCAGATATGGCAATCAATATCGCCCAATGGTTCGATGATATTCGCATGGTAAAAGGCATAAATTCGCCTTATCCAGAATATATGCCATTGTTGCGGTTGCTATGTAATCTCGTTTTTGAAGGTAAATCAGAAAACTTACCACCAAACCTTGTTGCAGATACCACAAAAGCAATTTTAAACGGTGGGATTTTGCCTATTACCCTATTGCAAATGGCAATCCGCCGTAACCGAGCTGAACAAAGCGTCACTTATGCAAGGGCTTCGTTAATCAAAGCCTATCTAAACCGTCAAATTCGATTTAACTGTTCCAAAAATACGACAAAAAACAAGGAGATAACCGTGAGTTATGACCCAAATCGCCAAGATATTGGTTATGTGCTAGGTGCATTATTCGCCATGCTTGAAAAAGTTCAGGAAGATTCATCTGAAAGCAAAATCAACGCC
>RRZU012946960.1_pt1 | contig 23471 bp, 18 predicted proteins | sample 2165561 | NCBI WGS metagenome assembly RRZU01 (sample SAMN10456909, study PRJNA506462) | wastewater metagenome | isolation source: wastewater sludge | place: USA: Moscow, Idaho | reverse complement strand
GGTAAAGACGGCGATCGAAAAGCTCGTCGACGTTAATGTGCCTAAGGAAAAACTCTTGAAGATCGACAAGGGCATCTTGTCCGACGCGGATTTTGCAAAGATGCATACGTGGGAGGATGCAGAGGATCAGAACAAGCTCATGGGTTGGGTCGATAGTCTCAAGCCTCATGGCGTCTATTTCTCAGCACCACTGGATCTTGATCTTGCTATGCTGGAAGCGTTCCCCGATGCATACCAAGCCATCACCCCCAAGGGCGGCGGCCCGAGGATGGCTGTCGATAAAGCGGCAGAAGTAGTGCTAGGAACCGCTGGGCTAGGGCTCAAACCCTATGCTGGACCGTTTAAAGGCTATCCTGAACTTCTTCCGGGGTATCGCTATCACTTTCTCACCAACAGCAAGCCAGCAACGCACATCGCAGCCCTGACGCACATCAAAAAGAAGGACTTGGAGAAAGGCATGCCAGTCGTGCTCGCAGAGGTTCTCAAACACGTTGCCAAGTCGCTGCGGAGGGACTAGGCATGGCCGTGCTATCGCGACGTGTTAGCCCGGATGACTGGAAGCCGGTGGGCGTCAATGCGCTCGAAGCGAATGCGCTATCAGTGGTTCGTTCGGCCAACAACCGGTCCGTCATTGCTGGCCCTGGCGCAGGGAAGACAGAACTGCTCGCGCAGCGTGCTGCCTATCTTCTTCAAACGGGCACGGCACCCGCGCCCAGGCGCATCCTTGCGATCAGTTTCAAGCGTGACGCAGTGACAAGTCTCGCTGCGCGAGTTCGGCAGCGGTGCCATCGCAGTCATGCTGAGCGTTTCGACTCGATGACGTTCGACGCCTTTGCGAAAGGGTTGATCGACCGCTTTGGTCAAGCATTGCCTGAGCGCTGGCGGCCAAGGCCCAACTACAAAATTATGTTCCCCGGTGATCGAGATTACCGTGAGTTCCTGTCTCGACAGGTCGGGGCACCTCCAGCATCGATCGGCACCCACGCTGACATCCAGGCCATATCTGTGAAGGCTTTCGAGCGTCGGCACCTGGTGGGATCACCACTCCCGATAGACGGTTGGCCGCTTCCGACACCTGCCCAGTGGGCTGCGAATCGTTTCTGGCAAACGTCACTCCACGAAGGCAAAAAAAGTGTCTTGTCATTTCCCATGATCGGACGACTTACCGAACTACTGTTGCGGGTTAATCCGATGGCGCGTGATGCGCTTCGACTGACGTACTCGCATCTGTTCATGGACGAGTTTCAGGATACGACACAGATCCAATATGACTTGGTCTGCATCGTCTTCCTCCACACCGACACTGTGATTACCTCCGTTGGGGACAACAAGCAGCAGATCATGCGCTGGGCAATGGCGATGGACGATCCTTTCACCGCCTTTGATGGAGATTTTGGCGCGACAAGAACGCCGCTCTACAACAACTATCGCTCCTCACCTGAGTTGGTGCGTATCCAGCACGTCTTAGCGCAGGCTTTGGACACCCGAGCCGTGGCGCCGGTGTCGAAGACCGCCGGTACGATTGCTGGAGACAGTTGCGCTATTTTGGATTTTTCGACGCCAGAGATTGAGGCGAAGCGCTTGGCTGCTTTTGTCGCAACCGAGATGAAGACCTACACACTTGGCCCGCGCGACTTTGTATTGCTAGTCCGGCAGAAGGCGAACGAATACGCCGCAGTTCTAGAACCAGCGTTTGTGACTGCGGGGATTCCTCTGCGCAACGAAGCTGGAATGGTCGGATCGATCATGCTCCAGGACTTGCTTGTGGAAGACGTGTCCGGCCTGATTGTGTCACTTCTGCGTCTCGCCATGGCCACTCGAGCAGGGCGGCATTGGACGAAGTGCCAAGAGGCCCTCATCACCCTACGGGGAGTCGCTCCCGACGATGAGGTTGCGCAGGCTAGGCTTGCCCACGAGTTGGATGAATACGTACTTGAACTCAGCGCCTCCCATCCGAATCCTCCGAGATCGAAGACTGTGTCACGCTCGATTTTAAACGATATCCTAGGGTTTATTGGTCGTGAGAGGATGATCGCTGTTCATCCCGCTTATGGACAAGGCGATTGGCTTGAAAAAGTTCTGGATTCAGCTACAGAGCATCTATTGGCATCGTCTAGCGGTAAGCTTGATTGGTCGTCAGTCCTTGACGCGTATGAAGGTATCCATGCAATCCCTCTGATGACGATCCATAAAAGCAAGGGCCTCGAATACCATAGCGTGATATTCGTAGGATTAGACGATGGCGCATGGTGGAGCTTTTCCAACGATCAAATCGAGGCTACAGCAGGATTCTTTGTGGCATTCACGCGCGCAAAACAACGCGTTGTCTTTACATACTGCGCGCAACGCGGCACGCGAACGAAGATTGCGACTCTTTATCAGCTCTTGACGAGTGCCGGAGTCAGGAGCACTAAGGTTGCCTAACTGTCGCACCTCCATAGCCCTCACCGTCAAACGGCTTTTACTGGCCTGTCCGAGGCAGCGTCTCTCCTCGTCCGGATTCTCCCTGGTCGCGCCAGCGCGGCCCCATAACACAACCAACCCCGCTCTTGGTAGCTTTACATCTGTCGCTTCACCCGCATGGCCAGCGCGCTGACGCCCATGAAGGCAACACCCATCAGGACCAGCGAGATCGGCCAGCCCAGTGAATCGACGAAATGCTGGGTGGTGAAATAGCCGATGTAGCTCAGCATGGCGATCACCGTCGTTAGCAGCAGGGCGCGGCTTTGCAGCAGGACGCAGGCGTAAAGCATCGAGGCCGTGACGGCGAAGAAAACCGGTTCGACAGCGGTCTTGTACACCAGATCGAACAGGCCAGTGTAGGCCATGGCCGAACCGATCAGCATGCCCAGCCCGGCCAGACGGTGCTGTCGCCCGCCTTTTTCCAGACCGTGGGCGGCTGACATGATCGACATGCCGGTGAGAAGCACGGCCCAGTTGGGTGTCGATGCGATGGCAAGCCGATCGAAGATGCCGGCGTTGAGCCAGCACAGGGCGATCAGGAAGGCGAACTCGGACAGGCTGCGATGGGGGGATTTCTCCAGTTCGGTCGCCACCAGGAACAGCGAGCTGCCAAGAATGATGGCGCTCAAACCCGGTGAGACGTCGAGCATGTCGAGACCGACTTGCAGGAAGGCGTATACGAACAGCAGGGCGGTAAAGGCCAGTACGGTCTGTGCATATTTGCGGAAAAGCACCCCCTGATGCAGCGCCATCAGTCCGAAAACGCTGAGCGCCGCCAGGCGCCAGTTGTCGCCGCGTGGAAAGACCTCATGGATGAAGACGAACCAGCCGCTGGTCAGCATGATCACGGAGGCCAAGGCGAGCGGCAGGATCAGTTTCGGAAACTTTTTCTCGTGCAGCGCCGAGATCAGCACGATCAGCAGCATGTAGCCAACGCCCAGCGTGACCAGGACGCGCATCACACTGCCCATCCGATTCCAGAACATGCCGATGTAGGTGCTGATGCCGGCGAGAATGAAGATCGCGCCGAGATAGGTGAATAGCGTCTTGGCGATTTCGCCGCCACTACGCCGGGCGGGCGCCGCCTGCATCAGTGACGGGTCGCGATAGGCCACGGCCACTTCATCCGGCGTGATGTCATAGGTTCGCATCAGTTCGGTGATTTTGCCGAGTGCACCGGGTTTGTCGATGACGTGCCTGACGCCGAACAGGGCGGCGACCAGCGGCCAGCCCCACCAACCGCCGCCGATGACGAACAGCAGCACCAGCAGCAGAATCAGCCAGCTCATCATCAAACTATGCTCCTGTCGTCGAGCGACACGGTGGCGTCCCAGTCCAAGCGCTCATGGCGAAACCACCCAGCCGATGAAGCGAACCGTGTTGCCGTAGTAGGCGCCGTCGGTATTGGGCAGGCGGATGCTGCGCCCGCTTTTTACCAACTCGGCTTGCGAACGGTAGCGGGAGGAATAGAACAGGTCGGTAAAGATGCGCCCCGAATAGCCGTCCGGGCCGGCGCTAAATGCGTAGCCATCGGGTGCCAGACTCGACGAATCAACTTTCAGTCCTGCGAGATCAGGCACCTCGATCGGCGTCACCGTGGGAATCTTCGGCGCTTCGACGGTGCTCCCGGTATTCGGCGCGAGACCCGGCGGCAGGAGCAGGGCGATTTCCTTCACCGCACCGGTTCTAGGATTGAAGCGCCAGAGTCGCGGATTCTGGTAGGGCTGATTGCTGCCAATGTAATTGACCTGGACCCGGTCGCCGACGACGGCAATCTGAAGCGTGTTCTGGGCGTTGTTGTAATAGCTGTAATTGGTGGCGTACAGCACGTCATGCTGCGCCGGTGCGACCAGCAGGACCGGAATGCCGGAGATCACCAGGAACAGCACGACCAGCAACAGCGGCAAACCGAGACCGAAAGCGATGGTCGGGTTGTCGCGGAAAACGTTCTTCATGTCGGGAATTCCTGTGGACTACTACTGAACTGGATGAAGCTCAAGAGCGCCTCTCTGCCAATAGCGTAGCCCGCGTCACCGGGCTTTGCAATTGCTCAAGCCACCATCGCAGTGCCCGCCCTTGGCCACCCCTTCCGCTCTTGCGCCACGCGTAACAAAACTGAAGCTGGTGTTCCCCTTGTTCGATTTGTTTGACCACCAAGCGTCCGGTATCCATGTAGGGCTGTGCCAGGCATGTCGGCAGGAAGCCAACACCCAGCCCTCGAAGCTGCGCGTCAAGCTTCGCTGGCAGGTCCGGAACGGTCATCACCTCTTGGCCGGGCAATAGTCCGACCGTCAGGCCGCCGCCGCGCTGTATGGAGTCGGCAAGCGCCACCGCGCGATACGGGCGGATGGTTTCATCGGTCAATGGTTCAGGCGCCTGTGCCAGCGGGTGGTGAGGCGATACGGCGAAGACAAAACGAACCGAACCGAGCGACTCCCGCTGTAGGTCAGCCCGGCTACCGGCCTGCACAGCCACGCCCAGCGCCAGATCGGCCTGGCCCGATGCGAGCGCTTCGAGCGTGCCAGACAGCGTCTCGCTGCGCAGCTTGAGACTGGTCGGCGGTTGCAACGCAAAAAATGACTGGCAAAGCTCCATCACCGTCGCACGCACGATGATGCTATCCACCGCAATCGTGAACTGTGGCTCCCAACCGGTCGCCACCCGCTTGATGCGGTTGGCCACGGCATCGATATCGGCCAACAGTCGCGCACCCTCGCGCAGTAGTTCCCGCCCAGCTTCAGTCAAGCGGGCCTGCCGCGAGCTGCGATCAAACAGCAGGACATCCAGCGCGTCTTCGATCTGCCGCACGCGATACGTCAGTGCGCTCGGCACCATATGACTTGCACGGGCAGCCGCAGCAAAGCTGCCGGCCTTTGCAATGGTCTCAAGCATGGCCAGGGCATCGGGTGTCAGCACATCGCGGGCAGTCGGCATCAGATGTCATCCATTCAATCATTTTGAATGATGCCATCAAATTGTCAGCACCTGCAACGATACTGAACAAGTCACAATGCACCTCATCAACAAGGAGGTTCACATGCTCACAGTTCGCAAGTCTCAGGATCGCGGTTACGCAAACCATGGTTGGCTCGAGAGCTACCATTCGTTTTCATTCGCCGGTTATCACGACCCGGCGCACATGGGCTGGGGCAACTTGCGGGTCATCAACGAGGACCGGGTGGCCCCCGGTACCGGCTTTGGCAAGCATAGCCACCGCGACATGGAAATCATCAGTTACGTTCTGTCGGGAAATCTCGCGCATCAGGACAGCATGGGCAATATCAAGGGTATTCCACCCGGCGACGTGCAGCGCATGAGTGCCGGCACCGGCGTGACGCACAGCGAGTTCAACCACGCCGAGGGCCAGACCACGCACTTTTTGCAGATCTGGATTACGCCCAACGTGACCGGCATTGCGCCGAGTTACGAGCAACGGCATATTCCGGCAGAACAAAGGCGAGGTAAGTTGTGCCTGGTGGCGTCGCCAGATGGAGCAGGAGATTCAGTCACGATTCATGCCGATGCGTATTTGTTCGCCGGCCTGTTCAACGGCACGGAATCCGCCATCCTGAACATCAACTCCGAGCGCAAGGCCTATGTCCACGTGGTACGTGGTGCAGTTGAGGTCAACGGCCAGCACTTGTCGGGTGGCGACGCCGCCCTGATCAGCGCGGAAAGTCGCATTGAAATCACGAACGGTAAAGACGCAGAAGTCCTGGTCTTCGACCTCGAAGCGTGAACATTCCCAATCAACACCTGCCAAGTAACGATCCCCCGGCAGAGCCTGCCAGCGACTCTTCGAGACCAGACCAAGCCACCGGATGCCGTGGCCCAGAATGAAATGCTGGATTCCCAGCGTTAAGCGGTCTCGGATAAGTTCTCCGAAAATTTGTGAATGTACTAGGCGCTTCTTGCCACTTTTTGCTTGCGTTTGCGCGCGGACAACAACCAGCGTTTCAAGGCGATGTGGATCAGGCCGATCAGGAGCAAGGCCACGCCGAGGTAGAACAGCGTCGGCGCCCACACCTCGCGCGGCCCGGGAGGAAGCTGGGGGCCGACCAGCCAGGGTTTCAGGAAGCCGGTCAGCGCGTTGCTGATGACGAAGGGCAGACCGATGGTCGAGAGAATATAGGTCAGACGCTGGGTCTCGAGTGTACTGGCGGTGCGGATGGCGTCTTCCAGTTGCGATACGCGGGTATGCAGGTTCTTGATGGTGTCACCGACACACCAGCGGTTCTCCAGCGCGGCGCGGAAAGCGCGCACGTCGGCCCAATGGCTGCCTGGCTGGAATTGATAGCCGGCCTCGGTCAGCCGGCCACGCAGGGTGGCGAGATCACCCAGGACGGCGGCGGTGGGACGCGGTTTCCTGCCGGAGCTGCGTTCTGCAAACAGGGCGTCCAGAGCCCTCGCCACATCGCGTCCCGTGCCGAGGATCTGGAATACCCGCTCGAACTCTTCGGCAAGCTGTTGCAGGCGGAGACGTTCGGTGCGCCAGTCGTCGAATACCAGAGTGCCTTGATCGTGGAGGATGGCGAAGCCACCGTGCACTGGCAGCACGCTGAATTCATCCGGAACAGGCAGGTCCTCGACCGTGATCGCCTGCTGCTGGTCCCGGCGGGCGATGAGGGCGGCCAGATAGCGCTGCACACTGGGCAGGTCGAACAGCGCGCCCGACTGGGCGGTGTTCGGAAGCCAGCGCATCCCCAGAAAAAACTTGGTAATGCCGTCGTCACCGTCATAACGGCAGGTCTTCCGCGTGCAAGCCTCGAGCGAGACCGGCGGGCCAGCATGCAAGGCGTCTTCGACGCGCAGGCGCCGTACCGGGCTGTATACCCGCCAAAGGGCACTGACGACATCCGGCCAGGCCAGCCGGCTGCCAAGACGCCCGTCCGGCAGGCGCCGAGGCGCAGCGAGCAGGGTGTAGCGGCCGTGGTCGTCCCACCAGGGTTGAGTGTACCCGGTTCCCGCGGGATAACTGGCAATCGGGCGTGCATTCTCGGTAGGACGCTGGTCTGCCCCGCGTTCGTCTTCCGGCCGTGCCAGTCCCAGCCACAGATCCTGCAGGTCGATGCCGGTCAGGGGATTGACCGACAGCACCATGTCATCACCGGCACCGGCAATGCGTGGGTCCGGGCGGTAGATGCCCATGACGGCGAAACCCTGCCGCATGGGGCTGTGGATGCGATCCAGTCGAGCGAACAATTTGCGGGTGCCGCTGGGCCAGGTTTCCACCGTGAGGTAGGCATCTACCAGCATGTCCTTGCGCGGTTCTGGACCGGCCATCGGCACCAGCAGTTGCAGACAGGTTGAGCGGGCCAGGGAACGCAGATAATTCTGTTCCTCGTTGCGCAGCAGAGCGGCGGCGCGGCGGTAGGCTTCCAGTTCCCACAGTTCCGGTACGGCATCCGGCGCAATGTCTCGCCGCAGCAGGGTGGTGGTGAACTGCAGCGCTTCGCGCCAGGCACCAGCGAAATCGTAGCTGCGGCCTTTTTCCGAAAGCAGCGGGGCGAAATGACTGTGGGACAGGGCGGAGAGCAGCGCCGCCCAGGCCGTGTGCGGGTTTTCGGCGACCATTCCCATCAATTCCCAGCGTCGCACGGCTCCGAGCCAACGCGCGACCTCGGGCTGGTCAAACGATTCTACCGGCACTCCGCTCATTACTGCGAGCCAGAACAGCAGCGCGAGCACCGAATCGGGGGAGGCGTCTTCAATCACCAGGGTGATTTCGCCCAGTCGCCGGCCCAACTCCGCATCCTTTCCCCACGCTGCCCGCCAATGTGCCGCCAGTTCTGGTGGCGGCTTCAGTACCATCTCCGTCACTGTGGAAGGGTCTGCCGCGATCCTGAAGCGCTCGGCCAGGCCCTTGTTATTCAGGCAGAAGCCGGGATGCTCGACCGCTTGTTCGCGGCTACCCCAAGCGCCGACACCGATCAGGATTTGGTTCCGTTCTGCCCGGCGGCACAGCGGATCGGCCTGGATTTGCCGAAATGGCGCGGCAATGCTCGTTTGTTCTTGAGTGAGCCATGCATCGAAGGTCCGGAGAAAATCATGAAACAGCATGGAAACTCCGATGAGCGTTTGCAGGGATCTGCAGAAGTAGCAGGTGATCGCTTCGCGTTTGCATGTGTGTTGACTGCATTGACTTTACATAATACAAATTATACGAATATATGGCTTGTTTGCAATCAAGCTAACCCATTTTTCTGGCCATGGTATTGATCGTGATCAAAAGTAATTGATCACCGACATCAATCAATCTGCTTGACCGATGCTCCGGTTTCTCACCACAATCCAACCAACTACCAACTCTCCATACCCAAAAGCCAGCCATGATCGACCAGACCGTAGACGACTTCAGCCTGCCCGCAACCGGTGGCAAGACCTTCACTCTCTCGGCCTGCCTGGGCAGCCCGGTCGTCCTGTATTTCTACCCCAAGGACAGCACACCGGGATGTACCACCGAGGCACAGCAGTTCCGTGACCTGTACCCGCAGTTCGTCGCCGCCGGCAGCATCGTCGTCGGCGTTTCCCGGGACAGCATCAAGTCACACGAGAACTTCAAGGCGAAGCAGGATTTGCCATTCGATCTGCTTTCCGACGCCGAAGAATTGCTGTGCACCCGCTTCGCACTCATCAAGATGAAGTCGATGTACGGTAAACAGGTTCGCGGCATCGAGCGCAGCACCTTTGTCATTGACGGCAAAGGCGTGCTGCGGCGCGAATGGCGCGGTGTCAAGGTGGCCGGCCACGCGCAGGAAGTCCTCGATTTCATCGCCCGGATCTGACATGCATCCTCACCGACCTGATCCGGGAAGCGCTCACATGTCCCGCAACACCGAATTCAGTGCCGAGCAGCGAGCTGCCGCCACGCCCGGAAAGCTTTTCGTCCTCGACACCAATGTCCTGATGCACGATCCGACCTGCATCTACCGCTTCGAGGAGCACGACGTCTTCCTGCCGATGATGACCCTGGAGGAACTCGACAACCACAAGAAAGGCCTGTCGGAAATCGCCCGCAACGCTCGCCAGGTGACGCGCACGCTCGACGAGATCGTCAACAGCCTGGACGGGGCCATCGACCTGGGCATCCCGCTTCATCGACCTTCCCGCAAACTGGCCAGCGGCCGCCTTTTCCTGCAGACCGAAGCAATTACCGGCGAGTTGCCGGCGGGATTGCCAACGGTCAAGGTCGACAACCAGATTCTGGCGGTCGTCATCGATCTGCAGCGCAGGCATCCCGAGCGCCCGGTGATCCTCGTCTCCAAGGACATCAATATGCGCATCAAGGCCCGCGTCCTCGGGCTCTCGGCGCAGGACTACTTCAACGACAAGGTACTCGAAGACACCGATCTGCTGTACACGGGAATGCGCGAACTGGCACCCGACTTCTGGGAAGCGCATGGTCAGGACGTCGAGTCCCGGAAGAAGGACGGCCGCACGCTGTACCGCCTCAAGGGGCCACTCTGCGCGCAACTGCTGGTCAACCAGTTCCTCTTCCAGGAAGGGGAAAAACCGCTCTATGCCATCGTCCGCGAAATCTCCGGCTCGACCGCCGAACTCCAGACGCTGACCGACTATACGCATACCAAGAACAATGTCTGGGGAATCACGGCGCGCAACCGCGAACAGAACTTTGCGCTCAATCTGCTGATGAATCCGGAAGTCGATTTCGTCACCCTGCTCGGCCAGGCCGGCACCGGCAAGACGCTGCTCACCCTGGCTGCCGGACTCACGCAGGTGCTCGAAGGCAGGCGCTACAGCGAAATCATCATGACCCGCGTCACCGTGCCCGTCGGCGAGGACATCGGCTTTCTGCCGGGCACCGAGGAAGAAAAGATGGGGCCGTGGATGGGCGCACTCGAAGACAACCTCGAAGTTCTCAACAAGAGCGATGACGATGCCGGCGACTGGGGCCGCGCGGCGACCCGTGACCTGATTCGCAACCGGATCAAGATCAAATCGCTCAATTTCATGCGCGGCCGCACCTTCCTCAACAAGTTCCTGATCATCGACGAAGCGCAAAACCTGACGCCAAAGCAGATGAAAACCCTGATCACCCGTGCCGGACCCGGCACCAAGGTGATCTGCCTGGGCAATATTGCGCAGATCGACACGCCCTATCTTACCGAAGGCAGTTCCGGGCTGACCTACGTCGTCGACCGCTTCAAGGGCTGGCAGCACGCCGGCCATATCACCCTGCAACGTGGCGAGCGTTCCCGTCTCGCTGACTACGCTGCGGAAGTGTTATAATTTTCTGGACGTTAACGGAGCCGTGTCTGGTGACACGGCTCAGTCGTTTTTGGCCACCGATCCATGCTGCCGGCTCCGAGCGATAAGGATCCTGTGCTTACCGGAGAGTCGATTGAAACGACGCGATTTCCTTGCTGCTTCCACGCTTCTTTCACTACTGGCCCCTTCGGCGGTGCTTGCCGCCAACAAGAAGAAGGCGGCTACTCAGGATGCCGGCAAACCGGCAGCCAAGTCGACATCTAAGTCTGGCGCCAAGCCTGCCGGCAAGACCAGCGGCAGAGACACCACCAGAACCGGCAGCAAAGCCGGCAGTGGCAGAGCCGGTAGCAAAGGCCGGCAGCACAGCTACCGACCGGTCGCCGAAAGACCGCCAGCAGCCCCGCCACCCGTTGCCAGTCCACCGCCGGCAGCCGTCGAACCGCGCAATGCCATCAGCCTGCCCGATGAGCCACAGCCCAATTGGCGGACCTACGAGATTACTTCGCTGATCACGCTCAACCAGGTCAAAGGCAAGCTGCGACTATGGCTCCCGCTGGCGCAGTACAAGGACACTTTCTGGCAACGCTCGCTGGGTCATCACTGGCGAGGCAATTTCGACAGTGCCGGAATCTATCGTGATCCAGTAGCCGAAATGGAGGTGTTCTACGCCGACTGGAAAGAGGGCAGCGCGACACCGCAATTGCAGCTCGTCAGTCAGGTGGCCAAGCAGGATCGTCACTTCGACATCACCCGGCGCGGCAGCATTGCCGAACGCGGTGAAGTGCTTCGGCGCTGCCTGCATTCGAGCAATCTGGTCCCGATCGATGGACTCGTGCGCCGCACCGCCGAGCGCGCCATTGGCCGTATCAAGGATCCGGTCGCCCAGGGCAAGGCGATTTATGACTGGGTGGTCGACAACACTTCGTTTGATCCTGCGCTGAGCGGCATCGGCAAAGGGGATGTCGAGGCCATGCTCGACAGTGGCCAGTTGAGCGGCAAGAGTGCCGACATCGCCCTGCTCTTCGTTGGCCTGTGTCGATCGATCGGAATTCCCGCACGCCCGGTCTTCGGGCTGCGCGTCGATAGTTCACGGCTGTTTGCGGGTCTCGGTGCGACCGGCAACCTGCGCGCCGTGCAACATTGCCGCGCCGAATTCTACACACCGGGTTATGGCTGGATTCCGGTCGACCCCGGTGATGTGCGCAAGGCCATCCACGATGAACGCCTGGGCAACAGCGATGCGAAACTGGTCGTCCTCCGGAAGTTGCTGTTCGGTTTTTGGGAGATGAACTGGATTGCCTATAACGCCGCCCAGGATGTCAGTCTGCATGGCGCCAGTGGCGGGCCCCTGCCCTTCCTGGTCCTGCCGCAGGCGGAGGCCGCCGGTGTCCGTTTCGACAGCACCGACGTCCAGCGCTTCAGCTACACGGTCAACGCCAGCCGCGTCGAGGGCTGACGTCTGCCCGCGCTCAATACGATCCCGGCTTGGCGAAACTCTCGAAGCGCGTGTACTCGCCCAGAAAAGTCAGGCGGGTGGTACCGATCGGGCCGTTGCGCTGCTTGCCGATGATGATCTCGGCAACCCCCTTGTCGGGTGTGTCCGGGTTATACACCTCGTCGCGGTAGATGAACATGATGATGTCTGCGTCCTGTTCGATGGCACCCGATTCGCGCAGGTCGGACATTACCGGACGCTTGTTCGGCCGTTGTTCGAGCGAGCGGTTGAGTTGCGAGAGCGCCATCAGGGGAACGCCCAACTCCTTTGCCAGTCCTTTCAGCGATCGCGAAATCTCCGAGATTTCGGTCGCCCGGTTCTCGCCATGCGAAGTGGCGGACATCAATTGCAGGTAGTCGATGACGATCAGCCCGAGCTTGCCACACTGGCGATGCAGACGGCGCGCGCGCGCGCGCAGATCGATCGGGTTGAGCGCCGGCGTCTCGTCGATATAGATCGGCGCCTCGTGCATCTTGCCCAGCGCAAAGGACAGCCTCGACCACTCGTCGTCATTGAGGCGACCAGTACGGACGCGATGGGCATCGAGCCGGCCGACCGATGACAGCATGCGCATGGCAAGTTGCGTGCCAGCCATTTCCATCGAGAAAATGGCGACCGGCAGACCCACTTCGATTGCCACATGCTCGGCAATATTGAGCGCAAACGAGGTTTTTCCCATCGACGGGCGGCCGGCAACGATCAGCAGATCGCCGCCCTGCAGGCCCGAAGTCTTCGAGTCCAGATCGTGATAGCCGGTCGGCACGCCGGTGATGTCCGAAGGATTGTCGCGGTCGTGCAGCTCCTGGATGCGCTCGACCACCTGCGTCAGCAGCGGGTTGATATGCACGAAGCCGGACTGATGGCGAAAACCGCCTTCGGCAATCGCGAATACCCTTGCCTCGGCCTCGTCGAGCAGGGTTTTCGGATCGCGACCGAGCGGGTTGAGCGCACTACCGGCGATTTCGTCACCGGCAGTCACCAGTTGCCGCAGAATCGCCCGTTCACGGACGATCTCGGCATAGCGCCGGATGTTCGCCGCCGACGGCGTGTTCGCTGCCAGTTCGCCAAGGTAGGCCAGCCCGCCGGTAGCGTCGCCCTCCCCCGCCTGGTCGAGGCTTTCAGCAACCGTCACCGCGTCGGCGGGTTTGCCACGTTCCAGGAGTTTGGAAATCTGGCGGTAAATGCGCCGGTGTTCATCGCGATAAAAATCGCCTTCGCTGATCACGTCGGCGATCTTGTCGAAGGCCGCGTTATCGAGCATCAAGCCGCCGAGAACCGATTGCTCGGCCTCCAGCGAATGCGGTGGCACGCGCAGTTCGGACAGTACCGAGTCCGTCTGCGGGCTCCGTTCTCGCCGTGCTCCGCGACTGCCGAAGCGTTGCCCGCTATCGGAACTGGGTGAATCGAAGGACTTGACCATGGAATATCCGCCGAGGGAACAAGCAAGGCGGGAAGTGTCGCGCGGCAATACCGGATGCGCGGTATAGACGCAAAAAAGCCTTGCCCTCGGGCAAGGCCTTTCGCCCGACGCCAGTCAACGGCGCCGTATCGACCATCTACAGTTTCGGCTGTTCGACAACCACGGCAACCGTGATCGTCGCCATGACGTCGCTGTGCAGTGCCACTTCCAGCTGCGTCTCGCCAAGCACCTTGAGCGGACCTGCAGGCATGCGAATGGCCGATTTTTCGATCTCGAAACCAAGCGCTTGCAAGCCGTCGGCAACGTCAAAGTTGGTCACCGAACCAAACAGGCGACCATCGACGCCGGCCTTGCGAGCGATCCGGACGACCGCCCCGCTCAGCTTTTCCGCATACCCCTGTGCAGCCGCCAGTTTCTCGTTGGCGGCATTCTCCAGTTCGACCCGTTTGAGCTCGAACTCCTTCAGGGCAGCCGGCGTGGCGCGCTTGGCCTTGCCCGTCGGAATCAGAAAGTTGCGGGCGTAGCCATTCTTCACCTTGAGCAGATCGCCGAGGTTGCCGAGGTTGGCGACTTTTTCCATCAGAATGATTTGCATCGTCGTCTCCTCGTATTACTGGTGGTTGTCGGTGTACGGCAGCAGCGCCAGGAAGCGGGCACGCTTGATGGCCACCGACAACATCCTCTGGTAACCGGCCTTGGTACCGGTCAGCCGAGCCGGCATGATCTTGGCGTTCTCGGCGATGTACTCCTTGAACAGATCGACATCCTTGTAGTCGATCTCTTCCATTTTTTCTGCAGTGAAGCGGCAGAACTTGCGCCGCTTGAACAATCCGCTGCCACGCTTCTTGACGTTCTTGTCATCCTTCTTCTTGAAGAACCTTGCCATCTTGATTTCCTTCGACAAATTCGATCGTGGTGATATGCAGTCTTGCTTGCTTGCTGTTGCGGCTCCTGGCGGCGAGAAAACCCGTCAGTTGCAGCGTCGCGCCGGGATTGGCCGCCTGCAGCCACTGTGCCGTCGTGCCCAGGGCAATCGCCTGGATTTCGCATTCGACACGGCGGAGGCTGCCAGCTTCAAGCTGTTCCGACTGGTGTCCGATCAGACATTCCATGACCGGCACGCCGGCCGGCGTAAAACGTAGCGCCTTGCGCTCGATCAGGATTCCGCTGAGCTCGACGCGATTCAGCAGCGCCTCGACAATCAGGCAGCCGCTTGGGCGGTTTCGGCTGGTGCCGGCTCACGAACTTCCAGCAGCGACCTGGACTTCTCGTCCTTCATCATCGGGGACGGTGTGCTGACCGCACGCTTGGTCTTGATCGTCAGATGCCGAAGAATCGCGTCGTTGAACTTGAAGCCATGCTCAAGTTCGGTCAGCGTTGCGCCATCGCATTCGATGTTCATCAGAACATAATGCGCCTTGTGCAACTTCTGGATCGGATAGGCGAGCTGACGACGTCCCCAGTCTTCGAGACGATGAATCTGCCCGGCGCGGGCAGCGATCAGCGACTTGTACCGCTCGACCATCGCCGGGACCTGCTCACTCTGATCCGGATGGACGATTAGAACGATTTCATAATGGCGCACGAACACTCCTTGTGGATAAAGCCCCCCGCCATGCGAACGGTAGGGCAAGGTGGAAAAACCGCCGATTATAGCGGGCTTATGCTTTGCCAGGCAAAGTGTTTTGCCGTTTTGCAACTCGATGCTTTAGGCTGATAGACTGCACGCTGAAGGTAGAAACACCTACAACCCTGCACAGGAATACATGAGCAAGATCGAACAACTGCGGATCAGCGGCCAGCTCCCCAGCCCGAAAGGGGTGGCTTTGGCGATCATGGAGATCAGTCGTCGTGAGGATGCGACTCTTGACGAGGTGGCCAGGGTGGTACAGAGCGATCCCGCCCTTTCCAGCCGCCTGTTGCGCCTTGCCAATGCTTCAGCAAACACTGCCCGACCCGTGGTCTCGATCAGGGAGACCGTGCTGCGCCTGGGCATGGCAACCGTTCGCCAACTGGCCATGGGGTTCTCTCTGGTCGACCAGTTTCTGGAAGGGCCCTGCTCCACCTTCGACTATCCGGCTTTCTGGTCCCATTCTCTGTTCATGGCAGTGGCCAGCCAGGAGTTGGGCCGGATGACACGGACGGCTTCACCGGACGAACTGTTCGCCTGTGGTCTGCTGGCACAGATCGGCTGCCTGGCGCTGGCCACCGTCTACCCCAACGACTATGCGGCCGTGCTGACCGAGCAGAGCCGCGGTGTGGCGCTCCTGGAACTGGAGCGCAAGCGTATGGGGATAGATCACGCGGAATTCACGGCCATCATCCTCGCCGATTGCGGCATACCCAAGGCCCTTGCCGAGCCTGTCCATTACCACGAGGCACCGCAGACCTCCGGCTTTTCCGAAGGCTCCCGGCCTGACCAGCTGACCCATCTGCTCTTCCAGGCACGACGCATGGCGGATCTCGGTCGCTCACCCGTGACCGAGCGCCATAGCAGTATTGCTGAACTGATGCTCCTGGGCGGCAAGATCGGTCTGGATGCGACGGCCATGGGCGAAGTGTTCGACCGGGTGGTTCACCTGTGGTACGAGTGGGCCGAGCTGCTGAAAGTGCCGGCCAGCCCCATCCCTTCATTCAGCGCCATGGCCAACGCCCCGGTTCCACGCCCGGAGGAGGATTCCCAGGCGGCGCACACCAGCAAGCGGGTGTTGCTGGTAGAGGACGACCCCACGACCCGCATGATCACGGAGGGTCTGCTGTGCCACCTGCTCGGCTGCACGGTCCACACGGCCGAGAATGGCAAGGATGCCCTGGCCCTGGCACTGGAAGTCATGCCCCAGATCATCATCACCGACTGGCTCATGCCGGTCATGGACGGGATCGAGTTCTGCCGCGCCTTGCGTGCCACCGACTGGGGCCAGTCGATGTATGTCATCATGCTGACCGGCGAGGAGACGGAAGAGAAGATCATCAATGCTTTCGAGGCGGGGGTCGACGATTACGTGACCAAGCCGGTGAATGTCCGCGCCCTGAGCGCCCGAATGCGGGCGGCCCTGCACTATGTGAAGCTGCTCGAGGCCTGGGAAAACGACCGGGCACAGCTCAAGCAGTTCGCGGCAGAACTGGCCATCAGCAACCGGCGGCTCGAACATGCCGCGATGACCGACCTGCTGACCGAGCTACCCAATCGACGGGCCGGCATGGAAGCGCTCAGCCGATTCTGGAACGGCTCCCAGCGAACGGGGCAGCCCGTGGCGGCGCTGATGATCGATGTCGATTACTTCAAGTCCATCAACGACCGCCATGGTCATGCGGTGGGGGATCGGGTATTGCAGGAGGTCGCCAAAGCCATCCAGACCGCAGCCCGCAAGGACGACATCGTCAGCCGGATCGGCGGTGAAGAGTTCCTGCTGGTATGTCACGACGCTGACCCCAAGGCTGCCCTGCTGGCTGCCGAGCGTCTGCGCAAGATGGTCAAGGCGATGAAAATCCATATCGATGACACGGAGATACAGACCTCGGTCAGTATCGGCGTGGCCAACCGGGAGAACGGCATGGACAATGAGGATGACATGCTCCGGGCCGCAGACAAAGCCCTCTACGCCGCCAAGAATGCCGGTCGGAACCGGGTCTGCCTCTTTGCCAACGGCAAGACCATCTGCGCCGCCTGCGTCAATGACAAGCACCAAGCGTGAAAGAGTCAATCGGGATCATTTGCGATTCACTGCCGTCCAGTCGAGGCCGAAGCGCGACAGGTATTTGCGCAGCCGGTCCGCATCGTTGGCAATTTTCTTGTCCTGGCGGGATACGGCGAAAAGTTGACGTCCAGCTTCCGAGAGGCTGGCTGCTTGCCGGCAAACGGCGATTACCGCATTGAGCTGGCAGCGATCGAAGAGGTCGAGTTGCGCGGCCTGTTCGCCCAGAAGGTAGGAGACCGCATCGGCCGTCTGGCTGCCGCCCCAACTGTGGCCAAGGCGCGCGATCTCCTCTACGACCTGGGCCTCGGTGATGCGCCCCGCTTCGGCCAGGGTGGCCATGCGCGTGACCGACGCCGAGAGTTCCCGAAAATTGCCGCGCCAGGCGGCATCCGCCGAGCTGGCAAAAGCCAGGTAGCAGCGGCGGGCTTCGACATTGAAGCGAACGAGCTGAGCATGCTCACGCGCAAAACGTTCCAGCTCGAAATCGAGATTGGGTTCGATGTCCTCACGCCTTTGTGCAAGGCCCGGCAGCTCGAAGGTCCATAGGTTGATGCGCGCATACAGGTCTTCGCGGAAATGCCCCTCGGCCACCCAATGGCGCAGGTCGCGATGAGTGCCGGCGATGAGCTGGAAATCGCTCGCGACTTCCAGGTCGCCACCGAAGGGGAAGAAGCGTTTTTCCTCGATGGCCTTGAGTAGCATCGCCTGCTCGTCCAGTCCCAGTTCGCCGATCTCGTCGAGAAACAGCAAACCGCCATCGGCAGCACGCAACAGCCCGGGGCGTTCGCTCTGCGCACCCGTGAAGGCCCCCTTGACGTGGCCGAAGAGGCTGGACATGGCCGAATCGCCGCGCAAGGTTGCGCAGTTCACCTCGATGAAACGCCCCGCCAGACGCTGTTTCTGTCGCTTGAGCGCATATACGCGACGGGCGAGAAAGGATTTGCCGGCGCCGGTGGGACCGATCAGCAGCATCGGTGACTTCGAGCGTCCCGCTACCCGTTCGATCTGCTCGATCATGCGGTTGAAATGGGCGTTGCGCGTGGCAATCCCGGATTTCAGGAAGCTCACCCTGTCGTCATGATCGCGCTGAAAGCGCTGCGCAATCTTGTTGTAGCGTGACAGATCCAGATCGATGATTTCGTAACTGCCGACGGAACTCGCCACCTCCTTCCTGCGTGGCGGCGAGGTCTGTAGCAGTTGTGCCGGCAAATAGCGCGCCTCGGCCAGCAGGAACCAGCAGATCTGTGCGACATGGGTTCCTGTCGTGATGTGCAGCAGGTAATCCTCGTTCTCGGGGTCGAACGGGTAAGCGCGTGCAAAGTCGTGCAGCGTCGTGTACACCTCCTCGAAATCCCACGCATCGCGTAGCTCGATCTCCACGTGGCAGACCTCGGTTTCGGGCGATACCGACTCAATGTCCGCCTGCACGCGCTCGGCCAGTCCACGGCTGCGCGCATCGTGCAATAACTCCAGGCGATGTACGATCAGGTCTTCCTGCTGGCACAGGCCCACCGTCGGCCGCCATTTCTCCCAGCGTGTGCTGCCCTTGCCGCCGTAGTCGAGTTGCGTGCCGAGACAGCCGATGACGACGGTCTTCTGCATGTTAACTATCCTTCTGGATAAATAACGATTCCATAGTCTAAGATGATCCGCCCACCCCTGTTTCCACGGAAACCGAAAATCTCCTGAAAACCAAGCCAAATCAATTCTTTGAGCGCAATGCCGCGGTTATCTCGAAGGTTGGCACGGATTTCGCTATGAAAGAGTTGTCGCAACATCGCTGCAAGGCCCACGGGCAGGGGATCAACACCCCGCCGGTGCGCAGAGACCGGATTCCGGTCTGTCGTTTCTGTGCATGCCGCCACAGCGGGAAGGCGATAACGGGCGATCTCGTCGGGAGCTCGTCGGGTTCGATTCCCGGGTCGCCCCCATTGGATAGCTCAATCGGTTAGAGCAACTGACTCATCATCAGCATGTCGCGGGTTCGATTCCCGCTCCAAACTGTCTTTCCACGACAGCGTAAGCTAGCAGTACCCGTCGGTCGCGGGATGCGCAAGCCCCCGCTGCCGGTCCGGTCGGTGACTGTCCTGCACTGGCGGCACGGCGAGCCGGCGACGAAGCAGGAATGTCAGCCCTCCCCCGCGTGCCTCGGCACAAAGGGAGAGGTGCTGACTTCCGGCAAGCCGCCACTCGCTTCCCCGCGAGTGCCGGGCAATCGGCCCAGCGAACCGGCATTGACCGGCAACAAAAAATCAGAAGAAAAGGAGAATGAACATGTTGAAGCGTTTCGTCGTGTTGAAGAGTGAACGTGCTGCCTTGCTCAGGGACGGCGATTTCGAGCGCATCCTCAGCGCTGGCCGCCACTACTTCTTCGACCCCGTGAACCGGCTCTCGCTCCAGACCTGGAAGCTCGACGCTCCCATGCTCGACATCACGCTGGTCGACTATCTGCTGCAGCACGAGCCGCAGACCGTCGCGGAAAATTTCGTCTGCATGGAACTGGGTGAAGACGAGGCAGGTTTGCGCTATGAGAACCAGGTCCTGGTCGAAGTGCTGGCGCCTGGCTCCCGACGCGTTTTCTGGAAGGGCCTGGTCGAGCAGAGACTGGAAAAAGTCGATCTGCAGCAAGGCTATGAAGTCGCACCACAACTGGCAGCGCACTTCCTGCAGCCGAGCCTGCGGGCACACGCGGTGAGCGGCCTGGCCGGCCTGCTGATCGCGCAGGTGCCTGCCTACCACGTCGGCGTTCTGCGCGTCGACGGCAAGGTGCAGCGACTGATGTCGCCCGGCATTGAGGTATTCTGGCGCTTCAACCGCGAAGTGCTGGTCGAGCTCGTCGATATGCGTCTGCAGAACATGGAAGTGTCGGGCCAGGAAATCCTGAGCAGCGACAAGGTCGGCTTGCGCCTCAACCTTGCGGCTACCTGGCGCTATACCGACGTGCTGCTGGCGCACGAAAGGCTGGCCAAGCCGGTCGAACACCTGTATCGCGAACTGCAGTTCGGCTTGCGGGCCGCCGTGGGCACGCGATCGCTCGATGAGCTGCTGGAAAACAAGCAGATCATCGACGAAGCAGTCAGCGCGCACGTGGCGCGCAAGCTGAACGGTTTCGGGATCGAGGTGAGCAGCATCGGCGTCAAGGACATCGTTCTGCCCGGCGAGATGAAGACCATCCTCGCCAAGGTGGTCGAGGCCGAGAAGCTGGCTGAAGCGAACGTCATTCGTCGCCGTGAGGAAACCGCGGCAACACGTTCGCTGCTCAATACCGCGAAAGTGATGGAAGGCAACCCGGTCGCGCTGCGTCTGAAGGAGCTGGAAACGCTGGAACGTGTGGCGGAACGAATCGACCGCATCTCGGTGTTTGGTGGCCTGGATCAGGTGCTGAGCGGACTGGTGAACATCAAGGGCGCGTAAGTCGCTTACCCTCTCTGCGATGGCGGGAGAGGGTGAGCGGTGAAAACCCGAAAATGCGATGATCAGAAAGTGCAGGTGAAATCATGAAAAGCGGAAAACAGCGCAAGCTGGAAATCAAGAGTGCCCGGTTACGGCGTACGACGCGCATTCAGAACCACCCATCGCCACTGCCGGTTGACGTCTACTCTCCGGGCATCGTGTGGTGTGATGCGACCCGCCTGGCTCGCCGCATCAGCTACGGGGCACCTGCGTTCATCGATCGCGGTTACTACGTGGACATCGCCTTCCGGTGCAGGGATTGCGGCGTCGAGTGCGTCTGGACTGCGGCGCAGCAGAAGTGGTGGTACGAAGTTGCCCAGGGCAATGTTGAAACGCGCGCGGTACGATGCAGGTCTTGTCGTATCAAGGAACGCGAACGCAAGTCACAGGCCCGCCGTATGCAACAGGAAGGCCTGCAGAAGAAGCAGGCCACCGACCATCAGTGAAAGAAAACGGAAATGGACTATCAACTCCTCGAAGTCGAAAATGGCAAGCCGATCAAGATGTGGACGCAAGATGTTCCGGTCGAGGACGAAGCCCGCAAGCAGTTGATCGACACCGCCAGAATGCCCTTCATCTATCGGCACCTGGCGGTGATGCCGGATGTACACCTGGGCAAGGGCTCGACGATCGGCAGCGTCATCCCGACGCAGGGCGCGATCATTCCGGCTGCCGTCGGCGTCGACATCGGCTGCGGCATGATGGCCGCGTGCACGACGCTGCTGGCGGGCGATCTTCCGGACAATCTGCAGGCACTGCGTACGGCCATCGAGCACGCCGTGCCGCACGGGCGGACGATGGGCCGGGGCCGGCGCGACGAGGGCTCATGGGATACGCCACCGGCAAGTGTCGATGCCATGTGGGCCGGTTTGATCGAAGGCTTCACACGCATCACCGACCGGCATCCATGTCTCAAGAACACCAACAACCACAAGCACCTCGGCACGCTTGGCACCGGTAACCACTTCATCGAAGTCTGCCTCGACGAAGCGGATCGCGTCTGGTTCATGCTGCATTCCGGTTCTCGCGGCGTCGGCAATGCCATCGGTAGCCACTTCATCAGACTGGCACAGAAGGACATGCAGCAGCACATCGCCAATCTGCCGAATCGTGACCTCGCCTATTTTGAAGAGGGAAGCCAGCACTTCGACGAATACGTCGAAGCCGTCGGCTGGGCGCAGGATTTTGCGCGGCGTAACCGCCTGCTGATGATGCAGAGCGTCATTGCAGCTGCGCGTGGCGTGATTGCAAAACCGTTCACCGCCAGTGTCGAGGCCGTAAACTGCCACCACAACTACGTCCAGCGCGAGACCCACTTTGGCGCGGAAGTCCTGGTCACCCGCAAGGGGGCGGTTTCGGCACAGAAAGGCGAACTCGGCATCATTCCGGGTTCGATGGGCGCCAAGAGTTTCATCGTGCGCGGTCTCGGCAACGAAGAATCTTTTTGCTCCTGCAGTCACGGTGCCGGCCGAACGATGAGCCGGAACGAAGCCCGACGCCGCTTCACCGTCGCCGACCAGGAACGCGCCACCGCCCACGTCGAGTGCCGCAAGGACAAGGAAGTCATCGACGAGATCCCGATGGCCTACAAGGATATCGATGCGGTGATGCACGCGCAGCGCGAACTCGTCGAGGTGCTGCATACCCTGCGGCAGGTAGTTTGTGTGAAAGGATAGATGAAGTGCTCTGGCGTTCTGGATTCCTCAAGTGGCTGCTGAACCCGCATCTGATGTGATGGTGACAAAGAATGAAGACCATTGAACTCGACGGATCGCACGGAGAAGGCGGCGGGCAGATTCTGCGTACGGCGCTGACCTTGTCGATGATTACCGGAATTCCTTTTCGCATCGAGCGGATCCGCGCAAAGCGCAGCAAGCCGGGCTTGTTGCGGCAGCATCTGACGGCGGTGAATGCCGCCGCGCAGATCTGCGGCGCACAGGTACAGGGGGCGGCGCCGGGTTCGCTGGCCCTGAGCTTCGTGCCGGGCAAGATTCGTGGCGACGACTACCGCTTTGCCATTGGTACGGCCGGTAGCTGCACCCTGGTACTGCAGACCCTGTTGCCGGCGCTGTGGTTCGCCGCTGCACCGAGCACGCTGCGGATCAGCGGCGGAACCCACAATCCGGCGGCGCCGCCACTCGATTTTCTCAGCCGTAGCTGGCTGCCGCTGCTCTTGCGCATGGGTGTGGAGATGAAAATCGAGTTGCTGCGCCATGGCTTTTATCCGGCCGGCGGCGGTGAGCTGTACGCCAGCGTACGTCCGGTCCCTGCCCTGCAGTCCTTAGAGTTGCTGGAGCGTGGCGAGCTGCGCGCAGCGCGGGCTACGGCCATCGTCGCGGGGGTGTCCGTTGATGTGGCCAGACGCGAGCTGTCGGAACTGCACTTGCAGCTCGGCGGAGTGCTGGGGGAATTGCAGCAGGAAATCCGTGCCCTGTCTTCGCGCGAGGGGCCGGGGAATGCTTTACTGGTTGAGCTGCAATACCGCGAAATCACCGAACTGTTCACTGCCTTTGGCGAAAAGGGTTTGCCGGCTGAAGTGGTGGCAAGCCGCGCGGCGAAGCTCGCCCGGGATTTTCATGGCAGCACGGCAGCAGTGGGCGAGCATCTGGCAGATCAACTGGTCCTGCCGCTGGCACTGGCCGGTGCCGGAGCGTTCACCACGGTGCACGTGTCTTCTCATCTGCAGACCAATGTGGAAGTGATCGGCAAGTTC
>RRZU011831024.1_pt1 | contig 23473 bp, 23 predicted proteins | sample 2165561 | NCBI WGS metagenome assembly RRZU01 (sample SAMN10456909, study PRJNA506462) | wastewater metagenome | isolation source: wastewater sludge | place: USA: Moscow, Idaho | reverse complement strand
ATCGTTCATTTCTTTAAAGGGCAGCGCTTCTACCTCCGCACGCAGCAAGGTTTCGGCATTTTTGGCAAGCGCTTCCCCGCGCTGCGAAGCCGCGTTTACCTGCGGCACCGGCACGGCGCAATCCACGCCGCTTTCAATTAATTCGTACACGATATTGCGCACATTGCCCGCCTGCTTTGCGGGGCCCGCACCGTTGGCGGGTATCACTTCGTGCGTGCCGGCATACAGCGCCTCGCGCCTGTCCATTTCCTCGTATTCGCTTTTGTAAAACGCTTTTGCTGTGGCAAGCCTGTTTTTCCAAAGGTGAATGTCTAAATCGTTTTTTGCCATGATTCGTTTTCCTTTCTTATTTCGTTTGTTGCATTTTTGCGACATGTGAATATGCGGTTACAGATTTCTACAAAACTGGGCTTTGGATAACGCTTTCCCGCCGCCTTTTAGCCACGCATCTTTATAGTAACGCTGCTCTTTTATAACGTTCTGCAATACAGCGTTTTGCAGCTTGCATGCGTTTTATTGCATGTAATCTGCAAAACCCACCCTACCCCCGCGGCCTTTTCGGGCATCGGCCACTGCGCCCCGTTGCGCTTTGCGTGCGGCAAAGGCCGCACTGCGCGTGCCTGTGCAAGGCTTGTCCTCACAGGCAGATGTATCATAAAAGGGCGGCTATTACAGCGCCTGCTGTAGGCTTTTTGGCGCGTGCCGTTCCCTTGTTGCAAATTTGCGACTATGCAGTAAAAAAGATGTCTAAAATTTCGGCATCGCTCAGCGCAAGCTGCTTTGCAAGTGCTTTTATCTCTTGCACTGTAAAGCTTTCGCCGTTTCTGTTTAAGCGGCGATACAGCGTGCATCGGTCAATATCTGCCACGGCGGCAAGGCTTTCCATCGTCAACCTATTTTGCGCAATATGCGCATACAGCTTTTCTATTTTCATCGTGCTCCAATTCTTTCTGCTTGAAGATAGGCCTCAAGCGTGTCCTTTCCTGCGTTAATTGCGCTTTTGCGACTTATATGTCTATTATATCCGAAAATTTGGATTCGTCAATGGCAAATTTGCGCCACTTTGTTGCAAAATTGCGCTTATTGTGTTATACTGTTTATAACTAAAACTGCTTAGGATTTGCGCCGCTGTAAAAGCTGCATGCAGCACCTGCGGGTTTACCACATCCGTTTGGCGCATTCTGCGGCATCCGCACAAAAGCGCGGGCAGCGCATAGTACACTGGCATTTACACAGCTACCCGTGAAAAGCGCGGGCGGCGCACAGTACACTGGCATTTACACAGCTACCCGTGAAAGGAATGGTTGTTTTATGGATATTAATCAGCGTTTGCGTGCTGCAAGGCATGCGGCAAATATTTCAGCGGATGAACTGGCCGAGGCCGTGGGGGTAAACCGCTCCACAATGTTCCGCTATGAATCGGGCGATATCACGCGCATTCCTGCGCAGCATTTGGCCGCTATGGCGCGCGTGCTGGGCTGTGAAGTAGACACGCTTTTATATGGCGGCTCGGATGTGTGCATCCCCATTTTAGGCGAGGTGCGCGCAGGCGTGCCTGTAGAGGCCGTGCAGGATTTTTTGGGCGAAGTGGAGATACCGCGCTCGTGGGCGCGCAGCGGCGATTTTTTTGCTTTGCGCGTAAAAGGCGACAGCATGGCGCCGCGTATGCATGAAGGGGACGTGGTAATCGTGCGCAAATGCTCGTGCCCGCAATCGGGCGATGTGGTGGTGACGATGGTAGGAAACGAAAACGCCACCATCAAAAAATATGTGCGGCATCCGGGCGGCATCAGCCTTGAGCCGTATAACCGCGTATCGTATGAGCCGATGTATTTTCAAAACGACGAGTTAGAGGCGCTGCCCGTTACCATTTTGGGCATCGCCGAGGAGCTGCGTGGCAGGCCGTAAGCGCATTTTGCATATTATATCTGCGCGGCAGGGGCTGCGCGGCAAAATCTGCGCATATTCTTGGTGTGTGTTTCATTTACATAAACAAATTATAAAAGGAGTGTTTTTATGTCTTCCAAAACCATGATACCTAGCGGATACCAAAGCTGCCTCGGTTTATATGATACGCAAAAGGCGATTGGCCTTTTGAATAATATTTTTCAAGTAAAGCTTTGCGCCGCGCTGCATTTAAAGCGCGTTACAGCGCCGCTTTTTGTAGATGCTGCCAGCGGCCTTAACGATAATTTAAACGGCACAGAGCGCCCTGTGGGCTTTGATGTGCCCGCGGGCGGCTATAAAGCCGAGGTTGTGCATTCTTTGGCTAAATGGAAGCGCATGGCGCTGGCGGATTATGGCTTTTTCCCTGGGAACGGCCTTTTAACCAACATGAATGCGATTCGGCGCGACGAGGAAATGGATAATCTGCACTCCATTTATGTGGATCAGTGGGACTGGGAAAAAATTATCACGCCCGAAGAGCGCACGCCGGCCTTTTTGCAAGCCACAGTGCGCCGCATTGTGGATGCTATTTGCGGCACGCTGGATGAATTGCAGTGGGAATTCCCTGCCCTTACCATTAATTTAACGCGCGAGGTTACCTTTATCACCGCCGAAGCCCTTTTGCAAAAATATCCGCAAATGGACGCTAAATCGCGTGAAAATGCCATTGCCAAAGAATGCGGCACCGTGTTTATCATTGGCATTGGCGGCAAATTATCGAATGGCGAACGGCACGACGGGCGCGCGCCCGATTATGACGATTGGGGCTTAAACGGCGATTTGCTGTTTTGGCACGAGGGGCTTTGCCGCGCCATCGAGATTTCGTCGATGGGCATCCGCGTGGACGAAGCTTCCCTCAGCCGCCAGCTTACCGAAGCGGGCTGCGACGAGCGCCGCGCCCTGCCGTTTCATAAGCGCCTTTTAGAGGGCGCATTGCCGCTTACCATTGGCGGCGGCATCGGGCAATCGCGCTTATGCATGCTGCTTTTAGGCAAGGTGCATGTGGGCGAAGTGCAGGTTTCGCTTTGGGACGAAGAAACGCGCGCCGCGTGCCAAGCGGCTGGCATTGCGCTTTTATAACGCAAAGGAGCTGCATTAAATGTTCAATTTTGCAATTTTAACCGCAGGGAATATCGCAGGGCAAATGGCCGCCACAGTGTGCAAAATGCCCGAGGTGCACGCCTATGCCATTGCCGCGCGCAGCGAAAGCCGTGCGCAGGATATGGCAACGCAATACGGGTTTGAAAAGGCATATGGCTCTTATGAAGCGCTGTTTGCAGACCCCAATGTCGATATCATTTATGTGGCTTCGCCCCATAGCCATCATTACGCGCACGCAAAGGCCGCGCTTTTGGCGGGCAAGCATGTGCTGTGCGAAAAGGCGTTTACCACCGCAGCGCCACTTGGCGAAGAGCTATTTCGCCTTGCCAACGAGAAAAACCGCGTTATTTTAGATGCCACTTGGACGCGCTTTATGCCGTTTGCAAAAGCGCTTGCGGGCATGATTGAAAGCGGCGAAATTGGCACTGCGCTGACATTAGAGGCCTCGTTTGGCTTTCCTCTGGACACGGTGCCCCGCATGGCCGAGCCCGCGCTTGCAGGCGGCGCGCTTTTAGATTTGGGCATTTACCCGCTTACCTTTGCGTCCATTGCGTTTGGCCCTGATTTTAAAGCCGTGCAAAGCCTTTGCCAAAAAACCGAAAAAGGCGTGGATGCTTACAGTGCCATCACCGTGCAATGGCAAAACGGCCGCATCGGCACGCTTACTTGCAATATGCAGGCTGCCCTTGCAAACTGCGGCATTATCTACGGCACAAACGGCAAAATCACCGTGCCGGATTTTTGGCACGCAAACCGCATTATCGTGCAACCCACAGGGCAAGCGCCGCGCGAACATGTTTTTTTGCACGATATTTCGGGCTACGAATACGAAGTGCGCGAGCTTTGCCGTTTAATTACCGCAAGCGAAGCAGAAAGCCCGCTTTTGCCGCACAGCGAAACACTGCGAATTTTATCTGTAATGGATGCGCTGCGCGCCGAATGGGGCGTGCGTTACCCGTTTGAATAGTGGCTCTATCTAACTGTGGGAACGCCAACGAATAGAGCTTGTAAAAGCCACAAAAGCAAAAGCCCTTGCGGATTACCGCAAGGGCTTTTATGATGCATGTAAGCAATGCGCCTTTGCCGGCGCATCGAAGCTGCATGGCCGTGGCGCAGCCACAATGCCATTCGCAAACCAGCAAAGCAGTTTTGCTAAATCGAATGCACACGCTGCACATTCATCAGCTCTATCACCGGCAGATACAATGCCTCTAAAATGCTGCAATACTTATCATAATAGATAACGCTGAGTGCCTCTTTATATTTCGGCGGCGTAATGGTTAGCGGCCACATATGCCGCAAAATAATATTGCGCTCTATATCATCCAGCAAAAACAGGCTTTCGGCGTTTTTCAGTGCTTTGCGCGGATGCTCAAAGCCGTGCATGCGCTCGCCTTTTTGGCGGCGATAATTGTGCCCATTATATAAAAACAAATCGTGCAAAAGGCCGCCGCGCGCGGCTGCCTTTGCGTTCAGATGATGCGCCTTGCAAAAAAGATAGCTAAGATACGATACGTTGATCGAATGCGTTAAACAAGTGGTTTCGCCATGCTGGATAAAGTTTTTCATCGAGCAAAATTGCTCGTTTTCCAAAATGTCGCGCACGTATTCAATATATTCGCAATCATCGGGCACACACAATTCGCCCATTTTGCGTTCCGGCACAAATTTCATACGGTTTCCTCCTCGCGCACATCTGCACGCGCTTCGCTTGCTTTTTGCAGCGCACGCCGCATGCTGAAAGCAAAATCGCCCGCATACGCGCACACCAGCACAAACGCAAGCGCATTTGCAAGGTTTTGCGGCAAAAGGCCCGCCATATAAAACACGCCTTTATGTATGCCCGCAAACAGCAAAATACCAATGATACCCCAGCCCAATGTGCTTTCAAGGCACAGAATGCCCTTATAATTAAAAGGCTTGTTTTCATAATTCCACCAAAATGCGCCAAAAAGGCGCAGCATCAAGCGCGCGGTAATATATTCAAACACAGTGGCAATCAGCGCGCTTGCCACATATAAAAGCACCCAATTGCCGGAAAACGGCTTTAAAACCATATAGCCCAGCATGGCGCCAAAGCCGTAGATAATGCAAAACGGCAAATGCGCAAAGCCACGGTTTTCCCATTCGCCCTTTTCGCGGCGTATCACAACGCATTCCATTACCCAGCCCATAAAGCTGTACAAAAAAAACGCATTGATAAAAAGCGCAGGATTCGCCTGTATGATGCTTAAATTTGGCATTGTGATTCTCCTTATCCGCCCGCACTGTCGACACCGTTCAACATTGTGCAAAGCCCGTATCGTTGCAATGGGCACACCCTATTGGCATTTGTTTTGGCTGCGCCCCATCCATATTGATGCAATGCGCACGCACAAAGCACATGCGCAACAAAAAATCCTACTAATGCTTATATTATATCCAAACTATGAACAAAAAACAATGTTTATTTCATAATTTCGCACTAATTTTCACTTAACTGGCGCATACGCGCCTTGACACTGCCCACAATACTACCTATAATGAGGGATAGTAACCGCAAACTGCGGTAAAAAAGGAATGGTTATCAAAATGAGCGAATGTACCCATGATTGCAGCACCTGCAAAAGCGGCTGCGCAGAAAAGCCGAAGCCCGAAAGCCTATTAAAAGCGCCCCACCCTGCAAGCAGCATCAAAAAAGTAATCGGTGTCGTTTCTGGCAAAGGCGGCGTTGGCAAAAGCATGACAAGTGCCATGCTCGCCACGCTGATGGCACGCCGTGAATACAAGGTTGGCCTTTTGGACGCAGATATCACCGGCCCGTCAGCGCCGCGATTATTTGGCCTAAAAACGCGCGCCATCTCGGACGAAAACGCCATTTATCCCGTGGAAACCAAAACCGGCATTGACGTGATGAGCGTGAATCTGCTTTTACAAAACGAAAGCGACCCTGTGGTGTGGCGCGGGCCTGTTATCGCCGGCACAGTAACACAGTTTTGGCAGGATGTACTGTGGCAGGATATTGACTTTTTGTTCATTGATATGCCTCCCGGCACAGGCGATGTGCCGCTAACCGTGTTTCAAAGCATTCCGCTGGATGGCATCGTGGTGGTGGCAAGCCCGCAAGAGCTGGTACAGCTGATTGTGGAAAAGGCCGTCAACATGGCAAAGATGATGCAAATCCCCGTTTTGGGCCTTGTGGAAAACATGAGTTATCTTGCCTGCCCCGATTGCGGCAAAAAGCTGGAGCCGTTTGGCAAAAGCCGCGCCGAGGAAACCGCAAAGCTGTATGGCATGCCGCTTTTGGCTAAAATCCCCATTGACCCTGCGCTGGCACTGCTTGCCGACAAGGGCGCCATTGAAGCCTTTGAGGGCGATTTTTTAGACAAGGCTGCCGATGCAGTAGAAGCGCTTTTATAACATTTGCGCGTGTAATTACAATACGATGTACGCTGTGCTATTTCTTCAAATTTGCATGCAATAAAGGCGATTTGCGCTTAACAATTTTGGCAAATCGCGATACAGCAGCAACAATCCATACGCAAAGACACAAAAAATGCACATGCTTGCTTTCTATAGCAAGCATGTGCATTTTTATTAGAACAATTATTCCTCGGTAGAGGCGACAACTTCGTTTTCGCCCTCTGCTTTCGGGGCTTCCAGCACTTTCATCGAAAGGCTGATGCGCTTTTTGTCGAAATCAACATCGGTCAGCTTCACTTCAACCTCTTGGCCAACGCTCAGCACATCCGACACCTTTTCCACACGCTCAGACGAAATCTCGCTGATGTGCACAAGGCCGTCGATGCCGGGCATCATGCGCACAAACGCGCCAAACTTTGTGATGGAAACAACCGGTGCTTTAAACACCGTGCCAATCGGAAATTCTGCCTTCAGCTTCTCCCACGGATCGTCTTCAGACTTTTTGTAGCCAAGCGAAACCTTATGGTTTTCCTTGTCCACATCTTTGACATACACTGCAATCTCGTCGCCGGCGTTTACCACTTCAGACGGATGCTTAATGCGGCTCCATGCAAGCTCAGAAATGTGCACAAGGCCATCTACGCCGCCAATGTCCACAAAAGCGCCATAGCTTGTAAGGCTTTTTACTGTGCCCATATACGCCTTGCCCACAACAACTTCTGCCCAGAACTTCTCGCGCTCGGCATCCATTTGGCCAGACAATGCGTCACGGATAGAGCCGATAAAGCGCTGCCCGTCCACTTGGCGGATTTTCAGCTTTACGTGCTTGCGCACAAGCTGTGTGTAATCGTCGCCACGGCGCATAGTGCATTGCGATGCAGGGATAAAGACGTTTACGCCTTTCACCACAGCAACCACGCCGCCCTTATTAAACTCTTTTACATAGCCGTCCAGCACAGTGCCTTCCTCGGCAGCAGCGCGCACTTCTACTTCGCCTTTGCGTGCCTCAAACTGCAGCTTAGACAGATACACGATACCTTCTTGATCGTTTACTTTAACAACAATCAAATCCAGCTCGTCGCCCTTTTTCACCATGTCCTCAAGACGCACAGAAGTGTCGTTGGTGAAATCTTCTATTTTAATGAAGCCAGTATGCTTTGTGCCGATGTCCACCTGCACCTCGCTCGGCGATACGCCGGTAACGATGCCTTTAACATCCTTTCCGCCGTAGACAGACGGTGTTTCGAAACTATCGAACATCTCCGCAAAGCTTAATTCTTCGTTTTGAATACTCTCGCTCATAGTGCTAAGTACCTCCTCAATTATAGACGCAGGCGTGGAAGCTCCCGCAGTGATGCCGACGCGCTGCACATGCAAAAAGCATTCGCCGTTTAATTCGGCGGCGGTTTCCACCGCGATTGCTTTTGTATGCTTTTGCGCAACCGACAACAGCTTTTGTGTATTGGAGGAATGTCGCCCGCCGATGACCACCATAAGGTCGCATCCGCGCGCAAGCTCCTCCGCTTCCTGCTGCCTCGCCCATGTTGCATTACATATTGTATCAAAAATGACAGCGTTTGTATACACTTTTTTTATAAAGTTTGAACATTCTAACCATTTTGTAACCTCAAAAGTGGTTTGTGCCACTAAAAATAGCGGTTTTTGCACATCATCTGTGGCAGAATATTCCATAATTTGGCTTAAGTTGTCAAACACAAATACCTTGTCGCCTGCATGTCCCACAATGCCCTGCACCTCGGGATGCGTTTTATCGCCCGCCACAAAGAGGGTTTTGCCCTCTTGTTTTGCCCGCTTTGCAATTTGATGGATTTTGGCAACAAACGGGCAGGTGGCATCATGCACCGTCACATTGGCCGCGGCCAGCGCATCGTATACGCTTTGCCCCACGCCGTGGCTGCGAATAATTACCTCGCACCCCGCAGGGATTTGCGCCAAGCTGTCTGCAATTTGCGCGCCCCGCGCATGCAAATCTGCCACACATTGCGGGTTATGAATCAGCGGGCCCAGCGTGCACACACGATGCCCCTCATCTAAAAGCTGATAGGTCAGCTTTACCGCACGGTCCACCCCGAAGCAAAAGCCCGCCGTTTTCGCCTTGATAATCTCCACTTTTACAATCCGTCCTTTATCTATACTGCGCCGCACGCGCATTGGCCTTTTGCATCACGCAACCACAATTTCGGCCGCCGTAAAGCTGCGGTCTAAATACGTATACCATATGCGCAGGCCGTTATCGGTAGTCAATAGCGCTGCCGGCTGGTCGTTTACTGTGGCGCCTTGCAGCGAAGCATCGTATAATACGCCCCAATGCAGCGTTTTAGATGACCCCAGCGCAGAAAACGATGACGATATATGCGCCTCGCGCTCGGCGCTTTCGGCGGGCAATGTGCCCGAAATGCCGTCAACGCGATAGCCAAGTATGCCCTTTCGGGTAACGGCCGCCGCAATATTGCCCGTGGCGGTACGATAAACGCACACTTCCTTGCCGCCGCCAATATCGCCGCTTGCCAGCGTGTCGGCATAAGCAAACGCAGCGCCCGCATAGCCGCGATTAATCGCACGCGCAACGGTGCCATTATAGCTTAGCAAAAGCAAAAACGCAGGAACGGCAAGCACAATCAGCGCCGCGCTTACAAGCGCGATGCGCAATTTTTCTTTTTTGGTGCGCAGGCGAATCACCTTTCCCAAATCAAACACTTCTTTCCGTAAAAATCGCAAGAGAGGCGGCAGATGCCGCCCCTCGTCATTGCCATATTCTTAGTATATACGAAAAATGTGTACAAATCTAGTATTGCCAAGCGCTAAAAAAGTTGATGCCATTTTTACGCTGGAAATCGCGCGTATTTCACACTAATCTACAAATGCATCGTGAATTGCGTTCACGGCCTTATCGGCATCTGCTTTGTTTATCAGCACCGAAATTTTAATTTCGCTTGTGGAAATCATGCGGATATTGATATTGCTTTCATACAGCGCCTCAAACATTTTGGATGCAACGCCCGAATAGCTTTGCATGCCCGCGCCCACAATGCTAACCTTTGCCACATCCTCATCAATCACAATGCTTTCGCCGCCAAAACGGCTTTGATTTTCCAATAAAATTCGGCGCGCCACTTCGGCGTCTGCCTGCGGCACCGTGAAAATCAAATCCTTATTGTTGCCGCGGCCCGAGGACTGCAAAATAATGTCCACATTGATTTTTTTCTGTGCCAAAAGGCTAAACACCTTGAACGACATGCCCGGCACGTCCGGCACCTCTAAGATGGTAATAACCGCCACATTCACGTCTTTCGCGACGCCCTTAATCAACATACCTTCCACGTCAACAATCTCCTTTACTATTGTACCCTTCGCGCCCGAAAGCGACGAAAGCACTTCCAAATTTACGCCGTATTTTTTCGCCAGCTCCACGCTGCGGTTATTCAGCACCTGCGCGCCCAAGCTTGCAAGCTCCAGCATTTCATCAAACGTAATCATATCCAGCTTTTTGGCATGCGGCACAAGGCGCGGGTCTGCGGTGTATACGCCGTCCACGTCGGTGTAAATCTGGCACAAATCGGCCCGCAGGGATGCCGCAATGGCAACGGCGCTTGTGTCGGAGCCGCCACGCCCCAGCGTGGTGATGTCATCATAGCGGTTCAGGCCTTGAAACCCAGCCACCACCACTACGCGGTTTTTTGCAAGCTCGCTTTCAATGCGCTCGGTGTCCATTTTTTTGATGCGCGCGCGTGTGTGCGTGCGGTCGGTATGAAAGCCCGCCTGCCAGCCCGTAAGGCTTACTGCGTCGCAGCCAATTTCGCACAAGGTCATCGCTAAAAGCGCAATGCTAATTTGCTCGCCCGTAGACAGCAGCATATCCATTTCGCGCTGCGAGGGCGTGTGTGTGATTTCTGCCGCCTTTTCAATTAAATCGTCTGTTGTGTCGCCCTGCGCGGATACCACCACCACTACATTGTTGCCCTCGTTACGCGCGGCCGATACAATGCGCGCCACATTGAATAAATGCTCTTTGTCCTTCACGGACGAGCCGCCAAATTTTTGCACGATCAGTGCCATTTGCCCCACTCCTCTAACCCCGACATGCCGTAAAAACGCACATGGCTGTTTTTGTGTTATATCGGTATATTTTATATATTTATCCCATTATATGAATTTTGCGCCCGTATTGTCCGCCTTTAACATCGAAAGACGGTAAGAATTGCCTGTTTCGCTTGCCAGCAAGGCCTGACAGGCTTTGTCGTAAAATGCGGTATTTGCAGCATCCACCACCGCAAGCAAGGTTGGCCCTGCGCCGCTGATAAATGCGCCGTACGCGCCAAAGGCACGTGCCATTTCCAGCACCTCGTCGCCGCCCTCAATCAGCGGCATGCGGTACGGCTGATGCAGTACATCGCCTGTGGCCACCGTTAATAAATCATAGCGCCCCTCGCAAAAGGCCGCCGCGCAAAGCGCCGCGCGCGAAACATTATACACCGCATCCTTATGCGCAATCTCTTTGGGCAGCGCCGCACGCGCCTTTTCGGTCAGCAATCGAAAATCCGGCACAAACGCTGCAAAAACAATGCTGTCGTTTATGTCTTTGCGGATGGCATAGGCGTGCCCATCCTGCACCACGCAGGTTACAAAGCCGCCCAAAATGGCAGGCGCCACATTGTCTGGATGCCCCTCCAGCGCCACGGCAAAATCCAGCAGTTCTTCGCTCGACAGCGGGCTGTTTAGCAGCGCGTTTGCACCCATCAACCCCGCCACGATGCACGCCGAGCTTGAGCCAAGCCCTCTGGCCATCGGGATTGCATTGGTTTGCACCATCGAAAGCCCTTTAAACGGCACGCCGCAGCGCTCGTACACCAGCTTTGCCGTGCGATAAATCATATTGGCTTCGCCCTGCGGTGTAAAGCTGCCATCGCCCGACACGATATGGCAGCCCTCGGCCTCTTCAAACGAAACTGTATTGTATAAACCGAGTGCCAAGCCCAGGCTGTCAAACCCCGCGCCCAAATTGGCGCTGGTGGCAGGGATTTGCACTTGTATCATGGTTATGACCACCCCTTTTTTAAAATTGGCCGTGCGTTATGTATGCACCTTGCGCCGCAAACTGGCGTTTGCCGCATGCGGCTAGGGCAAAATATAGCGTTAAAAAACTTGCCATGCGGCTTTTAAACGGCACCGTTCGCATGCATCCAACGCAGAATATTGCGTTAAAACGCTTTGCGCACGGGCTATTGCTTTGCGCTTACTGAAAAATGCGCAGATACAATTCAATTTCTGCGCCTGCATCCTGCACGCGGCGGCAATTTTGCAAAAACGCCGCTTCGGTTACATTACGCTTGATAAAGCAACATTCGCTGCCGCTTTCCAGCATTTCCACTTCGCCAAACACCACACCAAGCGAAATTTCGCTTACGCCCTTGATGCGTGCATAATAATCTGCGGGCACAGGGTTTTCATATTGCCCGTCAATGGGCATCGCGTTTTGCCAAAACAGGCTGTCGTGGATATGCGCGCCGCTTTTTAACGCGTCTATCACATCCGCCACCACTGCGCTTGCCGTGGGCAGCTTGCCCGCGCCTTTACCATAAAACACCACGTCGCCCAGCATGTCTCCGCGCAAAAGCACCGCGTTAAACACGTCCTCCACGCCCGCCAGCTGATTATCCAGCGGCACAAGCATCGGCTCTACCGCGCACGCCAGTGTGTCGCCCTGCGCTTTGCTTGCCCATGCAATCAGCTTTACAGCGCATTGCAAGCGTGCCGCCATCGCGATATCCTTTACCGTAATGTCGCGGATGCCGCGCGTTTGCACGTTTTGCGGATACACATGCGTGCCAAAAGCAAGGCTTGCCAAAATGGCAATTTTGCGGCATGCGTCAATGCCGTCTACATCGGCAGACGGATTAATGGTTTCGGCATATCCCAGCGCCTGCGCAATTTTCAGCGCTTCATCAAAGCCCATGCCGTCGCGCGTCATGCGTGTAAGCATAAAGTTTGTGGTGCCGTTTACAATGCCTGCCACGCTGGAAAGCACGTTTGCCGCAAGGCATTGATGCATCGGCGTGATAATGGGCGTGCCGCCGCCAACGCTGGCCTCAAACAAAAACGCCACATTGTGCGCCTTTGCCAGTGCCAAAAGCTCTGCACCATGCGTTGCCACCAGCTCTTTATTCGAGGTAACCACATGCCGCCCCGATGCCAGCGCCGATTGCACGTAAAAATATGCCGGATTCAGCCCGCCGATGGTTTCCACCACCACGCGCACCTCAGCGTCGTTTAAAATCACATCGATATTATTTACAAATAAATCCGCATCGGGATGCGCAGAAAAATCGCGGATATCACAGATGTATTTTACACTAACCGCTTCGCCCAGCCGCCGCTCTACACCTGCCGCATTGCGCCGCAGCACCTCTAAAACGCCGCTGCCCACAATGCCAAAACCCAAAATCGCAATCTTTGCCATGCGTTATCCCGTCCTTACCTTACAAAATTAAATTGCCCTGCGGATTTCCACCACGGCGCGCTGCGAGCATAGGCGCTCTAACAGCGCCTCCATGCTAATTTGCATGCCGGCGGTGCGAATGGTTACCGACACCTTTGCCGCGCCATTTTCCGGATTGGATTGATTAATAGTGGCAACCGACGCGCCCGCATCGGATATGCCCGCCAAAAGCGCCTGCAACGCGCCTGTTTCGTCGCGCAAAACCGCATTGAGCGTCAGCACCTCGCGCCCGCTTTCCGCATCAAAAATGCAATCCTTATATTTATAAAATGCGCTGCGCGAGATATCCGCCTGCTTTGCGGCAGCCGAAACATTGCGCGCGGCACCCTTTGCCAAAAGCTCTTTTGCCTCGATAACCTTTAAAAACACCTCTGGCAAAACCCCAGCTTCCACAAGGAAAAATCGTTTATCCAAACTGTACACCCCCTGCACACATTTGTATTGCTGTTACTTACTATACCATGTCAAAAGCAAAAACACAAGCGTGCACAGCCCGTACACAATTGTTTTTGGCACAATGACGAATACCGCGTATTTTGCAGAAAAACAATTGTGAAAAACCATGCGTAAAGGGCTGCATCGTAACATGCAGCCCTTTATCTGTTTAATCGTATTGCGTATTACACCTGCCGCGCAAAACCCTTTGCACGTTATTTGCGAATGGCTTTTGCAAAGCCGCTGCGAAATATCAATAATGTCCAGGAGCCGTGCAGGTATCCAGCACGGTGTCGGAGCGATAATATCCCTCGCCAAGCTCTGTGCACAGCGGGCCCGGCGTGCCGCCAGATGCCTTACAAAACGGCTTTTTCACTACAGTTTCGCTCACTTCAAATTGCTTGTTGGTGGTGCCCTCTTGAATGGCATCCATCACCGTGCGCCAATAGCTGGCACCCGGATGCTTAATTTTGGCTGCCTTGTATTGCTTCATCGGCTCGTTTGCGTCATAGCCAAACCATGTGGACATCACATAATTGGGCGTTACGCCCACATACCACACGTCCTTTGTATCGTTGGTTGTGCCCGTTTTGCCCGCGCTGTCGGTGGTTTTGGTGCCGAGGCCGGGGGCGGTGCCGCCCGGTTTTAGCACATTGGCCAGCAAGCGGTTCATAATATAGGCTGTGTCCTCGCTGATGGCCTGCACCTCGGTGATATCCGGCTCCACAACTACCTCGCCGGAGGAATTTACCACGCTTAAATAGCTGTGCGGCGTGATATATTTGCCCTTATTGCCATACATCATATACGCGCCCGCCAATTCCAGCGGCGTCATGCCTTTGTACATCGAGCCTAAGCACATCGGCCCCAAATCCACGTCGTGCGCGATATCAAGGCTTTTGATTTCCAGCGTGTCATACGCAAAGTCAAACATGGCACGCGGCGTAACCAAATCGCCAACGCGCACGGCAATGGTATTGCGCGACATTTGCACGGCGCGTTCCACCGTCATGGGCGCGTTTGTATATTCTTCCTCATAGTTAGACGGCCAGTCGCGCAGCTCGCCTGTTTTTTCATCGGGAATTTGCTTAAAAGGCGAGTCCATCGTGGCCCAGGAATAGTGAATCAAGTTTTCTTCAATGGCAAGCGGATACACCGTAACGCCCTTCATTACAGAGCCTGTTGCACGGCGCATATCCGTGGCGCGGTCAAACACGCGGTCGCCCTCTTTTTCGCCCAAACCGCCCACCACGCCCATCAATTCGCCCTTATAGTTCAGCGTAACCATGGCGGCATTGGTGGTAATCTTTTCTCTAATGGGCTTTCCGTCATCGCCTAAAACCACGGTAACGCCGTCCGCGGCTTTTTTATCAATTTCAATTTCAAATTCGGGATACATGCTGCGCTCCAGCGCCACTTTTTGCATCTCATCCTGTATTTTGGGATTAAAGGTGGCATAAATAGTCAAGCCGTCGTTATACAGCATGCGTGTGGCTTCCTCGCGCGTGATTTCCAGCTTGCGCGAAAGGTCGGATATAACATCCTCCACCACTTTGTCTACCGCCCAGTTATTATAGGTTTTCTTAGCCGAGGTGCCCACGTTGGTTTTTTCGCTCACCACCAGCGGTGTTGCAAGCGCTGCTTCGTATTCCGCATCGGTGATCAGCGCCTGCTTATGCATTTCATACAGCACATCATTGCGGCGGCCGATATTTTTTTCGGGGTTTGTGCGCGGGTTATAGGCAGTGGGGTTTTTGGTGATGGCCGCAATGGTTGCACATTCAGCAATGGTTAATTCGCCCACTTCTTTATTAAATAAATCGTGCGCGCCCGCCTGCACACCTGCCACATTGCCCGTGAGGCCAATGGTGTTCAAATATGCCTCTAATATCATTTCTTTTGAATATTTGCCGTCCAGCGCGATAGCGCGGAAAATCTCGCGCACTTTGCGCATCACATCTTGCTTTTCATCGTTGGTGATATTTTTAATCAGCTGCTGATGAATGGTGGATGCGCCCTGCTTCGAGCCGCGCAAATATTGATTGGTAAATGCATAATACAGCTCGTTCAAGGCAGCAAATGCGCTGCGTCGAAAGCTAAAGCCGGGGCTTGTCCAAAAATCCTTGTCCTCAATGGCAATAAAGGCGTTTTGCAGGTTTTTGGGTATGTCTTTATAGTCTACCCACACGCGGTTTTCTTCGCCCACAAGGCGCTGAAACTCCACCCAGTCGCCCTCTGGGGCGGTTTCGGTTGGCTCGCTGCGCACCATGATGGTGCTGGTATAGCTAAGCTTTAAATTGTTCAAATCCAAAAGCTGCCCGTCGTTTTCGGTGGCCTTAACCACATACATGCTTAAAAGCACCGCCACAACAGACATTGCCATTACGCCCAGGCAAATGCACACGCCCATAAAGCGCAAAAAGCCAAACAAAACGCGCTTGCCGCCCGATTGCTTTTTGCTTTTACCGCTTTTTTTTGCAGGCGAAGCGCCTGTGCTTTGGCCGCCGTTACTCGCCGTGCGAGAAGATGTTGGCCTTTGTGCCCCGTTTTGCGGCGGGCGGCGCACCTCGCGGTTTGATTGATTACGATTACGATTTTCTATCTCAAACGACCTCCTCGGTAGTTGCTACACAATGGATTGCAAGCACGATTATATCTCTATAGTATACCACATCTTATATAGATGGTATACTAAGCGCATCCGCCTTTGGCGGCACTTTTAATCAAAATGGCCGTGGCATAGCCACATATGGCTGATAATAATCGCATTACGGTTATTATAACATATCTTTGATATGGTATAATTGTCATCCCCGAGCTCTGCGAGTGGGGACATAAAGGTATAATAACTGCTATGCAGTTATTATACCACATTTTTTATAAAACGTATATTATTTTTGCGGCAGACAATACTGTAGCAAACCGAAAAATCGGTTTGCACTGCCATAAGAAAGGACTTACCTATGCGAAAGCTTACCTTATTATTTGCCACCACGCTGTGCACTGCCGCTATCGGCGCCGGCACAGCGCTAATTTTGCGCCCCGTTACCCCTACGCCCAGTAAATATGTATTAAAGGATGACGGCGGCAAGCTGGCGCTGTTTGACGCCGAGTCAAACACGCCGCGCGTGCGCTACGACATATACACCCAGCTTTTGCCCCCCGCCGACACCGAGGCTTTGCGCTACGGCATCCCCGTAAAAACCCCCGAGGAATTGGCGCGTCTTTTAGAGGATTTGGGCATGTAGCGGCGCTTATTCTTGTGATTATACTGGATTTCACATTTGTTTGCAAGGATTTGCCCGTGCAAAACCCTGTTTGCCCGATGGCACCGATGCGAAATCCCAAATTGCTATTGGCATTTCGCGCACAAAATGCTATACTTTCAATAGAGTTTTCAAGCCTCTTACAAATCACCAATCTATCACTTTGGAGGAGAATATTTTGTCAGTATTGGAATATCCGTTTGACGGCGCTGTGATTTTGCAAAAAAAGCGTGCGCTGCGGCGCGAGCTTTTACAAAAAGAAGGGCTTATCCCGAAAAAGATTGCCCTGTTCAGCGGCTCCACCATCGGAGAAATCAAAAATATTTTAGAGCTGTTTTTACTGGAAAACGGCATAATGCCTACGTTTTACGAGGGCGAATATGCCTTGTTTTATGAAAATCTGGTCTTTAACGACGGCAGCCTTGCGGCCTTTGCCCCCGATTTTATCTACATCCACACTTCGGCCAAAAACCTAAAGCACCTGCCCTCTCCCGCCGACAGTGAAGCCGACATCGCCGCCGCCGAAGATGCGGAGTTTGCCCGCTTTGCAGCCGCTTGGCAGGCCGCGGCGCGCTATCATTGCCCCATTATTCAAAACAATTTCGAGCTGCCCACCTGCCGCTTATTTGGCAATAAAGACGCAAGCGATTTGCACGGCCACGTGCGCTATGTTCACGCCTTAAACGCGCGCTTTGCCGAATATGCCCGCCAAACGCCCAATTTTTACATTAACGACATCCACTATCTTTCGGCCCTTGCGGGGCTGGATACTTGGTGCAGCGAAAGCGCATGGTATGCCTACAAATACGCGTTGGACATGCAGTGCATCCCGCTTTTATGCCACAGCATCGCCAATATCATCAAAAGCCTGCTTGGCAAAAACAAAAAAAGCGTTATCCTAGATTTAGACAATACGCTTTGGGGCGGCATTATCGGGGATGACGGTGCCGACGGCGTGGCGCTGGGGCTTGAAACGCCCGAGGGCATGGCCTACACGGCATTTCAGCAGTATTTAAAAGATTTATCCGCACTGGGCGCTTTGCTTACGGTGTGCAGCAAAAACGAAGAAAGCATTGCCAAAACTGGCTTTGCCCGCGCAGACAGCGTGCTGCAATACGAGGATTTTGTATCCTTTAAAGCCAATTGGCAGCCTAAACACTTAAATGTAGATGCCATCGCAAAGGAACTGAATCTCCTGCCCGACAGCTTTGTGTTTATGGATGATAACCCCGCCGAGCGCGAAATTGTGCAAACCGAAATTGCGGGCATCGCCGTGCCCAAGCTTACCGCGCCGGAGGAATACCGCAAGGCAATTGACCGCGCGGGATATTTTGAAGTAACCACGCTTTCTGCCGACGATAAAAACCGCAGCGAGATGTATCGCCAAAACAAGGTGCGCCAAGAGGCCGAAGCCTCCTTTGGCAATTATGAAGACTATTTGAAAAGCCTTGCCATGCACTGCACCATCGCACCGTTTGACGCGCCCCATGCCGAGCGCGTAACCCAGCTGATTAATAAAACCAATCAGTTTAACCTTACCACGCGGCGCTACACGCCCGCCGAGGTGGAAGCGCTGATTAGTCATCGCGATTATATCACGCTGTACGTCTCGCTGGGAGACAAATTTGGCGACAATGGCATTGTAACGGCCATTATCGGCAAGCGCAGCGGCGAAACGCTTACCATTGATTTGTGGATTATGAGCTGCCGCACCTTTAAACGGCATTTAGAATACGCGATGTTTGACGCGCTTTGCCTACAGTGCCGCGCGGCGGGCATCAAAACCATTCACGGCATTTATCTGCCCACAGCCAAGAACTTGTTAGTAAGCGATTTTTATGCTACAATTGGTTTTACAGCCTGCGGCGACGGACGTTTTGTGTATGAATTGCCCGAAAAACACGTGCCGCTGTGCACAGTTATGGACACCAATATTTTATAATTACTTTAATATCGGGAGAAATGCGGTTTACATGCGCCGTTTTGCAAATGGGTTTCACGGCTGTATTTGCAAAAACAGGTGCGCCCTTACACCAATGCGCGTTTTGCGCACGGTGTAAGGGCCCCATTTTCCCAAAGAAAGGAATGGTCATCAATATGGATAAGCAATCGATTTTAAGCGCAGTGGAGGAGATTTTTCGCGACAATTTCGACGATGACTCCCTTGTGCTCACGCGCGAAACCTGCGCGGATGATATCGAGGATTGGGACAGCCTTGAGCAAATTAATCTTTTAACAGCAATCGAAAAAAAGTTTTCGCTGAAATTTAAGCTTGATGATGTGCGCGGCCTGAAAAACGTGGGCGATTTGCTCGATTTGGTCGAGCGTTTAACTGCGTAAACCGCACAAGAGGCTGTAGCACAATTTGTGATACAGCCCCTTTTTTCACCATCAGCCGATTTAGAATGCAATATCGCGGAAATGTGCTTTTTCGCGTTAGTTTTCGCCTTGCGCAGCAAAGCGATGTGCAAGGTCAAAACGGTATGCAAGGCCAAAACGGTGCGCAAGGCCAAAGCGGTGCGCAAGGCCAAAGCGGTGCGCAAGGCCAAAGCCGAAACGCGCAAGCCCTTGAGAAAGGAATGTACATTCATATGAATTCTTATACTTTAAACCAGCTTTCTGTGGGGATGCAAGCCGCGTTTACCGTGGAAATTACGTCCGAGCGCATGGAGCGCTTTTATGAAATCACGGGCGACGACAGCCCCATCCACCGCAACGAGGAATATGCCGCTGCGCGCGGCTATCAAGGGCGCGTATGCTATGGCATGCTGGGCGCTGCAATGTTTTCTACTTTGGCGGGCGTGTATTTGCCGGGCGAGCATTGCCTTTTGCATAGCGTTGAAAGCAAATTTGTAAAGCCCGTGTTTATCGGCGACGTGCTCACCATCACGGGCACCGTGCAGGAAGTAAACGAGGTGTTCGGCGAGATTACCATTAAGGCCGTTATCACCAATCAAAACGGTGTTAAAGTAACGCGCGGCGTTATCAAAGCGGGCGTGGCAAAATAGCCGCGCCTGTTTTTCGCGGCAAAGCGCCGCACTGATGCGAAAAAGCGTGTTCGGTGTAAAAACATTGCGAAATCGCCGTTTATGGCAAAACCATTTGTTTAAACAAACGGTTTGCGCCTTCAGCAAAGTGAAAGGAATGGATTTTACAATGGGAAATGTATATCTAATTACTGGTGCGTCCAGCGACGTTGGCATCGCACTGATACAGCGGTTGTATCAAGAGGGCGATATTTTTATTGCGCAAGGCGCGGGCGATTTAAGCGCCCTTGCGCCGCTTTGCGCACAATATAAAGGCGCCATCAAAACCTACGATGTGGATTTAACCGACACCGACGCTTGCGCGCTTTTTATCAAAGACATTGCCGCGCGCTATGCAGCGCCCACGCACATTGTGCATCTGCCCGCGCTGCGCGTTATCAACACCAAATTTAAAAACTTTGACGAAGAGCGCTTTCTTTTAGACATGAATGTGCAGGTGATGAGCGCCGTGCGCATTTGCAAAGCGTTTATGCCTGCAATGGCAAAGGCAAAGCGCGGGCGCGTTTTGTTTATGCTTACAAGCTATCTTTTGGGCGCGCCGCCCAAAAACACGGCCGCATACGTAATGGCCAAAAGCGCAGTGGCCGGCCTTGCCAAAAGCCTTGCCGCCGATTATGCGCAAAGCCATGTCACGGTAAACTGCGTGGCACCCTATATGATGCAAACCAAATTTCTTGCCGACACCAGCGATTTAATTGTCGAGGCCAGCGCCGAGGCAAACCCAATGGGCCGCAACGCATGCGTAGACGATGTAGTCCCCGCAATGGCGTTTTTACTGGGCGAGGAAGCGGGCTTTATCACGGGCGTTACATTGCCCATTACGGGAGGCGCAGCGTTTTGAGCGCATACAGCTTTTCCCTTGCGGGCAAATCCGACAAGGCGCGTATCGTCGCATTTTTAGATGCCAACTGGGGCGAAAAGCATCCGCTGGTGCATTTGGATGACTTTTTTTGCTATTATTACGAAAACGGCGAACGCTTGCAATTTGCCCTTTGCGAGGAAAATGGCGCAATTGTGGCGCTTGCGGGATATATCTTGGCCAACAAAAGCGAAACCCCCGATATTTGGGTATCCATTTGGTGCGCGGCAAAAGGGCAAAACGGCGCGGGGCTAGAGCTGATGTCTGCCCTGCCCGATATGACGCATGCGCGCGTGATGGCCTGCAACAATATACGCGAAAAAACCACCGTGTTTTACACCTTTTTGGGGTATACCGCCGCGCGGCTTTCGCATTTTTATCGCCTTGCCGCGCAAGACACCTACGCCGTGGCGCACATTGCCGATAAAACCATTTTGCCGGTGCCAAAGGGCGATGCCTTGCGCCGCATTGAAAGCGCCGCGCAGCTGCAACAGGACTATCTGCCCGATAGCACCCTTTGCCCTTATAAAGACCTTTGGTATTTATCGCGCCGCTATTTTGCCTATCCGCGCCAAAGCTATGCCGTGTGGGCCCGCTATGAAAGCGGGCGCGCCGCCCAGCTTTTGGTTACGCGCACGGTAAACGTGAACGGCACAAACGTGCTGCGCATTGTGGATTATATCGGCAATCCCGCAGATTTTTATTCGCTGGGCTTTGGCATAAACAGCCTTATGCAAGCTGAACACGCCGAATATGCCGATTGCTATTGCCACGGCATCAGCGCCCAGTGCATGGCAAAGGCCGGTTTTTGCGAGCGTGCGCGCGATAGCGCCAATATCTTGCCAAACTATCTTTCCCCCGTGCTTTACGAAAACACCGAATATTTCTTTTTCACAACGCACGACACCGCGTTTACCATGTTTAAAGCCGACGGCGATCAAGATAGACCCAATATTTTGCTGTAAGTAAAGGCCTTTCTATCGTTTGCGCATAGCACGCAGAAATCCCTGCGATTTGCATGCCGCAAATGGACATTGCGGCGCATCGTTTTCGCATACCACGCCTCATCCTTTATTTTGGCAAACCGTTTCGGATAGCACGCACAACCATATCGTTTAGCGTATCGCTTGCTACGATAACACACATAAAAAAGCTTGCAGGTGTAAACATTCGTTTACTCCTGCCTGCTTTTTGTTTGCCAAAAGGCAATTATTTTACAATTTCGCCGTCTTTCGGGCCGCCTGCTGCGTTGGATTCATCGGTGTCGATATGCATCGCGGTGGCAAATTTATCGCTAACGCGGATAACCACATCGTCAAAAATGGTTTTACGGCCCTCGCCGCCAAGCGCCACTTTTACAATCTCTTTTTCGCGCACGCCCATTACCTCGGCGTCTGCGGGCGTAACATGGATATGGCGCTGCGCGGCGATAACGCCCTCGCTAAGCTCCACAGAGCCGGCAGGCCCCACAAGCTTGCACGGTGCAGAGCCGGCCACATCGCCCGATTCACGCACAGGCGCGATAATGCCGATGCTGCGCGCATCGGTAAGGCTAAGCTCAATTTGCGTTGCAGCGCGCACAGGCCCTAAGATAGACACGTTTGCCAATTCCTTTTTAGGCCCCACAACGGTGATGCGCTCCTCGCAGGCATATTGCCCGGGCTGCGAAAGCTCTTTTTTCGGGGTAAGCTTATACCCTTTGCCAAACAGCACTTCCAAGTCCGCCTCAGACACATGCGCATGACGCGCGGAGGTTTCTACCAAAAATTTCATATCAATTTCCTTCCTTCATATCCGCCATGTTAAAGGCAGCATGCGTCTTTAACAGGTACAACGTTTTATTTCCTTTCTATTTTATCAATATATCGCGCAAACTGCAAGCCCAAACAAAGAAAATTGCACCGCTTTTGCATGATATTTTTTACACAAAGTGACAAAAGTTTCCCCCTGCCGATTGATTTCACAGCAGATTTAGAGTATACTAATGAAAGCTCATATATTTATGAGGCCGTATCAAAACAGACGGCACAAATATCTGCGCAGCACATTGCCATGCAGCACAAGACGGCCGCTTTGCAGCGCCCTCTTGCACGCACAAAGGGCCGCCCGCGGCGCCTCTTTGGCAAATAGGCAGCAGCCGCTATCGGCCGCCGCCAAAATAGGGCTGCGCTCTATTTTGTCATCGGTTTTTCGCACAGTCTCAAATTACAATATTTTATGGAGGTAATACTATGCTGGTAAACGCAAGCGAAATGCTACTGAAGGCTCGCGAGGGGCACTATGCAGTGGGGCAGTTTAACATCAATAATCTCGAATGGACAAAGGCGGTGCTTTTAACCGCACAAGAGCTGAACAGCCCTGTAATTTTGGGTGTTTCTGAGGGCGCGGGCAAATATATGACGGGCTACAAAACCGTTGTTGCCATGACAAAGGCCATGATTGAATCTCTTGGCATCACCGTGCCGGTGGCGCTGCATTTGGATCACGGCAGCTATGACGGCGCAAAAAAATGCATCGAGGCCGGTTTTTCCTCCATCATGTTTGACGGCAGCCATTATCCCATTGCCGAAAATGTAGAAAAAACAAAAGAGCTCGTTGCCCTTGCACACAGCCTCAACCTCTCCATTGAAGCCGAGGTTGGCTCCATTGGCGGCGAAGAAGACGGCGTTGTGGGCGCAGGCGAAGTGGCAGATCCTGCCGAGTGCAGCACCATCGCAAGCCTCGGCATCGATTTCCTTGCTGCCGGCATCGGCAATATCCACGGCAAATATCCCGATAACTGGAAAGGCCTTGATTTCGACGCACTCGCGAAGATTCACGCCGCCACCGATAATATCCCCCTTGTGCTGCACGGCGGCACCGGCATTCCTGCTGACATGATCAAAAAAGCAATCAGCCT
>RRZU011544840.1_pt1 | contig 23480 bp, 11 predicted proteins | sample 2165561 | NCBI WGS metagenome assembly RRZU01 (sample SAMN10456909, study PRJNA506462) | wastewater metagenome | isolation source: wastewater sludge | place: USA: Moscow, Idaho | reverse complement strand
CAAGCGATTTAAAATTCTTTGTATCAGCCATTTTTATTCTCCTATCTTTACATTTTTTCATTTTCTTGAACAGGTATACTGTTTATTTCCGTTTTCCTCGTTTCTTATAATCCTTTTGGATCTCATTATTCCATCCTTTTGGTATTTCTGAACACTCTCGATATTTAGCTACCGCTTCACTCATAATGCGAAAATTCAATTCGACTCCCTCGCTGTCTGCGTGATAATTCTGAGCACGGTCTGCAGAGATCCCAAACCGTCCTGCCGTTTCAATAGCGTCGATATTTGCTCCTAGGAAAATAAACTCCCATCCGTATTTTTCCTTTTGCCTCTCGATCTGGGCTTTTATTTTTTCTGCTGAATATTCGCGACTTGAGTTTTCTTCACCATCTGTGATTATTACAAACATGACCTTTTCAGCTCGGTAATCATCAGCCGTGTGTTTTTGAGCGTTGCCAATTTTGTGGATTGTCCTGCCGATGGCATCAAGGAGCGCTGTTGATCCGCCGACCTGGTACTCCTTCTCGCTAATCGGGCTTACTGCTTTGATGTCGATACGGTCATGCAGTAGCTCATAATTATTATCAAATAAGACGGTTGTGATATGGCATTCACCCTCAACTTCCTGCTGTTTGGCAAGCATTGAGTTGTAACCACCTATTGTGTCTGTTTCCAGGCCACCCATAGATCCGCTTTTGTCTAATATAAATACCAATTCAGTTAATCCTTTTTTCATTGCCATGTCCTCCTTAAGTTCTATTTTTACTTAAGGATAACATTTATAGAAAAATGGCTGGTCGCTTTTAAAGCGACATATCAGAGTGATAAGTCGAGTTTTGCATGCTTATCCTCCCAGCAACGGCTGATCGTATTTGAACAGCACTTCGTTGATCTCAAAAATGTCGTATTTCCCGCTGACAATAAAGTACTCGACAATAACATCGAACTTCTGGCTGTGGGAAAGCGCATAGCCAGCCCGCTCCAAAAGATCATCTGTTTCATCAAGTGATAATTCCAGTGCCACCGCAAGGGCAATCGCTGTGCGTTTACTTGGTGTATATCCTTTTCCGGTCCTGATTTTTGAAAACAACTTTCGATCAAGGTTTGCGCGCTTATAGATTTCTACATCCGTCTTGCCCTTGCCATCAATCAACCGAAGGAGAGTCTCAGAAAAAGGCTCGTCAAGGCTGCCTACTAAATCTTCAATACTTTTACCAATCTTCGGTGATTTCATAGGTAATGACGCGTTATAGCTGATAAGGTCGGATTCCTCCATTGTTTCGAGTTCAATATCAAGTAATTTTCGCCGATTAAGTTTGTGCTCAGCGACATAGTACTCATCAATATAGCTTTCAACTTCACCTATGAGCTTCTCGCTTAGCGAAAACACCGCCTTATCAAATACGACAAGGTATACATCCAATTCATTTTCTATGAGAAAATCCTTTATAGCTTTATTTGCAACTCGCATAGCTTGGTCTTTTGGATAGCCATAGATACCACTGGAAATCAGTGGAAATGCAATGCTTTCACACTTGTTCTCTATTGCTCGTTTCAGACTGTTTATGTAGCATAGACGCAGTTGTTCTTCCTCGCCATTTTTGCCACCTCGATATACGGGTCCTGCTGTATGAACAACATACTTGGCCGGCAGCCCGAAGCCCGGTGTAATTACAGCATCGCCAGGTTTAATCGGCGCAAGTTTGTCGCAGGCTATTTGCAATTCAGACTCACCTGCCGCCTTGAATATAGCCCCGCAAACGCCCCCGCCCATTTGTAATGCGGTGTTTGCAGCGTTGACGATTGCGTCAACCTTCATTTTTGTAATGTCCTGTCGGACTATGGTAAATGGCATTAGCACACCTCCGTTAACAAATTAGAAATACTGTCATCCACATTTTTCCGGTCTATTTATATTGATTATCATAACGGACAAAAACCCAATCGCGACTAACCAAATTGTATTTGATATTTTGAGAAACCCGCAGTTTTCCTTTATAAAAACTTCGAAAAAATCCTTGAAGGATACGTCTTTTAGCGGTTTCAGCATTTCAAGAAACATCTGTTACGTGTCACTCTCAGATAAATCGCCTCCCGCTATTTTAGGCAAAATCTCTACGATTTCATGAGATATTCATTGGTGATTATTTCCTTAGCTGTATCCTTATTATTAATAACTCATATTATACACGACGTCTCGAGCAAGATAGGGATTGCATTTTTGCATTTGTAGAGTACTGTTGACTTAGCTATTCAACACTTTTCATAATAACATCAAGCAATGGCTTAAAAGCTTTCATCAATTCAGCAACGTTGTTTGAAATCCAGTCAATAATATCATCCCAATGCTCTTCATTATTCAGACCATAATCGTGATATTGGACACAAATCCTACGCGCCCTTTTTCCAGGAAGATCTTGCCAAATGAGTATTCCCGCGAATGATGAATCAATATCGGTTTCTTTGGACTTCAGTTTATCATATATGGTCGTATTCCGTTGTTCATCGCCTGTGTCGATATATAGTTCTGCTCGAGCTCCATCCATTCGGATTACAGGATTGAATGAGACTCCGCTATATCCACTTGCTCCTGTAACCCAGTTATCTTTTGTTGGCGAAACATTGCCGTAAGCCCCCGTTTTAACTCTCAAAACAGGTAATGCTTTTTCCCAAAACCTGTATCTTGTCTTGTGTCGCGCAGCTTCCTCTTTTGATGAAACTGTTTCTTCCTGTTTTTTTGCTGTCAAGCGAATCTGATAGTCCTCAATGTCCTGTATTGGTATAATTTGCTCCACGTCAAGGTACAGCTTCTCGCCGTCTTTGTAGGGCGTCACTTTAATACATTTAATATCAACGCCGTGATAGTTGCGTAGCCATAGTACAGTGGATGTTACTTCTTTTCTGAAGTTTGCGGCAACGAGGATAATGCGCTGATCGCCTTCTACAGGATTCAATCGAATACTCTCATAGTCTTGACCATCATAAAATTCAGAGATTTTGTCCTGGGCATTACCTTGTTTAAGATATCTTTGATAAATCTCAGAAATCTCGCTTTTGGTAAGAGTTGCGCAGTATGAAACATATTTTAAGGCTTGCCAAACAACATCTTTGCCTGAATCATCCAGCTTGTTTTCAATGACAACAAGCTTGCCACTTTCATCCAGGGCGAGTAAATCAAGACGCTCGTTAGTGTTCATGAAGCCATCAAACTCCTTTTTTGTTGTGTGTATCAATCAAAAACATACTATATCACCTTCTTTCACTTAATATTGACTACGAATTCATTAGACATCGCTATGCACTTACCGTGCTTCAGAAGAAAAGCTTGAACATAATGGGTTACTTGATACTCATCTTCTTAATGCCATCTAGTCGAATTCACTTCCGTTTCAAAGCCTCCCCTCAAGCTGCCTCAAAACCTTGATAGTGACTTCTTTAATGTTTTTTTACACTTTTATTCGTGAGGCAATATTTATATACTTTTTTATACTTAATCCTAACAGTAGCATATCCACTGCAAAACTTGAAAACAACAAAAAACTTACGTTCTAAAACTGTTATAACCGTACTTAGACATGCTGCTTAACAGCTGATGAGTCAGTTTATTCTTAAACATTATTTTCTAAGAAGATTTTCAAATTCATTAAATGTAATAATCTCAAAACCAACTTTCTTATACCGCGAAAAGAATACCTTGTTTGTGATCATATATGGTTTAATAACTATTTCATCAGTTAATTCCACTTGTTGCGCTTTCAAAAATTTATTCCCATGCTCCACAATATAATCAATCCTTTTTTGGAATTTTTCATCATATTTTTTATTTATAAAGAAATTGTATTGTTGCATAATATTTTCGTGTATTGAACCAACTTTGTTTAATACTTTGCATTCTATAATCCATAATATATTCCTTATTTCATCAAATGCTATCACATCATAGTCACCTAAATCAATAGGATGATTGTTTTTTTTGTCCAGCTTATTTAGCTCGACTTCTTTCCAGACATTAGTCATACCTAGATCTTTAAACGTTTGATAGATATCGTCAACAATTAAATCTTCATATCTTTTTTTCCAATTCAGAACGCTTTCAACTGTGTTCTCCAAGCCAACTTCAAGTGGTAAATAAAAATCTGTTATTCCGAATTTCCACCTCTTGTTTAAATCGCTCATCAACGCCGGCGAAAATATTAATTTATTGTCTATTTCAACAATTGGCTTTAAATTAAATCTATGTGGACGATTCTCTCTCTCACTAATTGGTAAAAAATCCACAAACTTTCCTTTCCAATTTTTTAGCATCTTAGGTTCTATTGTTAAGTACTCAAGCATGCTCAATATTTCTTGTCTGTTTATCTCGCCTTGATATTCGTTTAAGAACAAGTTAATCATTAATTCTCGATTTAACGAATATACATTCGTTTGGATTTCTGAAGCAAATTCATTATTGTAAAGCAAAGTCATAAAGTCTAAGAATGTAAGCAATTTAGGAAAGTCCCTCCCAGTATCGTTTTTAAAGGAAGTAATCGCAGCATCTAAATATCTCTTATCTTCATCGTCAAATTTGATTGAATAATCGTTGTTATCATAAACTCTTTTATTCATACCCTCAAAAATATCTAACATTTCATCAGAGTCAACTATTTCAATAACAAAGTCATTTCTTATATTAATGTGCTTATCAGATTCACTTTTATGACAAATATCTGCTGTATCAAACAAAACAACCATCCAATTTGAAAAAGCCAGAATAAACTCAATATCATCACTTAATAACTTAATAGCTTCTCTCTGATTTTCAAGATACAAATTGGTTTCCAACGCAAACTCTACCACTCTTAAGTGATGTTTTTCTTCCTCACGTAATTGAATTGTCTTGTGTTTGACTTTGGTTAACTCAAAATCCTCAATATTTCCAAAGCTATTGTATCTTTTTTTATGAATATTGATATTGTGTAGCACTTTAGAATATATGTCTAACAATACAATATGAAGTTCAAATCTATCATATTTACTTATATATCTTTCAAAATAATTAATTAGTTCTGATTGAATACTTCTAATTATTTTGTTCGTATTCTTGCCTATATATTCTCCTTCCTTAATACCAATCTTATTACAAAGTTTCGCTATCTCTTTCCGCACTAGGTGATATGCATGGTCACTCACATGATAACCAATTGAATTATCAGACCATATATAGTCAGCTGTTATCGAAACAACTCCTACTCCTTTGGGAAGGTCAATTTCGCTGCTGATTTTTTGTTTTAACTTCTGATATTCGTTGTATGCAAATTTTTCTAGCGGCTGAAGCAGCTCCAAATAGTATGTTGCTTCAACACTTCTGTTAGTCGTTTTTTCAAGGGCAGAGTACAATCTTTCTTCATTGACAGTATATCTAATTATTATTTTATTTCCCGAAACAAGAATATCGCTATGAACAAATTCTCTACCACTTTCTATCGTGAATCCATTATGGTCAACACTTTTTGCATAGTCGATTGGCATAAACATCAGTTGTATAATTTTATTATTAAAAACTGTGTTCATTTCAAACCACTTATTGTACAACCTTGCATTTTTTAAATTAAGATTATCAATCAATGATACTAACCCTAATATTTTTTCCGAATAACTCGTTCCTTTGTAAAACTCAACATTATGGACATAAAATACAAAGCAATTATTTTTATATGTATACCCATCTCCTCCAAAATTTCCATTGATCTTATTTACATACTCATAGAATCCGTCTTCTTTAGGTTTTATTTTCCAAGAGTGAAAACAGTCAAATAAACTATCATTGTCACAAAGTGGGTAATTTTTTAATTTTTCTTTGAAATATTCAAACACATAACCATCTGAGTTCCCAGATGCCAACGATATAATGTCGTAACTAATTGCTCCCTTTTCGATTATTTCACCAGAATCTTTCCAAGTAAAAAAATAATCAGATATTCCACCATAGGACATAGCTCTGCTCGTTGATTTCATCTTATAATCATAGAACCTTGAAATTTGGTCAATATCATCCATAAACAAAAGTAGATACACAATATCAACCGCTAGACACTTTAGATAATTATAGTCTTTTTCTTTAAGTATAAAAAACGATACAGTCGGATCTGCAATATTCTCGTACAGTAACACTTTGATTTTGAAATCAGAGTTAATTCTTATACTTATCTTTTCTTTTGATTGGCTCCTGCTAATAACTTCTGCAAACATTAATATATCTTCAGAAAGAAGTCGTTGAAGTAATTTGATTTCATCATTAATTTCCTTATCAGAGTATCTACCAGCATTAATTGCTAATATAACTCCATCCTTGGTCATTAAGAGGAATGTATATATAACTCTTGATAAATATGATTTTTCATCAACTATAGCAACTGGGAAAAGTACAGTCGGTTTTTGCGGGTTCTGTAATTTAGATAATCTAGATAATATACTTATGATTGATAAGTCAATAGTATCTGCAATTTGCTGTTCCGATTTATTCTTTAGTTCTTTACTATAGAAATCAATTAAAATCGATGTATTGAAAATCGGAAATTGTTTTCTATCGTATTCCACAAAATGCATTTGCGAAATGTGTGTATTTCCTGCTAAATAGTCGATTATATCTTTGTAAGCCGATTGTTTCTCAAATTTTTTAAAATATTCTTGAGTTCTTTCAAAAAGAATTTCTTTTGGAATCGAAAATTCTATATCACAACTTTCATCACTTAAATTAATGTCCTTAAAAAAGTTAATCCTATCCGCATTATATTCTAATATTTTTTTATATAATTTTTCTGTTTTATTCATTTTTACTGCTGCTGGAATAAATTGATAATACCCATATGTCTGTTCATAACCAGTACCTATGATGGCTTCATAATGTTCATCATTCCAAATTAACTTCACTTCACCAAAATCTTCAATAGTGTAATCATCATATATTGTTTTAGATAAAATCTCCTTGATTTGATTAAAAAAGAATGTAAATTCATTATAATCTTTAATTTCCAAATTGCCTTGTCCCTCGAATTCAACCAATACTTGGTTTAATGCAAGCATATTCTCAACTAGAGATCTATTTTTTACATATATATTAATGCAATATACTGCATACACTAAATCATCAAACCTATATTTTTGCATAATGGGTTTTAACAATGAAACTTTCTTTTTAAGCATTGTAAAACCCTTATTTAGCTCTTGTGTTGCCGATTTGCATCTGTCCTCTTGAATAATTCTTGTTTCTGTCTTATTACCACAACATTTCTTATATTTTAAACCACTACCGCAGGGGCACTTTTCATTCCTTCTAATCCTTTTAACCACTACTAATGCCTCCTTCACATGTTATAAACCGTATGAGAGAAATCCCTGCTCAAATAAATACCTAATAAGCTCCAATTAATTTGCTTGAAGACGATCAATAATCAATTTTTACTGTTAAATCCATTATCTCGAAGCAAATTAACCCAACAGCTTATGTATCCTGCCAGTTAGTTTCTCTTTTCTTGTATTATAAAATCCTTCAACATTTTCAATTGCAATCAAAATATCCTAGGAAATCACTGTCTGTTTGCAAAATTTCGCCTTTTGTTCAATTATTCATATCGTTGTAATAATCAGCAAAGCGAATATCATTGTTCATACTATAAGTAATGTTATTCTTTTGCAATGTTCTCCAAAATCTTTTGATATATACTTTCTTCCTTGGTATATATGAAGAACCAGATTCTGTATTTTTTCGCGATTTCGTGATAGAGCGTTATCAAAGGTTTGCATTGTAAGTTGAGTATTCATATCTGAACTATTTGCTGTCGATTTAATTTAAGAGTCTCTTGGAGATAACCTTTTTCAGTTTGTAGCTCGAGGTTGTATTGCATTCTTCGCGGTATTTTTTTATCTAATGTGTAATTGATTTTGATTATTCTATATTCTTCAGATAAGCTAGTTAGAGTTCTGCCATCTTCGATATGGATTCGGATCAGTTTTCTTTTGAATTCAGGTTCTTAATTTGTACTTGCCATCGTAATCTCTCCTCTAATGAAATTATATCATTCGTACTGGAATGTTCCAACTTTACTATATAAGAACAAAGCCTACACCATATTTTGGTTTGTAATCGTAAAAGTAGTACATAAAATTGAAATATTGGTTGTGATTCCATTCTTGTTTTCTCCTTGTTTCAATTTCACCGATTGGGTGGTCTTTTACTTCCACTGCAATTATTACAAGTGCCAATGTTTATTCTTCCTGGTCCGCCATATGATACGAATTTGTCATCCATATCTATGAATCCACACTTTTCGCATTTAACCCATCGCTTTCCTAATGAATCACGAGCCTGTTTTTGCTGTTGTTCTATAAGGGGTAGCACTTCTTGCTTGAGTTGATCATAAGTGAGAGTTGGCTGTGAAGGCTTAGAGGGAATATGATTAGCTGATGTAAGTTCATCTATGATTGGCGAAGCCATCTGCCCAGTCTTTTTGAGAAGTTCTTGCCTTTCATGATAAAGACGGCTCCTTTCTTGTTCCTGCCGTTTTATTGCTTCCATCTTCTGGCGGCTTTCTTCCTCAAGCTGATTTATTTTTTTGCAAAAAGCCTTACGCTTTTTATGAAGCCAATACTCGTATCTTGCAGTAAATCCAGCCAAAGAAAGTTCATTCCCGTCAAATGTAAGATCGTTAAGTGATGCAACTTCTGTATAGGTATTTGGGTAATTATCAGATTCTATGTTTCTTCCATTATACTCATATTTACTCGAATCCACCTTATGTTGTGATATTTTAGCTGCATCCCAACTGACAACAATCAGATCTTTATTTACTGATTCGTTCAACAAGTACCTTTTCAAAAAATATGTCTGGTTTTCACGCACAGACATCTCCGCATCGGCGATAACAATCCATTTGACTGCAATGTTTTTCTTCTTGTATTCATAAGTCAAATTATCCATTCGGTTCGCAGATATCCGCTGCGTTCCGATTTCAACAGCTACCATATCCCCACCTTCCATATTGAAAAGAAGGTGTGTATAATGATGATCAAGAACTTTGACCTCAGGGTAAACTTCATAACCGATAGCCTTAAAGTGCTCATAAATGATTTTTCGAATGTTTCTCATAATTTGTGTATTAGATCTGTCAAAGGCAGCATAGTCGCAGGACTCATTGTTTAGATGAGCAAAGAATGCATCTTTTTTATCACCATGGCAATAGCGAAGAATGGGGTGTTGACATTCAGAATCAGGACAGCGCAATTCTTTGTATCCGCTCGCCTTACGAATTTCCTTTTCCAACTGATAATCTCTTCCAATTTCAGTAGCAATAAGTAATTGACCGTTCCAAAGACCGTTTTCCATATGCAATCTCCTTCTTCTGCACCATTAATTTCAACTAATCCAAAATCTTACTATTCAAAATCATTTCCGTTATTCATCTGTCGCTCAAATGACTGTCTTACCAGGCTCATTATATAGGGTAAATCGTCAATTTCTGAAAAACCCACCTCAACATCCCCATTACCCCAGCGGCCAATGCCGGCGATATTTTCACAAATTCCCCTATGATCAGATATCTCCGAAAACGGCATATTTAGAGAAAGTCTAAGTCTTTTTGCTTGCGGAACCACATCCAGAAAGTTTGTTTCAGCCTTAAAAGCAATATATTGCTTCAGATGTTCTTCTACAACTACTGGATCCATAGCAAGGACTTCTTTTCGCAGCACTTCAAATAAACTTCTCATTTTTTCAACATATGAAGTGCTTTTTGGAGATAAAAACGGATAATCATCTATAGTGTAACCATTCTTCTCTTTAATAGCCGGACGATAACTATCCAATACGTCATTTGATAATTTCGGAGACTCCCAAACCTTTACTGCCATATCACTTAGCGCTTTAGCTCTTTCAGTTATCGCATCTTCATTCCAAACATTAATGTTTCTCAAAGATTGATTCATCTTTATCGGACTATCTTTGAAACCATTCTCCATATCTCTCTTTTCAGCAAATGATTTATCGCTGTACTCAGAGTTGTACCCAGTCAAGGTTAAGTTGCCGATCGTATGTAACCAAGTCTCATGAATTCTTTGCCAATCTGGACCAAGTTCGTGCTTCCACGCTTCTGACAAATTAGGATTTTGCGGCATAATATGCTCAATTGTATATTGATCTACCTCAACAAGTTCTTTGCGGTTGAAATTTTCAAGCCTTCTTAACCAATAGCTCCTTCGTGGGATATTATATAAATCCCTTGTTTTAAGTTCTTTCACAAATTCAATATCATTAGGAAATCTCCTGTATGATGGTAACAGAATGAACTGAGCCTTTATGCTCTCAAGATAATTTTTTCTATCTACTGTTTTCATGAATGTGGAAAATGTTTTATTCAAAGAATTAGTTGGAATCGAGCATATGTTTCGCCTGAATACATAGGTTTCTACCAACCTGATAACATTTGCAAAGTCATCTTTTGTCAAAACCCCTGATTTATAATCATCGTATACTTCTAATAACATAGGATATGCAACATCAACTTTAAGCTCTTTAAGATCATTAAAAGCAATACGTAGTTCCTTATCATTTTCCTGATTTAAAGTCATAGCACAGTAAAACCTTGAGAACCTTCTTATGTCTTCAACAATATTTCCAATATCAATCCCTTTAGATTTCATTGTCATTGAGTACTCTTTAAAAGCATCATAAACCTCGCTAATCCTAGGTATTCTGCCTGTTTTTACCGTAAGGTAATGTCTCATGAAACTATCAAAATCCGAGGAGTAAGCTTCTTGTCCAAAATCCATCTCCATTGGCCGCCAATAATTTTCATATAATAAAGTTTGTTGTTTAATTTCTAACCCCATAAGAATGTAATTCCGAATCAAATCCGCCTGCGTTAGCTCTTTACCTGTTGAATTCATACTTTCAAAAATCAATTGAGGATTATCCTGGTCTCTGCTTAGTGCAATATCAACAACAATCAGTTTTGCAATTCCTTTACAAAGAACTTCTAAATTGGAAGAGTTGTCTTCTATCCACTCCTTAAAACGTTCATAATTTTTCATAATTCTAATAGAATGGTTTTTTGGCATTTCATTGCCACTTACAACAGCAATCAAAGAGTCTCTATCTGTATTAGACAGTATCAATTTGTAATGTCTTTCCGCTTCTTCTTCTGGATTTACCAAATAATAGTTTCTTAATTTTCTTGGTGAAAAACCCTCAATTAATTCTTGTTTTCCAGATGGAAGCTGATCCAGTTTATCAGCAAGTGCCGCAATTAACAGAGACAATGTTGTAAGCCTTTGCTGCCCATCGATTACCAATAGAGGTGACTGACTTGTTATACTGTATAATCCTTTTTCGATATAAACAATAGAACCTACAAAATGAGCATTTATTTCTTCATTTTCTCCAGTCCTAATAATATCATCCCAAAGTTTGCGACATTCTATTTCGGTCCACGAATAAGTTCTCTGATATATCGGTATGACAAACTGTGGAGATTTCTTCATAAATTCCAATAATTTTGCTTCTGTGGCTTTCAATGCTGCACCTCCCTAACTGATGCTATAAAAAATGAATTTAGGCTAAGGTGGTTATTACGTAAGTTAACTTGTCCCCTAATGCCTATTACAACTACTGAAAAACAGGAAAAAGATAATTATAAACAATGAAACGGTTCATAAATATATTAAGGAACTTTGCTTAACAGCGATTATCCGAAGAAAAAGATCCTAATATGAAGCCAGAAGCAAAGTATTATGAAAAATCATACCGAAGTGTTACAATTATTTTTGACTAGAACGTTTATTCCACCCCCAAAGCCTTAAACACTGCTTCCTGCGGTGTGCTGTAAAATATCAGACTAAACGCTCCTATGAGGTCTGAAGGTACCGTTCCAAGTTCTGTGGCTGATGTTATAGGTATCAGCACTTTCTTTGCTCCTGCATCGAGGCATACTTGAAGAACGCTAGCCAGCTCTTCGACTTTTAGGATTGTCCCGCTGATGCTGATTTCACCCAGAACCGCTAGGCTTGACAGTGTTGGCTTGCCTAAGGCACAGGACGCGAGTGCAATAACAGACGGCAATGTCAGGTATTTAGTCATTCCGATGCCGTTAAGATCTTGGTAGTTTACAATGTAGTCTTTCGTTGTTGTGCTTAGTTGCCCGCTTATATGACTGGCATTCGCCTTCAGATAGCTGAATGCGGTGTTTGTAGCTTCTTTTGCGTCACGATCTGATCCAAGCCCTGTTCGATCAAATTTTCCGTTACCAGGGAGCATCTGAGTTTCGAGTCGATATACTCCTATCATCCCGGTCTTGCCCTGAGAGATTGTATAGACATTACCGGGATTCGTCAGCCCCTCGGGGATTATCTTGCCGCCGCCTTGCTCCGGCACGGAAACATAATGTTCCTCAAAGGTTTCATTGTCGATGTAGGAGAAGTTCACATCGTAGAACTCCATCCCACCGATTTTCTTTAACTGTTCCTTCACACGGCGGCGCATTTCAAGTGCAAATGTCAATATTTCTTTAATTTCATCTTTTGTAAATTCACCGTTGGGATAAAGAAGCTTAGTGAATCCGGATATCATCTTGCGAACAGCAATTACATCTCGCTGATTCAGGTTGCTTCCAAAACGGAAGTATTTGTCGCTGACATCTCCAAATGGTTCTTTTCTCATTTCACGCATGAACTCGGCGAGATAATCGGTAATGAAGCCATAGTCGTTGGTGAAGGATTCAGGGCGGTATTTCGGGATTTCCCAGCCCGGTACATAGCAGTGCATACGGTCCAGGAAGGCAGTATCATACGCCATAGCTTCAGGGAATGGGTCAAACAGATGTGAAGTTTTCAAAAGCACGTCCACACTCTGGTTGATATTTCCCACAAATGCCATTGAAGCGTAGGCCGCCTTTTCCTCTTTTCCTCTGGCAAAGGATCCGGAAGCCATGTAGTCTTTCATGATCTGGACGCCATCTTTGTCCTTAAAAGTGATACCTGCCACTTCGTCAAAAGCTACGCAATCCCAGAGACCTACAAGCCCGACCTGCTTGCTCGCCATATTGTAGAAAAGGTTGGCAACAGTAGTCTGTCCTCCGGATACGAGGATGGAGTTCGGCGATATTTCCTTATAAAGGTGCGACTTACCCGTGCTGCGGGGTCCAAGCTCACAAAGGTTGAAGTTGTTTTCAATCAGAGGGAGCATACGAGCGAGCTGCAGCCACTTCTCGCGATTGGTGAAGCGGTCGGCTTCCATACCAGTTGAGCGAAGCAAGACCGTGATCCACTCATCCTTGGTAAAGGCACGGCGACCGTTCTTGATTTCGTCCATATCGATGTGCGGCATTTGAATAGGCGTCACCTTCATGATACGAATCGGAGTAGATCTTTTGTCTTCCTCTATGTACTCGTATTCAAGGCCTACTATGCACCAAATGCCGCCGCAGAGCAGGCGGTCATACTTGGACACATATTCTGAAGATATGGGGATGTTTCGAACGCCAAGGTTTGAAAAATCTGCTTCATAGCGGTCGAGCTTTATATTCAGACTGACCGTAATGCGGTCGATGACTGTATAACTGCCGCGTTCACGGAGCGACGACAGCACTTTCTGTGCTTCGTCAGGACGCACGAAGTTTTCCGAAAGGATTCGTTTAACGTTCGCAACGCCCTTTTCTATAATTTGAGGGTCGTCGGAAGAGCAGTACTGCCCAAGCAAAAACTCCAGGACATAGACAGGAACATTCGCACCCTCTTTTATAGCCTTGGTCAGGTCTTTACGGACAATTTTGCCGTCGAAATACTCCCGCAGTTTTCGATTGATGACCTCATTTGCGTCATCTACTTCCGGTGTATACCCATTTGATTCAAAATCCATATCATAATCCTCCTTGCGTTACAGATCAAAGCCGAAATCATCGGCAAACGCTATGTCAATTCGAAACTCGACCTCTTCAGGAGCATCGGTATCATTTGCAATGACAAGTCGGTATAATTTGCTTTTGTTGTACTGCGCCTGCTTCAGCGTAAATCTAACTCTGAACACGCGGTCGGAAGCATTGTTGCTAGTTCTGTCGGCTATAACCGTCTGGAAGTCGCTGACGGGTGAGCCAGCATCATCGGCAAAATGCAGGGTGTAATTACAAGGCTGAACCTTGTCGCCAACGGGCTGCTTTTGCAGGAAGTCGAGTGAGAACATCAGGTTCGAAGCCTTGCGACTTTCGGATATCAGTGAAAGGCCCGGATTCTGAACCTCAACGAACTTTTTGTATCCAGAGCGCATACCCTTGTAAACGATGACCGGAACTACCATTTCCTGCATGCTGATGCCACCGTGGACGTAGTTTTCGCCGCCGCCCTGTACTTTGATACGGACTGTATCCTGAGGAACAAAACCTTTCATTGGCACGCCGCCTATAGTCTTTTCTGTTTTGACGGGCAGTAGATAGTCAGCATTAGTTTCAGGTGAAACAAGGGCATAACGCCTGCCAAGCTCCAATATGTCGCCATTAAAGGTCTGTTTGCTGATTTTCTGGCTTTCCTCAAGAGGCCTGTAGGTGTACAGGAAGCCGTGATCCGCAGTAATCAATATATTTGCTCCACTAAGGTCATTTAAAATAATCTTGACGATGGCAGTCAATTCGTCGATCGCATCGTTGCAAGCCTCAAACACTTTTGTTTCAGTAGCGGCTTTATCGCCAATAGCGTCAATCGTGTTGTGATATACATAAATAATATTCTTGCCCGCGACCAATTCACGACGTTCTTGTTTTTTCATTTGAAGCAGTTCCTTGTAGGTCACAGCAACGCTCTCAGGGTTGTCGGCATTCAGTATGTTACCTCGCTGGACTGTACTGGATGTAGGACTGCCATCCACAAATACATCAATCTTTTCGTTTGCCGATACCTCTTTACCCGGCAGAAGCGCTGCCATCCCGAATTTAGTGATGCTTGGGAATACCGCTTGCACGGCCTCAAGTGACGCCTTACCCTTGGTGGCATGGCTGAGCGTCTCTGATAATTCGGCGGCAACCTCGTAGCGCAGGGCATCTGAAATCACAACGAAAACGCGGTTACCCTTGCTTACGCTTGGGGAAACATAACGATTATAGAATCTTCGCTGCTCATTTATCTCTGAAACATAACCGAGCGACTCCAAATCGCCTGCTATGGCTTTTGTCCAGGCAGAAGTAAGCTGCTTCAGGAACCACTCACAGTATAAGCCCTCGACCACATCGGAACATTTTTTCAAAGCATCTTCCAACAGCGAATTCGGATTTTTCAGGGTATTGCCGAAGCAGAAGTGGAAATGCCTGTAATAGCTGTCCATCTCATAAGCGTCGGTTGTGTACAGCTTCAAAATCTCCACAGGCTCGACGATATGGAAGCTCTCGATGTGCGAGAGGTAAAATTCTTGCATCTTTGCGATATAATAAAGGCTTTCAAGATAGTCCTCAGTCAGTGCATACCAGGCAGAGGTGCGTCGGTTTTCGACAGCACCGATTATGTCCTCAGCTTTGATGACGTTCTCAGAAATTTCCTTAAAGTAGCGCTTGAGTATACTTTCATTTATTGCCGGGAATGTATCGCTCTTTAGGAGGGTACTTATCTCCGTCTTATCAAAGCGGTCACCAAGGCGCAATTCACGCTCCACATGATGGCAAATCTCTTCCAAGTCTCCACTGCCATCGCTGCGCTGCCATTCATGAACAAGCTGATAGCAGTACGCCTTGCTGGAGTCGGATGCAAACCGCTCCAAGCCTCGAAGGGCAGAAGCTGGCATTGTCTGTGACAGAGCGGTAATGAGGATATGCGCGGCAAGTTCGGAAAGAGGCCTCTCGTCGGTATTCTGATAACCTGTGTACTTCTGAACCAACTGCCAGAACGCTTCGATGCTTCCAAACTTCTCTATATTAATCAGTGCATCGTTGCTTTCTTTTTCCAAGCCTGCCGACAGCACAGCTATGAAAATATCCTGCGCTGAGCCACCATTTATTCCGCACAGCACCGCCATAATGTCAATATGCAGCTGCAGCGGTGTCTGGTAAGTATTCCCTATTCTCTTCAGCTTCGCCTTGCGGTCTTTGCTATCAAGGAATTTGAAATACAGTTTCACAGTCTTGCGCATTGCCGATGACGGCTCGACGAGCAGCTCCTCCATCTGGAGCGACACAAGATCAGCGCGAAAATCCTCACTATAAAGCTTGATGTCCAGCAGCCAGTCATCATGCTGGTCCTTCTCATAGGACAGCGGGTCGTAGACAAGATAGTCTCCTGTCAAGTCATCTGCCGAAAGCAGTTTTTTGACGGCGAAGTTGTTAGACCCGGTAAGTTTTACGATGCTTACTCCTGGCAGATCGAGCTCGTCAACTCCATCTGAAAATTCGCCGTCCTCGTCATGCCAGAAGATGATTCGGCGTTTATTAAATTCAGGCAGCAGTGCGGCGAACCGCTCTGCTAGCCTTAGTTTTATCGTTTCTGACAGCATTGTTTTGCCTCCGTGTGATTTTCATTCTTGGCACTTTTAGTTCCAAGTAGGTTCCAAGTTAAGCCTTGACATATTTCTGATTTCGACTATTCGGCTTATCAGGGATGGTCATTTTAAGTTTGCCGGAATCAAGCAGTGGTTTCAGAATTTTTGCCCTAAAATGCTCTCGGTGAGCAATACCTACAAACAATTGAATCTCTTCTCGAGATTTCGGCTCGGCACAAAATTCAATGATTTTTTCTGCGCGGTCGACTTGCTCGGTCACTTGCGCGTCATCTTGCTCGGTGACTTGCTCAGCAGCGAGCAAGTCGGCATTTGTTTTTTGTAAAACTTCTAACAATGCCGAAAGTGTAAACTCCATAAACCGGCTCGAATCGCCGCTGTGCTGACCGTAATACAGGGCGTCGTAATATTCTGGTCTATTCTGGTTCATAACTGACTCCATCGGAATCCACGCAAAAATTTCATTCCATTTTGCGAGAAGCAAGGTCTGCCAAAGCCGCCCCATGCGCCCATTTCCGTCGGCGAATGGGTGGATGGTTTCGATTTCGTAATGCAGGATAGCGCTTTTCAGCACGGGGTGCAAGTCGGATTTTCTCCCCCAGTCCAGCAAGTCCTTGATGAGGTCTGGTACGAACTGCGGCCTCGCCCCGATATGCACCGCTACGTCTCCGTCAAATACGCCGACATCGCCGCTGCGGAATTTGCCCGCATCTTCAACCAAACCTTGCGTCATCAGCTTGTGAGCTTTCAGAAAGTCTTTTACGTCGTAGGGATCAAAGGTCATGATTTTGTCGTAGGCTTCGTAGGCATTCTTGACTTCCTTGATTTCGGTCTGCTTGCCAGCAACAACTTTGCCCTCAATGACGGCGGTCACCTCGCCAAGCGTGAGGGAGTTGCCCTCGATGGCGAGGGATGAATGTATTGTCCGCATACGGTTCTTCCTGTGCAGTCGGATATCTCGCTTGAAGCCCGTGCCGTATTCGAGCCTCGTGACGATTTCAACGATTTTCGCCAAATAGTCGGCGGCTTTTTCTGTTATGGTATAAGGCGGTTTGTTTGACATCTTAACCCCCTCCCTATATCTTCGTCAGAACGTCTGAGAATATCTCATAGTTCTTCTTAACACCGTCGTCAAGGTCAATCTCGATGTTCTGATCGGCGAGGTGATGTACCTTTTCTTCAAAGGTAGTGATTTCTTTCAGTTGTTCTGACATTTTATTCTGTTGCTTTAACAGGTTCGCACGTTCAGAACCCACGGCAGTATTCAGCACAGCGTCAATGTGTAAAAGCTGTGTGCGATAGCGCTCCTGCTGTTCGTGGACATAATCCGTACGCAGCTTGGCGAGCAGGTCTGACTGATAGCGGTGCATATAAATAAGTGCCTTAAAGCCATTTTTCTTCCCGCTGTCAAATAACCAGTAAATCGGGCGTTTTTTATATATCTTGCAATGGTCTTTGTAGAAGTCGTTTAGGAAGTAGTTCCGAATAACCTCACGCGGCGTACCTTTGCCTCCGAGTGCGTCAGCGATGAATTTCAGGTTTTCCTCAAGGGTTTCCGCTCCATATACTGCACGAACAAAATCTATAAACAGACCGACAATGTCATCATCAAAATACTCGTCATCACAGATAGGGAGTATATTGTCCTTGTCAGGGATAAACGAGAGGTATTTGTTCGCGTCCCAATTGCCACCTGCATAGACAAGCCCTTCTGTATCGAGCGAGTACCGTCCGAACATACAGCCCACGGCATAGCTAATCAGACTGCGAATTTCACGCCCTAAGTCGGCACGACGCACAGTTACGTCTTTGTCCTCGACCTCGGGAGTAAGCTCATCCTGCAAGCCGTAGATATCGATAAATATTCGGTTGAGTTCTTCTTCGTTGGCTTTTAGGGTGTTGAACCGTTCCGCTGACTCGCAATCCCATTTGGCAAACGACGCTGATACAGTCCGTTCGCTACAAATCATTGGATGCCGCTTGAAATCCCAACTGGTTTCAAATGAATCCCAGTCAACGCGGGATGCTGCAACATTGTTTTGAACAAGCTTCTTAACTTTTTCACATTCGCTAATAATAATTGGAAGTCTTTTTATATCGCCAAGAACGAAAGCCATTGTTGAGCTCAAAATTTTCAGATAGGCTGAAATGACTCTTGAGTTTAGCAATCCCAAAAGATAGTCTTCCTTATCTTTGTCAAGAAACATCATCAACCCATTGGCATCAAAAACACAAGCATCTACCAGCTTTCGGAGTCCGAAGTTACCTCCACTATTCAAAAGAGTCCAAGTTAAGCCGTCTTTGAAAAAATAGTCTTTATTCCTAATATTTGACTTCTTATCAGAAATAATCTGAGATCCATTGTTTTCCCAATAAACAACATATTCTTTATTTCCATACCACTTACGATAGGATCCACCCTTGTTGAATGGAACCCATTTCATGCTTCCCGTAAATTGGTATGAGTCTGTAGATAAAACCTCGTACCACTCACGTATATATAAATCGTTATTACCAGTATCAATGCCCTTGCACAACTTACCGTACTTTGTAATTGAGTCCGCAGCAAATTTTCCTACCATCTCTTCGGAAATCCAGTATGCTATAGGACAACTGGGTATCTTCTCAAAGTTTTCCGTACTGGCAGTGCAATTACGCTTATGCGCAGTCGGGAAAACAGTCGGCTTGTCATCATCGATATCTTTCATAGTCATATAGTGGTACTGTCCCTTGTAATCGTTTATATGCCTTCCATATAGGTTTGTAACTGCCGTGCCAAACGCTATACCCATAACCATATTCTCCATATGAAGCAAATTAGTGATTGTTCGTGTTGACAGTATCTTTTTTCGCATGGTTTCAAAACTCGATAAGAACATCCATGACTGCATTGTCACCATACAGTTATAGCCTGTCGGTTTTATCCAGTCTAAACCACGCTCAATAAACGCCGAAAACAGATCACTCTTGCTATCTGGGTAGTTCCTATTTACAAAGTCCGACATATTCGCACTCATCCCTTTACCACCCATATACGGCGGATTTGTGACAACCACATCGTACTTCTGCGCCAAGAGCCTCTTAAAATTCCAAGCATTCAATTTTACATTATAGTTACCGTCAAACAATGTCATCTGATGTTCTTTCGGCAGTTCTGGCATCGGTTCAAGTATGTCAACTTTCACGAGCGAGCCATATTCCTCACCTTCAGGGAATCCAGCGGGGTGATAAACCTGCGGTTTCATGCCATCGGTGAAAATACGGCGGTTGTACTGACGTGCTTTCATCATAAGCGAAAAATAGGCAAGTTGATATGCCCTGCAGTCGATGTCCAGACCGTAGATATTTTTCTCAAGTATTAATTTTGCAGCATCACGGGGATTGTAGCCCTCGCTCTCGTATATCTGCATGAGCACATCAAAGGCATAAACTAAAATGTGGCCGCTGCCCATGCAGGGGTCGATCAGACTGATGTCCTCCGGTGATTTCACAGGCGACTGCGACCGCAGAACACGCAGTTGTTCAGCAACCTCCTGTGTTTGCTCCGCTTCGTCGAGGTAGTACTTCCAGTTCGCTTTAAGTGCGTCGTTCGGATGCGATTCAAGCCAAAGCCGGCCGAGGGAGTTCTCCACCATGTATCGCACAATCCAGTCCGGTGTAAAAAGCTGGGTAGCGGCTGGGATTTTTTCCTTGGTGATTTTTACATTCTTTTTGAGGCCATCGAAGACTGCCTGTTTCGGCTCGGTGTTGTAATACTGATACATCCACCCAATAATCTGTACGGCATCCTTCCAGTCGTCTTCGTCGATGTCCTTCACAAGGCGGGCAAGAATGCTGTCCTGCTTGAGAATGTTGTTCGGTAATAGCATCTCGGTATAGGTTCCGAGTTTCTCGAACATCTCCGGCAGGGCATCATTCAGTGCATTGCACTGGGTCAGAAGGAGATAGCGGTAGAGTTCTTCTGTCTGGTTTGCGTTCAGCATTTCAGAAACTTTCGATTTGTCCAAACCTTCCAGTTCGAGGTGCAGAACGTCCTTAAGAATTTCGGGATTGAAACTGCCGCTCGCGTCCGAAAACACGCGGACATGGGTCGGAAGGTAATCATTGACCTCCATAAAGCGCAGGGCTACAAAGAGGTTGAACCAAGTGTATGCCACTTCCTCAACTGCCTGCTCAAAACCATTTTCCTTTATTTCGCTGACAAAAGCTGCACGTTGCCTCTTCTCGTCTGCGGACAGCACGCGCCCTGCTATAACTGCAGCATTCTCATCGCCGTAGCCCTCGTCGCTTATTCCGTATTGATAGGCACGCTGCTTCACCTGTTCGATGAGTTCATTTCGTGCCCAGATTGCAAATTTTTGTATGGCGTTTTTGTTCATATCAATGACCTCACTTAATTTATCTGAATTCCGTCGTTTGCTTCCAAAGTTTCATACAGCTTTTTGCTGATATCTTCAAGATATTTATCCACGTCCTCTTTTGAGGTCAGCCGTCTGACAGGGAATAGGTCGTACCTTCTCACCTGCGCTATTTTCTGCAGTTTGGGTTTTTCTTCGCCAGGAAGTGAAGGCTGATCCTCATGAAGAATGGATTCAATGCACCTGCAGACCTGGTCTTTGTAGTTCTGTAACTGGGTAATCATCGCGTCAAGCACGGTAAGGCTCGTTGCATCGGAGACTTTCTGCTTGTACTCGCTGAAACGCTCGTCAGCTTTCCTCACCTCTTCGTTCGCTATGCTGCCAATGCCCGCGAGTGTATGGACATCGCCCATGCACAGAGTAATGATGCCGCGAACTTCTTCTTTCTTTTGCTCTAAAAGGACGCTGTATGCGTTCTTTATAGACTGCATCAGGTCGGAAAGGTCTTTTATTCTTGCGTATGGCCTTGCCATACCAAGGATAGCGGAGACCTCGCTGATTTTAGAGGTAGTATCAGAATCAGTAACGAAGTAGTCCCGTTCGTCCTGTAAGCTCTTTTGCAGCACCCTTGCAGAATCGAAGATAGTCCTCTGGGACTTGAAGAAGGTTTCAATTTCCTCCATATCGTCGGTGGCATCGAGCAAGTCATCCTGCTTTGCAATCAGGCGTTTTAAGAGAGCCACATTGTCATTCTTCTGTGAGAGGACGCCTGCCATAAGGTCTCGGGCGTTTTGGACCACTTCCTTTTGAGGGTAGCGGTCGTGGCTGTATTCGTTTAGCAGAGTATCGTATCGCCCAAGTTTTGCAGACAGCATGTCTTTGACAAACGTAACCAGGCCATCCTCATCTTCAGCTATGCTCATCTGTCCAAGCCATTCGCGCAGGAACTTGACGGTTTTTCTCATATCGTCCTCAGAGGGAGCGATGCGGCGGCTCACGCTCGCCTTGTCAATTTCAGACTTCACGCGGAGATAGCGGACGAGATTTTTATCATCCTTGCCTGTGACTGCCCCGCCATAGCGGATTTCTATCTTCTGTGTAACTATAAGTCTTGCCACAAGCGCTGCAATGTCAATTTCTCGCCAGCCGTAAGGCATCGCCTGATAGCGGCGCTGCACATCGCCCATAGACACAGGGACGTGGCTCATGTGGCGTTCCTCGAGCCACTGGCTGATTTCATTCAGGGCAAATTCATTATTGCTGCCCATTCCGGCAAAAGCGGATTGTTGTGGTTCACCGTTCAGGATGTTCAGAATATCCGCATCGCTATCGTAGAAGGTGTTCACAAGGTTAAGCTTGGAGTAGACGCTCTCTATAAGCTGCTTCATGGCTTCGTCCAGCTTGCTCTTGGCATCGCCGTATTTTATTTCTATCTTTTCGCCGTAGATGAAGAATGTACCGCCCACGATAGCCTTGTCAATCTGAGTCTTCGCGCTCTCTTCCAGAGTGCGGGCCTGTGCCTGACGCTTGCGGATAATATCCTGAATGCTTTCCGGCAACTGGGACACGTTCTTCTGCTTGATATATTTACGAATTTTCGCGGCCGTTTCGAGTTCCTCGAAATACTGGACTTCACTGGCCAGAAGGACGATAGCCTCGTTGTTGGCCTGTGAATCCATGATCAGCTTCTGTTCGGAAACATTGTAGTAGTCGCTTGCCACGGTCACGAAACGCAAGCGAACCCCGCCCTGTGCTGCACCAACGATGGTTTCATCGATGTACTGGTCATAAGCGAAGTCATATTTATTGTATTTGTATTTTTTGGACGGATATAGTTCGCTGAAGATTGTCTGTCCAATGCTCTGAACTATAGTCGCGCTGTCCACGGAGGTATTGCGGATATCAATGGCAATATCCTGCTCCTCATCGGTCAGGAATGAGTAGTTGTCACCATTTCGAGCAACATAATTCTGACGATTGAGGCGCTCCAGAGATTCAGCGACTTCACGCCTGAGTGTTATCTTGTCCGTACGTATGTCATCCACCATCAGGATGGCTATATTATCTATGTTTGCCTTTATGTCGTCGATATAGCGAATTAGATAGAGCAGTTTAAGAACGCTCACGTCACGCTGCTCCAGGCCGTCGTGTTTGTCTGCTGCAGTCTGGCATCGGTCGATTACCCGACGTATCGGACTTTCAAGGAAGGTATGCACAGTATCGTAGAACATCGAGAAAGGCACAAGTGCGTTTTCGTCTCTGCCCTGTACTTTCTGAGCTGCTTCTTGGAAACCGGAGAGCATGGAGCGCTCACCGCCGGATAAGTGCTTGCCCGAATTGCCGTGCTTGCGGATCTCTGCAAGTACCTTTTGGATAATGATGAACTGGTAGGGCACAAATGGATAGGTTGCGGAGAATTCCGCTCCACTGGCATAACCTTTGATGTCGAGCACTGCCTCGCTGAAAGTAAATAGATTCTTTAATACTGCATGTTCCTTGTCATATACCATATGAAGAAGCTGGTCGGCATCCGGGGTCTTTTCAAGGATACGCTTTTTTATTACCTCATCCACAGAAGCAGAGGATAATGAGAGACGTGTGTTGAAACGACCTTGAATTTT